>QMCE01000651.1_pt1 | contig 18035 bp, 13 predicted proteins | sample 1821851 | NCBI WGS metagenome assembly QMCE01 (sample SAMN09453174, study PRJNA476694) | Termite gut metagenome, whole genome shotgun sequencing project. | isolation source: worker | host: Odontotermes sp. | place: South Africa:Pretoria | collected 2016-01-28
TTCACGTAGGGGAGAACCTTGAAGCCGTCCTTCACGAGGATCTCCGCCGCCTTGAACGTTTCGATGGGGTCGGGCAGAAGGTAGTACGGATCCGGCGTCAGCTCCAGCTTCAGCCACTCCACCCCGCTCGCCTCGCGGGCGAGACGGGCGACGCGGACAGCCTCCTGCGCGTCCCGCGCGCCGGAAGTGTTCGGGAGAAGCTGCACCTTCGCGCGGTCAATCGACGCCAGGACGTCGTCCGCCGGATTCCCTATGTCCACGCGGCGCAGGGCGACAGTGACCATTTCCGAGCCGGACGCGTCGATGGACGCCTTCATCGCGGCCGATGAGGAGAATTTCCCTGTGCCAACGAAAAGCCGGGACGAGAACTCCCGCCCGGCAATGATGAGTTTTTTCGAATCGCGCATCACATCTGCTTTCGTGCAAAGCGTTTGTTCGTGTTCAGCCGCCGCCGACAAAGCGCACAAGCTCCACCGTGTCGCCGTCGGCCAGGGGGTGCGCGGCATACGCGTCGCGCCGGACAATCTCCCCGTTCACCTCCGCGACAACCATCGACGCTTCCAGCCCCAGCTCCGCAAGAAGCGCGGCGACGGTGGGGGGAAAGCCGTCCGGCGGGAACGCCCGCGCGGCGCCGTTGACCGTGAGACCGTGACTCATAAGTCGTCGTCGACCTTGCTGCTCTGGGCGTCGACAAGGCCGTTGACGCGGTCGGTCATGAATTTGCCGCCCTTGAACGTCACGGACTTCCGGGAGGGAACCATCACCTCTTCGCCCGTGCGGGGGTTGCGGGCTTTCCGGGGTTTCCGGGTTTTCACCTCGTAGACGCCGAAGTTCCGCAGTTCGAGGCGGCCGTCGCTCGCGAGAACTTCGACGATGCCGTCAAACGTCATCTGCACGATGCGCTTGATGTCTGTCTGGTGCATATTCATTTCTTTGGCGATCTTCAACACCAAATCGTTCTTGGTCATAGGCTCCCCCTTCCGTGAACGGAACAAAACGAACGGATGCTGTTTGCTTCAACCATATGTTATTTCATGGATAAGCCCGCTGTCAAGGCGATTCTTTCCCGCGCGTCATTTTGCGAGCATGGACGAGGCGACCTTCGCCGCCGTTTCCGCACCCGCGAGGCGCGCGGCGAGCGCGAGCGCGAACTCCATCGCCGTCCCCGCGCCCCGGCTGGTAAGGACGGCGCCGTCCTCCACGACGCGCTCCGGAGAGAACGCGACGTCCTGCGGGAAGCCGCCCTCCATTCCCGTGAAGCAGGTGGCGGTCTTTCCGGACAGAAGCCCCCACGCGCCCAGCGTGTGCACCGGCGCGGCGCAGATGGCGGCGAGGAGTTTGCCGGCGGCGGCCATGCGCTCCGCCATCGCGCGGGCTGCGGCGGATTCGCCCAGATTTTTCGCGCCGGGCATGCCGCCGGGGAAGACGAGGAGATCGTAGTTTTCGTCGGTAACCTGCTCGACAAGCGTGTCGGTGCGGACGGTGACGCCGCGCGCTCCCGTCGGCTCCCGCACGCCGCCGACGCCGGCCGTCGTCACCTCCACGCCGGCGCGGCGGAGAACGTCGACGGGGGTTATCGCCTCGATTTCCTCGAAGCCGTTCGCGAAGAGGACAAGCGCCCTCTGTGTGCCGGTTGGAGCCATGCCGTTCTCCCTTGCCGATTGCCGGAACCATTCACCCGCGCCGCACGGAGATCCGGGTCTTCCCCGGCGTCGCGCCGCTGAGCCAGTCGCAGAGCATCGCCCGCCAGCGGTTGTCAAGGCGCATGTCGGGGCCGATGACGACAAAGGGCGAGTCCGAATACCCGCCGACGGAAACCACCTCCAGGCCCGCCAGATCATACGGCTCCAGAAACTCCGCCACAGCCGCGGGCGCTGCGTTGTAGAAGCCGACTTCCAGCTTGTCCCGGCTGTAGGTTCGGATGCGGAGGTTCCTGCGGGGGCCGCGGATCCAGAAATAGTACTTGTTGTTCCAGTTGACGGTGAAGGTGGCGTCCTTTGTGACGCGGAGCATGTCGTCCATCACGGCGGCGAGGCGCGGATTGAGGCGCTCGGCATGGTAGACGCGGCCCTTGACGCGCCAAGGTTCGACAGCCTCCGGCGTCTTCGCCTTGCCCGACGAGGAGTCGACGGCCGGATCCGTCTTCGGAACAACCTGTTCGGCGAAGAACACGTCCTGGCCGCCCACGACGAACTTCCGGTAGCGCAGGCCGACGGCGTTGACGCCGTGCCTGTTCATCCACTCGATGACGCCGACGAGGCGGGAGCTGAAGGCCTCCGCCGCGATGATGATGCGCTGCGAGGAATTGACGAGGGAGAAGAAGTCCTCCGCGTCGCGCTCGAAGGCGGCGGCGAGGAGGCTGGCGATTTCCACCGAGTCGTCGGACATTTCGACGTCCATGTCCTGCCAGAGGCGGCGGAGCTGGTCGTTGGCGCTTCTGTCGATGAAGTTCCGGGCGAGGCGGCCGAGGTCGTCCGTGGTGAGCTGCGCGAGGTGGGCGGCGAGCTGGAGGGTGGAAATCTGCTGGTCTATGTCCGCGACGCCCATGGCTATCGTGATGGCTGCGCACTGGCCGATGGCGTCGATGGCGACCATGGTTTCGTCGCCTGGCCGGCAGATGCCGGGGAAGTCTTCCGCCTCGGCGACGACGACAAGGGGTTCGCCGAGGAAATGGGGCTGGATCTTGACGCGGCGCTTGATGTCTTCAAGCCCCTCTTCGTCCATCGGCAGGGCGGCGACCTCCTGGAAGACGCGCCCGGAGCCGGTGTACATTTTGCTCATGCGGTTTTCTCTCCTTGACCGGATTCTAGAACAGGCGGGAAATCCAGTCAAGGAGCGAAAACGGGGGCTTTCTACAGATACTGCAGCAGGCTCATCTGCATGATCTGCGACGACACCTGCATCGCCGCCTGGTACGCGTTCGTCGACGCCTGGTAGTCCATGACCGCGCGCGAAAGCGCATGATCGTCCATGCCCACCCGGCTCGTGAGCGTCGCCGTGAAAATATTGACGTCGTCCGCGTGCCGCTCGGAGAGCATCGTCAGCCGAGTCGAGCGCGCGCCCGCCTCGCCCCTCGCCAGCGTGAGGCGCTCCTCGTCCGCGTCGAGCCGCCCGAGAAGATCGTGGAGCGCGTCCTTGTCGTCCTGATCCATCGCGTCGATGATGTCGTTGATGGTGGAGAAGATATTGTCCTCGCGGTGCTGGCCGCCGTGGCGGATGCCGCCCGTCTTCAATTCGAACGCCTCCGTCTCGCCGGCCTCCAGCCTGTCCGTCCCGGCGGGCAGGGTGACGCTGCCGACGGGAATCCTCTCGCCGTCCGCGGTCAGGGCGAATTCGCCGTGCCGGTCGACGGCGTAGAGGGTGACTTTGCCGTCCGGGCCGATGGCCGCGGCGGGGTCGTTCTTCGCCGTCAGGATCTTGTTCGACGAATCCTTGTAGAGCCGGATGGAGACGGCCGTGTCCGACTCCGCCGTGATCCGCCCGTGGAAGGTGCCGTTGTAGTCGCAGTTCACGCCGGGCTGGACGGGGGTGAGGTTCCATTCCTGCATCGTGACGCTGTGCGAGCCTTCGGAGCGGAGGCCGCCGGGGTAGACGGTGATGTTCGCGTTGTCGCGGGTGGCGCCGTTGATGCTGACCGAGGTTATCGGCTCGCCGTCCACGATGGTGGTCTTCTCGACGACTTCGTACTGCGCGCCGTCGTCGCCGTGGTAATCCAGATCGACCGTGCCCCAGACGCCGGAATTGTTCCGCTCCTCAAGAATGAGGTTCTGCATGACCCCGTTCGCGAACAGGCCGACGCCGTCCGCCTCCTGCGTCGTGATGAAGGGGGGAATGTCGTAGGGCACGGGCGGCTCCGCCGTCGCGGCGGCGATGGCGGCCTGGGAGTCGAAGTCGGGGTTCCATTTCCCCGAGGGGACGTAGCCTTCGGCGACCAGCAGGGTGTTGTCCCTGTCTTCGTAGGGAAGCTGCATCTGCGCGGGATCCGAATAGACGCGGACATAGTACCCGGGCTCGATCTCGACGACCTTGCCGTCCTTCGACGTGAGGCGGACGGGATCGTCGGGGCGGAGGGGATCCGGGGGGTAGTAGACGACTTCGGTGTAGACGTTCCCCTCGCGGTCGGTGTTCGCGCCCTTGACGACGCCGTTCAGGTTCAGCCCCGTGAGCTGCTGGTTCGCGTCGCCCATCTGCTCGTAGCAGTCCGTGTCCTCGGACACGGTGAGCCACGCGCCGGCGAGGGAGGACGTGAATTCCAGCTTCCTCCCGTCGTCGGAGACGTTCGCCCGCACATAGACGCCCGCCTGCTCGACGGCGCGCTGGAGGTCTTCGACCGTGGCGAAGGTGGCGCGGAGGTTGTAGCCGCCGGCGACCGAGGCCGGATCGGCCGGGGTGCGATCCACCGTGTTTGTCCGGGGATTGAAGCGCTCGATGTACATGCCGCTGCCGGAGGCGGGGAAGGACGCGCCGGCGGGAGCGCTGTAGTACGAGCCCGACGGGATGATCGTGCCTGCGGGGATGCCCGCGACGTCCAGCGTCTGCCCCGCGTGGAGGACGGTGCCGGCGAGAATCGTCTCCGCCTGCACGCTTGCGCCCTTCGGGACGACGGTGTCGCCCGGAAGGGGCGTGCCGGCGAGAAGCCGCCCGCCGCCGGGGAGGATGACGTCGTTCTGGAAGACCTGTCCCTTTTTGAACAGCGTGTCTTCCTTCAGGAGCATGGTGGAGCCGGGGGTCAGGCGTACGTCTTCGGGGAAGGCTGTCGCGCCGCCGAGCGTCACCGTGCCGCCGGGGGCGGCCTCGCTCAGGCGGGTGTCGTGGGTGGTGGCGTTCGCCTCGCCGTCGCCGGCGCTGCCGCCGCCCGTGAAGGCGAGACCCTGCGGGAGTTCGATATAGACGGAGCCTGAAATCTGTTCGAAGCCGGGAACGCCGACGAGTTCGACGCGGCCGCTCACCGTCCGGAGGATGCCGTCGGGCGTGGCGGGATCGCCGTCGGGGGCGAGATAGTCGTCGCCGAGGTATATCGACCCGGTCGCGATGACGGCGCCGGGCGTGTTCCCGCTCGCGGGGCGGGAAAGCTCCACAATCATGCTCCGCGCGTCCTCGTCGTAGCGGTAGCTGACGGAGACGTTGCCCTGGAGATCCGTCGAGGCGGGGTGGTTTTCGTCGTAGCCGACGGCGGGGGGCCTGTCGAGGCCGCGGATGCTCCAGCCGGAGGCGATATTGAGCATGTCCTTCGACGTGCCGTCGGCGAACTGCTCCTCCTCGAAGGCGGGGACGTGCACCGACGCCTGGAGGGAGTCCTGGAATTCGATGCGGAGATCCACCTCGCCGCTGCCGACGTTCGGGGGCAGCAGCACGCCGACGGAACCGCTGAGGCCGGAGTTGTTCGCCTCTTCCAGAAGGACGGTGCCGCCGTAGTCCTTCGCGGTGTAGACGCCGGTGGCGACGATGTCCGAGGCGAGGGGTTCCCTCGGGTGGAAGGGCTTGGTGGAGATTTCGATGCGGATTTCCGGGTTTTCCGACGTGCCGATGTTGGTGGCGCGGGCGTAGAGTTCGCCGTCCGGCCCCGTGTTGTCGCCCTTGCTGACGCCGGAGAGCTTCCAGGTGTCGAAGACGCCGCCGTCCTGCGAGGTTTCCTTGATCAGGATGCTGCCCGGCTTGCCGCCGTTCGTCAGGGTGTAGGCGCCGTCGTTGTAGCCCTCAAGATCGGCGAGGAGGGTGTTTGCGGAAACCGCCGGATCGAGGTCGCGGCCGTGAAGGAAGCCGGCGTCCGTGTGCGGGCGCGCGGGATCGTACATCGTGGCCATGCCCTTGATGCCCAGCCCCTCGGCGACTTTGTTCAGCGCATAGTCGTCGACGCGGAGGGGAGAGGTGCGCATGCCGCCGGCGGGGTAGGCGACGTAGTCGAATTTATCGTGGACGGTGTAGCCGCCGTCCGCCTCGGGCGCGTCGTCCTGGAAGGCGATGCCCGCGCCGCCGGCGTGGTAGCCGCGGTGCGCCGGGTCGGCCGGATCCGCCGCGTGGGCGGCGTCGCCGGAGTAGGACAGCCCCCTGCGCCTCTCGGCCGGGGTGGGTTCGGGAAGCGGCTCGCCGAGGTCGCGCTCCTGGAGGGAAATGCCGTTGCCGTCGGGGTTGACGGTGACTTTCACGTACCTGTCCTGCAGGTCGCGCCAGTCGAGGTTTTCGCCGTTGAGCCAGGCGTTCCGCGCCGGGTCGAGGCGGCGGGAAGCGTCGAGGGTGGTCTGTTCGATGGCGTCCTTGACGTCTTCGAGCGTGTCGCAGCCGCTGAGGTCGACTTCAAGGCCGTCGGGGTAGCCGCTGTAGCTGATGACGATTTTCCCCTTCGGAATGCCCTTGCCCGCGTTCAGATCCGACAGCGGCGTGGAGCGGTCGGTGGAGAGGTTGACGCGGGGGTTCATGTCCCGGGAGGAAATGGAGGTGGTCATGTTGCCGTACATGGCGTTGCCGGTGACGTTGACGGGCATGGTGCTGCCGTTGTCGACGAGGAGGTTGATGTTCTGGTTGTTCCCGGTGTAGTGGACGTAGCGGCTGTTGACGACGGTGAAGGGGGGCGTCGTGGTGCCGGTGCCGCCGAAGAGGTAGCGGGAGCCGTCGCTGGCGTTCCCGAAGCGGATGAGGGACTGGAGGATGCCGTTGACTTCCAGCTTGTTGGCGTTGAGGGCGGTTTCGCCGGAGGTGGCGTTGGCGGCGCCGGTGACGATTTTGTTGAGGCTTTCGACAGCCGTCTTGGCCTGGCCGAGGTAGCCGTCGGAGAGGCCGAGGATGCCGAGGCCGATTTTGACGTTCGAGTTCAGCTTGTCCGCCTTGGCGATCATGCCGAGCATCTTGATGCCGATGCTGGCGGAGAGCGGGTTGTCGTCGAGTTCGATGACCTGCTGCTGCATGGCGACCTGGCTGGTGACTTTCGAGAGCTGCTGGAAGTTCCGGCCGATCTGCATGAGCGCGTTGCTGTTGTTGATTTTGCCTGTCGTGCGCATGGAAGTTCCTCCGTGAGTTACATGTTGATGAGCGTTTCGTAGAGCTGGTCGACGGTGGAGATGAACTTCGCCGCGGACTGGAACGCGCGCTGGTAGGTGATGAGCTTCGAGACTTCCTCGTCCTCGTTGACGCCGGAGAGGCTTTCGCGCTGGACAAACATCCGGTTCATGACGTCGGCGGAGAGGTATTTCATGTTTGTCGCGCTCTTCGACTCCGAGCCGAGGCGGCCGGTAAGGCCGAGGTAGAAGTCTTCGAGCGAGTTGTTTTTGAGATTCTCGATTTCCTGCTCCTCGACGGCGAGGATGTCCAGGGCGCCCTCGTTGTCGCCGGGGTTGAAGCTTTTTGCCCCCGCGAGGTGCTCGGGATGCTCCTTCAGGCTCTGGTTGATGCCCATCGTCGAGGCGTTGTGGCCGGTGAAGAAGACGTTCATGCCCAGCGCCGCGAGGACGCCGGAGGTGTCGTCGCCGAAGACGAAGCCGTAGCCGTCGGACTTCGAGGTGATCGAGACCTGGTTGTGCCTGTCGATGGAGACCTCGAAGACGCCGGGCGCCTTTTCGTCGAGCGCGGCCTGGACGCGGTTGATGAAGGAATGCGCCGCGTCGGGGTTTGCGGGATCGTGGAGAATCATGTCCGGCTCGCCGAGGGGGTTCGGGCGGCCGTCGAGGTCGATTTCGACAGAGGCGGTCTGGGTGCTGGGCGGGCTTTCGTTTTTGTTGTGGATGATGATTTCGAGCCTGCCGTTCTTGATCTGGAAGGTGTTCTCCGGCAGGGCGTCGCCGTACTGGAGCTGGTTGAGGGTGGCCTCCGGGTTCGACGGGCCGTTGAGGGAGGTCAGGGTGGTGTAGGATTCGAGGCCGCGGGCCTGGGAGTAGGCGCGGTTGAATTCCCATATGAAGTTGCCGGCAAGCTCGTCGAGTTCCTTCTGGTACGAGGGGACGGTGACGTCGCGCATTTCGATCTGCGCGGCGAGCAGGCCGTTCGAGGGCGAAAGGGGGAAGCTGTCCTGCTCGAAGACGGGGCGGTTCATCATCCTGCCGTCCGCGCTTTCGAACTTTTCGTTCGCCACCTTCTTCGCCTGGTCGAAGTAGACGAGGTTCCGGCCGCGCATGCTGACGATGTAGCTGCCGTTGTCCTCTTCGACGACGTCGGCGTCGATATAGGTATAGAGTTGTTTCGCGAGTTCCCCGCGCTGGTCGCGGAGGTCGTTGGCGCGGATGCCGGAGACGCCGCCCTGCTCGGTGGCGACAATCTGCTTGTTCAGTTCGGCGATGCCGCCGAGGATGCGGTTGATCTGGCTGACGGATTCCTTGATCTCGTCATCGAGATCGGCGCGGTAGCCGGCAAGCTGGTTGGCGAGATTGTTGAACCTGTCCGTCATCTGCTCCGCCTCGGTGATGGTGGTGCGGCGCATGGGCAGGCTTTCGACGCTGGAGGAGAAGTCGTTCATCGCCGTCCAGAAGTTGGACATCGAGTCCGAGAGGGCGTTGCCGGTGAGTTCGTTGAAGAAGGACTTGATGGTGCCGTAGCCTGTGGTGAGGCCGCCGTAGTATTCGTCCGTTGTGGTTGCCTGGCGGAGCTGCTTTTCGACATACTCGCTGCCGATGCTTTTGACAGAGCTTGTCCAGACGCCTGTGCCGACGACGGCGTTGCCGAGGCCGGAGTTCCAGCCGGGAGAGGCGGCCTGGTTGAGGCGCTGGCGGGTGTAGCCGGGGGTGTTGACGTTGCCGAGGTTCTGGCCGGTGATGTCGAGGCCGTACCGTGCGGTAAGCAGTGCGCTGTTGCCGATGGCCAGACTGTGGAAGCCCATGGGGATCTCCTTATGGAAACGCATCTCCGTTCGGAGGTGAGGATGCAAAAGGAGTGCCAGTCATTCCGGTTTTGCGGGATTGTTTTTTAACAGTTTTCTGTTGCTTGAGTTGCATGAAAGAATAGAATACTGCCTCACGAAGAATCGGAGAAAACGGAAATTTTTGCCGCTGGAGAGAATGTGAAAAACTACGTCCTGCTCGACCGCGACGGAACCATAATCGTCAACAGGCACTATCAGAAAGATCCTGACGAAACCGAACTCCTCCCCGGCGCGGCCGAAGGACTCCGCCTGCTCCGCGACGCGGGATACGGACTGGTTGTCCTTACAAACCAGAGCGGCATCGGGCGGGGATACTTCACCCGCGAAGACGTCGACGCCATCCACGCGCGGATGGGGGCGCTCCTCGGCCTGGGCACGGATGTATGGGACGGGATCTACGTCTGCCCGCATGTGGAGGCGGACAAGTGCCGCTGCCGGAAGCCGCTGCCGGGGCTGGCGGAGCAGGCGGCGGCGGAACTCGGCTTCCGCCTGGAGGACGCCGTCGTCGTCGGCGACCGCGAGGTGGACGTCGAAATGGCCCGCGCCGCCGGCGCCGCCGCCGTCCTCGTCCGCACCGGCTACGGGGCGGACGTGGAGGCGAAGAAGCTCGCCTCTCCCGACTTCGTCGCCGACGATCTCGCCGGCGCGGCGCGGTGGATTCTCTCGCGATAGCGCCGTTTTTTTGTTTACAGCGCGTGTCCCTGCGTGTATTGAATACAGGGTTGCCCCTTTTTTCTTTCTTTTCTGCCTGTTGGAGTCCGAAAATGAACATCCGCTGCGAACTGCTGGAGCCTTCCCTCCGGCGCTCCCTGCCCGAAAGCAGGGAACCTCTTCCCTTCGGCCAACTCCGCACCAACCACATGTTCGTCGTGAACTACAGGGACGGTGCGTGGGTCGACGCGCGCATTGTACCCTATGCCCCGTTCTCCCTCATGCCGGGCGCGCTCTGCCTGCACTACGGGCAGACCATTTTCGAAGGCGCGAAAGCCTTCCTCCACGACGACGGGGAACTCTACGTCTTCCGCTACGACAAGAACTGCGCGCGCATGAACCACTCCGCCCGCAACCTCTGCATGCCGGAAATCCCCGAAGACATCCAGATGGAGGGCACGCTCCGCCTTCTCGACGTCGAGCGCGCCTGGTGCCCGACGATGCCCGAGTCGTCCCTCTACATCCGGCCCTTCATGTTCGCGACCGAGGACTCCCTCGGCGTGAAGGTCGCGCGGGAATACACCTTCTGCGTCATGCTCTCTCCCGCCGGGCCGTACTACCCGGGCGGGTTCTCGAAGGCGAACAAGCTGCTCATCACGGAGAAGTACCACCGCGCCGTCTCCGGCGGCACCGGCACGGCGAAGTGCGGCGGGAACTACGCCGCGAGCCTCCAGGCGCAGATGTACGCCTACGAGCACGGCTGCGCGCAGGTGCTGTACCTTGACGCGTCGAACTCGACGCTGGAAGAAGTCGGCACGATGAACCACTACCACGTCCTGAAGGACGGCACCTTCGTCATCCCGACCTTCAACGACTCTGTTCTCCGCTCGATCACGTCGGAGTCGATTCTGGAGCTTGCGCAGTGGGGCAAGCTGCCCTTCGAACTGAAGGCGCGTCAGGAGACGATCCGCCTGGACAAATTCCTTGCCGACGTCAGGTCCGGAGAAATCATCGAGGCCGGCGGCTGCGGCACGGCCGCCGTCGTCAGCCCTGTCGGGACATACCTGTTCGAAAACGGCGACGAGGTGAAGATCGGCGACGGCGCCATCGGCACATACTCCCGCCGCCTCTACGAATACTACAACGGCATGCAGCTCGGCAAAAACCCCGCCCCCGAAGGCTGGATCAAAAAGGTCGGCCGGTACCAATAATCAAGCCCTCATGCACGCGAAAAGGCCGCCCCCCGGGGCGGCCTTTTTTTGTTCTTCCGGCGGACAGTCCGCTTCACTTCCACGTGATGTTCGTGTTTTTCCTCGGGGCTGTGCGGCGGAAGGTCAGCGCGGGGTAGCCGAGAAGCATCGCGACGAGGAACTTCTCCCCGTGCGTGCCGAGGAACTGCAGGGCCTCGCGGTTGATTTTCGTCACGTACGAGAGGTACTGGTCGTACATGACGCCGAGGCCGTGCGCGACGGCGACAAGCTCCATGTTCTGCGCGGCGACGCCGGCGTCGAGTTCTGTGTTGCATTCCAGAAAGAGCACGACGGGGGCGTTCCGGAAAAGATAGTCGTTCGCCGGATCCTTCCGCCGCATGTCGCAGAAGCGGGAGACGGGGCGGAGCATGTCGCGGGGCATGTTCACCTTGCCTTCCAGCTGCCGCTCCAGGGAGTCCCAGATGATTCGCTTGAAGTCGCGGAGCCCTTCCTGAATCACGTAGAAGTGCCAGTCCTGCCTGTTCGACGCCGAGGGCGAGCTGCGGCCGGCGTTGATGATGTCCTTGATTTTGTCCGCCTCCACGTCGTCCTGCCGGAAGTCGCGGACGGAGCGGCGGAATTTGATTGTCCGCAGAAGGTGTTTCGGATCGACGCGGAAGGCGTTTTCGTCGTATTCCTCGACGTCGGACATGTCGTAGGCGGGGATGGAGACGGCGCGCTTCGGGCAGATGGCGACGCAGTGGCCGCACTTGATGCAGCGCTTCCGGTAGACCGCCTTGCCGTCCCGCAGGACGAGGCAGTCGGAGATGCAGTCGTCGACGCATTTGCCGCAGCCGACGCAGAGGGCGGGGTTGATTTTGATCATTGTGAGAGCTTCTCCATGGGTCGATACAATGTAAACGGCACATGCTAGGGAAAAGAGGGAGGGGAGTCAAGGCCGCTGTGGAGGAATAAAAAAACTCCCGGCGCGGGCCGGGAGTTTTCTTGCGCTTCGCCCGGGGCGGTCACCTCGGCAGCACGCGCATTTCGCCGGGGCGGATGTCGAAGCGGTCGCGCTGGACGGCGGGGCCGAAATTGACGTCGAAGAACGACGCCGCGCCGCGGTTCGCGGGGTCGGAGAGAACCTGCCAGCCGCCGCCGCGCTCCGGCTCGATCGTCAGCGTCTGCGCAGGGCCGTTCACGCGCATCGACCACTGCCCGCCGTCCGGCTCCATCGCCTGGAAGCGCTCCATGTTCACAACGTCGATGCGCGCGATGCGCCCCCGGCGCACGCGGAACACCGCAAGGTCGGCGCTGAGCTGAAGGTTCAGCGTCGGCGTCACCAGTTCCGTGCCCGGAGGCGCCCAGGCGACGACGTCCACGCGCTCCAGGCCGTGGTCGATGACGACGGCGCCCGTCCGCCCGCGGATAATGTCCGAGTCCCGCGCAATCCGCAGGGGGCGGTGCTGGAACGTGTCCATCGGGTACAGAAGCGTCGCCGTCGTGCTGTCGCCGGTGATCTGCCGCGTCACCGTCACGGACGGGGCGGGGGTGCCCGCGCCGGCGGCGTCGAAAACCTGCCCCGGAGCGCTGCCCGCCCACGCGCCGTAGTCCGCCGTGCGCATTGTCGCGCCCGCGTCCACGGCGAAGATGCGGAGGCCGCTCCCCGCCATCCCTGCCGTCGCGACAATCCCCGGCCCGTCCTGGTACGCGGTGACGCCGGGGGCGAGCTGGAAGCGGACGTCCGCCGTGCGGGGCGTCGGATCGCCCTTCATGTCCACGCTGTCCAGCACCATCCAGTAATCCGTCAGCGTTTCGCCGGGAAGGTTCTTCACATACACGACGGAGCGCTGCCAGGTCTTCCCGTCCGCGAAGCCGGCCATATCCGTCACGTAGTCGAGGCTGGCGTTTGTGCGCCAGACGGCGTCCGACGCCTCGCCGGGAGCGCCGCCCGCGACGGAGACATGCTGCCCGTCCAGGGACAGCCCGCCGTGCGCGGCCGCGCCCGCGGCCTGCCCGCCGAAGCCGCCCGCGTCGACGAGGTATGTGCCGCCGCGCGTCATGAGCGTCATCGAGCCGAAGTCCTCGTGCGTCGGCACGCCCGGCAGGCCGCTTGCCCCGCCGAAGCGCACGGCGAGGTAGCGCCCGTCGGCGCGGAGCGCGTCCTGCATGACGTACACGCCGCCTTCGTTCCGCTCGGTGGAGACGCGGGGGTGGCTCACACTCTGCACGAGGCCGATGCGGCTGATGAGGGGCGGTTCGGGGGGGAAGGTGTTTTCGATCTGGCGCACCTCTTCGGGCAGGAGTTCCCGCGAGCCGCGCGCGCCGAAGCGGGGAAGGCTGTAGTCGGGGCCGGCGACGGCGAGGAGGTGGCGCGCCGGCCGTTCCAACCGCTTCCACAGTCCGGAGATGCCTCTGCGGAACCAGGAGTCGTCGCGGGTGTAGTGCTCGATCATCAGCATCATGCGGAACAGGTTCCCTGTTATCCCGCCCGTGTCGCCGCCGAGGGACGAGCCGTCGGCGCGGAACATGCCGCCGGCGCGGTCGACAATCATCTTCACGTCGTTCGAGAGTTCCCGCCGGGGAAAGGTGAAGAAGTCGCAGGTTGTGGCGGCGCGAATGTAGGTGCGGGCGAGTTCGAGGAAGACGGCGTCGTCCGGCGTGTCGAAGAGGGAGAAGGCGACGGCCTGGATGTCCCGGTTCAGGCTTTCGAGAATGCCGGGCATGAAGGAGGTGAAGGCGGGGTCGTCGAGGAAGGGCTGCTGGAAGGCGTCGAGAATGCTGTTGATCCGCTGGGCGGGGGCGAGGGGGTCTTCGTAGCCGTCGGGAAGGTAGGCGATTGCGGCGCGGAGGGTCTGGATTGCGTAGGGATCGCCCGCGCCCAGGCTGCCGCGCACGCCCCGCGCCATTGTGGCGTCGACGACGCGGCGCTGGCGGAGCGTGTCCCAGACAATGCCGCCGGCCATTTCCAGATTGCCCGACGCGGCGGCGTCGGCGAGGCCGGGGAAGTTCCGGTTTGCCCGGTTGAGCTTGTCCGCGACCGGAATGAGGGCGGGCTGTTCGGGCGCGAAGGCGGGGGCTTCCGGTGGGGCGAAGTCCGGCTCGTCGAGATAGCCCGGCTGTTCCGCATACTGCGGCGCGGACGGCGGCGCGTAGCGCGGGGTGAACTGCGGCGTGAATTGCGGATCCGGTTCCGGCTCGAATCCGGGAGCGGGGGCTTCCAGATCGGCGAAGGGGTCTGCGTAGGGATCCATGACGTCGTCGGCCGCGCGGGGCGCGGCGGGGGCGGGAGAGGGGGGGGCGCCAAAGGGAGCGTCCGCCGCGCCGTATGCGGGCCGGCCGATTTCCGGCGCGCGGTAGGGCGGCTGGGAGGCGGGCGCGGGGGGGGCGGGGTTGAGGAGCAGGGGCGCGGCGGGCGCGGCCGCGTTTGTTCCCGCAAAGGGGTCGAAGGGGCCTGTGGCGTCGTAGATTTCCAGTCCGGGCTGCAGGGGGATCGTTTCTTCGCCCGCGAGGGCGGCGGAGACGAGCGCGGCGGCGGCGAGGACGGGGAGGAGGCGGAAGTGCTTCATCGTGGAGACTCCTGGTTCGTTATTTTTCATTGGAAGCTGTTGCAAACATCAATACTCGTCCGCGAATTCCGGGCGCCACCAGTCCGGCATCGCCGCCCGGGGAGGCTCCACGGAGGGGTTTGCGCGGAACGCATGCCCGGAGGGCAGCCTGCGGAGCCTTTCCGAAAGATCCGCGCCCGGCTCCGCGGGGTCGGCATACGCCCGCTCCCTGTTCAGCCCGACGCGGATGGACGGGTCTGAACGCACCTGGCGCGCGCCGCCCGCGCCGAAGGTGACGACATAGTATTCCTTCTCCAGTTCCGGAAGGCGTTTTCCCCAGGGATCGTGCACAATCTGATCAAACTCCGCCCGCAGGCGCGTCCCGTCCAGGGAGGGGCGGAGCGGTTTCGAAAGCACAACCGTGACCTTCGCGACATTCCCTGCGTATTCCGGCATATTGTTGTACCGCTCCAGAAGGCGGAATTCGAGGCGGCGGCGGTAGCTCTCCACCTCCGCAGGCGTCGGCGCGCCGCGCGTGTCGCCTGCGCCGCCTGCGCCGCCTGCGCCGCCGCCCACGCCCATGCTGTCCGCGCTGTCTGTAGCACCCGTGCCGGGCGTCGCGTGGAACGCCACACCGTTGCCGTTCGCGGCGGTGTCCGCCTCCCCGTCCGTCCCGTTGCGGGCTGCACCCTGCCCGTCGCTTCCGCCGGCAAAGGAGAGCGCGGCGGCGTCGGAGGGAACAGCCTCGGACGGCATGCCGCCTGTGATCCGGAGCGGCGCGTCAAAGTCCAGACGCCGCATATTCATGTCGTCGTTGCCGTCGCGGAGAGCAAAGGGCGGCAGGGCGGAGAACGCCTCCTCCTCCTCCGGCGATCCCGGTTTGTCGTTCCGGCGCGGGCGCTCGCGTTTCTTCCCGAAGTCAGGCTCGTATTCCCACTCCGGCCCCCGCGCCGCGTATTCGGACTGTTTCTCCAGCTCCGTGTCCATGTCCCAGCCCCAGCGGCGCGTTTCTCCGTTCTGCTTCGCAGCCTGTTTCGTGTTCTTTTCGGGGAAACGGGGCGCGGGCGGAGGCACTTCCTGCGGAAGGGAATACCGCGCTCCGGGAGAGGCTTCGCCGGGTTGTGCGTTGCCTTGCGCCGTCGCGGGCGCCTGCGCCGGCGGCGCGGCTTCCGGCGGGGCGGGGGGCTGGTTCCTGTCGTTTTCGCGGGGCGCGCCAAGCGCTGCGCGCGCGCGGTTCAGGCGGCGCGGCCATACTCTGCGCTCCGCCGCGTCCGCGCCGGCGCATCCCAGAAGGCAGATCAGGATCAGCATATACTTGCGTGTCAGGGCAGTGCGCATGATTCCTTCCTTATTCAGGCTCTCAGGGCTCTGGTACCTGTTTATCGGCCGTTTTTCCTCCGTGATTCCATAAAATCCCCGCGCCCCGCGGAAGCGTCCGCGCCGCCCGGCATTTTTTTCAAAAAAAACTGGAGACCCTGAAGGAACGAGGCCGATAACACCTCCGGACACGGCGCTTTCGGCGCGCCCGGAAAACTGCGGGACAGGAACCCATGCCGAACGGAGGGTGGGGGTGTTGAGCGGGAGAGACCGATGGTAGACCAGGACTATCTGCCCACACAATTCTTTCTCAAGCCCGGGTACGCCATGGCGAACCAGGAGGCGTCCATCATCCGGGCAGTGCTGGGCAATTGCGTTGCGGTGACGTTTTTCGACAGGGATCAGCGTTTCGGCGGCATGAACCAGTTTGTTTTCCCGAAAACCTCCTGCAAGGAGGACATGACGGCGCAGTACGGCAACGTGGGCATCCGCGCCCTCTTCAAAATGCTCCTCGACATGGGAGCGAGCAGGAACACCCTCGTCGCGCAGATCATCGGCGGCGCGGAGTGCAAGGTTCTCAACGACGAGGGCCTGGGATCGCAGAACATCGATCTCGCGCGCGCCCTGCTCGCGCAGCTGGGCGTGCCCGTCGTCTCCGAGGACGTGGGGGGAACGATGGGCCGGAAAATCATCTACCATTCCGGCACCAACGAAATAGCCATTTTCAAAATGGATTCCCTGCGGCATGCCGACTGGTTCAAGCCCGGCATGGATCTCCGCTACGATTTCTTCGACGACGGAAGATAGCGGTACAAACACGCGGTGCGCAGATGGACGAAAAAACCCTCCGGAACGCCGGAGGGTTTTTTCTTTGGCGAAATGCCGCTATGCCGTCAGATCCAGCAGGGCGCTCATGTTGCTTTTGTAGAGTTCCACTGTCTTTTTGAGAAGAGCCGTGCCTGTCTGCTGGAGGATTTCCGTGCGCGTCATCTCCACGACAGCCTCGTCGAAGCGCGTGTCCCTGAGGTAGGACTCCATGCGCTGGTTCGCTTCCAGCGCCGCCGCGTCCGCGTTCATGCCGTGCTGCTGCATCGCCTGCGTCGCGCCAATCTGCGCGCGCTGGGCGGCAACCCCATCCCGCGCGCCGGCCAGAATCTCGATAGCCTTGGCCGGGTCTTTCACCAGGCTCGCTTTGCCGCCGCTGTAGAGATCGTTCAGCGTCAGCATGCCGCCCGACCCGTCGCTGACGCCGGCGAGATCGCCCATGCCCAGGTTCGCCATGTTGTCGGCCGTGAGCAGAAGCGACTGGTCGGCGTCGGAGAGGGCGTTCCAGCCGTCGAGGTCAAGCTCGATCTCGCGGGTGAAATTGTTCATGTACCGGGAAAGCCGGGACTTCGCGCCTTCGTCGGACATCTTCGCGAACGAGTCGAGCTGCGCGGCGCTCAGCTCTACCGTATTGATGTCTGTCCCCCTGCGGCCTCCGAGGAAGGACGTCTTCGTGAGGAGACCCTCCACGCCGGGAGCGGTCTGTGCCGCCGCCGTGTCGCCGACGCTCAGGAATTCCCCTTCCTGCGGGGGGAGTGTCGCGGCGTGTTTTCGGAGCGCGGCGACGATGTCGTCCAGGCTTGTGCCTTCTGCAAAGGTAAGCTCTGTCGGCTCGCCGCCTTCTTCGGCAGGGGGGAGGACGAAGGTTTTGTCGCCGTTGAGGGTTTTGCCGTCGTCGGAAACCTGTTCGGCATGCTCCTGATTCTCGGCGAGCATGACGATTGTGTCGGAAATGGCGCCGGGCCTGAAATTCTCGCCGAGTGTGATGTCGGGGATGCGACCGCCGTTCTTCCGGAGGTGTTTTCCCGCTTCAAGGATGCTTTCGTAGTTGTTGTTGATGATGCCCCGGTTCTGCATGTTGCCGAGGAGTTGCCTGCCGCCGTAGCGGGTTGTCTCCATGATGCGGTTGATGGCCTGGAGGCCGGCGTCGACTTCGGCCTGGTTTGCGGCTATGCGGTCGGGGGAGGTAATGCCGGAGTTTGCGGCTTCGACGGCGAGGCCGTGCATTCGGTTGATGATGTTCTGCACCTGGCCGAGCGCGCCTTCCATGATGCCCATGATGTTGCCGCTTTCGGAGGTGTTCCGCATTGCCCGTTCGAGGCCGTCGATCTGGGAGCGGAGTTTTTCGGACATGATGAGGTCTGCGGGGCCGTCGGCGGCGGTGTTGATTTTGTATCCCGTTGCGATGCTTTCCATTGCTTTCGCGTGGGAGCGCGACGCGGCGGCGATGTTCCGCGTAAGGTGGCTCGTTGCGAAGTTGAAGTGCGCGGAAATCATCCCTGTTCTCCCGCGGCAGAGATCGCCGTACACGGATTAGCGGACGCGGAGTGGAGAACTTGAGGGGGATTGTGCGAAAAAAATGCGGATTTGTTTTCAGACCCAGTTTTCGACGTTCAGGCCGGGTATGCGGTTGAATTCGCGGATGTTGTTTGTGACGAG
>QMCE01769517.1_pt1 | contig 18020 bp, 17 predicted proteins | sample 1821851 | NCBI WGS metagenome assembly QMCE01 (sample SAMN09453174, study PRJNA476694) | Termite gut metagenome, whole genome shotgun sequencing project. | isolation source: worker | host: Odontotermes sp. | place: South Africa:Pretoria | collected 2016-01-28
AAACCACTTCTTATGCTGCCCCTCGACTTGCATGTGTTAGGCCTGCCGCTAGCGTTCATCCTGAGCCAGGATCAAACTCTCCATTGTAAAAATGTTTTGTTAAATAATCTTGGCTATACCCAAAGGTATTGTTTGAAATAAACTTTTAGCTGCTCAATATCCTCAAAGAACGTTATGCAATTTTGCGGGCTTTCGCCCCTTGCTTTTGTGTTAACCCCGATGTTTTGGGACTGCAAAGGTAAGGACAATTTTTACAAATCCAAATCTTTTCGCAAAAAATTTATAAATTTGCATCCATTATGGATTACAATTTTCGCGAAATAGAACCCCGCTGGCAGGCCGAATGGCAAAAAAGGGGTACATATAAGGTGGAGGTAGATCCCTCTAAGCCAAAGTATTACGTACTCGATATGTTCCCTTACCCGAGCGGTGCCGGACTCCACGTCGGCCACCCGTTGGGCTACATTGCTTCGGACATTTATACGCGTTACAAGCGCCTGAGCGGGTTCAATGTTCTCCATCCGATGGGGTTCGACGCGTTCGGTTTGCCGGCTGAGCAGTACGCGATCCAGACCGGCCGCCACCCCGCTAAGACCACCGCCGACAACATCGCCCGTTACCGCGAGCAGATGGACAAACTCGGTTTCTGTTATGATTGGTCACGCGAGGTCGAGACTTGCGATCCCTCCTATTATAAGTGGACCCAGTGGGCGTTCGTGAAGATGTTCGAGAGTTGGTACGACCCCGAGCTCGACCAGGCTCGGCCGATCTCCGAGCTTGTCGCAAAACTCGAACGCGGCGAGATCCCCGGCATCGATTGGGCTGCAATGAATCCCTGGCAGCAGTCCGATTACCTGATGCAGTTTCGCTTGGCTTACCGCGCCGACACGATGGTCAACTGGTGCGAGGCTCTGGGGACTGTTCTTGCCAACGACGAGGTGAAAGACGGCCTGAGCGAGCGCGGCGGCCACCCCGTCGAGCAGAAACGTATGAAGCAGTGGCTTCTTCGCGTGAGCGCTTACGCCGAACGCCTTCTGGCCGGGCTCGACACTCTGGAGTGGAGCGAGTCGCTCAAGGAGATCCAGCGTAATTGGATCGGTAAGAGCACCGGGGCCCAGATGTTCTTCGACGTTGCGGAGAGTAACCGCAAATTGGAGATCTTCACCACCCGGCCCGACACGATCTACGGCGTCACGTTTATGGTTCTTGCTCCCGAGCACGAATGGGTCGGCGAGTTGACCACTCCCCAGAACCGCAAAGCCGTCGAGGATTACGTCGCCGCCACTAAGAAACGCTCCGAGCGCGAGCGTATCGCCGAGACCAAACGCGTTTCCGGCGTCGCTACCGGGAGCCACGCCATCAACCCCTTCACCGGCCAGCACATACCTATATATATAAGCGACTACGTTCTGTCGGGTTACGGTACGGGTGCGATTATGGCTGTTCCGGCTCACGACTCTCGCGACTGGGCTTTTGCTCGCCACTTCGGCCTTCCTGTCGTTCCCGTCGTCGAGGGTGGTAATATCGACGAGGCTTCCTACGACGCCAAGGCCGGCCGTATGATCAACTCGGATATAATTAACGGGCTCGACGTGCGCGAAGCTATTCCCCGAATGTTCGAGGAGGTCGAGCGCCGCGGCCTCGGTAAATTGAAAGTTAATTACCGCCTCCGGGACGCGATATTCTCTCGCCAGCGTTATTGGGGTGAACCGATACCTATATATTATAAGGACGACATTCCCTTCGCCCTTCCTCTTAGCGAGCTTCCGCTTCGCCTTCCCGAGGTGGACGACTTCTCGCCCACCCGGACCGGCGAGCCTCCTTTGGCTCGCGTGAAGGGTTGGGAGACGAAAGATGGTTACCCGCTCGAAACAAGTACAATGCCTGGTTTCGCGGGTTCGAGCGCTTACTACCTTCGTTATATGGATCCTCACAACGACTCCGCTCTGGTTTCGCGCCAGGCCGACGAGTATTGGCGCGACGTTGATCTTTATATCGGCGGTATCGAACACGCCACCGGTCACCTGATCTACTCTCGCTTCTGGGACAAGTTTCTTTTCGACCTCGGCGTTGTCGTCGACCAGGAGCCTTTCAAGAAGTTGGTCAACCAGGGTATGATCCAGGGGCGTTCGAACTTTGTTTACCGCGACAAGGCTTCCGGCCGCTTCATCTCCCACGGCCTGATCGACGGTTACGACACCCAGCAGATCCACGTCGACGTCAACATCGTCCGCAACGACATCCTCGACACGGAGGCGTTCAAGCAGTGGCGTCCCGAGTTCGCCGACGCTCAGTTCGTTCTGGAGGATGGCCGCTATGTTTGCGGTTGGGCTGTCGAGAAGATGTCCAAGTCGATGTACAACGTGGTGAATCCCGACCGTATCGTGGAGGACTACGGCGCCGACACACTGCGTATGTACGAGATGTTCCTCGGCCCGTTGGAGCAGTCCAAGCCTTGGGACACGAACGGTATCGACGGGGTGCACAAATTTTTGAAACGTTTTTGGAATTTGTTCGCCTCAGTTACCGATGCCGCCCCCACCCCCGCCGAGCTCAAGACCCTGCACAAAACCATAAAGAAAGTCTCCGAGGATATCGAGCACTTCTCTTTCAACACGTCGGTTGCTGCTTTTATGATCTGCCTGAACGAACTCGGGGCTTGCTCCAAGCGAGCCATCCTCGAGCCTCTCACTGTTCTTCTCGCTCCCTTCGCGCCCCACATCACAGAGGAACTTTGGCACTCTGCTTTGGGCCATACCGGCACCATCTTCGACGCTCGGATGCCGACCTTCGACCCCGCGTACCTTGTCGAAAGCAGCTTCGAATACCCCGTTTCGGTGAACGGTAAATTGCGATTCAAAAAATCCCTTCCCGTCGGCCTTTCTCCCACGGAAATCGAAGCCGCCGTCCTGCAAGACGAGGCCGCACAGAAATGGCTCGAAGGAAAAACACCTAAGAAAATGATCGTCGTACCCGAAAAAATAGTTAACATCGTAATATGAAACCTCAACTCAACATCGGGCGCCTTCTTCGGGAGTTCGCCCTGATTCACTTCGGCGGTATGACTTACGCCTTTGCTTGGGCCAGTATCGTTGCTCCCGCCGGTGGTATCGGTGGTGGGGCCAGTGGTCTGGCTCTGTTGATCCAGTACGCCACCGGCTTTCCGATGGGTATGGGTTATATCATCATCAACGCCATCCTTCTGGTCGCCGCCTGGATCATCGTCGGTTGGAGTTTCGGTATTAAGACTCTTTGGGGTATCGCTTCGATCGCTCTTTGGTTGAACGTCTTTCCCACCTTCATTCCTCCCGACCTTCTCGGGCTGGCCGATGACAAATTGTTGTCGTCGATCCTTGCCGGGGTTATCTCCGGTATCGGGGTCGGTATCTGCTTTATGCAGGGTGGTAGTACCGGCGGTACCGACATCGTCGCTATGATCATCAACAAATACCGCCGGGTTAGTTACGGCCGCGTGGTTATGACTTCCGACTTCATCATCATCGGGTCGGCTTACTTCGTTTACCATTCCAACCCCGACTTCTCCAGCCCCCTCGCTATGATCATCTACGGTTACGTAATGGTTGCCGTGTTCTCATATACGGTCGACCAGATCCTGGCCGGTAACAAACAGTCGTCGCAGATCTTCGTCTTCACTTCCAACTGGGAACACATCGCCCATACCGTCACCCACGAGATGCACCGCGGGGTGACGATCATCGACGGAGTCGGTGCTTACACCGGCGAGCCTCGTAAGATGTTGGTCATTTTGTGCCGTAAGCCCGAGACTAACAACGTTCTTCGCGTTGTTCGCGAGTTCGACCCTCAGGCTTTCGTCAGCGTGGGTAGCGTTATGGGTGTTTACGGTAAGGGATTCGAAACAATGGATATGCTCCGCGCTAAGAAGAAGTAATGAAAAGACACCTTATAACAGCCGCTCTGCCCTACGCCAACGGGGGTATCCACATCGGCCACCTTGCCGGGGTTTACGTTCCGGCCGACATTTACGTTCGTTATCTTCGCCTTCGCGGCCACGAGGTTATGTTGGTTTGCGGCTCCGACGAGCACGGGGTTCCCATCACCATCAAGGCCCGTAAGGAGGGTACCACGCCCCAGGCGATCGTCGACCGTTACCACGAGGTGATCAAGCGTTCGTTCGCCGAGTTCGGTATGTCGTTCGACATCTACTCTCGCACGACCTCTCCCACCCACTTTCAGACCGCCTCGGAGTTTTTCCGTACTCTTTACGACAAGGGCGAGTTCTCCGAGCAGACCTCCCAGCAGTACTTCGACCCCGAGGCCGGTATCTTCCTTGCCGACCGTTACATCACCGGTACCTGCCCCAAGTGCGGCGCCCCGGGTGCTTATGGTGACCAGTGCGAGAAGTGCGGTTCTTCTCTCGCCGCCACCGAGCTCATAGACCCCAAAAGCGCTGTCACCGGCGCCACTCCCGTCCTCAAGGAGACGCTCCACTGGTACCTTCCTTTGGACAAACACGAGGCGTTCCTTCGCCAATGGATCCTCGAGGATCACAAGGAGTGGAAGACTAACGTCTACGGCCAATGTAAAAGTTGGTTGGACGCCGGTCTCCAGCCTCGCGCCGTCAGTCGCGATCTCGATTGGGGTATTCCGGTTCCCGTCGAGGGTGCCGAGGGTAAGGTTTTGTACGTTTGGTTCGACGCTCCGATCGGTTACATTTCGGCCACTCGCGAGCTCGACCCCGCCGGTTGGGAGCGTTGGTGGAAGGATCCCCAGACCGAGATGATCCACTTCATCGGTAAGGACAACATCGTGTTCCACTGTATAATGTTTCCCGCAATGCTTCGCGCCCACGGCGATTACATCCTGCCCCAGAACGTTCCGGCTAACGAGTTCCTCAACCTGGAAGGGGACAAGATCTCCACTTCTCGCGGTTGGGCTGTTTGGTTGCACGAATACCTCGAGGAGTTCCCCGGTAAACAAGACGTGTTGCGTTACGTTCTTTGCGCCAATGCTCCCGAGACTAAGGACAACGACTTCACTTGGCGCGACTTTCAGGCCCGTGCTAACAACGAACTGGTCGCCGTGCTCGGTAACTTCGTCAACCGGGCTCTGGTTCTCACCACCAAATACTACGACGGCCGCACCCCCGCTCCCGGCCCCTTGACCGATTACGACCGCGAGACCATCTCCGAGTTGCAGGCTCTCCGCTCCGGCCTCGAATCCAACATCGAGGGTTTCCGCTTTCGCGAGGCACTTAAGGACGCAATGGGTTTCGCCCGCCTTGGTAACAAATACCTGGCCGACACGGAGCCTTGGAAAGTCGTCAAGACCGACCCCGCTCGAGTCGAGACCATTATGAACCTCGCACTCCAGATCACCGCCAACCTCGCCATCGCTTCCGAGCCCTTTATGCCCTTCACTGCCGAGAAAATCACAAGAATGCTCGGCACCGGGAACCTCGGTTGGGACTCTCTCGGCCGCATCGACCTCCTCTCTCCCGGCCACGTGATCGGTACTCCGGAGTTACTTTTCGAGCGCATCGAGGACGAACAAATCGAAGCACAAATCGCTAAATTGAAGAGATAATGATCGACTGGAAAAACCTCGGTTTCGGTTACATCCGCACCGACCGTAACGTTCGCTCCACCTGGACTGACGGGTCTTGGAGCCCATTGGAGACTACCGACAGCGAGTACCTCACGCTCCATATGGCTTCCACGTGCCTTCACTACGGCCAAGAGGCTTTCGAGGGTCTCAAAGCTTTCAGGGGCAAAGATGGTAAGGTTCGTATCTTCCGCCTGGAGGAGAACGCCCGCCGTATGATCCGCACCGCCGAGTACACTATGATGGCACCTCCCACTATGGAGCTTTTTCGCGAAGCTTGCGTGGAGGCTGTCCGGCTCAACGAGCGGTTCATTCCTCCTTACGACACCGGCGCTTCGCTCTACATTCGTCCTTTGTTGATCGGTACCGGGGCTCAGGTCGGGGTCAAACCCGCTACGGAGTATATGTTCGTCGTATTCGTTACTCCCGTCGGACCTTATTATAAGGAGGGCTTCCGCCCCATCAGCGTAATGGTGGACCGCCACCACGACCGTTCGGCTCCTCTGGGTACCGGTTGGGTCAAAGTTGGTGGTAATTACGCGGCGAGCCTTCTTTCGGGCGACATTGCTCATAAGGCTGGCTTCCCCAGTACGCTCTACCTCGACTCGGCCGAGAAGAAATATATCGACGAGTCCGGCGCTGCTAATTTCTTCGCTATTCGCGGTGGTTGTTACATCACTCCTAAGTCGCCTTCGATCCTTCCCTCGATCACCAATATGTCTTTGCGCGATCTTGCTGCGGACTTCGGCCTTCGGGTTGAGCAACGGGCTGTCGAGTTCGCCGAGTTGCCTTCGTTCGAGGAGGTTGGTTCTTGCGGTACCGCTGCTGTTATCTCTCCCATCGGTAAGGTTTACGACCCCGACGAGGGTAAGACCTACACCTTTGGCGACGGTGTCAATCCCGGGCCTTGGTGCGTGAAACTTTACGAGACTCTTCGCGCCATTCAATACGGCGAGGCTCCCGATCCTCGCGGTTGGAACACTATTGTTGAATTTTAATTTAAAAAACACACTTATATGAAAAAGCTATTTGTTCTTCTTGCCGTCCTTGTGCTCGGTTGCGGCGTTGCTTCTGCTCAGGATTGGGGTTTGGGTGCTCGTTTGGGTTCCGGCTTCCAGGGTGTCGCCCAGCGTTACTTCGCTAACGAGGATCACATCGAGGTTCGCCTCGGTATGGATTGGATCTACGAGGGTGGTATCGTTGCCGACTTCTCGACTCTTTACGTCTTCCACGTCGCCGATATGCCTTGGACGGACGAGGGTACTTGGTTTTTCGACGCCGGCTTGGGTTTGAACGTCGGCGGTAGGGAGAACTTCGCCACTCTCGGCGTTCAGGGTATGGCTCGTTTGGGTTACACTTTCGAGACTGCTCCGATCTCTCTTTCGCTCGACTTTTCGCCCGCTCTCGGGCCCGCGATCGTCTACGGTGGTGGCTACAGCCAGAGTGAGTTCAACGAGAACGGCCTCGCCAACTTCGGCTTCAGTTGCACCTATCGTTTTTAAGGGTTTGACATTCTCGTTGAAACTTCCTACCTTTGCCGCATTATGAGATTGCTGCGATACATATTGTTGCTGGTAGCGTTGGTTGTCGCCACGGGTGCCGGAGCACAGAGGCTCTCCAAGGAGGAGCGCCGCGCGGCCAAGGAGCAGAAGATGGCCCAGCGCGCTAACCGCGCGACCGAAGTCCGCGTCAGGGAGGGTAAATTTCCTGCATATAACCGCTTGTTGAAGAGTACCAACTACGAGTTGATGTACCGCGAGGGGTTGCGTTATTACAACCTCACCAAGACCGGTAAGGAGGAGAACAAACAAAGTAACTTCCGCCGTACTCAGTCTTTGTTGGACGCCGCTTACCGCTCTCAGCGCTTCGCCGGTACTCCCCAGGAGGACTCTCTGGTCTACTTCTTCGGTGCGTCGTTCTATAAGACCGGCGACTTCGATATGAGCGAGCAGATCTTCGACCGCTTTCGTAGGGACTACCCTACCAGTAAGTTCATCGAGGACGCCGAGTATATGTACGCAATGGGTTTCTACTTCGCTTCTCCTGAACCCGAGCACGACCAGACTATGACCCTTCGCGCTATCGGCGCTATCGCCGAGTACGAGGGCCGTTACCCTAACACTGTCAAACGTAAGGAGTGCGACGAGCGTACCGAGGAGCTGCGTAGAAAGCTCTACACCAAGTCGTTCGAGAACGCCCGCCTCTACTTCCAGATCGGGCAGTACAAGGCGGCTGTCCGCGCTCTCAACAACGCCATCGACGAGCACCCCTTGTCGCCCTACCGCGAGGAATTGATGTACCTCGCCACCCGGTCGGCATACCTTTACGCCAAGAACTCTGTTGCCAGCCAGATGACCGACCGCTACTTGTCTATGATGGACAATTATTACGACCTTATCTCGGAGTTTCCCGAGACCGAACACCTTCGCGACGCCGAAAAGATGCGCGACGAGGCTCGCGAACATATTGCAAAACACACAGCTGAAAACACTCCCGAAGAAGATGGAAAACAATAAACGACCCGTTCCGACTAATACGGTGACCCGTAAGATGGTCGACCTGGATGCCCCCACGGGCAATATCTACGAATCGGTGGCCATTATCTCCAAACGCGCCAACCAGATCTCCGCCGCTCTCAAGGCCGAGTTGGGCCGTAAGCTCGAAGAGTTCTCCACCTCGACCGACTCGTTGGAGGAGACGTTCGAGAACCGCGAGCAGATCGAGATCTCCCGCTTCTACGAGCGTATGCCAAAACCGACCCTCACCGCCACCGAGGAGTTTCTCGACGGGGAGGTGTACTTCCGCGAGCCCAGTGACGAAAGCTAAACATATCGTCGTCGGTATTACCGGTAGTATCGCTGCTTATAAGGCGGCTGTTCTGGTACGTTCTCTGGTTAAGTCCGGGGCCGAGGTTCGGGTCGTTATGACTGCTGCGGCCAAACAGTTCATCACTCCGCTCACTATGGCGACTTTGTCCCGTAACCCGATTCTTGTGGAGTTTTTCGACCCCGAGAGCGGCGCCTGGAACTCCCACGTCAGCCTTGGCGAGTGGGCCGACGCCCTCGTTGTCGCTCCCGCATCTGCTAACACCCTTGCCAAAATGGCTGCCGGTATTGCCGACAACCTGTTGCTCACCACCTGCCTTTCGGCTCGTTGCCCCGTCTTCGTTGCTCCGGCAATGGATCGCGATATGTGGGCCCACGCGGCTACTCAGACCAACTTGGTGACCCTTCGCCAGCGCGGCATTCAGGTGATTGAGCCCGGTTCCGGCGAGTTGGCCAGTGGTCTTTCCGGCGCTGGTCGTATGGCCGAACCGGAGGAGATCGTCGCGTTCCTCGATGCTCACATCTAAAAAATACCTTGTCACGGCCGGGCCGACACAGGAGGCGATCGACCCCGTGCGGTTTCTCAGTAACCATTCGACCGGTAAGATGGGTTACGCGTTGGCTGCCGAGCTGGTCCTTCGCGGGGCCGAGGTGACTCTGGTCAGCGGGCCGACCGCACTGCCAACCCCGAAAGGCGTCCGTCGTGTCGATGTTGTCTCTGCTGAGGATATGTTTCGCGCTTGCACGTCGTTGTGGCCAGAGATGGATGGTGCTGTTATGTGCGCTGCCGTTGCCGATTACACTCCCGCCTGCCCCAGCCCGACTAAACTGAAGAAATCCGCCGAATCGGGCGACGGCGCCGAACTGACCCTCACCCTTCGGCCCACCCGAGACATCGCCTCCGCCCTCGGCTCCACCAAACGTCCCGACCAAATGCTCATAGGCTTTGCTCTCGAGACCGATAACGAGACCGCCAATGCCCTCGACAAACTGGAGCGCAAAAACTTAGACGCAATCGTATTGAACTCTCTTCGCGACCCCGGCGCCGGGTTCGGCGTGGACACTAACAAGATCTCCGTCTTCACTCGCGACGGCCTCCGCGCCGACTTCCCTCTGGAATCCAAATCCGCCGCTGCCGCCCACGTCGTCGACCTAATTCTTCAGGCCGAATAGCGGCCGCATAAATCGCCACCTGCGGATACAAAACTCGTAGACCAGCCAGCATCCTCCGAAGGTTCTGACACTCATCAGCAAAAACTTGGGCCAGAACGCCATCTCGACTCCGCGCAAGTGATAGGCCAGAATGCTATAAAGGTCTGGTGCAGTCTCTTTTTCTCGAACATTTCGATGCTGTCGAAAATCGTAACCAAAGATAGCGATCTTTTTCCGTTGTCACGCGATTTTCTGTCGTTTTTTATGGGTGAAAAAATGCCTTCATTTTAGGTGATAACAATTTTGTTTTCCACACGATTGATTATCAGTTGCTTGCATTCTGAGTGATAACATCAAATCTTATGGTTTTCAGAGGGTTGTAATTTATTTTTGTAAACGAAGAGAAAGCATCAAACAACCATGAGACCCGACTTCAAATACGCCCGAACAATATCGGCTTTGATTCTCACTTTCCTGTTGGCCGTTTCTGTTGTGCAAGCGCAAGACTTGGGGGGTGGACATCCCACCGGAGATCACCGACGGGGTACAGATCGAAACCCGCAGCCGACTCTATAACCAGGCATACCTCGAAATGGCCGATATGCTCGACGGGAAAACTCCGCTGTCGATCAAGCGGGCTGTTTTCCTCGCAGAGTGGGCATACCATGACGGGAACTTGGATTACGACTGGTTTTGCGCCATGATAGATTCTGTCGTAACTTGGCTTAACGGTTTTATAAAGGCAAACGGCTTGGATAAGTACAAGACAGGAAAGAATATAGCCTTAAACGATTTCTTCTTCAATCCTTGGTCAGGTAACGGATATACTGCATTCGAATACAATTTCAAAGACTTGGATGACCCGAACGATTGGACAGCCCAGTTCGTGTCGAAGGTTATGCGAACTTATCAGGGACAATGCCGTAGCCTACCTATGTATTACAAAATCCTTGCGGAAGCTATCGGCGCCGAAGCCTACATAGCCTATGCACCGCAACACACATGGATTCGTTATGAGGATAAAGACGATCTCTTCCCAGAAGATTGGGTGAACGTGGAGCTAACAACCCATCAGTACACCCCGGAATTCTGGATAATCGAATACAATGAAATTACCGAGAAGCAAATAGAGAGCGGGATGTACCTTACTCCCACCACAGATATCCAAACGGTGGCCGGACAACTTTCGGATCTCGCTCACGGATATTGGAAAAAATATGAAGTTTACGACGATTTTACCTGGCTTTGCACGGATAAATCGCTCAAATATCATCCTGCTCGTGATGTATCGTGGGTAATTAGAGGCAACACCCTTCAACAGGCACTCTTAAATCACGTTAGTCATACAAATGGATTGATGGACAACTATGCAGTATATCTTGAAAGCCTAATAAATGATTGCGCCGACCAGTTGGATGCGATTGGTTGGAAAGAACTCGATGAGGAATTTTTCAAGCGACGAGATCAGAGGGATGAAGAGACACGACGAATAATCGAAGAAACCGGAGGTGGTATCATACTCGACTAACTACTTTAATCATTAAACATAACAACTATGAAAACAACACGTTTTTTTATTTCGAGTGCGATCTTGAGCATCGTATCGTTATTTTCCGTAAATTTGGCCTATGGATACCATCCGATTTCGCCGTATGCCTACACGCTCAACAATCCCGTGCGGTATGTCGATCCAAACGGGATGGATGTTTGGGAAATGGATCATCAAGGCAGGGTGAAATGGATGGAAGAGAGTGAGAAACATACTATGTATGCACTGAATAAGGATGGTGCACGAACAGGACAGTCAATTACTATAAATGACCGTTCGATTTTCGACAATTTAGCCTCAACCGGGATGAACAGTGATTATGCGGCCAGCTACACAGGAGGAAATCCGACGGAACTCGCGTCTGTGTTCTTGTTTGGTGCTGACAACTCGAATGCAGAATGGCGTTTCAGTCGGTATGACGTTGGAAGTGGCAATCAATACGCCATAGGAACAATACACAACGATGGATTAGCCATAAATCCAGAACAAATGGGATTTGCCAGAGAAAATGAAATAGCATTTATGCATTCTCATCCGGGAAATTATTCATCAGTTGAAGGCAGGTTGGGTGAGCATGGCAGTATTGGGTGGAATCAAGTTTCCCCCACGCAAGCCATAATTAGCGGAGACTCTCGTAATGTTGCACGGCACTCGACTCGATATCCAAGCTATAATTATTCATATGTGTACTTCCAAAATTCCGGCAATATTCATCATGTTAGAAACCAGATGGCTCCTGCGCTAATTCGAAACATAAATGGTCACAATTATAATGGGCAAAGATTGTTTTGGGGGACTTTAAATGGAAGATAAAATGAAAGTATTGATTTTAGGATTATTGACGCTGTTGGCAGTGGCCTGCGGACGAAAGTCAGAGGATTTGACCGAAAAAACCTCAGAAAACAGAATTGAGAAGGTAATGTACCTGTTTACGACACCGGTACGATCTCATTACTCTTTTTTGTGGTGGGATGCAAACACGTCTGATGTTGTATTCAAAGACGTTTCGGGCGCAGCTCTTATGTATGATAACGAAACCCAAAGGCACATTGAGATGCCGAATCTTCAAACAATAAGATTCGTTGTCGATTCTCTTTCTGCAAATTACATAAGAGACTCGTTGCTGTTGTGTCCGGCAGACCTGAATTTTGTAGATAACTCAATTCAGGATGATGGAACAGGCATACAGTGGATGGTGACGTACAGTGATGGATCTTTTTTTGAGGGATATTATAATGGTGGTGGTGCGACAGAAAATCATACACGATTGGCTCGTTATCTTATAAAATTGACACAAGAACAACACCCCGATGTCTTGGCTAAAGATTATCTGCAGAGTCTACAAAATCATATACAAACTACCTTAAACCGATGATAAGGCGAAGTTGATTCTAAAGTATGATGACGGAATCGCGGAGCGGAAATGGGCCTTACGGAATTCGCCCGGAATTATTAGGTGCGATTCAGCCTCATACTGCTTGGCACACTCATCCGTCTCATTTTCCCGATGCTTCGCGCTTGGAGCCTTCTGGGAAGATTGACGGCAGAGGAGATATTGGCTTCAAACGCAACCAAAGTGTTCATGGATTCAGAAACTTTATAATATTAACCGGAGGCCATCCTCCTATTAAATATTGATGATGAAAACTTATAGAATACTTCTTGGGATTTTGCTTCTTGGTGCAATGTCGAGTTGTGCTGCGTGGAAAAATACTCTTTCATCCAATGGAGGGGTCAATGAAGTTGTACATAACGTCATTACTGATTTTGTTAATACCTCGAATCTCTACAAAGCAGATAGCATCTTCGAGTTGATAATATCGGACAAGGGGGGCTACTACATCATTGGGATTGGTGGGGTGGTAAATAAAATCTATCCGCGTACAAAAGATTTAATCGGGACATACGATGAGCTAATACCCAATACATATGCCATTTACGATGGGAAACTCTTTTATTGGAACAACCCTGCTGAAATAATATCAGAAGAAATTTTGAATGTACTCTCTCAATACGATCAGATTGATATAAACTGGCGGGATACATACTACGACATTCCTCCAATGATTTTTGATGACGGGAAACAAGGAGTGGTATATTATGTATGTAAGTCAGATTTCACTAAATACAAAAAAACGAGATCAAATACGATCAATAAACATTATCGAGTACCAAAATTAAGATGCAGGTAGACCAAACAGAGAGGGCGTTTTAAAGATGCCCTCTCTGTTATGATTGTCATAATCCAATTGATATTGAGTATGAAAAAATGCTGTTGTCAATCATTTCTTTTACCTTGTTTTGCTCGGCTATGAGCCAGTCTGTTATGCAAGGAACTGTGCCTCAAGAGGATGCGATAGAAATTGCTATCACGGATTTTCTCAAATACAGGCGTAGCAATCAATATGATGCGTTTGTTGTCTGGGTCTTTGAAAAAGGGGAATATGATCGTTATGAAATCAGTGATGATTTAATCACCATTTCCATAGCATCGATTGAGACTTCGGAAACGGATTCAGTAGAATGGTTCGATGGGGTGTCGAACACTAAGATCATGCCCCATGAATACTACATCACGTTGGTCGATACCTTAGGAAGTACATATTTACCTACAAGACACATTATTAAAGACAGCAAACTCTTTTTTTGGCACGATCCGGAGTATGGTCTTACCCAAGATATGATCGATGTTCTTTTGGAATTTAACGTGGCTGAACGAGTTAATATTTCCGACCCCATGTTACTGCTTGGATATGGAGACCGTCATGATGATAGTGGTTACGGGGCAGACTACTGCCTCTGTAAAAATAATCCGAGAAATTACAAGCGGATAAGATCAAGGATTGCAGCAGGTTGGTATAGGCCACCAACCATAAGATGCAGGCGATAGATAACAGATAGGGCACCGAGAGGCGCCCTTATAACCCACTATAACCCAACTGTCAGAGCAAGTCGTGATTATTACACCTTATTCTGTTTCTACTGCTCCTTCTGCAACAGGTGGCGCAGGTCATCGTCGTCCTCGATGCGTTTGATCTCGTCTTCGACGATCTGGCGGGTCTCCGCTTTTATGCGGTCGTAATTCTCTTTTATCATCTCGCGCATCCGATCCACTCCGGCGTCATCGACAAAGTTGGTGATGACGGGGATTTTGCGGTACGCTTTGGTCTCGGCGCGAAGATACTACTTTTTCATCACTTCTGTAAGAAACTCCCCCGTGTAGCTTCCTTCGGCCTTGGCCACTTGCTCCGGCGTTCCCACTGCTACTACCTCTCCGCCTCCCGAGCCTCCGTCGGGGCCCAGATCTATCACCCAGTCTGCCGCTCGGATCACATCCAGGTTGTGCTCGATCACTATCATCGTGTTTCCTCGGTCGACCAGTAGCGCGATCACATCCAGTAGTTGCTTCACATCCTCGAAATGCAACCCTGTTGTCGGTTCGTCCAGTATATACAGCGTTCGCCCCGTGTCTGTTTTCGCCAGTTCTGCCGATAGTTTTATTCGTTGACTCTCTCCTCCCGACAGGGTTGTGCAGGGTTGGCCCAGTTTGAGATATCCCAGCCCCACCGACTGTATCGCGGCCAGTTTTCTGTGTATTGCCGGTATGTGTTCGAAGAACTCGGCAGCGGCGTTGACCGTCATATCGAGCACATCGAAGATGTTCTTTCCCTTGTACCTCACTTCCAGCGTTTCGCGGTTGTACCTCCTTCCGCCGCACGCCTTGCAGCGCACATATACATCCGGCAGGAAGTTCATCTCGATTGTCTGCACCCCCGCTCCCCGGCACTCTTCACACCGCCCTCCCTTCACATTGAACGAGAACCGCCCCGCTCCGAAGCCTCTGATTTGCGCATCGGGCGTTGCTTCGAACAGCTTTCTGATATCTCCGAAGACTCCCGAGTAGGTTGCCGGATTGCTTCTCGGCGTGCGGCCTATGGGCGACTGATCCACCACCACCAGCTTGTCCACTGCCTCCAGCCCTTCGATCGCTTCGTATGGTAGCGGTTGCGCTTGCGAGCGATATAGTTCACGCGCCACCACGGGCCTCAAAGTGTCGTTCACCAGGGTCGATTTTCCGCTTCCGCTCACTCCCGTCACACATATCATCTTTCCCAGCGGGAAGGTCACGGTCACATCGCGCAGGTTATTTCCCCGAGCGCCTCGTAGTACTATCTTGGCTCCGTTTCCCTTTCTGCGCTTCTTCGGGGTTGGTATTTTTCGCCGGCCTGCCAGATAGTCTCCGGTTATCGAATCCGGCGTTCCTATAATGTCTTCCGCTGTTCCTGCCGCCACAATGTGCCCTCCCTTTCGTCCCGCTCCCGGCCCCACGTCGACCACAAAATCTGCCGAGCGTATCATCTCTTCGTCGTGCTCCACCACTATGACCGAGTTTCCCGCATCGCGCAGCTCTTCCAGCGAGGCTATCAGTTTCCGGTTATCTTTTTGATGTAGCCCTATGCTCGGTTCGTCCAGAATGTACAACACATTCACCAGTCGCGAGCCGATCTGGGTTGCCAGCCTGATCCGTTGGCTTTCGCCTCCCGACAGCGACCTCGATGACCGGGCCAACGACAAATACCCCAGTCCCACCCTGACCAGAAAGCTCAGTCGGTCTCGTATCTCTTTCACTATCTCTCTCGCAATTCGCCTCTCCTTTTCGTTGAACGCTTCATCCACTCGCTCCATCCATTCGTAGAACTCGGCGATGCTCATCCCCGACAGTTCGGCGATATTCAGACCCCCGATTCGGAATTGTAGCGCCTCCGCCTTCAGCCTCGCACCTCCACACACCGAGCACGGTTCCCGTTGCAGGAATTCGGTCATTTCGTTGCTCCGCCCATCCAGCTCCCTGCCCTCGTCCGCATCGGCCTCCGCCTCCTCCGCTAAAGGCTCCAGACCCAGCCCCCCGCAATGCGGACAGGCTCCGTGCGGCGAGTTGAAGGAGAATGTATGCGGTGCCGGGTCGTCCAGCGAGATTCCCGTCGACGGACACATCAGATGGCGCGAATAGAACCTTGCTCCGTCTGCGTCGTAGTCATACAGCACCATCGTTCCCTTTCCCTGCCTCATCGCTTCGGCCAAGCTCTTCGCCAGCCTTTCTCTCGCATCGGCCTTGACCGTCAGACGGTCCACCACCAGTTCTATGGTATGTGCCTTGTACCTGTCGAGTTTCATTCCGGAGGCGATCTCGGTCATCTCTCCGTCTATTCTCGCCCAGGTGAACCCGCGCCTCACCAGCGTGTCGAACAGCTCTCTGTAGTGCCCTTTTCGGCCTCTGACAATCGGGGCCATCAGCGCAATCTTTCGCCCGTCGTAGCCGCTCATTATCAGTTCGGTTATCTGGTCGTCCGTATAGTGCACCATTTCCTCTCCCGTCACCGGTGAGTAGGCCCTCGACGCCCGCGCAAACAACAATCTCAGGAAGTCGTTGATCTCTGTGATGGTTCCCACCGTCGAACGTGGGTTCTTGCTCGTGGTCTTTTGTTCAATGGCCACCACTGGCGACAGTCCCGTGATCGAGTCGACATCGGGCCTCTCCATCGTTCCCACATACTGCCTCGCATAGATCGACAACGTCTCCATATACCTTCTCTGGCCTTCGGCATATATGGTGTCGAACGCCAGCGACGATTTTCCGCTTCCGCTCAGTCCCGTCACCACGACCAATTCGTCACGCGGAATTGTCAGCGACACGTTCTTCAGGTTATTCACCCTGGCGCCCTCGATGTGGATTTGGTTTTGGCTCATCTTACTCTTAACGTGCGCCCTACGCGTAATGTTGCGGTCGAGGCTATTCCGTTCATTCGACACAGGTCGGACACCGAGGTTCCATACCGCCTCGCCAGTGTGCTGAGATTGTCGCCGCTTCTGATGGTGTGGTATTGTTCTTCGGGCTCTCCGGGTTGCCTCTCCGGGTCACCGGCTCTGGAGCGCGAGCTGAAATAGTCTCTCTTCAAGGCAAAGTCATACACTCGCAGCTCTCCGGTCACGAAATCAATCAGCCTCTCCGGGTCGAAACTCTGGTCGGCATATCGCGCCTCGAAATGTAAGTGTGTTCCGCTCGCTCTGCCCGTCCGGCCTCCTGTTCCGATGACTTGTCCCGCTTCGACATAATCGCCCGCTTCGACCGTTCGCTTCGACAGGTGTGCATAGAATGTTTCCAACCCGCTCGGGTGTCGGATGATGATCACGTTTCCGAAACCGCCTCTGTTCCAGCCCGACCATCTCACAATTCCGTCGAACGCTGCATAGATCTCCTGCCCGCTCGCAACCTTCACGTCGGTGCCGTTGTGCACCCGCCGCCCCCTCGGGCCATAGCGCGACAACACCCTCCCCTGGGCCGGTGGGCAAAATCCTCTCCCGAGGCTGTCGCTCAGCACGAGCCTCACCGTATCGGGCAGGTCTGCCACCCTCACTCCTCGTTGGGAAAACAGCCTTGTCGTGTCCCAGTTCTCTGCGTATGCTTGTGCCCGCCGGAACACCTCATTGAAGTCGGGCGCGGGCGCCTGCGCCGCTGCCACACACGGAGCAATCAGCAAAAAGGCCCCGACCAAATTTTTCGTCAAAAAGGCCCGGATGCAAGGCTTGCGACGAGCCGAAACCGCAGCATACTGGGGCGTATGTGAGGATTTCGGCGAGGAGTGTAACGCCGCAGACGGGTATTTTTCACGGAAAATCACCGTATATTAGCGATGCTGATTATATCGGCAAACACCCCTGCGGCCGTCACTTCTGCTCCTGCTCCGTAGCCTCTGATTCCCATCGGATAGTCTCTGTATCGCTCTGTGGTTAGTAGTATGACGTTGTTGCTGCCCTCCAGTTCATAGAACGGACTTCGCGAATCGACCTCCCTCAGCGCCGCTCCCGCCACCGGTGTCGTCCCACCCCGCGCGGCATCCATCGTGGCGACG
>QMCE01000654.1_pt1 | contig 18014 bp, 15 predicted proteins | sample 1821851 | NCBI WGS metagenome assembly QMCE01 (sample SAMN09453174, study PRJNA476694) | Termite gut metagenome, whole genome shotgun sequencing project. | isolation source: worker | host: Odontotermes sp. | place: South Africa:Pretoria | collected 2016-01-28
CGGTCGTGGCGTTCTATCTGGTGATCATCATGCGCGGCGCGCTCATCGCGCTGGGCGCGCGCGATAAATTCCGCGCGCTGCTGGCGATCGGCTGCACTACGCTATTGACGCTGCAAAGCTTCATCATCATCGGCGGCGTCATAAAGCTTATCCCGCTCACGGGCATAACCATGCCTTTCGTCAGCTACGGAGGCAGCTCCATGATCGTGAGCATGATTTTACTCGGCATTTTAGAGGGTGTCGCCATCGACAACGGCGATTGGCTTGAGAAGGCCGTAAATGAGAAGAAAAATGGATAATAACAAAGACAATAACCGTTCGGAAATAGACGATATAGATTTCGGCATAGACCGCTACTTCGACGAGGACGAAGAGCTGGAAGACGGCGAAAGCTCATCAGACGCAATTTATGGCTGCGCGCCTGAAACGCTGTACGAAGGCGGCGAGAGCGAGTATTATGAAGAAGACGACGTGACTGACGAGGCTTACGGCGTGAGCTACGGCGCGTATGAGACCGACGAGCCTGTGAGCGAAGCGAGGTATAATATTGAGCGCGAACAAGCGCCGAGCGCGGATAATACGGCGGACATAGCCGATGGGCAATATCATTATACGGAGCGCGGTACTTCCGTACAAAAGCGCAATAAGCGCGAAACTGCGCAAGTAAAGCGCAAATCATCCGCCGATAACGCGCGCGAACAAGCGCCGAGCGCCGACGACAGCGCCAAAGCCCGCCGCGAGCGCCAGTGGCCGGGCTTGCGCTCGAATCTGCGCGTGATGCTGGTGCTTTTCACGACGATGTTCGCCGTACTGCTCGTCTACTTCGTCTATTCCGTTACGACCTTTGGCGGGCGCTGGTTCAACAACCCCTATAATCCGCGCATTCAATCGGAAAAGGACAGGGTTGTCCCAGGCAATATACTGGACCGCAATCAAGTCGTCCTTGCGTCTACGGATTCGGACGGCGAGCGGGTCTATAATGACGACCGCCATGTGCGCACGTCCGTTTCGCATGTCGTGGGCGATAATTACGGCCTGACGACCACCGGCGCGGAGAGCTTTTTTTCGAGAACACTCCTTGGCTTCGACGCCGGGCTATTCGAACGCGTCTATTCCGCCGCTTCAGGCGGCGAGGCGCGCGGCGAAAGCGTCGTATTGACGATCGACGCGGAGCTTACCGCCTACGCCTCCGACGCCTTTAGGGATTACCGCGGGGCGTTAGTGTTGATGAACTACGAGACGGGCGAGGTGCTCGCGATGGTGAGCCACCCGGAATTCGATCCGGAGAACATGGACGCGTACAGGCCCAAGAGCGATTCGGAAAAGCGCTCGGGCGAGAGCGAGGGAGAGACGTCCGCGCTTGTGAACCGCGCGCTTATGGGGCGCTATACGCCCGGCTCAATCTTCAAGGTGATCACGGCGGCGGCGGCTTTGAACAGTCTCGCCGGAATCGATGAGCGGGAATTCGAATGCGACGGGCCGCTCGCGTTCGACGGTGAGAGCGGCGTCTTTCTAGAAAATGTACATATTTCGCCCGAGGAGGACAAGAAGAACCGCAACGCCACGCCTTCGCCCCGGCCGTCGCCGACGCCCAGCGAGACGCCTGTAATCGCGCCGGGCTCGTCGCCGGATATTATGGAAAACCTCTTGCTCGTTCGCGACAACGACAGCGACTATCACGGGGATTTGGACTTTGAAGAGGCGTTTACGGCTTCGTGCAACGTAACGTTCGGGCGCATCGGCATGGAGCTCGGCGCGGCGCGTATCAGCTCTATGGCGCAGAGTTTTGGCTTTGGAGAGGATTTCCTGTTCTCCGACTTGATCCTGTATCCGTCGAACTACGAGCTGCCGCAGCGCGCGATAGACGTTGCGTGGAGCGCGGCGGGACAGTACAGGACGACGGTTACGCCCATGCACATGTGCATGATCGCCGCCGGTATCGCGAATAAGGGCGTGATGATGGAGCCGCGTATGCTGTACGGCACGATCTCCAGCCGCGAGTTTGTCCAGGGCCAGCGCAGACCGTCCATCTACAAGCGCGCGATTACGGAGACTGTCGCAACAAAGCTTACAGCCCTGATGAAAAAGACCGTCGAGAGCGGTACAGGCGCGCGCGCCGCGCTGTCCAATTGGACCGTGTGCGGCAAGACCGGCTCGGCGCAGATATCCTCCGACCGCGAGGTGAATTCGCACGCGTGGTTCATCGGCTTTATCGAGGAAGAGGAGCACCCGCTCGCGATAGCCGTCGTGCTGGAAAAAGCTGGCTCCGGCGGACGCATGGCCGCGCCCGTCGCGAAGGAGGTCTTTGAACGGGCGATAAGGCTGGGGTACTAAGATTATATGTATTCAACCGCTATTAAAACGCTAATAGCGTTGAAACGGCTTTACTATGAACGTGGAACATGATAAAATGGTTTAAATCTATAGGAGGAGTAATGCATCGTGGCAAGCAATACTTCAAACGTCAGCTTTAGAATCGACGCCGATATTAAGAATCAGGCCGACCGGCTTTTTTCTCAGCTGGGGCTGAATATGACGACGGCTTTCAATATTTTCCTTCGCCAGTCTATACGTGAGGGATGCATTCCATTCAGCATCACGGTTAATACCCCCAACGCGGAAACGATTGCCGCGCTGCTTGAAGCGGAGCGCATAACCGGAGACGCCGCTGCCGCAGGCTTTGCTGATGTGGAAGAAGCACTACGCGAATTGAAGGCTCGTAAACGACGCGCAAGAAAAAATCTCGAAGAAAGATTTGAAGGCTTCAGTGCAGACGAACAATCTGAGGATTGTTAAGTAATCATGATAAAATGACAGATTACATATCCGATAAGCTCCAGCTCCTGCCCGATTTCCCCGGCGTCTATATCATGCGGGACGCGCGGGGCGAAATTATATATATCGGCAAGGCCGTTAGCCTTAAAAACCGCGTACGTCAATACTTCCAATCCAGCAAGAACCATGCGCCCAAGGTAATCGCGATGGTCGCGAATATCATGGATTTTTCATACATCCTCACGGATTCCGAGAATGAGGCGCTCACGCTCGAATCGAACCTCATCAAAAAGCACAAGCCGCGCTACAACATCCTGCTCAAGGACGACAAGCACTTCCCCTACGTGCGCATCGACTGGAACAAGCCGTTTCCAAAGCTCGAAATCGTGCGCAAGGTCGAAAACGACGGCGCGAAATATTACGGGCCGTTCCTTTCGGCGATGGCGCTGCGCGACGGCTTGGAGGCCGTGCGCTCGTCGCTGCCGCTGCGCACGTGCAATAAGGATCTGACGAAGAAGCAGACGCGCCCGTGTCTGCATCATCAGCTGGGCCATTGTACCGCGCCCTGCGCGGGAAAGGTCTCGAAGGAGGAGTACGAAGCCGTGCTCATGCAGGCGGTTTCGTTCCTGTCTGGGCGCAACCAGGACGTCATAGACGGGCTGCGAAACGAAATGGCGCAGGCCGCCGCCGCGCTCGAATTCGAAAAGGCGGCGAGGCTGCGCGACCAAATCGCGATGGTGGAGGCGTTCGCCGAGAATCAGAAGGCGATTTTGGCCAATACGGACGAGCGGGACGTCTTCGCGCTTGCGCGCGACGGCGTGGATACGCTCGTGTACGCCCTATTCGTGCGCGGCGGGAAGCTCATGGGCGGCGAAAGCTATGAGCTGTTCGCGCCGGACGAGAACGAGGGCGACGTGATGGGGTCGTTTCTGAAGCAGTTCTATTCGGAGGACGCTAGTATTCCCAAAGAGGTACTCGTCAACGTTTTGCCCAGCGACTTTGAGGCCGTGGATTCTTGGCTTTCGGAGCGCGCGGGGCATCGGGTGCACCTATACGCGCCGCAGAAGGGCGAAAAGAAGAAGCTTATGGAATTGGCCAAAAAGAACGCCGAGGAGACGCTGCAAAAGCGCGCAGCGCAGAAGCGCCGCGAATGGGAGCGGCACGAGGGGGCGCTAAACGCGCTGGCTGAGGCGCTGGGGCTGGACGAGGTGCCGAGACGCATTGAGGCCTACGATAATTCCAACATTCAGGGCGTGGACGCGGTTTCGAGCATGGTCGTCTTCATCGGCGGCAAGCCCGCGCCAAAGGAGTACAGGCGCTTTAAGGTTAAGACGGTCGTCGGCGCGAACGACTATGAGACGATGAACGAGATCATCACGCGCCGGTTTACGCGCGGACTCGAAGAGCGCGCGGCGGTAGACATGGCGGGCAAGTTCTCCGAATTCCCAGACCTCGTGCTCATCGACGGCGGGAAGGGGCAGCTGCGCTTCGCGCTGGAGGCGATGGAGCGGCTCGGCGTCGATATACCGACCGTATCGCTCGCGGAGCGCCTGGAGGAGCTTCATAAGCCGGACGGCACGAGCATCCTGCTCCCGCGTGAGAGTCCCGCGCTGCATCTCATACAGCGCGTACGCGACGAGGCGCACCGCTTCGCAATTACATATCACAAGAGCCTGCATAAAAAGACGGCGCTCTTTTCACTGCTGGATGAGATCGAGGGCGTCGGGCCAAAGCGGAAAAAGGCGCTATTTACGCATTTCGTGTCCATCAACGCCATCAAAGAGGCGTCGCTCGAAGCGCTCGAAGCCGCGCCGGGCATGAATAAGCGCGCGGCAAAGGCGGTCTATGAGTATTTTCATGGGGATGCGGCGCATTGACAGAGTAAACCCCGTGTGCTAATGTGAACTGACTGAATAAGCACGGGTTTGTTTGCGCTGCAAAACCGGCGGCGGTTGCTTCGCAAAAACCCCTTGGAGGACAATGAAGTATAAGCTGCTAGCATTGGACGTTGACGGGACGCTGTTCAATTCCAGACGCGAGGTTACGGAGCCGGTCAGAGCCGCGATTGCGGCGGCTCAGGCGAAGGGCGTTATGGTTACCATATCTACGGGGCGCGGCTTTCAGAGCGCGAAGGGCGTCATCGACCTTATCGGCGCGGGGCCGTACGTCATCAACTACGGCGGCGCGCAGATTACCGACGTTAAAAGCGGCAAGGTCGTGAGCGCGACGAGCGTGCCGATGGCGCTGCTGAAAGAGGCGGTTGAGCTGGCGCGCTCTTTTTCGATGCATATACACGTCTACGATCTTGACGGCGTATTTTACTATGATAATGATAATATTTGGGCGGAGATTTATGCCGAGCGCTCCATGCTGAGCGGAAAGGCCGTGGGCGATCTGCTTCGGTATGAGTGGAGTACGCCGAAGGCGCTTTGCGTGGGCGATCCCGAGGACATGAAGCTGGCGCTGCCAATTTTCGCGAAGCATTTCGAAGGCAGGCTGCGGGTATCCACGTCGGATCCGCGTTATCTGGAAATAAACGAGCTTAGCACGAACAAGGCCGCGGCCTTGCAAAAGCTAGAAAAGCTGCTGAACATAAGGCGCGAGGAGATCATCGCCGTCGGCGACGATTTGATCGACCTGGAAATGATCGAATACGCGGGGCTTGGCGTATGTATGGCTAATGGCGCCGCCGCCGTCAAAGCCGTTGCCGGCTATATCGCTCCCAGCAACGATGAAGACGGCGTCGCGCATGTGATCGAAAAGTTTATTTTGAAGGATTGAACTATGAATCTGAAGCTGTCCGTAAATGAATTCGCCGACGAGCTGGGAATGACCGTAGCTCTTTTGGGCAAATCCGATTTCGTAGTCAGTACGTCCGACTTGAACCGGCCGGGGCTGCAATTCACCGGCTATTTTGTGCATTTCGCGTCGTCGCGCGTACAGCTCGCGGGAAACGCCGAGATGTACTACCTGAACGAATTGCCCGCAAAGGATCGCGAAAAGCGGATGAAGGATTACTTCCGCTATCCCGATATCCCGTGTATCGTGCTTGCGCGAAATCATAAGCCGCCGCCGGAGATGCTTGCCGAGGCGGAGGCCGCGGGTGTTACGATCTTCCGCAGCCCGCTCGCGACGACAAAGATCAATCAGCGCATCAGCAGCCTGCTCGAAAAGAAGCTAGCGCCTACGATCACCCGGCACGGCGTGCTGCTGGACGTCTACGGCGTCGGCATACTCTTGCAGGGGGAATCGGGCATAGGCAAGAGCGAGACGGCGCTTGAGCTCATCAAGCGCGGACACAGGCTCGTCGCCGACGACGTCGTCGAGATGCGGCGCGTGGCGGACGACCGGCTGGTCGGCACGTCGCCGGCATTGACGCGCCATCTGATGGAGATACGCGGCATCGGCCTTATAGACGTGCGGCATATGTACGGCGTTGGCGCGGTCATTCAGGAGAAGTCCATCGATATCGTCATGCAGATGGAGATGTGGCAGGATGGAAAGGAATACGACCGCTTGGGCATCGACGATACTTATGCCGTCATCCTCGGCGTCGCGGTGCTGAAGCATGAGATGCCGGTGCATCCCGGGCGTAATCTCGCGATCATAGTCGAGGTCGCCGCGCGCAACTATCGCCTGAAGCTCCTCGGCTACCATACCGCTAGGGAGTTCGACCGCCGCCTGTCCGACCAATTGAGCGGCTCTTTTGAGTAAATAGTCCTTTGCGAAGTCAAGCATACATCATAATCATCGGGAAGAGGAACGGGATATGTATCAAATAGGCCTGGATATCGGCGCGACTAATACGCGCATTGTAATAGCGGACAACGGCGAAGTAATTCGCTCGAAGGTTATCCCAACCCTATGCAGCCGCACAGTACAGGAAATCGTAGACGACGACGCCGCGTCGATCTGCGGCCTGCTGAAGGACGCGTCGATCAAGCTCGCAGACGTCGAGGCCATTGGCGTAGGCGTGCCCGGCGCGGTGGATAAATCCACGGGAACGGTTTTACACGCGTACAACCTGCAATGGTTCAACGTACCGCTTGCCCAAGAGCTGAAAAAGAAGATAGATAAGCCTGTTTTTCTGGAGAACGACGCGAACTGCGCGGCGCTCGCGGAGCACGTCAAGGGCGTATTCCAGGGCAAGCGGAACGCGTTTTTGCTTACGCTGAGCACAGGACTCGGTTCGAGCATGATCCTCAATGGCAGGATGTATTCCGGGCGCAAGGGCACGGGTGTCGAGATGGGGCACGTTACCATCTGCGAAGGGGGGATTACCTGTACTTGCGGCAACAAGGGCTGCCTGGAGGCATATTGCTCCGCCAGCGCGCTAGAGCGCGAGGGACGCCGCGCCGTGATCGACCAGCCGTACGGCTTGCTCTACAGTGTTGTTAAGGGCGATTTTAAGGCCGTAAACGCAAAGCATGTTTTAGATTGCGCAAAAAAAGGCGACGCGATTTCGCTCGATATCGTCAACCGCTTCGTCGATACGCTCGGCTCGGCCATCGCCTCGATCATCAATCTGCTCGATCCCGAGATAGTGGGCATTGGCGGCAGCGTGAGCAAGAGCGGCGAGTTTCTGCTCGCTCCTGTGCGCGAAAATGTGAAGAAGAAAGTGTTTTTCAAGAATATGGCGACGGCTACGATTGAGGCCGCGAAGTTCGGCTCGGAGGGCGGCGCTGTCGGCGCGTCGTTCCTGGCGCAATATCGTGACGTCATCGATGGCTGATACGGTTTTCATTTATCATTAGAAATCCTCGTCCGTATAGGCTTATATCACCACGATCTTCCTGGTATAATCCTGATTCGCGCTTCGAAAGGCGGCGGATTTGCCAAGCGCCTGCATGTCTGTGGCGCGCATATCGGCGCGAAGCAGCGCGGCGGCGGGGTCTTTCAGCGCGTCCATCTCCGCCTTGCGGCTTATGAGCGGCCAGGCGGAGCGGTTTTTTATTTCGGTAAGCAGCTCCTGCGCGTCCTTTCGCATACCCAGCACACGGATATATCCCGGCGCGTTGGCCCCGTTCGAGAGAGCGACGTCGCTCTTACGGATTGAAAGCAGCGCGTGCGCCAATAGGCGCGAGAGCCGGGCGCGGGTATAGCGCTTGCTCTTCAACGCGTCCAGCAATTCCGCAGAAGAACCGCATATGAGCGCGGCCTGGCGCAGAGCGCTTTCCAGGCCCTCCGGCGCGTCCGGCAGTTCCCTATAGTCATCTTTGGACATTGTGCGCAAGACGTGCAGCAGTACGGAGTCGAGCTTCTCCATAAAAACCGGGCCGTCGCCTTCGTATATCAGTGTGTTTATTTCGTCGGCCACAGGGACGAGAAAGTCTACCGCGCGTCCGAGAAGGAGGGATGAGCGAACGGCAGTCGCGCTAGCGTACTCGCCGGACGCTTGCGTCGCGTGGTGTCCCACGGCGACGCGCGACAGGGGCGCGACGGAGAATTCGGGGGCATAGCGCTCGATTGCGCGGATATATTCCACGCCCAAGATTCCGTTTGGCTCGGACAGCAGCGTAAGCATACGCTCCGGGACGCCGATCTCACGAAGCGCCTCGAAGCGGGCGCGCGGATACGAGCAGCCGCGCTTTAGCGCCTGTTCAAGGGCCGCGCGGAAATCGGGCGGCTCCTTTTCGAGCATATGCGCCGCTTGGGTCATCAAGGCGGCGTCCGCAAGCTCGCTGCCGAAGCAGAGATGCGTCACGACGCCCAGGCTGTGCAGCAGCTTAACGCCGCCGCGCGCGAAGAATTCGGCGCTTTGCAGGCAGTATAGCGCCGGCAGCTCGACGACGAGATCCGCCCCGTTTAGAAGCGCCCAGCGCGCGCGCGCCCATTTGTCGAAGACGGCCGGTTCGCCGCGCTGCGTAAAGCTGCCGCTCATGGCGACGACGACGTAGCTGGATTGCGTCTCCTTGCGCGCCTGTGAAAGATGATACCTATGCCCGTTATGAAGAGGATTGTACTCGGCGATAATGCCGCAGACGTTCATGCCGCGCTCCTTCACCTGCCAGATATATTACCTATATTTAGTATATCATTTTTTTCGCTACCCTGAAAAAGAAAATTATGTTATGATTTATGAAAATGCAATGGACAAAGGAGAGGTAGCCGATCATGTCGCTCATGGACACCATTACGAAAAAGGCAAAAGAGAACAAGAAACACGTCTTGCTGCCCGAAGGCAGCGAGGAGCGCACGCTCAAGGCCGCAGAGATCATCGCTCGCGAAGGTATCGCGAACATCACGCTCTTGGGCAATGAAGAAGCGATTCGCGCCAAAGCGCAGGAGCTGGGCATATCGCTCGAAGGCGTACAGATCGTCGAGCCGGAAAAATCCGCCAGCTTCGCCGAATACGCCAACCTCTTCTATGAGATGCGCAAGGAAAAGGGCGTTACGCCTGAAAAGGCCGTCGAGACGATGAAAAATCCACTGTTCTTCGCCGCGATGATGATCAAGCAGGGTCTTGGCGACGGCATGGTCGCGGGCGCGATCAGCACCACCGCCGATACGCTGCGCCCCGGCCTGCAAATTATCAAAATGGCTAAGGGCATCTCGGTCGTTTCGAGCAGCTTCATCATGGACGTCCCCGCAAGGCAGTACGGCGACGACGGCGTCATGATCTTCGCGGACTGCGCCGTCAACATCGACCCGACCGCCGAACAGCTCGCCGCGATCGCCATATCGTCCGCCGAAACAGGGCGCGCGCTTACGGGCATGGAGCCGCGCGTGGCGATGCTCTCGTTCTCCACGAAGGGCAGCGGCAAGCACGAGCTGGTCGATAAGGTCGTCAAGGCGACGGAGCTTGTCAAGCAAATCGCGCCGGAGCTGACGGTGGACGGCGAGCTGCAGGCCGATTCCGCGCTGGTCGAAAAGGTCGGGCAGCTGAAGTGCCCGGGCAGCCCCGTCGCTGGCAAGGCCAACGTCTTGATCTTCCCCGATCTACAAGCCGGCAATATCGGCTACAAGCTCGTACAAAGGCTTGCGGGAGCCGAGGCCATCGGCCCGATCTGCCAGGGCTTCGCGAAGCCGATTAACGACCTTTCGCGCGGATGCAGCGTGGAGGATATCGTAAACGTCGTCGCTATCACCGCCGTTCAGGCGCAATAATATGGGGGCTGTTCGCCCAGAAGGGAACCGTTAAAATGAAGATTTTAGTCATCAATGCCGGAAGCTCCTCCCTGAAGTTTCAGCTCATCGACATGGCGAACGAGAGCGTTCTTGCCAAAGGGCTAGCCGAGCGCATCGGGCTGGACGATCCCATCCTCACGTACGCGCCGCTGGGCAAGGACAAGATCAAGTCGAATCCGTTAATGAAGAACCATGAAGACGCCGTGCGCCTGGTGCTCGCGAGCCTGACGGACAAGGAATCAGGCGTTATTGCCGACATGTCCGAGATCAAAGCCGTCGGCCATCGCGTCGTACACGGCGGCGAGAGCTTTTCGGGCAGCGTGATGATCGGCGACGCCGTCATGCAGACGCTTTTGGAATGCGCCGAGCTCGCGCCGCTGCATAATCCCGCGAACATCATGGGCATCGAAGCTTGCCGCGCCGTCATGCCCAATACGCCGATGGCGGGCGTTTTCGATACCGCGTTCCACCAGACTATGCCCGCGAACGCCTATATCTACGCCCTGCCGTACGAGCTGTACAAAAAGCATCAGGTGCGCCGGTACGGTTTCCACGGCACGTCCCATTTCTACGTTTCGCAGCGCGTGGCCGAGTTCATCGGCAAGCCTATCGAAGAGCTGAAGATCGTCACGTGTCATCTGGGCAACGGCTCAAGTATAGCGGCGGTAAAATATGGCAAGTCGGTCGATACCTCTATGGGCTTTACGCCGCTCGAGGGCGTCCCGATGGGCACGCGCTCCGGCGATATCGACCCGGCGATCATAAAATACCTCTGCGAGAAGCTTAATATGAGCGTGCAGGAGGTTGATTCCTACCTGAATAAGAAGTCCGGCGTTATGGGTATCTCCGGCGTTTCCAGCGATTTTAGGGATATCGAGGCCGCCGCCGAAGCCGATAACGAGCAGGCCAAGCTTGCGCAGGACGTATTCTCCTACCGCGTAAAGAAATACATCGGCGCGTACGCCGCCGCGATGGACGGCGTGGACGCGATCGTATTCACGGCGGGCGTCGGTGAGAACGATTGGCTGATCCGCGAAAAGGTGCTCGACGGTCTTTCCTACCTCGGCGTCGAACTCGATAAAGAGCTTAACGCCTCCGTACGCGGCAAGGAAGTTGAGATCACGAAGAGCGGCTGCAAGACCAGGGCCTTTATCATCCCGACGAACGAAGAGCTCGTTATCGCGCGCGATACGCTGAAGCTCGTAGAAGGCTGAACGCGATTGTAGGGGCAGATCTTGTGTCTGCCTTGCTCTAGTGTCCGTGCTTGTAGGGGCAGGGTTCCATCCCTGCCCGTTAAATACGCGGTCGAGCATGGAAGCCCGGCCCTACACGCGATGGCGAACGCCCATACTTGACAAACAAGCGGCCTGACTGTAGAATGTATAGCGCTCGGAGGTAGAGATTTGCTGATTTCCGTTACGGAGGCGCGTAAAGCGCACGGACAGGCATTCGGTTTCTCATTCGAAGAAGCCGTAGGCCCGCTCGAATTGGGGGCTGAGGCAATCGCTTTGACCAAGCCAGTTTCCGCAAACGGAACTATCGTCGCGGATGCCGAGGGTATTTCGGTTCGCGGAACGCTGAAGACGGCGTTCAAAGCCGAATGCGCGCGGTGTCTGAAGCCTTTGGAGGAGCCGCTCGACGCCGAATTCGACGTCAGGTTCCATAAATCGGCTGATGACGACGACGAAATCTATCTCTATGAGGGCGATTCGCTGGATATTACTGACATGATCAAAGACTACGCGCTGTTGGCGGTGCCGATCCAGAGCCTTTGCGCCGCGGATTGCAAGGGGCTGTGCGCGGTTTGCGGGGCAAACCTTAACGAAGGCGGCTGCGCTCACCACGAATGACTGTTAAGCGCGTTTGAAGCGACGGGAGGTGTATGTACGATGGCTGTTCCAAAGAGAAAAACATCCAAAGCGAGGCGGGACTCGCGCAGGGCAAACTGGAAGATTTCCGTTCCGGGGATCGTCGCTTGCCCGCAGTGCCACGAGCCCAAGCTCGCGCATAGGGTATGCAAAAAGTGCGGCTACTATCACGGCCGCAAGGCTGTGGAGCTTGGAACCGACAAGGCCGGCAAGGAGAAACAGCAGGCCTAGGATATGTCCAATAGTATCGTAAAGGCGGGGAGCGAATGCGCATAGTCGTTGACGCGTTCGGCGGCGACAACGCCCCGGACGCAATTTTAACCGGCTGCGCGAATGCGCTTGCCGCTTTTGACGATATTACACTGCTTATTGCGGGCGACATGAATATTGTCGCGCAAAAGCTCGGCGAACTCGACGCCGATTTAGCGCGAATAGAGATTCTGGACGCGCCGGAAATCATCACAAACCACGAGCACCCTGTCCAGGCTATCAAGCAAAAGAAGGACTCGTCGCTCGTAAAGGCTTTGACCGCCCTTTCTAATGGCGAGGCCGACGCTTTTGTATCCGCCGGGTCAACGGGCGCGGTGCTCGCCGGGGCCACGCTGATCGTGCGCCGCATCAAGGGGGTTTTACGGCCCGCGCTTGCGCCGTTTCTGCCGACAGGCGGCGATAACCCTGTGCTCCTGATCGACTGCGGCGCGAATGTGGACTGTAAACCGGCATGGCTCGAACAGTTCGCCGTGATGGGTTCCATATACGTCGAGTCCTATCTGGGTATAAAAAATCCGCGTGTGGGCTTAATCAATAATGGCGCGGAGGCCGAAAAGGGCTGCGAGCTGACCAAAGCCGCGTATGAATTGCTCGAAAAAGCGCCGGTAAATTTTATCGGCAACGCCGAAGGGCGAGACATCGTCTCCGGCAGCTACGACGTCGTCGTGTGCGACGGCTTCGCGGGCAATATCGTATTGAAGTTTATGGAAGGCGTCGCCGGTACGCTGTTTGCGATGATGAAAAAGGAGCTCATGAGCGGTACGCGCGAAAAGCTCGGCGCGCTTTTAGCCAAGCCCGCGTTCAAGCGGCTGAGCAAGACGCTCGATTACGCCGAATACGGCGGCGCGTTGCTCATCGGCATAAACGGCGGCGTCGTCAAGGCGCACGGCAGCTCAAACGCGAAGGCGTTTTTCGCCGCGATCCGCCAGGCGCGGGAATTCGTGCTCAGCGGCACGGTCGATAAGATCAAAAGTGCTTTCTAAAACATAAAACAAAAGGGGATTTGCAATGTTTGATAAGGTTTGCGAAATAATTGCCCGTCAGCTCGATGTTGAGGCGGAAAACGTAAAGATGGAATCCAAGCTCGTCGATGATCTCAAAGCGGACTCGCTGGATGTCGTCGAACTCATCATGGATCTCGAACAGGAATTCGACCTCGAAATTCCGGACGAGGCGCTGCCTAAGATCAACACCGTCGGCGATATCGTCTCCTATATCGAGGAGCATCAGAAGTAATTTGCCGGAATTGTGCCAAGAGCCTATGGCGGAAGCCATAGGCGTTTTCTGGTTTTAAGAATTGCGGCGTTGGATGCAGGAAATACTATTTTTTACACTTGTAGGGGGCAGAGCTTGTCTCTGCCCTATAAAGGGCAAACACCTCGAAGAGGTTCTCGTGCACCGAAGGGGTGCAAGTTTTGCCCCTACAATAGTTTTCGTCAACGACATGCCAAGGAGCGACAATAATGGAAGATTTTACGTCTCTCGAATTGGGCTTGGGCTACAGGTTCAAGTCCGAGGAACTTCTAAAGACGGCGCTGACGCACTCTTCGGCAGGCGAACCGCACAACGAGCGCCTGGAGTTTTTGGGCGACGCCGTTCTGGAGCTTATCGCTACGGAATATCTGTACACCTCGTTCGAGGATTTGAGCGAGGGAGTTATGACGAGTACACGCGCGAGCGCGGTATGCGAGCCGTCGCTCTGTACGTTTGCCGAAACGCTCAGGCTTGGGGATTTTCTTATTTTGGGCAAGGGCGAGGATTCGAGCGGCGGCCGCGCCAAGCCCTCCATCCTCGCGGACGCGATGGAAGCGCTGCTTGGCGCGGTCTATCTTGACGGCGGCTACGAAGCGGCGAAAGCCTTCATGCTGCGCTTTTTGACGGACGCTCTGCGGCGGCCGGTGGAAAAGCGCGTATTCAAGGACTACAAATCGGCGCTGCAAGAGCTGATACAGGCCGAAAAGTCTCCGCAAAGGTTAACATACAAGCTCATTTCTACTATGGGGCCGGATCACAACAAGCAATTTCACTCCCAGGTTCTTTTGGGGAACAAGGTCGTAGGCGAAGGGCAAGGCTCAAGCCGCAAGACGAGCGAACAGGAAGCCGCGCGCGTAGCGCTTGCATTTTTGGACAAATAATTCATCGTATAAAAGCATATTTTGCGTATGGCATTGTCACGGGATACAAAATGTGGTACACTTGCAGCTGTAATTCACACGGAGGTTTGATGCCTTGCGCTTGCAAAAGCTGGAGATAAACGGATTCAAATCATTCGCCTCCAAGATCGAGATTTTATTTAATTCGGGCATTACGGCGATCGTTGGCCCGAACGGGAGCGGCAAAAGCAACATTGCGGACGCCGTGCGTTGGGTTTTGGGTGAGCAGAGCGCCAAGAGCCTGCGCGGCGCGCGCATGGAGGACGTCATCTTTTCCGGCACGGAATCCAGGCGCTCTCTGGGCTATTGCGAGGTCGCCGTCACGTTCGACAATGCCGACGGGATGCTGCCGACCGATTATTCAGAGGTTACGATTCAGCGGCGCGTATACCGCTCAGGCGAGAGCGAGTATCTGCTGAATAAGACGCCGTGCCGCCTGCGCGATATCGTCGAACTCCTGCGTGATACCGGCATAGGAAAAGAGGGCTACTCCATCATCGGGCAGGGCCGCGTAGACGCGATCCTCTCCGAAAAGTCCGAGGACCGGCGCGCCGTGTTCGAAGAGGCTGTAGGCGTCGTCAAGTATAAATCCCGCGAAGAAGAAGCCGAGCGAAAGCTAAAGCAAACGGAAGAGAATATCGTTCGCCTATCGGATATCATCGGCGAACTGGAGCTGCAAAAGGAGCCTTTATTCGAGCAGAGCGAAAAGGCGCGCGAGTATCTGCGCGTGCGCGACGCGCTAAAGGAGCTCGAATTGAACGCGTTCCTCGCGCAATACGATCAATCCAAGGTAAAGGCGGCGCAAAACGAGGCCGCGCTCGGGCAGCTCGGCGCGGAGCTCGAGGAGCGGCGCAAGGAAGAGGCGGAGCTGTCCAGCAGCTATCGCGAGCGTGAAGAGGCGCTGCGCGAAAAGGAAACCGCGCTGACGGCTTTGACGCACGAGCTTCATTCGATTCGCGCCTCGCTCTCGGGTTCGGACGCCGAGCAGCGCGTATTGCGGGAGCGCCGCGAGAATCATCTGCGTGACATCGAGCGTATCGGCGCCGAAATCTCCGAAACCGAATCTCAACTGCACACGCTCGAAACTGAGCATGACGACGGCGCGTTTTTGGACGCACTCCTGGCGTCGATAGGGCGGGAGGCGGAAAAGCTTTCGGCCTCGGAGTCCGAATTGGCGGCGCTTTCCGGTTCCATCGCCGAAAAAGAAGCCGTCCTAGAGCGGCAAAAGCAGGACACGATGGAAGCGCTCAACCGCATGTCGGACACGAAGAGCCTTTTTTCGCGCCTGGAAACGATGAAGGAGAGTATTCATCACCGCGCCGCTCAAATCGCGTCCGAAAAGGACAAGCTCGGCGCTGACCGCGCCTCGCTTACAAGCGAACGCGAGGCCGCGATTGCCGCGAACCGGCTCCTCGAAGACGAGCGCGCGCGGCTGGAAGAACTCATGCTGGATTCGATAAAAAAGCGCAACGAGCTTCAAACTTCCGCAAACGCGTTGGCCGAAAAGCTGCGCACAACCGACGCCGAAGCGCGCGCGTGCGCTTCACGAGCGCAGGTGCTCGCCGAGATGAAGCAGAACCATGAAGGCTATTACCAGAGCGTACGGCTGCTTTTGCGCGACGCGAAGCAGGACGCGCGGCTCAAAAGCGGCATAGTAGGCGTCGTGGCGGAGCTTATCCACGTGCCAAAGGAATACGAAACGGCGCTGGAAATGGCGCTGGGCGCTTCGCTCCAACACCTTATAACGCGCACAGATACCGACGCGAAGCGCGTCATCGAGCATCTACGCGCGAAGAATTACGGACGCACGACGTGCCTGCCGCTAAATTCGATGCAACCGCGCGAGCTTAACGCGCGTGAAAGGGATTCGCTGGCGGAATCTGGCGTAGTCGGCGTCGCGTCGGAGCTAATAGGCTACGACAGAGAGCTTGCCCCCGTCATCTCCAGCCTGTTGGGGCGCACGGTCATAGTGCGCGACATGGACGCGGGCATCGCGCTTTCCCGGAAGAATAGATGGGGATTCCGCGTCGCGACGCTCAAAGGCGATATACTAAATCCCGGCGGCTCCATGAGCGGCGGCAGCGCGGCAAAGAAGGAGTTTAGCCTTTTAGGGCGCGGGCGCGAGCTGGACGAGCTTGAAGCGCGCGTAAAGGCCCTGGAAGCCGAGCGCGGCGCGCTTGAAGCGCAGGCGGGCAAGATCGGCGAACAGCTGGGGGCGCTCGCATCCGAAACTGACAGTTATTCAACACAAAAGCACGCGGCGGATATCTCGCTGACGCGCGAGCGCGAAAAGCTCGACATAATCGACAGATATATCGCGGAAAACGGCGCGAAGGCCGAAGCGTTTGACGAAGAGAACGAAGCGCTCAGCGATAATCTGCGCGATATAGAGGAGCGGCTGCGTGAAGCGGAGCTGCTGCACAGCGGTTTGGAGCGCGATAAGCTCATCGGAACGCGCGATGTCGGCGAGATTCAAGAGGCGATTGCCGTGTTAAAAGCACAGCGAGGCGCGCTTTTCGAAACGATAACGGCCCAAAAGGTGTCGCTTGCGGAGCTGAATAAGGAACACAGCGCCTACCGGGGCGGACTCGTAAAGAAGGAAGCCGAGCGCGAGCGGTTGGGCGCACTCATAATGCGCAGGCGCGCCGAACGCGAGAGCGCCGTCAATGCCGAAGCCGCATTGGGCGCTCAAATCGAGGCGCTCGCGAAGCTCATTGAGATGGACGGAACTAGGGAGAGCGCCCAGCAAGCGGCCTACGACGCGCTTTCATCGGAGGTCGGAGATCTGCGGCGCGCGGCGGATGAGCTTATCGGACGGCGCGAAGGCATAAACACGGCGATTCTCGACATTACGGAGCGCCAGCACCGCGTTGAATTGCAGCAAAATCGCATTGAGCTCGAACGCTCTGCGTTGCAAAAGCATATCTGGGAGGAATACGAGCTCACCTACGAGGGCGTGCTTCCCTATAAGCGCGAGGGGATCAAGCTCACGGGCGCGCAGGAGCGCGTCGCCCAATTGCGTCAGCAGATCCGCGACCTCGGGGACGTGCACGTCGGCGCGCTGGAGGACTACAAAAACCTGACGGCGCGCCTGGATTCGCTGCTCATACAGCGCGACGACCTCAATAAGGCGGGCGAAGACCTGAAAAAGCTCATATCCGAGCTTTTGGCGACGATTTCGGTCGTATTCAAGGAGCAGTTCGCGCTGATAAACCGCAACTTCGCCGAGGTATTTTCGAGCCTCTTTGGAGGCGGGAAGGCCGAGCTGCGGCTGGCGGACGAGAGCGACGTGTTGACCAGCAACATCGTCATAAACGCGCAGCCGCCGGGCAAAAAGCTGCAACTGCTCTCGCTGCTCTCCGGCGGGGAGCGCGCGCTTACAGCGATCGCGCTGCTGTTCGCGATGCTGAAGCTAAAGCCCACGCCGTTCTGCGTGCTCGACGAAATCGAATCGTCTCTGGACGAGGCGAACGTCGATACCTTCGCGCGGTTCCTGCGCGATTACGCCGACAAGACGCAGTTCATCCTCATCACGCACCGCAAGGGCAGCATGGTCGTCAGCGATTCGCTCTACGGCGTGGCAATGGAAGAGAAGGGCGTATCGAGGCTCATCAGCGTACAGCTCGTGGACGAGGCGGTGTAATTATTTATTCCTGTAGGGGCGGCCTTTGGCCGTCCGTGATAATATGATTGTCGGTTTGTCCGGCGGACGGCCAAAGGCCTACAAGTGTGCGGGAATAGTGTTACTCGGCCTGTCCCACCTCAGTACATGATACTTGTGAATGTTGGATTTCTTGCCGGTTCGCTCAAAATAGAGTTG
>QMCE01000655.1_pt1 | contig 18012 bp, 6 predicted proteins | sample 1821851 | NCBI WGS metagenome assembly QMCE01 (sample SAMN09453174, study PRJNA476694) | Termite gut metagenome, whole genome shotgun sequencing project. | isolation source: worker | host: Odontotermes sp. | place: South Africa:Pretoria | collected 2016-01-28
CTAAAAACGAGAAATCCTTTTTGGCGGCTATTCATATTCGATGTATGGCTATATGGCTGGGCGTCTCGTGACGACACTATCTAGGTAGCGGCACAGACAAAGAAAATTTTACAAGCCAAATCGAACTATATAGATGTGCAAAAAGCGAACAAAGTGATGCTTTTATCAACCCCGAGATGAATTGTAGTTATAGTCAATAGAAAAATTGAAAAGCATGCATAATTTTAAGCAATCTCCTTATGAAGCATGTCCGGGTTCCAAGAACAGCCGCTTTTGGCAATGGCAAAAGCGATCCGTAATAGCTTATTGGCAACAGCAACAAGCGCCACTTTCAAACTTAATAAATCACAAGGAACGGTACGGTTTTTCCGGCAGAACCTGCGCGGAATCGATAGAGTCCAGGAGCGAGATTTTGCCGGACGGTTTCCGCATCCATACAGTGAAGATTCCCTTGATAAGGTTCGCGCCGCACCAATTTTCCTATGCGGTTTCGTATTTCGATAAACTTTTTGTCTTCCGGAAGCGGAGAAAAACAGAGTTCTCCCGATCCTTTCCACGGGTTTGGAAAACTCCGCAGCGGGAGAGAATCTTTTTCAAAGGCGACTCCGGGAACCCGGTTTTGAAGCCGGCTTAAAACGAGAAGAGCCGAATCGGCGGCCGCCATTTGTTTCAAGATTTCCGAAAAATTTGCGTTCGAATCTAAAGGAATAAATTCAGCCGATTTCTTCTTAGCACTCCAAAGAGCTACCGAAGCATTTCCCTGAAAAGCGGATAAATCGGGAAGGATTTTATTTTCCAAAAAAAGATAATCAAAGGCCGGGTAAGAAAGCGAGGGAGAACCGGCGGAAGTTTCCAACGTAAATTCACGCCAGTCTTTCATATCGGAATAGAGAATTTCGGGGGAAGAGAAATAAGGCGCGCGTGAGCCGCTGAAAAAAAGTTGCTCCGCAAACAAATGAAATACGGAATCGGCATTTAGCTTGCGATCGGCGAGAGTTTTGACGAGAATTTCTTCAAACGGTTTTGTTTTCGCTTTCGAGAAATTTTCCCAAATAGCGGCATCAAAAGAAATACCGTATTGCTGATAAAGGAAGAAAAATAAAACGCTCGCCGCGTAATCGGAAGGGGTTTCATCCAGCGGAGTTCCCGTTAAAAAATCAGGGAACAGATAATTTTCATAATCGTTCACATCGGGAGCACCCAACTCTTCAAAACCCGTAGCAGAGGCTTCGAGCCAAAACGTATAATAGGAGAAAAAATCATAGTAACGTGCCTGAACCGCATGATAGAGCTCGTGATATGCCGTAATGCGAATTCCTTCTCGAAAGCGGTCCGCATAAGAATAATTCGAAAGCGAGTTGAAAAGTTCCTTCACCGGCATGGAATAAGTGCAACCGTTTTCAAGTACCCCCAAAGGAACGGTAACGCCGGTGTAGCGAAAGTCATTATCGAAAAGAATCGTCGTTTTTTCGGGAGTCTCGGACTTGTCCGGGAATGTAATTCCAAAACAGCCGAAACAGGGAGAACCGAGAAGTTGATCCACATTGCGGACAAGATCCAAATCCAAAACTTCCACCGGGTAGCGCGCCCCGTGATTCGACTTTTGATAATGATAAGTGACCGGAATTCCCTCCGGAGTTTTCATTTTTAATCTACCGGCATAGAGCGCGTAAGCGTCTTCAAAATAACGTGCAAGCGTATCGATAAATTCGGGAGTGGCCGCATGTACGCCATTTAGCGTGTAATAGAAGTAGAAATGTTCGGTCGCCAGTTCGGAAACCTCACCGTAATACGCTTCGGCTTGACAAGAGGTGGTATGCGCAAGTTTCTTTTGCGCCGCCGGTTTTTCAAAGGTGCGGTTGTGTTGTTGAAACCAGCGAAGAGTGCCGTCGTTCGGTTTTCCCCAAACCAGGACCGCAGTGCATACAAAGTAAATCCCCCAAAGGTAAAATCGATTCATGAAAGTGCCCGTTTCAAAATTTGTCTCGCTCTCTCTACGATTTTCGGGTCTTCGGTTAATGGTTTTTGCATATAAGGTTTGGTTCTGGCATCCAGTAAAAGCGGCGCGGCACACGCAAAATGTTTGTCTTTGATCTGTGCCGCGACTCCATAAATATCGCGCGCCGGGTCTGCCCGCGTGAAAGAAACCCAAAGCCAGTTGTCGAGATGGCGCGCGGTGAACGCGCTGTCATCGCAAACGGTAATCCACGGAAAACGTTCCCGGTGTTCCCAACGGGCCAGCGCGCCCGAAAGGGCATCCATCGAAGCTCCGGGCGCGCCTTGAACGGAAAGCACTCCCGGCATCACCTGAAGCGGTTCGGAAAACCCGGCGGGAAGTACAAAACCGGCGGCAAAATCCGGAAAGTGATTTCCGAGTTCGCGGCAGGGTTTTCCGGCGGCGGCGATCACCACTTTGGAACCGTGATTCAGCGAAGTTCCCGAATAATCCAGCGTGTCTATTGTGGTTGAAGTTTGAAAATGAAGATCGCGGGAAAATTGAACCCGTTCGAGAACGTGCCTGAAAAAATCAATTACGGAATAAGCGGAAAGAGCTTCGTCATCTTCGCGGGCGGCGATCAGTAAAAATTTCGCAAGGGCGGCCTGATTAAATCCGAGAACCGCGTTTGCAATTTTTAAAATTTCAAGCGGTTCCCGCGCACCATAAGGCAAGTAACGCTCCTTCCCGATGGCGAGCAATAGCGGATGTACACCGGCGGCATCCACCGCGTGCATTTCACAGAGTCCCGCCACCGAAGCGGGAACCATCGGGAGTGTCATCGAATGAACCAGTTTTCCGAAAACCGTGTCTTCCTGAGGCGGGCGGCCCACCACCGTGAAAGGGTAAATCGCGTTTGTCTTATGAAAAACGTATTTCACTTTCAAGTAAGGAAAAAGATGCTCTGCGGAATAATACCCGAGGTGATCTCCGAACGGGCCTTCGGGTTTTAAATCGGGAGCCACTTCTCCGAGAATGCAAAAATCCGCATCGGCAGAAACCACCCATCCGTTAAACTTTGTATAGCGAAAAGCGCGCCCGGCGAGAATCCCGGCGAGAACGAGTTCGGAAATGTTCCCGGGCATCGGCATCATCGCGGCAAAAGTATGTGCGGGCGGCCCTCCTAAAAAAATACTGACTTTGAGCGGTTCCCCTTTTCGGATTGCCTTTTGGTGATGATCGGCAATATCGCGATTGATTTGATAATGAAGTCCGCATTCTTCATTGGTACGGTATTCGTTTCCGGAAATTTGTACGCGATACATTCCCACATTGGAACGGAGAACGGACGGTTCTTCGAGATCCGTGGAAAATACCTGAGGGAGCGTTAAAAAAGCGCCGCCGTCTTCCGGCCAGCTTTTGATTTGCGGCAACGCGGAAAGCGCCATCTGATTCCTGAGTACCGGAGCGGAAAAGGCGGGCCGCGGAAGTGCATTTAAGCCGATTTGCGGGAGAGATAAAATCCGGGAAGGTTCTTTGCAAAAAGAGAGCGGATTCGCTTTGGCCTGAATCGCTGTGGCCGTCGCCCGATACGTTTTCCGGAATAAAAAACGAGCGCGTTCTTCGGTACCGAAGATATTGCAAGCGGCTTTAAAAGGGCTCCCCTGCACCGACTCAAAAAGGAGCGCGGGCATTTCTTCTGCGTAAGCGATGCGCGCGATTTCCGCCATTTCCAAATCGGGAGAGACACTCTCGGAAACGCGCCGAAGCATTCCGACTTTTTCCAAATCCAAAAGCGCTTCTTCGAGGGAACGGTAAGCCACTGGCGGAACACCTCCGGAATCAACCGGTCATTCCGGAATCCAAAACTTCAAATCGCTTGGTTTTCTGCGCCGTCTCAAAATCAAGAATCACGGCAGCGGTTTTTTCTCGGGATTTCATCGCATAACAAAGATGTGTTTCGGCGAGAAGCGTTTTGAATTCAGCCGGTTCGCCCTGAAAAGAAAAAGAAGCGCGGCAGGTGAGAACATGATTCTCTTCTAAAAAACAATGGCGCGCATCAAAACCGCGGAATGGCCCCTGATGCAAACGCACCGTGACTTCTTCTTTTTGAATACAGCCGATAATCCCTTCCCAGGTAATTTGCTGAAACCCGAAAACCAAATGGTAACACACCGGAGCGCCTTGGGAAAGGCCTTGCGGAAAATGAAAATGCAACAAAGGATGTTCCCCCACCTCAATGCGGAGGGGCGCAAAACGCATCAAGTGAAGGAAAGATTCTTTATCTTGATTGAACCAGGCTGTTTGGCTGAAACGCACCATATCTTGTGTAAAGATAGATTCAAAAACGAAAATTGTCCACAAGAGAAGTGATGAAAGGCCTATTTAAAATAAGGAGAAAGCGCCAGTGCCCAGCACCCGGTGAAAATCGCAAAATAAAACGCAACAAAAACGAAATCCAGCAAAACGGGCTTGTGCCCCCAGTGAAGTGACTTTTTCCGCGGGATAAAACCGGCAATAAGCCCCGCCGTAAAGCCGTAAAAGTGCGCGAGCACATCGGCATTTTCTCCGATACCCGTAAATACCGCAATACAGGCGACACCCATCCAGGGCGCGAACCGCCGCATGAGTCCGTGAGATTCCCGCGGCATTAAACGAAACTCCACTGTCCCGAGGCACCCGAGGGCGGTAAAAACAAAAGTGGAAAATCCGAGAGAACGAAAACCGGCTTCTACCGTTAGGCTCACGCAAGCATTGGCAAGCCCCGAAAAAATCAAAAGCAGCGGTGCCAGGCGTGAAAGCGGGAGGCGATGGGCGAGCAAATTCAAAATCAGGTAACCCGAAACCAGATTTCCCATAATGTGTGCCGCATCGGCGTGGAGCGTGAGTGCGGTGAAAACACGCCACCATTCTCCGGAAAGAATCTTTTCCGCATCGGCGATACCCGCTTCCCGAAAGAGAAGACCCCGTTTTGAAAATTCAATCAGTGTAAAGAAAACAGGGACCATCAAAACCCAAAGCGGAGCGAGGCTCACATGCATCGGGAGCGGAGCGGTGTGATCTTTCGGCGGGTTTTCCTTTTGAAATAATTCGAGTTGCTCTTTCGCCTGTTCAAAAAAATGAACCGGCACATGAATTTCAAAAGGGCCCACGCCGGAACGCAAAATCCGATAAGGGATCGCCTGACTGGAAAGAACCAAACCGTAATCCCGAATTTGTCTGTAATCGGTAGAAACGAGCAATTCATGTTTCAAATCGATCGCTTCCGGATCATCACCGGTGTTTTCCATGTCGTTTCTTGGTCTCAGGGATCGCAAGTAATGATGTAGTTTCATTTTAATCGAAGTCCGGTGTTGATTGCCGTGAATTTCGATAAATATACATCTGTTACTTTACGCTGAACAAAGCTTCGGGCAAGTTCGAGCGTTTTTTTGCGGAGAGTACTTCCACTTGCACCTTGCTTTGCGCATTCCCCGGAAGTGCGGTGAGTATCGTTACCGAAGAAAGCGTTCCGGGTAAACTGCATTCGTTTTTGCAATAAGCGAACGAAGATTCCGAAATAGCGCCTTCTATATTTGCCGTCATTTTCACAATTCGTTTTTCTTTCTCGGAATAATAAAGTGTGGGTTTCCCGGTCTCCTTCGGTACCAGTTTCCAAAGTCCGTTTTCCCTGAGCGGTGTTTGATAATCATTCGCGTTACCCATTTGTTTTTCCAGATCGAGCGGACTGTTTTGATCGGGAATATTCTGAGCCGGGAGTTTTACTCCCGTTTTTAAATCCACTACCGACATCAGATTTCCGTTTTTCACCATTTTCATGTTCACCTGCGGCGATTGAATTTTAGTGACGGATTTATCTTTTCCGGAATTTAAAATACTGATTTCCATTTTCTGTTCCGGATGTTCCGGGAGGGTAACGGTCGTGCGCATCCGGATTTCCACAGTGTCCGGAAAAGCGGCCTTTTTCTGATTTTCAAAAACTTTATTTGCATCAAAAGCAAAAGCGGAACTTGCGAATAAACCGAGAATCGAATAAAGAATTAATGGTTTCATTTTATTTTCCTGTTTGAGAAAGTTTTTGAGTGGAAATCAGGTTTCCGTTCAAGCGAAGCGCAAAATAAGTAGTGCTTTCGTTAATACCGCTCCAATCAACCGCGATGAAATTTTCACCGGCGGAGAGATTTCCGGAATAAATGCTGCGAAGCGGAATCCCGGTTACATTCACTAAATCCATGGCCACGTATGCATTTTCCGGCATATCGATCACGAGCCCTTCGTCGGTAAGGTGAATTGGGATCGAAATTCCGGATTGTGATATTTTCGGCAATATTTCCGAGTGATCCGCGGTATTTTGAGTTTCCTCCGTTTCCGTTTTCCACACCGGTGCGTTTCCGTAAATGCGCACGCCGAGCGAGTCAAAGACTTCGATTCCCATCGCTTTGGTAAACTCCGAAGTCATATCGCCGTAAGAAGGGTCATCGCTCACGTTCCAGAGGTTTTCCCAACCCGGTAAATGGAGTGCAAACTGCGCCGGATTCTGCCAGGAGTTTCCGGGCATAATCGGGTTTTGTCCGCGAATCGACACTTGATAGCGCCCGCTGCCGAGGGAAATCATTTCGGAGGAAAGCCCTTGCATGTCGTAAACATCAAATATCGGAGTGAGACCTTCTTCAAGGTAGAATGAGTAGCGCACTTCATAATTCTTAAGCGCCACCGTTCCCACATTTTGAAGTCCGATATAGAGATGACTGGCCTGATCGCTTCCGGTGCGCGCATCGCGAGCGAAAATTTCCGCTTTCGGTTGTGCGGAAATCGGGTCTTCCGTCTCCGCACAACTTCCCGCAAGCGTTCTGTTTTCATTATCCAAAATCACGATTCCGGCGGCAGGTACAAAATCGGTAATAGCATCTTCAACAAAAGACGGATCATCCGTTGCGAGCCACGGTACAAAACCGGCATTATAGATTCCAAAGTGCGGTCCGTCACCGTAGAAGGCAAAACTGCCCGGAGCCAGCACCACATCCGGGAACTTCCATTCCACATAACCGGTATTTGCACTTTCACTATGAATGGAGAGCAACGCACCGTCATTCGGGAAGAACGGCACCGCGGTCACTTGAGAAGGATCTTCGCCTCTGAAATAATAACGCACCGTAAATCCGTAAACCGTCCGGTTACTGATATTTTTAACGCGAAGCCGCGGCCGAACCATGGAGACATCGGGCGCACCTTCAAACTTAACGGATGCGCTTAACACCTCTTCCGGGTTCGGAGTATTCGTTTTCCAGGTAATGCGCGCCGGAACTGCCTGCGGATCGCTCGTGAGAGCGAGGGCCGCTACCTGCACGCCTTCCGGAATTTCGAGCGAAAGTTCATGAGAACCGCCGGAAAGAGAAATGGTTACCCCTTCCGCCGATACCGGGCGCCAAACCGTTTCCAGAGTGACTCTCCCCGTTTGAAGCGAGCTTCCGCCTGCCCCCAACCGGATATTTGCCGTCATGTTTTTTGCCGCACGGGCATAAAGCACCACCTTATATACCGCCGTATGCTCTATGAATGTTCTCATCCGCAAAATATCGGCTCCGCTCGTGTAATTCCTTTCCGGAACCGCACAGCTGAATTCCCGTTTTGCATTTTCCGAAGATTGCATTTCGGAAACCGGAATGATGATGGTCCGGAGCGTATCGCCCGTAAGCCCCGTGTTGGAGAACAGGGCATGGATTTCATTTTCGGAAAGAGCCCGGTTGTAGAGCCTCGCATCTTGAATATGCCCGGTAAAAGCGCTTCCCGACAGCGCGGCACCCAGTGAGAAAACTCCGTAAAGTTCACGTTCGAGAGCCGTTCCCGACTGTGTCGAGAGCAAAACTCCGTTCACATAGAAACGTACTTCGGCGCTATCTGCCGTCACGGCTACATGATTCCAAACCTTTTCCCGTAAAAGAACATTTGATGCCGTCCAGGACTGCACTCCTTCTACGAGACGAAGGTCTTTACCGTTCACTTGCTGCAACTCAAAAGAGTTCCCGTTAGTCCCTGCGAAACCCATCAGGCGGCGGTCGATATTTCCGGTTACAAATCCCGGGCGCACCCAGGCTTCCAATGTGTATGCCGGGGCCATACCGAGGTCCGCTCTGCCCGCGCCGGTGGCGCGGTCGTTACGCGTGGAGAAGTAGAGCCCGGAAGCCGAAAGCCAGGGAGAGGACATATTGAGCGAGAGGTGATGATCCGTGCCCGCTTTTTCGTGAGCCGTATTCCCGCGGCCTTCCGAAGCCGGATACCAAAGGGCGAGCCCGGTGGGGTAAGGATAAAGCGAAGAGGATACAAACGATTTTTCCGAGAAGTTATGCCCGAAATCTTCGGCACGGAATTTCACGGTAAGGGCGCAGCCGAGGCAATTTGTGAGCGTTTTGCGGGGAACGGAAATCGTGTGAGATACGTTCCCGGCCGAATCCGGTTTTAACGAAACCGAGCCTAAAGTATCCGAACCGAGAATCCACGAGAGTTCCGCCGAAGCTAAACCCGATTCCCGGTCGCTCACGAGAGCCGACACTTCAAAAAGCATGTCGGGGAATTCACCGCGCTCCGAAACGTTCCAACCCGAAATTTGAGGACGGAGAGAATCGGTAATCACGGTGGCTCCGGCCATTTGAATTTCGGAATCGATCAGCGAGTTTGCCAAATAGCGGGAGCCGTAAGTGCCGTTCGGTATTTTCCGGTTCCCCACGCGCCCATCAAAGAAAATCGTATCCGGAAGCGATGCGCGAATTTCGGCAACGCTCACGTTGTTTTGGGTGAGCATTAAAATTCCGAGTCCGGGGGCATTACAATTTTGCGCAAAGCTAAGGTAACCGTTATCCAGTCCGAGATAGAGGGTATCCCGCGGAATTTCACAGACAAACGAAGCGGGAACCAACCGGACTTTCACCCGTACCGGTGCCGAAGCCAGTTCCACAGTGTCTTTTTTGGCCGCCATAAAAATCCAGGATACACTTTGGTTCGGCAAGGTAATGAAAATGCTTCCGAGCGAATCTCTTTGCAAGGTGAGCGCTTGCGCCGGCGTTGAATCGTTGACATCATTCCATAGCGAATCGTTGTCGGCATACAAATTAAAATCATTCGTTCCCGAAACTCTCACTTCACGCACCGGAGATGTTCCGATTTCGGGAAGGATGTTGAGTTGAATCGAAGGGTGCGTGGCGCGCACGGAATCCAGTACGGCAAATACGGAGAACGTTTTCGTTTGAGCCGAAAGCAATAAATAGGCCCAGTCTGCAGAATAACACCTGGGATCGTTCCAAACGGTGCAAGAGGCGGATTCGGCTCCGGCATTCCCTACAGCGCTACCGTCTTCTTTGAGGTAACCGTAAAGCACATCATTCAGCGGCACAAATACTTCGTTTTCAAAATCCACCTTGTAAAGGCGAACGCGATCAGGAGCAAGCTTTGCCGTTTCCAGTTCCTGTCTTGAAATTTTGGTTTGAATCCGCGGATATTCCGGACCTTCAAAATTCATGGACGGTTGTACTTCCATCACGGGGCCGGTTAAGGCGGCGTTATTGAAAACATTGAAGTTATATTCCCTTGCATCGGCGGTGCGCACCGTGACATCCGTGAGAGAATCCACCGCTCCCTGCGGGAACGATACGGAAATCTCACCGAACAGAGATTTGATGGTGGAATTGGCACCCGGTTGAACCGGAGAACCTATCAGCAAATCATATTGGGTATAATTCACCGGAATATGATCGCCGCCGCCCCAAAGCATGATAAACGAGGTATTACCCTGTAATTTATTGACATCGAACCAGGCGAGGCGTTTTTCCACCCCGTCATCGGTAAATTCTTCGATCACTTGAAGCGCGCTGTCTTTCAAGTAAGCGAGCTGCATCTGTTTGCCTGTACCCACGCGGCCGCGAAGTTCCACAAATTCCGAGGGGCGAATTTGTGCCGGCTTTACGCGGGAACGAATTGCGAGTAAACTGTCATTTGTTGCAGAAACTTCAAAATGAGAATGCAGGGAATCATTCAGTTCCGTTAATTTCGGATCTTCAATTTTTACGCCTTTAATCCAATCATTGCGCGTCCAGGACGTATTTGCGGATGATCCGAAGTAGAGGTTCGAATCGGTTTCCGTGCGTGACGAAATGCCGCTTTGATAACGGTAAAGATCGCGAAGTGATAATGGAACGGCACCGGAGTAAACCGGTAAAGGGAGCGTTTTGCCTTGAAGCGTGCGGCGATATTCCACCGGCGCGCTCCATTCCCGGGCTTTAATAAACAGCGTATCCCGTTCAAAGGTGTAATCGGAAGATCCGATTCCCGAAAGGCGGAGGGTATCTTTCAATTCTTTTTCGGTGTCGTCGATTACCGGAAGCGAAAGGGAGGTTTTCGGTAAAAAGAACCGCCTGGTATCCGCTTGATAATTGCTGCTCGGGAATGTAAATGTTTCGTTTATCGCCACCGCCGAGGTTCCCGCCCGCGCCGGATCAATGGAGAGAAGCGAGAGATGGTTCGGGTCCGGATAGTATTCGGGTGAATTGACGGGATTTCGAATGATACCGTTCTTGAGGAATACATTATTCCAATCCGCTTCATTATAATCGAGATTGTGATAGTGTGCCTTGGAACCGAGGGCATAATATTTTTGACAGGGGGCTTCATTTTTTCCCGCCAAGTCCTCGCCTTTATAATTTTCGGCACATTTTCCCGGAACCTCATTTATCCAGTTTAAAGAAACCGGGTAGGCTATTTCGCGAGCTTGCGCCACCGACGGATTTTGATTTACGCCTACATGAAAATGAGCCGTGCCGTGAATCAGGAGCGGCGTTCTTTTGGCCGCTTCCGAACTCGTGATGTACATGGTATCCGGTTGGTGATTGTCCAAGCGCAATCCGGAGACTTCCGCCATAAATTCGCCGCCCCGCGCGGGAGCCCCGTAAAATTTCACGTCAAAATAAGACGAGGTTTGATATTCAGGCGTTTCATCCGGGAAAAGGAAGGTATTTAACCCGCCGGAAAGCCACTCGGCCGAAACAAACGGCAGGCGATGCGTTTCAAAGGGGGTTAAAAGCCCGTATTCGAGTTCCTGACTCCATGAACTTCCGTTATAGAAGAGTTGCTGTGCGGCAGGCACATGATCTTTTAAGGCTTTCAGATAACCGTTCGTGCTTCCGAAAATGGTTTTATTCGTATGGTCAAAACGAATGGTTCGGTTCACCAAGTTATCGTAACCGAATCCGGCATTCCAGTAAGAATCGGGGATGGTGAGATTAACTGTGAATTTCATTGTGCGAAAACGTTCATTATCACACAATCTATCATCAGATTTAATTTCACCTTCATTCTCATAAAAATTATTTTCACTGGTTCCAATCCATGTCACATCAAAAAGATTTAGGTTCGGATTGTAATCATCGGAAGAGTATAAATTATTATTAACATCCAATCCATACTCACACGATTTTTGCTCCGAATCTGTTTCCAAAGAAGCTACACAGTTTCCAAAGGATTCATTTTTCTTCATCACTCTACCACCTTCTTTGGGTCTTGGCAAAGCAATTCCGTTGAGATTACCGGTAATATCGCTCAAACGCCAAACCGCAATATCTTTCAGATCATTCAATGTTTTCTCGTTATCCCAAGCATTCTTACTTCGATAATCTTCCCAATCTTTTTGTAGTACTGCAATCATATTAAAATTAGCCATATCTTCATAACGATAGCCATAGTTATTACCTGCAGCCTGATTAATACTGATAGTGAATGTTTTTTTGGAACTATTAAAACTAGCTGTCGTCATATTAGCATAAGGTCGATTTTTGTTATCTGTGGGATCACAATCCCATGTGTGAGTTTCAGTATGCCTATCTACTTTATATACAATCACCAAATCCAACTGTTCCCTTTGCCGCTTGATTCCGAGGCTGAACCGTTCCGGTGTGTAGCCCCGGACATTTTGAGTTCCGCCGACACTGTATGCCGCCGTTACCGTGCGCAGGCTTTCCGGCAGATAGTAACCGGATAAATTCGCTTTTACCAGATAATCCGCTACAGGTTCATAGCGCCATTTACCGGGGTCATAAATATCTTTTTTCGCTTCGGAAATCGCAAAGAAGGGGCCTGAAAGCGCCGGATTTGTCTGGAGCGTATCTCGCAAAAGACCGCTCGCCAGTTCTAATGCAAACGGCAGTGAAAGTACATCGCTTTGCGGCGCTTCGGCATTTTCCGGGTTTGATTCCCGGGCCGTAATCACGAGCGAATATCGATCTTGAGATGCGATCAAATCATCTTCGCTGGTGCCGTCCCACGAAACGGAGTAGGCTCCGTTTGAAATTCCCGGGCGGTTTTCCCGGTTTGTGAAAAGCGTTTTGATGGTATCGCCTGCAGGGTTCACGATAAACGCGCTCACTTTCGCCGTGCGCCCACGAATGCCGTAAGCCGCACTTAAATTGCCGAGAACAAATTTGCCCGAGTCCGTTGGCTGAAACACATGAAATTTCGGGAGCGCCGTATCTCGCGAAACGATTTCCAGCGGCGGCAACTGCATCCGGATTTGAATGGAATCCAGGAAAACCCGCGGGCTCTCGGCCTTGTTTTCGATCGCTTCGGCATAAATGTTCACAATACCGCTTGCAGGGTATGCCCCGGCATCGGAAAGTCCGTCAAAGCGTTTGCCGAGCGCATAAGACAAAGGGTCCACCGTCCACACCGTCACGGGAGTCATTACCGTTTGCACCGGGAGACCGCTTTCCGCATTTTCTCCGAAATATACCGGCGGCAAAGAAGATTCGGCTACGGAAAGCAAATTCACCTGAAACGCACTGTCCGCACGAATCACCAAATGCCCTTCTTCACCGAAAAGTTTCATTTCATGATCGGCAGAAGTGAGCGGCATCAATTCCGGTTCGGAAATACCGGAGAAACTTGGAATAATCGCCGGGTCGAATGAAAACGGGTTCTCGGAAGCGAGGCATTTTTCGAGTTCCCCGGAAGGCCCCTGACAGCTTTGTGCCAACCCCGATTGCTTGTATAACACACGGAGGGTATCCGTTTCGGAAATTCCGCGCCATGTTAAATGCCAGGTACCGTTTTCGCCGTAAAACCAGATTCCTTTTTCGAGAGCCGGGTCGGCAGGCGAACCTTTATAGGGAGAAGTGCGGAGTTTGTCTGCAGAGAGTTCGAAAAGACCCATGCCGGAGGCATCTTCGGCATAAAGGCGCACCCGGTAATCGGAATTTGCCCCCGTTAAATGAACGAAAGCCGGCACGGTATCCACACCCGCAACCATATTGCTGTCCGGAACCGAAAGCACGAGAACCGGGTTTTCGGTGTGAACCTCCGGCGTTCCCAAATACACGGACATGGAATCCGTGACCCAGGCGCACGCATTGCAGGAACGCACCCCAAGTTCAATCACATACGAGCCGTCTAAAGTGCCTCTGTCCCAAAGCCCGAGCAGGCCTTCCGTGGGCTGAACACCGTTGGAAATCCAAGGTTCACTTGCACTGAAACGTTTTCCGGCACCGGCATCCATACCGGCCGTATGCCAAACGGTGTCCGCATTCGCACGGTAACGAAGCCGGTACACCGCCGAATCCGAAGCCACTTTCGCACTCGCCGGGGCGATTCCGTAAATCGCCACCACCGGACTTTCCAATGCTTGAGTCGAATCCGGAGATACGATCACCGGCAGGCGTTCGCCGATGTAGAATAAGGTCGCAGAAGTTCCGAAATTCCCGGCGGCATCCGCACAGCCCGCTTCCAGATAGCGTTTTCCGTGGGCATTGCCCACCAGAGAAGGGTCTAAAGCAAACGTGAGTTCCGCTTTCTTACCGGTTCGGGAAACCGAATCCGTGTCGATTAAATTCCAGTCGCCGCTGTTTATGCGGTAATAACACCGGAGAACACTTTTATTTGAATCCGCATCGGCGCTTTGCCGTATCTCCATAGTGGCGCGGTAATCTTTGAGAGAATCCGTATAAGTTAATTGATTTGTAAATAACGAATGAATTTGCGGAGCAGTTCTATCTACCCGGATTTTTTGAGAAACCGTTACTTGCGAAGCATTTCCGGCCGCATCTTGCGCCATGAGCCGCACCCGGTAATCCCCATCGGGGAAACGAAGCGCGCCCGTCTCTTTCCAAACATGATTTTCGGCGGCATCACTTGTAACCCACACCGAATCTCCCGTCCGTTCGGCGGCGAGCGTATCCGGAATATGCTCAAAACGCCAGGCCAGTTTCACGGGAGTACTATCGCGCCCAAGGAGCGATTCCCTGACCGTGTAAGCCATATTTAACAACTCATTTTGATTCAAGTACAGTAAACCCTGTTGCCGCGGCGGGAGCGTTATGCCTGCCGGTAACGCATTTTCGCCTTCTGCCGTCAGAGAGGTCACACTTACCTGCGGCGCCGTGCGGTCGATGAAAAACTCCGCCGAAGCCGTTGCCGTATTAAAACCTTGCGGGAGAGCGGCCCAGTCGGCGGCAATCAGCGCACTGTGGCTTGATTTCGCAATCAGCGCGTGAATGGCATCGTAACCGGCGCGGCCCGGGTAGGCTTCGTCAATCGCAAACGCATTTAATTGATAATACCCGTCGGCGAGGGATTCTTTTTCTTCCCAGTTCAGCGCAAATTCGGGACTGATTACATCGAACATCGGTTTGAGTTCCCGGTAAGGCACAAAAGCGCCGTTTTCAAACCGGGAAAGCGAAAGGCGGAGCGCCCGGAGCGAAGCATCGTTACTTTCGCGGGTGAAGCGTGCGAGGAACGCACCGGAATCCGGGTTCGCGGCTTTGGAATCGGTGGAAAGAGAAATCTCCGGAGGGGTTCTGTCGACCGTAAAGGGAATGTCTTCATACCAGGTAGAGTCTATTTGATTATTGCCGAGAACTTGAACGCGGTAACGCCAGACAAAATGGCCTTCCGTTAAATTTTGCGAATGCGCACTCGTTAAGCGCGAACCCTTTTCCGGTACCTCCGTTAAATTCATGGAGAGGAAAGCGTTATCCGGAAACATAAGACTCGGCGCCGGATTTTCCGGTTTGGTATTATCGGCCGCAATGGCATCTTTTCCGTTCACGACCGAAAAGCCCTGATAGTCCAAAGCGCTTGCCAGTACGCTGAAATCCGCGGCTTGCGTGATTTTTATATCGCGGAGCGGCCATTCCGGCACAAATAAATTATCCGTGGCTTTGAATAAATAATAGAACCGCTGGGAATTGGAAAGCCCGGTTTTATTTACCGTGCTGACGGTGACCGTATTTTGATTATCCTTTTGAACGGCGAGCAGGTTATCGTAGCCGTAATCCCTCGGGGCAAAACGGAAAACACCGTTTTTATTTACTGGGTGTTTTTCTTTGCGGAGCTTTTTCCAGCCTTCGCCGTTTGAAGTTCGCTTATAAACCTGACAGTTATCATTCGCCTGAGAATCCTTTTCTACATCGCATTCCCAAGCCACATCTTCCTGAAAATTAAAACTGATGCGGATTTGCCGTAAGCGGTGAGGCATCAGATCATCCACGATAAACGAATATTTTTCTATCCAATCACTAACCACAATCCCGGGCACTTCGTAACGCTCCACATGGCGAATGGGAACGGCATCATTTTTTCGAGCACCACTCGCATCTAAACCATCAACGCGTTCCCAACGATCGAGTTTAACCCCCAGTTTTTCCCAATTCGCAGCGTTTGAAAAAGAAAGAGGGCGAGCGCGCACCGTTTTCATATCCAGCAAAACGAGAGACGAATCGTTGCTTCCGTAAAGCCCGAGCGAATCGACCAAACTTGAATCCGCCTGTTCGCGGAAATCATTTTCACTTTTGACAGCCAGGTTCACAAACGGCTTTTCATACAAAAAATCTTCCATCAAGTAAGGCTCAACCGTCTTGCTGCCGCCTTCAATCAAGGAATAGGTGTTTTTATCGCCTTTCCAATTTGATTGGTATTTGGACCTAATAGGGGCTTCATGGGAAAGCATAATATCATCAACCCCAAGAGTTGTTGCCGTTACCAGCCCACTTGCCACTACAGTGCCGCCGGCAATAACTAATCCTCCTTTAACAGCTGGAGCCAGTTGCGGGAAAAAGTAAGAGAGTGCAACATCGGCCGCAAAAATAGCGACACCCGTACCAACAATGATTTCAGCAACAGTCGTTATATTGGACCCTTCCGATGCAACACTTGCACGATAGGATTTTCGTTTTACATCCACTTGCGGATTGTTTAGTATTTTAGTGGAAGAAGCCTTTCCCGACTCTTCGGGAATCAAAGTTGTTCCTACATCCTGCAAGGCGAGCCCACCGATCGTCCCTAATATAATCCCTGTTGCCGTGTTAATAAAAAGAGCCTGATCGTCTCCACTACCCGACATTTGTGCGGCTGCATTCAATATAGGCATGGTTATTGCTTCAGGAACCAGTATGTTCAATGCCGTGCGGAAACCTTTATTCGGATCGGAAAATGCCAAACTCCCATATCCGTACAATAAACGAAACATCGGTAAAGAATCATGAGGCGCACGGTTCATCAGGTCGGAAATTTCGGATGACTCCGGAACAATATAATTCATTAGCGGATCTTTTGATTTATAATCATAACCTTTTTCTAAAACAAATGCATCTACAAGGGTTGTTACTATTCGTTGGGATAATGTAGCACCTAAACCTCCGGCGAATGTCCAGGCCGCCATTTGAGCGGTATAGGGTTCTTTTGCAAGTATTGAAAAAAGCACACCAAAAGTCATCATCGCGGCAGACTGCATTGCCCCTTGAATACCATGCCTGTCATACTGGCGCATGTCAATCAAAGTATTTAAACTCCCTGTACCCTCATGCGGTGAATCCAAAGTAATTACTTTATCGACATCTCCATTATAGTTACCCCCCTGAACATATTCACGAGAAGCTACGCCACCCATACTGTGAGCGACAATAATGTTACGCGAAGGTGGAAGACTATCACGAAATTCTATACCGATTCTGTACTTTTCGAGGTTTGCGCGACCCTTAGATTTTATTTCTTGCGCTTCTTCTATTAATGATCTCCGAGCGCCACAACTCCAAGCAGGATTCCCAACTTCATCACCGTTATCTTTGGGAGAACCTGCCGGATTTGAAAAAGATCGCTGAATATAAATGTACTCGGAACCATTAGATACCTTGTCTTCAAATACTGTAGAATCAAGCCAATTTGTTAGTTTTTCTTCATTTGAATAAGAACCAACCATACCGGGAGCATTGCCAAGTTGCCAAGGATTTTCAGAAGTATTATTATGATCTCTTGCAGTTTTGTAATCATTATACAAATTATATGATTCTATTTGAGCATCTTCATCATTACATTTAAAACCATTACTCACTCCATCTGCGGCACCATGAATGAGTATTACATTGTAGTTTGCCAGCGATTCCATGGGTTTTGAATTGGAAAACACCAAGGTAACCAATAAAAACAAGAAAATTAAAGCTCTTAACATACATATTCCTAATATGATTTAGTGTAATTTGCAATTCTAACACCATTTAAGTTATAATACTCACTCATACCATATCCCATACAACCGCGACCCTGTCGGTGTTCAGAATTAAGATTTGTATAAGGTGTCCATACATTCAATGGTTTTTCTGATACCTCTTCTTGTTCATTTACCAAATAGATCCTGTTGTTTAATATGATACTGTTACCACAAAAAGTCGGTTTTCCGTCATTAAGTTCTTCTGTAATCATAGGTGGTTTAACGTACCTTACCGCTAAAGTATCTACTCCATTTTTCAAAAGAATGAAGCCCGAAGTGTCTAGTGTCTTTTTCAAACACAGACCACCTACCGAACTCCATCTGAAATCTACACACTCGTTTAACCACTCAAATTCTCCAGATGCTTCAAATGTTTTTGCAATTCTTGTGGCTGTGTCAATTAAAACATAACGACTCGTATTTTGCCAAGAGTCGGCTTCTTCATACTTTGCATTCACTAGAATCAAATCATCTTTCCAAATACGAAAAGCGATCATTGGTCTACTATAAGATAACCATGCATCCCCAATCCAATCTAAATCCATAGTATAAGGTTCTT
>QMCE01000890.1_pt1 | contig 18008 bp, 16 predicted proteins | sample 1821851 | NCBI WGS metagenome assembly QMCE01 (sample SAMN09453174, study PRJNA476694) | Termite gut metagenome, whole genome shotgun sequencing project. | isolation source: worker | host: Odontotermes sp. | place: South Africa:Pretoria | collected 2016-01-28
GCCTTTTCCTCGCGGAAAAAACGGGGCAGGCACAGGGGGGCCATCCACCAGCGGCAGGTGCGCCGCACGTGGCAGCCCACCATGACGTTGTCCAAAACCGTTCCCTGGGCGAAGAGGCGGATGTTTTGAAAGGTGCGGGCAATGCCCAGGGCGCAGACGTCTTGCGGCGGAACGCTTTTCAAGGGCTTCGACTCAAAAAAAACCTCCCCTGAGGTAGGAGTGTAGAAGCCGCTGACGACGTTGAAAACCGTGGTTTTGCCCGCGCCGTTGGGGCCGATGAGTCCCGCCACTTTTTTGGGCGGCACGGCCATGCTCAGGGAATCAATCAATGGCGGTGACGCCGCCGAAGCGCATGGTGACGTTGGTCAATTGAAGGGCCGGGGTCTGGCTCATGCCGCGCCTCCCTTCTTGTCCTTAAAGCCGATGGCCTCATAGAAGGCGTTCCAGGAAAATTCCCGCGAGCCCAGAAGTCCCTGGCGGCGGAAAAGTATTATCAGCACCAGGGCCACCGAGAAAATGACCATGCGCATGCCGGGAATGCCGGGAATTTCCGCAAAGCCCAGATTCATGGGCGCTTCCACTATGCGCAGCCATTCCAGCATCAGGGTGATGAGGCCGGCGCCCAGAAGGCTTCCGGTGATTGAGCCCAGCCCTCCGGCCACGACTATCAGAAGGATGTTGAAAGTCAATTGGAAATTGAACATCTTGGGTTCGATGGTGGTGACGAGGGAGCCCATGAGCGCCCCGCCCACCCCGGCGAAAAATCCGCCCCACGCAGAAGGCCATCGTGCGGTAGGCCGTGGTGTTCACGCCCATTGTGCGGGCCGCGATTTCATCGTCGCGGATGGATTTCAAGACGTTTCCGAAATTGCTTTTCAAAATGCTCAAAATGACGAAGAGCGTGATGATGAGCCAGGTGTAGTTCCGCCAGGCGTCGGCGAAGGGCGGTATGCCGCGCAGGCCTATGGCGCCGTTGGTGATGGGGGCGACGTTGGTGAAGATCACGCGGATGATTTCCGCGAAGCCTAAGGTGGCGATGCCCAGGTAGTCCCCGCCCAGCCGCATCACCGGCAGGGCCACGACTAGGCTGAAGAGGGCGGCGGCGAGGCCCCCCAAAAGCACGGAGAAAAAGAAGGGCGTATGGAGATTGGCCAAAGGACCCCAGATGGGTTCCAGGAGCCAGATCATATCTTTCTGGGCCGGGGTGAGGATGCAGAGCGCGCTGACGTAGGCCCCGATGGCCATGAAGCCCGCGTGTCCCAGAGAGAACATGCCGGAAAAGCCGTAGATGAAATTCAGGGAAACGGCCAAAATGGCGTTGATGGCCACGAGGTTCAGGAGCTGGGTCTGGTAGCCGTCGAAATATTGTTCGGCCAGCCGGAGACCGCCGAAGAGGAGGAGGACGGCCAGGGCGGTGGAAAGGCCGTTGCGCAGGCCGTGGCTGGTATTTTGTTGCGGGGACATCAGATTTTGTCCTCCAGTTTCTCGCCCATGAGCCCGGTGGGCTTGAAGAGCAATATGGCGATGAGGAGGACGAAGGCGAAGGCGTCGCGATAGCCGGACAGGGTGGGATAGAAGGCCACGATCATGATTTCCGCCGTGCCCAGGAGCAGGCCGCCCAGGACGGCGCCCTGGATGGAGCCGATGCCGCCCACCACGGCGGCGATGAAGGCCTTGAAGCCGGGGATGACGCCCATGAAGGGATGAATCTGCGGATAGCGCATGGCCCACATGATGCCGGCGGCGGCGGCCAGGGCCGAGCCCAGGCCGAAAGTCAGGGGGATGATGCGGTCCACGGAGACGCCCATGAGGCGGGTGGTTTCAATATCTTTGGAAATGGCGCGCATGGCCAGGCCCGGCCTGGTCCTGTAGACGATCCATAGAAGAGCCAGAACTAAAATGAGGGTGACCAGGGGCACGATGAAGGATAGGGGCAGTATGCGCACGGCGCCCACGGTGATGGGTTCCACCATCCACTGCGGCTGTATGGCCGGGCGGGGCAGGCCCGTAAATACGACCAGCCCCAGGTTTTCCAGCAAAAAGGAAATGCCGATGGCGCTGATTAAGGCCGATATGCGCGGGGCCTCGCGCAAGGGGCGGTAGGCGATGCGGTCCACCAGTATCCCTAAACCGCTGGCGCCGCCGATGGCGACTATGGCCGCGACGGGCCAGGGGAGGTTGGCGGCGGTCACGCCGAAGAATATGAAATAGGCGCCCACCATGAAAACGTCGCCGTGGGCGAAATTTATGAAGCGCAGTATGCCGTAGACCATAGTGTAGCCGATGGCGATAAGGGCGTAGAGCGAGCCCACGGTGAGGGCGTTGAAGAAATTCTGAATGAAGAGGTCCAGGGTCATGTAAAATCGATTCTTTTGCGGCGGTTATTCAGGCGAAATGCCGTCAAGTGCGTCCAAAAAACTTTTCAAACTTGTCTATATGGCTTAAAGTCGCTACGCTCCTAATTCGCCCATATAGCCTAAGTAAGGACTGATTAATGGTCTTTTTGCCCGCTGGCGTTGTTGCTCACGTTTTTTAATGCTCGAAATATGTCTATATATTCCTGCGCTTAAAAAATGTTCGCGCCTAGCCAGCGAACAAAAATCCTCATTAATCAGCGTTTCCCTAAGTTTTCAAAGTATTTTGGCCGCGCTTGACTTGTTGCCCGGCTATTCTTAAAAACTTTCGCGCACGCGCGAAGAATTTTTTCGTCTGGCGAGGCGGAGCCATTTTGCGGCTTTGGGATAGACCTATAGGTCATCCCGAAGCCGCAAAAGTGGCGACAACAAAGCCAGGCGGAAAAAGTATGAGCCGCCTGAACTTTCAGGCCTATAAGCTTACTCGGGTTGAACTTCGCCCATGTAGACGCGCTTGCGGCCCTTGATTTCAATGATGCCCACGGGCATCTGGGGGTTGTGGTCGCTGTCCAGGGTCAGTATGCCCAGGGGGGTGTTGATGTCCTTGGTTTCGGCCAGGGCTTTGGTTATGGCCGCCGGATCGGCGGAACCGGCGCGCTCGATGGCGTTCGTGATCATGATGTAGCTGGTGTAGCCCAGGGCCGCGTTGACGTTGGGGGCTTTCTTGGGATAGGCGGCGTTCCAGGCGGTGGTGAATTCACGCGCCAGGGGGTTCATGTTGGGCATGTTCTCGTCATAGGGGAAGGTGGTGTGGATGAAGCCTTCGGAAGCTTCGCCGGCTATGCTGATGGTTTCCGGGTTATCCATCGCGTCGCCGCCCATGATGCGGAACTTCGCGCCCAGTTCGCGGGCCTGTTTCATGATGATGCCGCCCTCGGCGAAATAGGCCGGGATGAACATCACGTCGGGCTTTTGGCTGATTATTTCAGTGAGCTGGGCCGTGAAATCCTGGTCGCCGGAATTGTATTTCAGTTCGGAAACCACTTCGCCGCCCAAACGGGTGAAGGAACGCTTGAAGAAGGCGCCCAGGCCCACGGCGTAATCGTTGGAAACGTCGATGAGAAGGGCCGCTTTTTTGGCCTTGAGGTTCTTGACCGCGTAAGTGGCCGCTCCCGCGCCCTGATAGGGATCGATGAAGCAGGCGCGGAAGTAGTAGGTCTTGCCCTGGGTCACCAAAGGATTGGTGCAGGAGGTGCCCACCACCGGGATTTTGGCCGCCTCGGCCACCTCGCCGCCGGCCATGGCCAGGGAGGAGCCGTAGGTGCCTATGATGGCCGTGACCTTGTCGCGCTCAATGAGGCGTTTGACGGCGTTGGCCGATTCCACCTTGTCGCTCTTGTTGTCCATGATCACCAGTTCGACGTCCTGGCCCAGGGCCTTGGGGTTTTCCTTGTGGGCCAGGTTTACCCCGTCCAGTTCCAGTTGGCCGCCGAAGGCGTTCTGGCCGGTCAAAGGCAGGTAGACGCCGACTTTGATCTGGGCCTGGGCCGCTCCCGCCGTAATGAAGGCCGCGAGCGCGACTGCGGCCATAGCTTTGAAAAATTTCATCATACCCTCCATTGTTGCGCCGCGCACGGACATAAGGCGGCTGTTGAAAAGTTTATTAAGCTCTAAACGTATTTCTTGAATATAGCATTTTTGCCAAACCGGCGCAAGTTTGTTACAATTGGGCCGGCAATTCTCAAAGTAAAAAGGTCGAGCAAGGCAAAAATCTACAATGAGAATCGCCGCAATTGAGCAGAAAATTGAATTGAGGTATATATGAACCGCTTCGCCACCTTATTAATCAGAGCCGTATCCGACGGCGGCGGATATTTCGATTTTTTGCTTGAAAAGGGCATTGCGCCGGAAGTGGGCATGGAGCACGGCGGCCTGGAATACCCCCTGGAAAAACACCGCGAACTGGCCGCGAGGCTCAAAGATCGCGGTTTGGGGGCGGCCGTGCACCTGCCCTTTTTTGGCCTGTTCCCCGGCGCGGCCGACGCGAAGACGCGCCGCCGCGCTGTGGACAAGCTTCTGCGGGCGGCTGAAATCGCCGCCGTATACGAGGCCGCCCACCTCATAGGCCACCCGGAATTCATCGAAACCGTGTATCCCGATTACGATCCGCGGGCGGACCGGGAGCCGGACGAGGCCTGGCTAGAACGCTCCGCCGCGAGTTGGGAGGAAGTCTTGAAGGCCACCGGAGCCCGGCTCTATCTGGAAAACACCGACGACCAAAGCCCACGGGCCATACTGGCCCTTTTGAAGCGGCTGCCCGAGCGGGCGGCCTTATGTTTCGACGTGGGGCACTGGCATTACGCGGCGGGCGGCCGGGACCGCAAAAACCTGCCCGAATGGCTTAATCCCATCGCCGCTTCCGGGCGGCTGGGGCACCTGCACCTTCACGACAACGACGGCGACGCGGACCGCCACTGGGCTCTGGGGCGCGGCGGCATTGATTTCGTCGAATTTTTCGCTCTCCTCAAGGAGCGGGGCCTCGCGCCCGACTTCACCCTGGAATCGCACAGCCTTTCCACCCTCAAAGGGTCCCTGGCCTGGCTGGAACAACATCAAGAAAAAGCGGATTAACGAGGATTTTTGTTCGCCGGCGAGGCGGAATTTTTTTTGAGCGTAGGAATATATGAAATATTTCGGGCATTAAAAAAATTTTTCGGGCAAAGCCGGCGGGCAAAAATGCCGTTAATCAGTCCTTAAACTCATCTTCATACATGAGCACCCGCTCCGCATCCATGCTGTAGCTGGAAACGCCCATATCGTCGGAATCGGTGGTTTCGACGATAAGGCGGCCATAGACCCAGACCGGGGCCATTGCCTGCACTTCCTTCAAGGGCCTGTCAACTTTTACATATATGATTTGATTGGCCGGGGGCGGCGGAGAATGGATGCAGGCCCCGAAATAGGGCACCAGCAGAAATTCTTTCAGCTCGTTGAAGGCGCTCCAGTCCAGGGGGGCTACAAAACCCGGAATTTTAACGTATTTCCCGTCCATTGCCGGATTGGCCGGGGCCTTGCTCCACTCCTCGGCCAATTTTTCGATCACGCCGTCCAGACGCGGGTCGCCGTCCGGGATTTCGTCTATATTTATGCCTTCGAAGATTTTTTCAGGATGCCAGGAGAGTGGGACCAGAGAGTCCCACAGGACTTCCGGGTAGGTGTCCGGCCGCCCCGGCTCCTGGGCGGCGGCCGGGATGGCCGTGCCCAGGCTCAGGATAAGGCCCAGAAGGTGTATGGCGAAACGGAGGCGCATGAGCTTTTTCACCTCAAATGCCGGCGGTCAGGCCGTCGGCCAGGCTCAGGCGATAGGCTTTCAGGCCCGGAATCAGGCTGGCCAGAAGACCGGCCAGACAGACTCCGCCCAAAAGGCTCCATTCCCCGGCCGTGGGCGGCGACAACTGGAGCAAAAGCCCGTAGCGGTCGGCCAGAAGCGGCCCGAAGAGGCTCACAAGAAGGGCCAGAAGCAGAAGGCCGAAGGCAATGCCTGAAAGGGTCAGAAGGAGGCCTTCCAGGGACAGGAGGGTCATGACGTCCAGGGGCCGGGCCCCGGCGGAGCGCAGGATGGCCAGTTCCCGCCGCCTTTCCCCCAAACCGGCCAGTATGGCCGAAACCAGCCCGGCCAGGCCGGTGACCGTAACCATTGCTGAAATCAGGAAAAGGGCCTTTTCGCCCATGCCCACCATGCGCCAGAGCTGATCCATGACCACGCCGGGCATGACCCCCATCAGGGCCTCGTCCGGCCACTCGCCTATTTTTTTCTGCACGGCGAAAACCCGGCCGCGCCTTTCAAGGCCCAGGAGCATGGCGGTGATGCTTTTGGGTTCCAGATTGAATTTTTCCGCCTGTTCCGCGCTTATAGCAAGGCCCGGTATGGGCGCGCCGCCGCGCCAGTCGATATGGATGGCCTCCATGCCGGCCAGGCTGATGTAGAGGGAACGGTCCACCGGGGTGCCGGTGGGCTCCAAGAGCCCGACGACGGTGAAGGGCTTGTCGTCGTGCTCCGCCAGGCGGCCGCCGCCCGAGCCGTGGGAGAGGGTGATTTTCTGATCCAGGGCGTAACCCAGGCTTTTGGCCGCCTCCGCGCCCAGCACAACTTCGAAAACCGAGGCGAACTCCCGCCCCTCGGCCAAAACGACGCGCCGGTCGCCCTGGAAGCGGTAGCGGCTGAAAAAATCCCCGTTGGTGGCCACGACGGGATAACCGCGATGGGAATCGCCCAGGGATATGGGAATGCTCCAGGCCACTTCCGGGAGCGCGGCTATTTTTTGCGCGCTTTCCCAGGTCATGTTGGCCGAGGCCCCGCCCAAATGAAAAACAGCGTACAGCATGAGCTGAATGTCGCCGCCCCGCGCGCCCACCACCAGATCGGCGCCGGACACGGCCTGAACGAAAGAGGCCCGAACCTGGGTTCTGACGCGCTCTATGCCCAAAAGCAGGGTCACGGAAAAACTTATGGCCAGAACGATCAGAAGGAGCGTGCCCCGCCGGTTCCAGGCGCTTTGCCCGGCCAGGGAAACCAGATAAAAAAACCGTTTCACAGGATTTCCTCCTGGGGCCGGTTCAATTCCGCAAGGCGCACGCTCCGGGGAAATTCAGCCGCCAGCCCCTGATCGTGGCTGACGAAGAGAAGGGTGGAGCCCGCCTCGCCCGCTTCCTTGAGGAGAAGGCGCAGAAAGGAGGCGCGGCGGTCGGCGTCCAGGGAGGAGGTGGGTTCGTCGGCGATCAGAAGAGAGGGGCGACCGATGAGGGCCCTGGCGGCGGCCACGCGCTGCTGCTGGCCCGCCGACAGCCGGCTGACCCGTCTGCTCCACAGGTCCGGCGACAAATCCAGGCGCGTCAGAAGTTCGCGGGCGGCGGCCAGGGGGCTTTCGGCCATGAGCGCGGCCCGCTCGCGCCTTATGGCGGAAAGGCGGCAGGGGATGAGGACGTTTTCCAAAATGGACAAATAGGGTATCAAGTTGAATTGCTGAAAAATGAAGCCGATGTGGTCGCCCCGGAACATGTCCCGCCGGGCGCCGGAGAGGCCGTTCAGGACGACGCCGCCCACGGCGACCGTCCCCCTGTCGGGCGCGAGTATTCCGGCGATGAGCCCCAAAAGGGTGCTTTTGCCGCTGCCGCTGGGACCGGCGATGAAAATCCTTTCGCCGGGGGCGACCCGGAAGGAAGGGATGTTCAAGGTGGGCCGCGCCTGGCCGGGCCAATAATAAACCGCCCCCTCCAGAGAAACGGCGGGGACGGGCTGGTCGCTCACCATTTTAATACGTTGGCCTCCGGGGTCAGTTCCCGGGCGGCCTGGCCATTGGGAGTGACCATTTGCGCCTCAAGTTCGCGCAGGGAGCTGAAATGCCCGAACAGCGCGACTTCCAGGCTGTTCAGTTGGGCGGGAGAGGCGCAGACGAAAGCGGCGTCCAGGTCAATATCGCCGTGGCCTTCTTCGCCGTGATCGTCGTCATTGTCGTCGTGGCCGCGCTCTTTGCGGGCCGCGCCGCCGGAGGCCAACAGCGCGTCGTCTATGACTTCCGAGCTCAATTCGATTTCCCGCAGGCGGCACCCGGCTTTTTCGGGAAAGATGAAAAGGCTTTCCGCCGCGTTCAGCCGGGCGGCCATGTCCCGGATTTCCTGTTTCTGGGCCTCGGTTTCCGGGGCGTGTTCGAAAGAGATGAAATTGGCCAGGGGCGAGCTGATTTCAATTTCCACTATGGGGCCTTCCACCGAAAGATTCATGGTGGCCGCCCCATGAACGTGGGCCTCCTCGGCCGAGGCGGCGGAAAGGGGCATAATCACGAAAAGCCCTAAAAATGCGGCTGCGATCTTCATCGTCAAATCCTCCTGCAATGAAAACCATATTATAGCGCTTTCTCATGAAGTTCGCAAAAAAAATCGGGATGGCCGGGCGATTCTAATTATGGGTTTTTGCCATGCATTCCCGCCCCGTCAAAGCGTCATTCCAGCCTCCCCGCGCCCCGGCCGAAAAACTTTCATTTACCGAAGGCTTCAGTACGGAAAGGATGCGAAGCATCCGAAGGGTCCAGGGCGCAGCCCTGGCGGCATGCTTTAAATGCTTGAATTCAGCGACCCATCCGGTGTAGAATGTAACAGAATATCATCAAGAGACGAAACTCCTGATTGAATATTTGCCCGTCCCGCACGGACGGCCGCCGTTTCACTTTTCAATGAGGAATTTCGCTAATGAGCATAAAATCTTTCATCCGACTTTTCACCCTGGCCGGCGTCGCCCTTCCCCTTTGTTACGTCGTCGGCGTTTTCACTCTTAATTACGCCCTGCGTCAGGTTCAGGAATCAGGCGACAACCAGACCATATCAATGGCCCTGGCCAGGGAAACTTCCGCCATATCCTACAGTCTGACGGAAAACGTCCGCTCCTACGTCATAACCGGCGACAGGAAATTCATGGACGCCTATCTCAATATCCTGGACGTCTATTACGACGCCAAAAAGCCGAGGCCGGACAGCGCCCAGGTGGCGCCGGGCCGTAAGGTCAGCATGGACGATCTTTATGTGGAGGCCGGGTTCGACGCCGAGGAAAAAAGGCTCCTGTCCGAAGCCAACAAACTTTCCGTGCAACTGGCCGATCTGGAAATTAAAGCCGTGGAGCTGCTGGATTCGGCCAGGCCGGAAACCTACGCGGCGGCCAGGGAAAAGGCCATAGACATGCTCCACAACGAAACCTACGTCCAGACGGCCCTGGCCATACAAAAACCCATCGCCGAATTCGACAGGCGCCTGTACGCGCGGCAGAACCAGGCCCGCGCCGACTCCATAGCCCTGGCCCAAAAAGTAGAACTGGGGCTTCTGATTCTAACCGGCCTCGCCGCTCTTTCCATACTGGCCGTCATCGTCTGGCTGAACCGCCGGGTTTTTAAATCCCTGGGCCTGATTTCCGATCACCTCCTGAAAGGCGCCCAGGACCTGGATAAAATCTCCGCCGATTTTTCACTCACCTCCAGCAAGCTTTCCAACGGCTCGGCCAACAACGCCGCCGGCCTCCAGGAAACCAGCACGGCCCTGGGCCAGTTGGCTTCCCTGACCCAGAAAAACGCCGACAACGCGGAAGAGGCCAACGACCTGATGCGCGAGGCGCTGAATTTCGTCGTCCGGGCCAGGGACGACATGCGCAAAGTTGACGCGGCTATGGGCGAAATCAATGTTTCCGGCGGCGAAATCGGCAAAATAATCAAGGTGATTGACGAAATAGCCTTCCAGACCAACCTTTTGGCCTTAAACGCCTCGGTGGAGGCGGCCCGGGCCGGCGAGGCCGGGGCCGGTTTCGCGGTGGTGGCCGACGAGGTGCGCAACCTGGCCCTTAGAAGCGCCGAAGCGGCCAAAGGCACGGCCGACCTCATCGCGGGCACCACCAGCAACATCAACGCCGGAACCGGGCTGGTGCGTTCCACCTCGGAAAGCATCGAGACCCTGAACGAGCAGGCCACCAAAGTGGGCGCCCTGGTGGAAGCCGTGGCCTCGGCCTCCAAGGAGCAATCGGGCGGCATCGGCCAAATCAGCAACGCGGTGAACGAAATGGACAAGGTCACCCAGGACAACGCGGTTCTGGCCGCCCACGCGGCCGACGACGCCGGCGTTCTGTCCGGGCAGGCCGGCGAACTCCTCGACATCGTCTCGGAACTGTCGGAACTTGTTCAGGGGAGCCGCGCCGGTCTCCCCGGCGCGAAAAACGGCGCGTCCTCGCGCCCTTCCCTGCCTTACGGCGGCGCTGAATAAGGTTTACGGACATGAGCAGACACAGAGCCGGTTTCGTGGCCATAGTCGGCGCGCCCAACGCGGGCAAATCGACCTTGTTGAATTATGTGCTGGGCGAAAAGGTGGCCATCGTCACCCCCAAGCCCCAAACCACCCGCCACCGCATTTTGGGCGTCCTGACCACGGAAGGCTTTCAAACGGTTTTCTGGGATACGCCGGGCCTCCACGCGCCGGGCGCGGCCCTTCTGAACCGCGAGATGATGGCCAGGGCCAGGGCCGCCCTGGAAGACGCCGACCTGGCCCTGTGGGTGGTGGACTCTCTCCGCCGGGGGCCCGAGCACGAGACGGCGCGTCAGATCGTCGCCCAAAGCTCCAAACCCGTCATAGCGGCCCTGAACAAGGTGGACGCCCTGCCCGACAAGTCCCTCCTCCTGCCTCTCATAAAGGAGACGGAAGAGGCCGCGCATCCCAAAGCCATCGTGCCCATATCGGCCCTGAACGGCGACGGTGCGGAGGCTCTCCTTTCGGCCATACGGGAAACGCTGCCGGAAAATCCGCCCTTTTATCCCGAAGACGCCCTGACCGACCAGACGGAGCGGGCCATTGCCGGGGAGATGGTGAGGGAAGCCATTTTCAGGCTCACCAGCCAGGAAATACCCTATTCCACGGCCGTGACCGTGGATGAGTTCAAGGAGGCGGAGGGCTTGATCCGCATCGCGGCCACGATTCATGTGGAAAAGGAAAGCCAGAAGGGCGTGATCATAGGCAAGGGCGGGGCCATGCTCAAAAAAATCGGGCAGAGCGCGCGCTTCAACATCGAAAGGCTGGTGGGCGAAAAGGTTTTTCTGAAACTTTTCGTGCGAACCACCCGCGACTGGAGCAAAAACAGGCGCAGCCTCCTTGAATTCGGTTACGGTGATTTCGAATGATTAAAACCGCCATGCTCCTGGCCGCCGGTTTCGGCCTGCGCCTCAAACCCCTGACCAATCTGCGCCCCAAGCCGCTCTTTCCGGTTCTGAATAAAACCATGCTCCAGTGGTGGGCCGAATTTCTGGTTTCCGCCGGTGTGGAGCGCATGGTCGTAAACGTCCACTACATGGCCCCCATGATGCTGGAATACATTGAAAAGCTGGCGGGCGGCTTCAAAGGCAAGCTGGAAATTCTGACCTCGGCGGAAGAGGAGATCATGGGCACGGGCGGAGGCCTGAAAAAGGCCGCGCCCCTCATCGGGGCCGATGATTTTCTGGTCATAAACGCCGATATTTTTTCCGATTTCGAACTGGTGAAAATCGCCCGCGAACATGGCCGGACCCCGGGCCGCCTGGCCACCCTGGGGCTTTTGGACGGCAGGGGCCAGGCCAACGTGTCGGTGGGCGAGGGCGACCTGATCACGGCCTTCCGCCAGCCGGAACGCGCCCCCGGCGAGATCGCCCGCCGCTCCTACTCCGGGGTCATGGTCCTTTCCGCTGAAATTTTCGATCTGATCCCCGAAGGTTTCAGCGACGTCATCGAGGTGTTCACTGAAGCCATGAAGAACGGCGCTGAAATACGCGGCTGGACTTACGACCCGGCCATCTGGCAGGACATGGGCCGGATCGGCGATTACTGGAAGCTGAACGAAAATCTGGCCGCCGGGCGGACCATCATCCATTCCGCGGCCAGGGTGGAGGGGACCTTGAACGGCTGGTGCGTCCTGGGGGCGGGGGCCGTGGTGGAAAAGGGCGCTGTTGCGGAAAACAGCGTCCTGTGGCCGGATTCGAAGGTCTCTTCCGGCGCGGTCCTGAAAAACGCCGTCCTGGGCGGAACATTGCCGCCCGATCGCGAAGCCCGCGACGGATATTTCTGTGACGGACAGGACTGAGGCCCTCGCCCTTTGGGCCGGAGAGATGTTGCGGGAGACCGGACCAAAGCCGGCAGCCCTTGAATTCCAGTGGCAACCCCTGGCCGGGGACGCGGGCGCGCGCCGCTATTTCCGCCTGGAAGGCGCGGGGCTGATAGCCATGAATGGCCCGGACCCGGCCGAAAACCTGGCCTGGCTGAACATCGGCCGCCACCTTAAAGCGCGGGGCCTGCCCCTCCCGGAAATACGGGCCTTCGACCTTAAGCGCGGCTTTTTCCTTCTGGATGATCTGGGCGATTCCCATCTGGCCAAAGCCCTGCGGCCAAACCCGGCGCCCGAAACCCGCGCGGACCTCCTTAAAACCGTCCGCGTCATGGCCGATTTTCACCGGGAAGGACTTCGGGGTTTTCAAACGGCCTGGTGTTTCCAGGAGCCGGCCTACAACGCGGACATGATTTTCAAAAGGGAAATCGTCTACTTTCTCGATTCCTTCATGACCGGATATTTGAAGGAACCGGAAAGTTCCCCGGAACTTATGGCGGAGGCCCTGCGTTTCAGCCGGATGCTGGAAAGCGAAGCCCAGCCGCTCCACCTCATTCACCGCGATTTCCAGGCCCGCAACGTGATGCTCACGATTACGAGCCATAAAACGAAGGAAAAGAATAACCCCTTTTTAATCGACTGGCAGGGGGCGCGCCTGGGGCCGGGCGCCTACGACCTGGCTTCGCTTTTAAACGATCCTTCTTATGCCGAGCCGCCGCCCGACTGGCGGGAGGACTGCGTAAAAACATATCTGAAAGCCTTGCGGCGGACGGATGAAGATAAATTCCGCCGCGAACTTTTAATGTGCGGGGCGGCCCGCCTGATGCAAAATCTCGGCGCTTGCGGTAAACTGTGCGGAGAGGGCAAAGACGTCGCCCACTGGGCGCGTCCCGCCGCCGCAAGGCTCGTCCGCCATTTCGCGGACCCGGCCCTTTCGGACTATCCGCTTTTGGCCGCCTGCGCAAAACGTATTCTGGAGAAACGCTAATGCCTCTAATAGCCCTGGTGGGGCGCCCCAACGTGGGCAAATCAACCCTTTTCAACCGCCTCATCGGGCGGCCCGCCGCCCTGGTGGACGACCGCCCCGGCGTGACCCGCGACCGCCACTACGGCCCCATAAGCATCGACGAACGGCAGGGAACCTTGATTGACACGGGCGGCTTCGATCCCACCAATCTCGATCCCCTCATCGGCCAGATAAAAAGCCAGGCCCTGGCCGCTCTGGACGAATCCGACCTCACCGTTTTGGTGGTGGACGGCAAAGATGGCCTAAGCCCCCACGACGTGGAGCTGGCCTCCCTGATCCGCCGCTCGGGCCGCCCTTACCTGGTGGCGGTCAATAAGATAGACAGCTTCGAAAAGGAAGGGAATTTACTGGAATTCCACGAAATGGGGCTGGAAAACCTGTGGCCCGTTTCCGCCGCCCACGGCTACGGGCTGGCGGATTTCCGCGCCGCCCTGGCCGCCCATCTGGCGCCAGCCGCGCCCGGCGAAGACGCGGAAAGCGCGCCGCCCAAGGTGGCCGTCATAGGCCGCCCCAATGCCGGAAAATCATCGCTCATCAATTACCTCTCCGGGGAGGAGCGGGTGGTGGTGGACGACCGCCCCGGCACCACCCGCGACGCGGTGGACGTGCGCCTAGAAAAGAACGGACGCCCCTACATTTTCGTGGACACCGCCGGGGTGCGCCGCAAGGGGCGGGTGGACGAAAAGCTGGAAAAGCTGTCGGTCATGCGGGCCTTGAGGAGCCTGGAGCGGGCCGACGTCGCCATTTTGGTGGTGGACGCCACGGAAGGCCTCTCGGATCAGGACGCCCACATCGCGGGCTACGCGAACGAACGGGGCCGTCCCGTCATCATCATGGCCAACAAGTGGGACGCGGTGAAGGAAAAGGGGGAGGCCCAAAAGGAGCTGGGCCGCGCCCTGGACCTGAAAATGACCTTTCTGGCGGACGCGCCCCTGATCACGGCCTCGGCCAGAACCGGCCTGCGCCTGAACGGCCTTTTCCCCCTCATCGACAAGATAATGGGCCAGTACCGTTTCCGGGCCGCCACCGCCGAGGTCAACCGCGTCATCAACGCGGCCATCGAGGCCCACACCCCGCCCTACGCCGGGCGCGGCCGCCTGAAATTTTACTATTCAACCCAGGTTTCCACCCAACCGCCCACCTTCGTGGTCTTCGCCAACCACCCCAGGGCGGTGCATTTCTCCTACAAGCGTTTTCTGGTCAACCGGCTGAAGGAAGCTTTCGGCCTGGACCTGGCCCCGGTTCGCCTCTACTTGCGCGAACGCTCCAATAGAAATGCGCGGGAGCAAAAATAACATGGCCCACGGCAAATTCATATTGGCCGCCAGGGCTAACGCCCTGGACCCTCAGATGCTTCGCATCTGGCCGTAGTGATGGCCTTGGCTCGCGGCGCACTCAGCCGCGGCATAATTGGGTGGAATAAGATTTATAGTGGGATAAGAATACTTGAAATGGAGAGGCATTTGAATTTTTCCCAAATCATATTGGCCGCGCTGATATTGGCCGCCATCTTCCTGGCCGCGCCGGCGCGGGCGGAAGAACGCGCCGCCCCCCCCACCCTGCTCCTGGCCCTGCCCTTCTCAGGCCCCCTGAAACCCTTCGGCGACGATGCGAAAAGGGGCGGCGAACTGGCCCTGAAAAACCTGGGCGGCGGCTTCGACATGGCCCTGGTCGATGAAACGGACCCCTGGCCCGAAGAGCTCTCCCTGGAAAACGTGCCGGTGGTGAGCGGCTACTTTACGGAAAGCGGCCTGGCCGAACACGCCCCCCGCTACCTCTACCTGAAAAAACCCGTGCTCCTGCCCTTTCTGGGGAAAAGGGGCGGCGCGGCCCTGGGCCCGGACACTTTCTTCCGCCTCATGCCCGACGAGGGCGAACAGGGCGAATACCTGGCCATGCGTCTTTTGACCCTGAAAAAAAGGCCGCGCCGCATCCTGATCATCCAGGGCGGTGGGGCGCCCGAAGCCGCCATGCTCGAGGCCTTCCACAAAACCCTGGCCGAGCCCCCACAGCCGCCGGAGCCCCCGGCCCCGAAACCGGGGCAGAGAAAGGCGCCCCAGCCCGCGCCCGTCCGGCCTTTGGCGAAAAACGCCGTCATAGAGACCGTGAGCCACTCGGGCGATCTGAAGAATATTCCGGCCTTCGCCAAAAACGCCCCGGAAATGATTCTTCTGGCCGTGAACGCCGAGGAGGCCGTTCTCCTGGCCCCGCGCCTGGCCGCCGCCAAATTTCCGAAGGCGACGCATTTGTGGGGCGGCCTGGGGCTGGGCTTCCGCGAAGTGGGCGCGGCCTTCGGCGCCTCCTTCAAGCTTAATTTAAGCCTGGCCCTGCCCATTGATTTGGCCGACGACGGCAACGCGGCGGTGCGGGCCTTTAAAAACGCCTACATAAGCGAATACAAAATCAGGCCCACCTGGATATCGGCCCTGGCCTACGACAGCCTGAACCTGGCCATCAAGGCGGTCTCCGCCACAGTCGTGACCGGCCAGACGGCCGCCTTTCTGAACGGTCACAGCCACCACGCCCTGGGCGCCTACCAGTTGGCCCCCGGCGGCGGCGGCCGCCCGCCCCTGACTTTGATGGCCGTGGATGAGGAAAGCCTGGCGTACTTACCTTAACAAGGAGGAATTTATGAGCGAAGCCCCAGCCGTTCTGATTATGGCCGCCGGACGCGGCACGCGCATGTATTCCGAAAAGCCCAAGGTTTTGCACGAACTCATGGGCAGGCCCCTTCTGGCCCACGTCGTCAACGCGGCCCGCTATCTGAAGCCGGCCAAACTGGTGGTGGTGACCGGCTTCGGGGCCGAAGAAGTGGAACGGGAAATCGCGGCCTTCATGGCCTCCGTCAAACGCCCGGAGGGCGAAGCTCCCCTCGTCCCCCTCTTCGTCCGCCAAACGGAGCAGTTGGGCACGGGCCACGCCGCGGCGCAGGCCCGCGAGCTTTTAAAGGATTTCCCCGGCCCCGTCGTGATCCTCTCCGGGGACGTGCCCCTCATCTCCCCCAATACCCTGGACGGCTTTTTAAAGGCCCACCAGGCCCTGGGCGCCCATATTTCCGTTCTGACCGTGGAACTGGACGACCCGGCGGCCTACGGGCGCATAATCCGCGACGAAGCCAACTGGCTGGAGCGCATCGTGGAGTTCCGCGACGCCACCGACGAGGAGCGGCGGATACGCGAAATAAATTCCGGCCTCTATGTGGCCGAGGCCGCGCCGCTCTTCGAATCCATCGAACGCCTCTCCCCGGACAACGACCAGAAGGAATATTATCTGACGGACGTTGTGGCGGACTTTCGCGCGCGCGGGCTAATCGCCGCCGCCGTGGAAATCCCCCAGAGCCTGGCCTATGAGGTGGAGGGCATCAACAACCGCTACGAGCTGGCCCAGGCCCAGGCCGTCCTGAAAGACCGCATCAACGAGGCCTGGATGCGGGCCGGGGTGACCATGCTGGGGCCGCTCTCCACCTTTGTGGAATGCTCCGTGCGCCTGTCCAAAGACGTGACCCTGTGGCCCTCCGTCATCCTCACGGGGCGCACCACCGTGGGCGAGGGCGCGGAGATAGGCCCCTTCTGCCGCCTCCACGACTGCGCCGTCGCGCCCGGCGCCAAGGTGCGGAAAAGGCGCAATAATGTATTCTTTTGAAAAACGCCCCAAGAGCAAAAGCGCGGAGACGCCGGAACAGCCCAGAAACGCCCTCCCCTCTTCCGTGCTCACTGACGCGCTCAAAGAATTGCGCGGCCTCTCCGGCCCAAAACCGGCGGCCGGGCGGGAGGGAATCGTTCAGCGCGTAATTGTGGACAGCGAGAAAAAAGAGATGAAAAATTTCAAGCTGATCTTGCAGGAGGTGCTGGCTTATTTCGGCCTGACCACTGCCCAAAAAAAGCAGAGCCCGGAGGACCAAACAAAGATAAAAAAAATAATTGAAGTTGTGAACAAAAATTTTAATAATCAGGACCCCCTGACTATTGACGATGTGAAGAAACAGGCTTCGGAAGCTTTAGCCCAGACGCCCACACAACCTGAGCCTAAAATAGCCGTGAAGCTGAAGCCTGTCGAACTGGAAGACATAAATAAACTTGGGAAGCTGCTCAAAGAGGATGAGACGTTCCGGAATGTCCTGACCAAGGTGGGGCAGGATACGGATAAATTAATTGCCGAAAAATTGAGCGTGGCCCTGAATTCTTTACGCAATAGAAATTTTATTTCCCTGGAGGCCGTCCGGGACGCGGTGGAAATTCACATCCTGCACAGCGTCGGGCAGGCGGAGCGAAAAGAAAGCGCGAGCGGTGAGGATTATAGAAAAAGCAAACCCTTAAACCCTGTCGTGCGGGACGATGATTATGAATCCAGAACCACCCTGCATCATCATGTGCCCCTGGCTGAAGCCATTGTCTCGAAAAATCCGCCCTTTGACAAGGAGGGCTTGTCGGAAGCTGAAAAGGCCTGGCACGCCCCCAATCTGACCAGGGGCATTGCTCCCCCGTATCGGGTTCTGGATCCGCACAACGCCTATGATTACGAGGCCAAAAGTATTGCCGTTCGGGCCGACGCTTTGCGGGAGGCAGGAGACCAAGAAAGTTTCTTGGAGATGATGTACGACGACAGGGCCGCGCATAATGAGGCACAAAAGGCGATTATTGCAGAAAAGAAGGTGCTTGTGGCCAGGGAAACGGAAAAAAACCACATGCGCACCAACCTGTTGCAGCAACTGTATGAAACGGCTTTGGCGATAAAGAATAATCCCGAAGTTCAAAAAGGCTGGCCGCAAAACAATACGGGGAAAGATATGGCCAGAGTCGCCTCTGACAGATTCACGCATATAGAAAAAATTCACGAAAAATATGCACAACCGGCCAAGGATCTGGCCGATGCCACAAACCCGCAACAGGCGAAGGCAATTGCCGAATACATCGTAAAAATGGCGCACGGCGAAGTGACGGAGCCTGATCCGCACCACTCATCTTCCTCC
>QMCE01000656.1_pt1 | contig 18007 bp, 13 predicted proteins | sample 1821851 | NCBI WGS metagenome assembly QMCE01 (sample SAMN09453174, study PRJNA476694) | Termite gut metagenome, whole genome shotgun sequencing project. | isolation source: worker | host: Odontotermes sp. | place: South Africa:Pretoria | collected 2016-01-28
AAATATAACCTTTTCGAAGCGTTAAATTTGCAACTCTCCTCCGGGCACATTTACGGACTGCTGGGAAAGAACGGCGCCGGGAAAACCACACTGTTGAAAATTATTACGGGGCTCTGTTTCCCGAAATCGGGAGAACCGATGGTTTTCGGCAAAAGAGCGGAATTTCGTAACCCCGAAAGTTTGAGAGAGATCTTCTTCATTCCGGAAGATCTTTATGTTCCGCACAGTACGATTGAAAATTATGTGAAAGCATACGCCTACTTCTATCCGAAATTTAACAATGCGCAGTTTGAACGCTACCTGAATGAGTTTGAGATCACGGATAAAAGTTGTTACATCGACAAGTTGTCGCACGGACAAGGCAAAAAGGTTGTTATCGCTTTTGCTTTAGCCGCAAACACCGATATTCTGATCATGGATGAACCGACCAACGGTTTGGATATTCCTTCTAAAAGCATCTTTCGCAAAGTATTAGCTTCGGCAGCGCATGAAGAGCGATTGATGATCATCTCTACACATCAGGTTCGCGATCTTCACAGTTTGATAGACGCTGTCATCATTTTGGATAACGGCGAAATTCTTTTTAATGAACCTAATGAAGAAATTACGAAAAAGCTCTCTTTCCAATATAATGAAAAAGAGATAGATAAAGAAAAGATTCTCTATTACGAAGAGACTATTCACGGCTACTCTACCGTATCCGAAAACGAAAGCCATGAAGAGAGTAAGTCGGATATAGAACTCCTTTTCAATGCCGTTATCGCCAACAAGAATAAGATCAAAGAAATTTTTAACCAATAAAACAATGATTATGAATACAATATCAATATCCAAAATAGTCAAGTTATTTTCCAATTACTTGGTTGAGCATAAAAAAAATAGTCTTATAGCCATCGGAATTACCATTTTTGTTGCTCTAATTTCCGGCTTTTATTATGATTCCGAAAGCTATTTCACAGGTTTGGCAATTTTTCTATTTTTCATGCTCATGAATTTAGCCTCTTCCATTTACTCTCCTCTCAAAAACAGTCGCAGCAAAATCAGCTATCTTATGATTCCGGCGAGTACACTTGAAAAGAGTATAGCTAATCTATTTACGGTTCACATCTTTCAAATCGTTACACTCTTTTGTGCCACCCTTATCGGACTGTTTTTAGGAAACGGGATAGGCTATCTTTTAGATCCTTATGCCGATATAATCTCTTTTATACCTCACCATTCTCCGCTGACTTTTTCGGCTGTTTTCTCCATTTTCAATGGAGATATGTTCCTCTTCCTCATTCTTTTCCAATCTATTATGGTCTTTGGGTCAATTTTATTTAAACGAAGCGCTTTTATTAAGACTATGGGTTCATTGATTCTCTTTTTCATTATCATAATCATCATCGGCGTCATTATGTCGGTAACTCTTCTCGTGAATCTTATTAATGCCGATGTGAACACTTTTGCTTTAGAATCATCTATGATTGATATTCTTCTAAAAAATGATGGAGTAATAGAGATTGTAGGGGTTACCTATTATTTGATAACACTTTTTGCTTTTTGGGTGATGTCATTTTTTAAATTAAGAGAAACGGAGGTTTAAGATGAATTTTACGGAAACACGTCCCATATATTTACAGATTGCCGACTACGTATGTGAGCAGATTCTTTCCGGGCAGTGGAAAATCGGCGATCGAGTACTGTCGGTAAGAGAATTAGGAGCAAACTTAGAGGTTAACCCCAATACGGTTTTGCGGGGTTACGACTTTTTACAAAATATGAATATCGTTATCAATAAACGCGGAATCGGTTATTTTATAACAGAAAACGCGATAGATCACATTTTGAAATTTAGGAAGGAGAGATTTTTTCAAGAAGAGCTTCCCGAAATTTTTAAGAACATGCAACTTCTTAACATTCAAATCAATGAAATAGAAGAGGCGTATCATTTATTCAAATTTAAACAACAATAAAATGAAAAAAATAAGCAATAAAATTTTAATCGGTCTCATCAGCCTCTATATCATCACCTATATTGTGATCACTCTTTTTGCAGTGAAACAGGCCAAAAGAGGTCTTACCGAACAGGAAAATGTAAGCGAACACTCCATGCAAGAAAGTGCTGAAATAGAAAAAGAGACACTTGCCTTTACTTTTTAAACTTAGCGATCATTTTTATAGAACAAGAGTCGGACACATTCGGCTCTTGTTCTTTATCTCTATTTCTGCGTAACCCTCAACATGGCGATACAGATCAGTAAAAAGATAAGATTGGGAATCCAAGCGCCAAAGGTCGGGGGCAGATTTCCGGATATGGAGAAAACATCGGAGACCTGCTGTAAGAAGATGAACGAGAAAGCCATCCCCATTCCGATAAAGAGGTGAATTCCGCTGCCGCGATTGTTCTTCCGAGAAGCCACGCTCATCCCCAACAAAGTCATGATGATCGTACCCAAAGCGCTTGCCATGCGCTTATTCTTCTCCATTACATAGTATTTCACTAAGGGAGAACCGTTTTCCGTCTCTTCTTTGATAAAGTCTTTCAATTCCCTATAATTCATTGTCGCGACAACTTGCTCATCCTTTGTTAAATTCAGCGGTGTAATATTAAAAATCGTATCTTTTTGATTTCCGCGATTAACAATTTCCTGTTCATCCGTAATTTTTCTTTCCATATAGCCGGTCAATGTCCAAACCTCTTTGGTGTAATCGTATTTAATCTCTCTCGCACGGATTTTATAAGGAGTATACTCTTTCCCAATCTCTTCATAAGTAAAATCATAGCCTACTTCATCAATATTATTCCATTGTCCCATGTAAATATAGCTGCAGGAGGAGTTTCGCAAATGTATATTGTTGAAAGAGTATTTTTTAACATTAAAATACTCCTCTTTAAATGTAATCAGATTGCGGTTGGTCTTAGGAACCAAATAGTTGGACATAGCAAATGAAAAACAGGCAATAATCAATGCGCCAACAATATAGGGATAAATCAAGCGATAAAAGTTGATCCCATTACTTAATATGGCAACAAACTCATTGCGTTGTGAGAGTTGCGAAGTAAACCAAATTACACTGATAAAGGTAAAGAGCGCCACAAAAAGGTTAGCGAAATAGGGAATAAAGTTGAAATAATAGCCAAAAATAACCTTACCGAGCGGAACTTTGTTATCTAAAAAACGTTGAATATTTTCCGACAGGTCAAAAACTACAATAATCAACATCAACAATCCTAAAGAGAAGAAAAACGATTGCAATAGTTTTTTCAAGATATAACTATCTAAGGTACTCCATGTAAGAGTCTTTTTTATGGCTTGAAAAACATTTTCCTTTTTCATCATATTTAAACTTTATCCCAAGATGGTTACTGTCTTTTTTTTAGTAAGATTGTTTTAAAATAGTTTAGATGCCAAAGGATGTGAAAAACAGAGATGATCGTCATCGCAATCCCGAAATCAACATGATATTTAAGCCATAATTGATAGTTTTCGGGCGGCGCTTGATTATTGATAAAAATCGCTAATAGGATACCTGAAATTGCCGATACCAAAAATGCGACTATCAAGCCGATATTCCAGATTTTACGATGGGTAGCTTTTCTATAGAGATCAATTTTTACTAAAATTAAGGAGACAATATAGAGTGCAAAAAGGCTAACGGAGATCGGAATAAGATGATAAGGTCTCTTTTGGCTCATGGTTTTCGCTTTTTCAATGGTCTCTTTTTCCGACTTTACATTGGCTTTCCGAGAAAGATTTCCTATATCACAATAGCTATCGCCGTTCTTATCGATAAAAAGTCCGCAAAGACCGGGACAATCGGTTGCATTTCTCGGACATTGTGTTTCTTGTGCAACGAGCGCAGATGAGGTTATCAACAAAATTATTGAAAGTATTCTCTTCATATTTACAGACAACTATTTCCGGAATAGTACTATTTCAGATATTGATCTAACCATCTAAAAAATTCACGTTGCCAGAGTATGGCATTTTGAGGTTTTACCACAAAGTGCGTTTCATCGGGAAAGAAGAGGAATCGGCTTGGAATACCTTGCATTTGTGCGGCATCAAAAGCCTGCATACCTTCTGTATAAGGGATTCTAAAATCGTTGCCGCCGTGAATCACCAAGAGCGGTGTATCCCAATTGCCCACGAAACGGTGAGGCGAGAAGTCGTAACTTTTCGGGATAGGATTTTGCCAGTAGGGTCCGCCGATGTCATGATTGGCAAAAAAGAGCTCTTCGGTGGTTCCGTACCAACTTTCAAGGTTAAACATGCCGCAATGGGCGATCAGTGCTTTGAAGCGTTTTCGGTGGTGTCCTGCAAGCCAATATACCGAGAAGCCGCCGTAACTTGCGCCGACAGCGCCGAGACGATCCTTGTCTACATACGGCTCTTGTGCTAACGCGTCAATAGCAGAGAGGTAGTCTTCCATATTCTGTCCTCCGTAATCCAAGCTGATTTGATCATTCCACTCGCTACCGAAACCCGGCAAGCCTCTTCTGTTGGGAGCTACAATAATATAGTCGTGTGCTGCCATAATTTGAAAATTCCAGCGATAAGAGAAAAATTGGCTCACCGCTTGTTGCGGACCGCCTTGACAATAGAGTAAAGCAGGATATTTTTTATCGGGATCAAAATTAGGGGGAAGGATTACCCAAGTTAACATCTCCTTGCCATCCGTAGTTTTCACCCAACGTTTCTCTGTTTTAGCCATTGTTATTTTAGACAAGACATCTTGATTAATAAACGTAAGCTGCTTTTCCGTTCCATCCTGAAGATTTATCGAAAAGAGTTCGGTCGGCAAGGCGTGCGTTGTCTTCTCCGCAATCAATTGATCTCCTGCCAATGCAATCGTGTTATAATCATGGTCTCCGTTTGTCAGTTTCACAATTTCTCCGGAGGCAAGCGTTAAGCCGTAGATCTGATAAGTTGCCTCTATACAACTGATAAAATAGAGCTTTTCACCATCTTCGCTCCACACAAAATCGGTAGCGCCTTGGTCAAAATCGGCAGAGTAATCTTTCGACTCCTTTGTTGTAAAATCATGAATAAAAAGACGTTGCTTATCAGACTCAAAACCCGGTCTCTTCATACTCCACCAAGCCATTTTTTGTCCGGATGGAGAAAAAACGGGTGACATATCATACCCAAGATTGTTTTCGGTTAAGTTAAGTGTTTGCTCACTGCTCAAATCATAGATAAATATGTCGGTATTCGTACTTTCCGCGAACTCTTTTCCGAACAGTCGTTTGCAGCTGTAGGCAATTTTTTTTCCGTCGGGAGTCCAAGCGGGTTCCTGTACATGGAACTTCTCATTTTTCAAAAGCTCAATCTCATTATCTATCGTTGGATAGGAAGCAATAAAGAGATGTTCGTATGTTCCGTCATTCCAATGATCCCAATGGCGATACATCAAGTCGTCATAGATCATGGCATTTGCTTTGGGAAGATCGGGGTATAGATCCGTAATGCGTTGCTCAACCTGCACGCTCTTTGTGTAGGCAATATGTCTCATATCGGGCGCATAAACGAAACTGTTTACGCCGCCTTCGATATGCGAAATTTGCTTGTGATCGGTACCGTCCGGATTACACTCCCAAATTTGCACACCGTTATCGCTATTGCGCAGATAGGCAATTTTAGCTCCGTCCGGGCGCCAGCATGCTGAAAATTCATCGTCTGAGGTTGTCGTAATTTGTATGGTTTCACCACCGTCAACACGCATCACATACAACTCTTGATTGCCGCTATCCTCTTTGTAATCAAAATATTTTACCGCATATAGAATCGATTTTCCGTCAGGAGATACCTCCGTATTCGTCAATCTTCCCAAATGCCAAAGAATCTCTTCGGTTAAAACACCTTTTGAAAAATCGGGCGTCTCCCTACTCTCTTTGGTAATGGCAGGTTTTTGCTCCGTTTTTCCATCTTTTTCTTTACAAGAAATCATGGTTATGACAATTAGGGGTAAAATAAAAAATGCTCGTTTCATTGTATGCATCATCGGCTCTAATTTCAATTTTTGATTTATAATAACTACTGTTTAATAATTTTAGAAGTATATATTGAAGTATCATTAAACTCTATCTTAATAAGATAAAGACCTGATTCATAATCATTCATGTCTATATGGAAAGTCTCTCCGCTTGCATTTTGTCGCATAATTTCTCTTCCGTAGATATCGTAAATCGTACATTTGGTAATGGTGCGACAGCTATTTTTATTTTCAATATATAGAAGATGATCAACCGGATTGGGGTATATTTTCACCCCTTCTTGTCCAATCTCTTCTATGCCGGATCTATCGGTTTGAGTAATTTCTACCGTTTTTTGGACACCTGCGGAGAGGAACACTAAAGAGCAACTTCTACTGCCGCTACCGGTGAACTCTTGACACGAGATCGTTACTTCGGTCGTGCCCGAACCGGTAGTTGGAGTAACCGTGAGCCAATCGCAAAACAGGGGCATCATATTCCAATTTCCTACTGTTGCAATGGTGATTGTTTTTGAAAAAGCCTCTTTCGGCATCTCTAAGGTAACGGGAGTAATAGAAAAAGAGAAACCCTCTTGTCGTAAAACAACCATTTGCATAGAGGCGTTAACGCCTGTAATTATCAAAGTGTCATAACGATAATCATCAGATGTATTATACCCTATTGTAGAAATAGTTACGGTATCATCTCCCTCACCCGTAGCATTGCTCAACGTAAACCAGTTTCCCGAAGATCGGATCGACCACTTGGTATTGCTCTCTATGACAAAAGAGCTATTCTGATTTACCTGATTAGGCAGATTAAAATATTGATTATCAACATTGATATACTTGGTTGTATTATAGGTAAACTGAAGGCTATCGCCGTCAAATTCAACAATATTTGAGATGTCAAGACCTCCTATTGTACCATCGGAGAGAAACGGAAAAGGATCCGTATCGGGATTAAAAGCGTTTCGGGCAGCATTAAAATTTGCTGTGTATATATCCCCGTCGTAATAGTCAATAGGGGTTCCGTAAATGTTCACTTCCATGCCTCCTCCCGGACGGAAAATATAGACCTCATCCAATACATTAACCCCTGTAAATCCGGCATTTCCACTGCAAGCACCAAGACTATTGCAATTCGTATTGATTCTGTAGATGAGCAGTCCGTTACCCGGTATATCGGATTCGAAATAGGACGAATTTCGGTGTCTATACTCTAAATAGTAATATTCATGAGGATTTTCCGTAGCGATTTTATAACAGAGTTTCTCTCCGCCACCGGCTAAAGGACGTAGTGTATAGGTTCCTCCGGTCATAATTTCCGGAATATTATCTGTGTGTATCCAATTTCCGTACTTCATTTTCATGTAGGCTCCAGAGTGTTGCGGAATATTCCGATTCTGTTCCATTAAATCCCAAGGTCCGGCAGGTGATACATCCGTATAATTTTCATAGTGATATAAATCCGGAGCTCCTAATGTATGAAACATCTCATGACAAAAAGTGGAGACGTCAAGATTGCCGTCCGTTGAAAGATTAAAGTTATAATCATATACTCTTTTTCCATGAATATAGAAGTTGGTGTGATATAACCATGAACGATGCGGCCAAAGAAGCTCACTCCAACCCGATGGAGTAGCTTTAGCAATAAAGCAGATATTGTCAATATTGCCATCATTATTATAGTCAATATTCAAATCCGAAGGAATTTGGTCTTTTACCGCATTTAAGGCAGCTACCAAAAGAGCATTTTTACGATTTGTACTTTCGGATGAATTTGTATAGCCTATTGTGTTCATAGTAGCATGATGGGGTCTGTAATAGCCTATCGGATTTGCGTCTTGATACGAAACGATGGTTGTTCCTGTGGTAGTCGGATAAAGATGTGAGAATATCTCCAATTGATCGTAAGAAGCTGATTTGAAATAGTTATACATGGAAGATGTACGCTCTGCGGAAGAGTTAAAACGCGATTCGGGCATAGAGAGCGAAGCAGAGTATTCCGGAACGTCGGAAAAACGGATAAAGATCACGATGTTATTGATCTCTCCTTGATTTGTCGCTCTATTTCTCTCTTGAGAGATTGCCGGAACATTCGCGAGCCAAGCCTCTCTTTTAGCTTGTATCTGTTCCGAAGAGAGGTTTATTTTCGGCATTAAGCCCACCGTCGACGGATTTACTTTTCCGGCTACATAGCTTGTTGCAACCAACTCTTCATCTATTTTATTCGCATAAACATAATATCCTGTTCTCGGATGTTGTATGATGGTGTAGCCTTCCGCATCGTGTAGCCAATTATGAAACTCATCGCCTGTAGCGAAACAATGCAACGTATCGCCGTTAGGCTGAATTACGGTTTGAGGCACATTTCTAAGGTAACTTGCACTAAGATAGTTAAAAAGAGTGCAAAGGAGCAGTGTTAAAAAAAGATGTTTTCTTGTCATTTTGTTGTTGTTTTTTATTTTAAGACAGCATATAACTTACGTAAAATTACATGATTGATATAGGGGTAATATTCCGGCATATTTATATCATGTTACTTTTTATATTAAAATGCGTGCAAAGATACAATATATTTTTGTATCTTTGCCGCCGATTTCGGTCTCTTAGCCGAGTGGTTAGGCACCGGTCTGCAAAACCGTTTACTCCGGTTCGAATCCGGAAGAGACCTCAAAAATAAACTGCTAATAATCAAATTGAAGATTACCGGCAGTTTTTTGTTTTTGCATTTTACAGAGAGGAGAAACTAAAGTTTTCTTTACTCATTTTTTTCTTATTCTCTTTTGTTCTTTAAGCCTGTTTTTGTTAGCAAAATGAATAGACCCTTAAATCCATATTAAATGACATAGGAAGTAATCTTAATCAACACCATAACTTCCAACTAAAACTTTGAAAGATTCTTCTGTTTTTTTGTGGGGTGTAAAGAAAATAGTTTTTTCTTGATGGGGAAGGAGATCAAAATAGTTGTCCGAAAATTCTCCAAAAACATCTTCCATCGTAGTAAGTGTAACGCCTTTTGCAACCACATCACTTGTGATTTTGATTTTACGGTAACTATCGCGTTCTTCAACTTTTATCCTAAAATTCGGTTTAATCAATCGCAAATATTTAGGATAGTTGAAATAGTGAATCTTTTCGGCAAGAATGGTGTCTTTAACTCTTAATGTAATATGTAAAACCTGTTCGTTTTGCTTTTGCAGATCTAACCCTGCAAGATCAAGCTCATCAATTAAAGCAACTGATTTTGCCTTAACGGTCATTGCTTTTTGATAAATTTTCTTAGGTAAGGTATTCTCTTCATATCTCATCTCTGTTTGATAAAGGTCGACTTCAATAATTCCCTCAAGATCATTTTTTTCATCGCTAACAACAAAAAGCGGAAGTTTTTCACTCTCCCCTTTTCCGGTAGCAATAATCACATTTTCAAAGGCTTTTTGCGTTGCAAACCAAGAAGCTTTTCTACGGTTGTAGTAGTCGATCGTACTCCAAGAGGCAACGGGCCAGCAGTCGTTCAATTGCCAATAGAGCGATCCCATGCAATAGGGCATTTTAAGTCGGTGAGCTTCTATCGCGGCAGTGTAGCCATAAGTTTGAGCCAATTGGCTTCTATAAACAAATTCTCTAAAACTGTCCGTCATTCCGAAATATTGCTCGATTGCCTTAGTTATAATCTGTAATCCTTTGGCATGTTTTTGATGAAGCTTCATAACGGGAGAGTTAAAGGTTCTATCTTCCATTCGTGTAAAATTCATAATACTTGCCATTTCGGGATAAGATTGAAAGCCGTACTCCGACATAAAGCGACCTGTCTTTTCCGACCACACTTCAAACGGCTCTTCGCCCCACCAAACACCCCAATAGTGTGAGTCTCCTTCGGTAAAATTTTCGGGATGCCCCCAGCCCCACATGGGTGAAGTGGGATAATAGTTTGTTTGGGGATCGTTTTCTTGAACGATCTTTGCCAGCAATTGGGTGAAGATAGTATCTATACTTTTGGATATCAACAATTTTTCATTTTCATTGTAATTTGCCTGCCAACCCCAGTCTTCCCAAGCGTTTTTCACCTCATTATTGCCGCACCACAAAGCTAAGCAAGCGTGATTTCGTATCCTTTTTATCTGTTCTTCAGCTTCAACCGCAATATTGTGCAAAAATTCAGGGTTGTCGGGATAGATAGCGCCTGCAAACATAAAGTCTTACCACACTAAGATGCCCATTTCATCGCAATATTGATAAAATAGATCATCTTCATAGATTCCTCCTCCCCACACTCTGATCATGTTCATATTGCTCTCTTTGCAACTTCTAAGCAGGTAGTGATATTTTCCCTGTGTCACCTCTGTCGGAAAACTATGCGCAGGAATCCAATTGGCACCTTTTGCAAAAAACGGTTCACCATTCACTCTAAAATAAAAAGATTCGCCGATAGAGTCCTTTTCCCGTACCAACTCTATCGTTCTCAGACCAATAGTTCTGTTTATTGTATCCGAAAAACGTTTGCTTTTAACATGTACGGAGATGTCATATAGCGGCTGCTCACCCATATTGTTGGGATACCATTTTTGCGGATTTGGGATCTCAATCTTTTTTGTAACATAGTTTTCTCCCTTTTTTAATTGATTTTGAATATCATCCGCCATTTTTTCACCATTCACAAAATAGGAAATTGTCAGTTCCGCAGGTTCACTTACCTCCAAACAGGTCTCCACCTCAATAATTGCCTTTTCATCAAAAAGCTTTTTCTGATAGATTTGGCAATCTTTAATACGATACTCATTCCAAAGTTCAATATAAACGGGTTTCCAAATACCGCAAGTGATCAATTTCGGACCCCAGTCCCAGCCCGATTGGTAGTGTGCTTTTCGGCTAAAAGCTCTATTTTCGGGAAGTTGGTAAAGCCATTGCTTCGCCATCTCTTTTTCGTTAACCGTAGTAGGAAGAAAAGTAATCAGTAATTCGTTATCTCGCTTTAAACTCTTACTATCCAATGGGAAAACCCATTTTCTGAACATGTTATCGGTTCTGTTACTACCCTCCGTATGGAGCAATGGCTCACCGTTCAAGTAGAGTATTGCGATACAATCCAAACCCTCAAATACAAGTTCCGCGTGTTTGTAATGACTAATCTCGCTTTTTGAAAAATGTGTTTTATAGTGCCACTCCCGTTCTGCCACCCACTGCACAGAGTCTTCGTTATCTCTGTAAAACGGATCGGGAATGAGATTCCGGGCAAGCAGATCTGTGTGGATGGTACCCGGCACTATAGCGGAATACCAAACGGAGTCGTGTTCAAATTCCCAATTTTCCGTCAATAAAAGTCGCTGCGTAGTCAAATTGCGAGAACAAGAACTTAGCAAAAAGAGAGAGAGAAGAAAGAGATTGACCGTAATAGTAGATAGCGTATTTCTCATCATCATTTTATATCTTTCACATTTATATTGAAATTAACAAACTGACGGATTACTCTTTACCTGTAAGAATAACGATCCGATTTTTGTTATTTTCCTATCCGTTTCTTAAAAATCGAGCCCCAGCGAGAACATGAACATACCGGATTTGTTGACAATTTTTCCTCCTTCAACCCCCCATGCGTAATCCAACTTGATGAAGTAGCCCAATAGAGCAGCTCGAAGTCCTATGCCGAATCCGCCAACAAAAGGATCGACCTCTCTTTTAACCACCGCCGAGATGGGACCGCTTTCAATGTAGCGGGTATATAATGAGTTTTCTTCGGAATAGGGCGTCAAGCCTGTCCAAGCGGTTCCGATGTCGCCGAAAACGACAAATTGCATGGAGTTGAGAAAGTTATTGCCCACTCTTTTTCTCGCAATCAGCTGTACAAAAGGCAATCTCACTTCGGTATTGAGGACGATGAAAGAGGTGCCGTTTCGGATATTCTGTTGGAAACCTCGCATGTTGGTTGCCAATGTTTGATAAGCGTAATTTTTAGTTTTATCAATAGAGATGTTGCTGTTGAATTTCGCAAAAATCCAATTGTCGATAGCACCCATGTAGTAGATTAATCTTCCGGATCCGAAGTTGGTGCTGGCGGCAATGCGGGTTGCCCAAGTGGCATTTCTAAAAAGTCTGACCGATTTTCGTGCGTCTATACCCAACACAAACAGGTTGCGCTTCTCATTGTCCAATTGCTGCGAATATTCGGCAAAGGCTTTCAGTTTTGTGCCTTTCCAAAGATTGATCGATAACTCTTTAGAGGAGTCGAAAACATACTCCAACTTGGCACCTGTCCAAACATGATTTTGATTGGGAATCTCTAAAGAGGTTTGATCTAAGCCGGCAATAATATAGTTTTCATAGCGCCCGGTTACCGTAAGGCGAAGGCTACTAAATTTGGTAAAAGGATATTTCAAAGTGTAGAAAATACTGTTGGATCGTTGTCTAATCAGGTCATATCCCGCAAGCGAGTTGATGGACTGACGATAAAAAGAGATCTGATGATCAAGTCGTTTTGAAAGGTTTTCATAACTTACTAAAAACTCATTGCTTTGAAGATCAAATGAGAAACGTACTCCTCCCGTTATTCTATGATTTTCAAAAAGATCGTTTACACCGATCATAAAAAGTGCGTTAAAACCCGTATTCAGATAGATTGGTGATGAGGTGTTGGCGAATTGTTGGTAAGAGGTATTGAGGAAACTGAAGTCCACTTGTGTAACCAAACGATTCAAAGAATATTGCACATAATAGTTCCATGATGCCGGCTGTACAAATTCGAAGCCTTCGATAAGCGCATTGGGCTGTACGCCTGTTTTTTTTATATTGTTACGCTCCGTAGCCGTATCTTTGGGCGGCGGGGGCAGCAGATCTTTTTCGTAAAGTTGGTAGAAGCCGTATCTTGCCGTTCGGGAGACCGTGCTTTTAATCCGGCTCAAGCTATCTTGCTTTTTCCGTTCTCTCTCCATCTGTTCCTGAAAAGCGGAGAGATTCTTCTCTTTCAAGGGTGTGAGTGTCAAAGGGTGCGCATAAATCTTTTTAACTCCGTCATGTAAAAAAATATCCGCAACCCTGCCGCTTTTCGGATTATAATTATGTTCAAAAATAGAGAAAGCCATATCGGTTAACGGAGCGCTATGAGCTCGGTAGGCATAGTGAACAATAGTATCAATTGTAGAAATAACACTATCAAAATGAGCGATATATCTGTTTCTTATTCCATTCTCATCACTTAAAAAGAGAATCTCATTGGAGGAGAGCGCCAAAGCATCGGTCTCATTGGCATAAGGTGTGTTGGTTACCCTGATCAATTGACTGTTTTTCTTTTCATAATCATATAAGAAAAGATCATAACAAGATTGAGGCTTAGCCTGATAGAAAGGCGTTTTCAATATCAGCGTATCGTTAGGTCTATTCGATGAAAAGACAATTTTCCGCTGATTATCCATAAAACGGGGTTGGAAATCATCGTAAATGTCGTTGGTAATCTGTTGAGAAGAGCGAGATTGGAAGCTATATACAAAGATGTCGGATTGTCCGTTTCGGTGACCGGAAAGAACCATAAAACGTCCGTCGTCGGAATATGCCCAATCGGTAATCTTCTTCACATCCACAACCAGCGGTTTATCACTTTTCATCGTCTCCAAATTGAAAGGCGTATAGTAACAAAGACCTCTATTTTCTAACGTATAACCTAATATCTTGCCGTTGGGATGCCAACCAAGAATGGGGAAAGTAAGATCGGGATTGTCTTCTGTTTTTTGATACAGCCGTACAATTTTTTTCGGTTTGCTCATCTCCGGTGTTTTGAGCCAAATCTTTACTTGACCCGCTTCATTCGTTAAGAAAGCGAAATTTTTTCCATCGGGAGACCAAACGAAGTTGCTGTAATCTCTTCTCTTATTGGTCTTTTCTATTAATAGCTCTCCTTCCGGTTTATTTCGTTTTGTATCCTTTTTATAAATTACATAATAATAACGAAACCAATCTTGAAGGAGTTTTTCATAGGTAACGCCTGTCACATAATAGAATGCGCGTTCATAGCTTCTGGAAGAACGTGTTGTGTGTAAGATATTTGAAATTGAATTTGCACCAAATCTATCCACAATAAATTTCCAAAAAGAGTGTCCCGCATAAGTAGCATCTACCGGTGAGAGAAGGTCAAGGTCGGCATAGCTGCGAGTCAAAATCCCATTTTTAACATAAGCATCAATCCTACTGTTCCAATTCTCTCCCACATAAGAAGATAACCCGTTGTAAAACCAATTTGGAATGCTCATTAATGTTTCGGAAGTGATGTTGGCACCTACATTTTGCCCTTCAACCAAAAGATGAGCGTAAATATTCATCACGCCCGAGCGGATCATCTTATCCAAACTCTGATGATTCCCGTCGAAGTAGAGATAGATTTTGGTGCCATAAATATTAGTCACGCCGCCTTGATTATAAAAATCTTCATTTTCTAAGGCAAAATTCGACTCCCGAAAATCGGATTGTGTGTTATAGACAATAAATTGCAATTTCTTCGAAGAGGAGAAATTGAGCATCTTCTCAATTTCGCTAATGATTTGGGGAGTTTTAAAGAGCACATAATTCGCTAACTCTTTTCCGGTCGGGTAAAAATAGATGTCAAATTGATTCGTTCGATAATAGAGCCAATTGAAATTTTGATGTTGCACTCTGTTTTTTCCGAAAGTTAATTGCGAACCGTTATAAAATTGCCCCATGCCGAACGGAACGGAAATGAAAAACAGCACTGCCGTCAACAGCAGTCTTTTCATTAGTTTAAACTTGATAACAGGGCAAGAAGTCATCTGTTTTTTTTAAGAGGGCAAAGTTACATGAAATTCTTCAATAATGAGCAGGAGCGGGCAACTCATTTTTGTATTTTTGCATCTGTTTTTGAAAAAAGGGAGGATTGTATGCGTAGAGATTATGAACAAGGAAAGTTTTTGCCCATCATGGAAGAGTTTTACTCTTTGCAAGGCGAAGGGTATCATACAGGAAAACCGGCTTATTTTCTGAGAGTTGGCGGTTGTGATGTGGGTTGTTTCTTTTGTGATGTGAAAGAGTCGTGGGATGCTTCCCGTCATCCGCTTATTGCTTGCAATGAGGTAGTAGAGAGAATTGCGGCTAATCCTGCTAAGGCAGTAGTCGTGACCGGCGGAGAACCGTTGTTATATCCGATGGATTATCTTTGTGAAAGGCTGCATCAACTCGGCATCTCTCTTTTCCTTGAAACTTCCGGATCCGAGCCGCTTTCGGGAAAGTGGGATTGGATCTGCCTTTCGCCCAAGCGCGGGGTGCCACCCCTTCCCGAAATGCTGTCGGTAGCCAATGAACTGAAGGTTATTGTTTGTGATGAAAATGATTTTGAATGGGCGGAAGAGAATGCGGCAAAAGTAACTGCCGGCACATTGCTTTACCTGCAACCCGAATGGAGCAATGCCAAAAAGATGATGCAACCGATTGTTGATTACGCTTTAGCTAATCCAAAATGGCGGATTTCCATCCAAAGTCACAAATATATGAAGATTCCGTAAGCGTTACTTCAACATTTTCAAAATGTTAACTTCTGCTTGGGTCAGAAATCTCCATTTGCCGCGCAGTACGTTTTTCTTGTCAAGACCTGCAAATACTACTCGATCTAACTTAACAATTTCGTAGCCTAATTTTTCAAAAATACGCCTTACGATCCTGTTTCTTCCGGAGTGGATTGTAATACCGATCTCTTTTTTTGAATCGCCAACATAAGCCAACTCATCCGCTTTGATCATGCCATCATCCAATTCAATCCCGTTAAGGATCGCGTCAAAATCAGCGATTGAGAATTTCTTATCGAGTTCCACATGATATGTCTTGCGAATATTGTGTTTGGGATGGGTCAGCTTCTTCGCCATTTCGCCGTCATTAGTAAACAGCAGTACACCGGTCGTATTTTTATCCAATCGCCCTACCGGATAAACACGCTCTTTGCATGCGCCACGGATTAACTCCATTACGTCCAAGCGATCTCGTTCGTCGTGGGTGGTAGTGATATAATCTTTCGGTTTGTTCAGCAAAATGTAAACGGGCTTTTCGCGTTGTAAGATCTTATCTTCAAAACGAACTTCGTCGGTAGGCATCACCTTAGCGCCGAGTTCGGTTACTACGTTGCCGTTCACTGTAATAGCACCCGACTCAATCAATACATCCGCATCTCTGCGTGAACAAATTCCCGAATTGGAGATATACTTATTGAGACGAATCGGACCATACTGTTCTTCATACTCTAATGACAAGATTTTCTGCTTTTGCGGAGCAGCACGCCCTTCGCGATGACGTTTCTCCACTATTTCGGAAAGGATCGCCGACTCCGCCGTCACATCCCTGCGCTTTCTTTTAGGCGCTTGCATTCCCTCATTATCATCATATTTTCTGCGAGGCTTGTCGCCTCTTTCACCGAAACTTCTACGGGGTTTATCTTCTCCGTCATTATATTTCCTGCGCGGTCGATCTTCTCTGTCGGTAAAACTTCTGCGAGGCTTGTCGCCTCTTTCACCGAAACTTCTACGGGGTTTATCTTCTCCGTCATTATATTTTCTGCGAGGTCGATCTTCTCTGTCATTATAACTTCTGCGAGATTTGTCGTCTCTATCACCGAAGCTTCTACGAGGTTTATCATCTCCGTCATTATATTTCCTGCGAGGTCGATCTTCTCTGTCGGTAAAACTTCTGCGAGGCTTGTCGTCTCTATCACCGAAACTTCTACGAGGTTTATCCTCTCCATCATTATATTTTCTGCGAGGTCGATCTTCTCTGTCGGTAAAACTTCTGCGAGGCTTATCATCTCTTTCGCCGAAGCTTCTACGAGGTTTATCCTCTCCGTCATTATATTTTCTGCGAGGTCGATCTTCTCTGTCGGTAAATTTCTTACGAGAGCGATCATTGCGGTTGTCTGTTCCGGAACGGGACCTGTTATTACGACTGTCGGAGTCTCTTTCGTCGGAGTCGGATCTTCTTCGCTTGATTTTCTCTTCTACCTCTTGATAACGACTTTTATACGGGCGACTACCTCTTGTTTCTGTTCTTTCTCGCAAATTTCTCTCTTTTCTTCCCGAACCACTCCCATCGCTCTTTCTATTTTTATTAAAACTTCTTTTTTTTGAAGAATCTTCCATGATGAATATGTATTAAATATCAACACTTTATTATGTTGATTAAAAGCCTGCAAAGATACACTTTTTTAGAGACGATATTTTGAAATAAGTTAATCACAAAATTCAAAATGTACCATGCACTGCAAATAACGCCGCAAAAGCGAACAAAAGGGTACGAATATTTGGAATAATACTGATTTTCATTCATATAGAAATAATACTATATTGAACTATTGAAAATGAAAAAACCGACGAAGATCTGTTCTATCTGTGTACAAAAGAGACGGATTATTATCCGTCTTTACTTTCGCACGCAGATAACGCCGATTTTTAAAATATTCACGGAGTTAGGTTATGAAAAATAGATGCGATTGACCTTTCAAATTCCAAGATTGCGTGAGCGAGGCGCATGGCAACTTTCAATTCTTAATTAAATAGTATCTTTGCACGTTAATTTGCCAAAATGATATGAATAATAAAAAAGATCCGGACTCTAAATGCTATGATTAAAAAAGCTCGCCCTATCTTATACTTATTTTTCTCTATTTTTCTCTGTTTTTTTGAATTATCTGCTCAAAATTCAACCTGTTTCAGCTATGAAAACTTGAAAGATTTTTACCAAAAAGGGCTTTCAAGCATTTCGGAAACACTGATGAGCGATGCTTGGAAAATGTATGGCGCGACAGAAGATTCTGTGGTTATTTCTCAAGAAAAAATCCCTTATACGATGGTACAATGGGATCACAACTTGAATTATGAAGAGTCCGTCATTTTATATTATAAAGACGGATACTCAAATATGGTGGAATTTCATGTTTCCGCAACCTGTTTTCGATCTATGTACACTTCCGTTAATAAAGTTTTTAAGAATAAATCAACGTTGCATAGCGATGATCAATTTGAGTATAAAACTTTTGCGGAAGAGGATGGTTTTACCATCACCTTTATAG
>QMCE01000657.1_pt1 | contig 17996 bp, 15 predicted proteins | sample 1821851 | NCBI WGS metagenome assembly QMCE01 (sample SAMN09453174, study PRJNA476694) | Termite gut metagenome, whole genome shotgun sequencing project. | isolation source: worker | host: Odontotermes sp. | place: South Africa:Pretoria | collected 2016-01-28
AATATTTAAAGTGTGGCTATTTAGTGCCATTTTATGCATTAAAAAGTGGAAAATGACATATTTTTGATACTAATATTACCTCGTAATTATCGTTTCGGTCCCAGCAATGCCGGGATCACCTGCCCGAAGCCTATCAAATTTCACGAACACGGTAGAGCTGGTCGCGCAGAACGGGCGTGAATCCCGCCTCGCGGATCGCGTTTTGAATTCCCCCGGCATCGAAGCTGTTCCGCGCCCCCGCCGACGAAACCACCCTCTCTTCGATCATGATCGACCCCATGTCGTTGGCGCCGCTGTGCAGAGCCATCTGGGCCGTGGGAGCGCCCACCGTGAGCCACGAGGCCTGAATGTTGCGAATGTTGCTCAGAACGAGGCGCGAAAGGGCTATAACTCGCAGGTATTCCAAGGGGGAAAAATGCGTCGTCACTCCATCGTGTTCGAGCGCCGTACCGCGACTTCGAAATATCCACGGAATGAAAGCCACAAAACCGTGATGCCCCGCGGGAACCTCGCTTTGCAGATCGCGTATCTTGATGAGATGCTGCACGATGTGGCGCGGAGTCTCGATGTGGCCGTACATCATGGTCGCCGAGGTGGGAAGGTTCATGCGGTGGGCCTGGCGCATCACGTCGAGCCATTGGGCGGCAGTGGGCTTTCCCGGCGATATTTTTTTGCGAACCTCGTCGACAAGAATCTCGGCCCCGGCGCCAGGAAGCGAATCGAGCCCCGCCTCCACGAGTCGTTCGAGGGTTTCACTGATACCGAGGCCGCTCACGCGCGCGATATGGGCTACTTCCGGCGCTCCGAGAGCGTGCAGTTTGACCTGCGGATAGAGACGTTTGAGTTCCGAAAAAAGTCCCGTGTAGAATTCTATGCCGAGATGCGGATGCAGCCCCCCCTGCAATAGCAACTGGTCGCCGCCGAGGGCCAGAGTCTCCTCGATGCGCGGAACGTAATCCTCGATGCCGAGAATATAGGCTTTGTCCTTTTCATGGGGCTTGCAATGGAAGTTGCAGAATCGGCACCCCGATATGCAGACGTTCGTGATGTTGACGTTGCGGTCGATCTGCCACGTCACCACCTCCGGATCGGACACGAGGGCGCGGCGTACCTGGTCGGCGGCGCCCGCAAGCTCCTGCAAAGGCGCCCGCTCGAACAGGGCAAGCGCCTCGTCTTCGGTCAACGCCTCGCGCCGGAGCGCCCTGTCGAGAATTTGTTCTGTTTTCACACTGCAAAGATAAGAGCTTGTTTGGAAATTCCCATTCTCGCTCTTTTTTGCTCTTTTCGCCTCATTTTTCACCCGTAACTCGTTACATAGGAACCCCTATGCGCCTCGTTTCGGGCAAAAAATGAGGCGAAAAGAGCAAAAAATAGCTTCGATGGAAAAATCCAAACAAGCTCTAGCAAAAAACGCCCTGTCATCGCCACAAACGATGCCTTCGGTTTCGAGGGTTCCTGTTTATTTTTGCCGTCTGCTTTAGCTGACGGATGGAATTGCAAGCCATCCGGTCTCATTTCGGGCTTTAGCCCAACTTTTCGCGCTATCGTTGGGCTAAAGCCCATGGTGTTTTCGGTATATGTATCCGTTGGCTAAAGCCAACGGCAATATATTATTATGACACCAGGCACAAAAAAAGAGTGCCCCCAAGGGAACACTCTTTTCGATCTCATCTTTGTCGATTTTTCGTCAAAAGCACGAAAAAATAACTATTCGGCAGCGATAGCCTCGACGGGGCATACGCCCGCGCAAGCGCCGCAGTCGATGCAGGTGTCGGGGTCGATAACGTAAACATCGCCCGCCGAGATAGCTTCGGTGGGACATTCGTCGATGCAGGTACCGCAGGCGGTACAGAGAGCAGGATCAATTTTGTAAGCCATGATAAAATAATTACGAATTACGAATTAGAAATTACGAATTTAATGGCGCGAAGATAGTGCAATTATTTTATAATGTCAAATCGCGTGTAGGGTCGCAGGGCTTCGGGGATCGCGATCCCGTCGGAGGTCTGGTAATTCTCCAGCAACGCGGCCACGATACGCGGCAGGGCCAGCGACGAACCGTTCAAGGTGTGTGCAAGAGCCGGTTTGCCATCCGCGCCGCGATAACGCAGTTTGAGGCGGTTGGACTGGAACGACTCGAAATTCGACACGCTCGACACTTCGAGCCACCTCTCCTGCGCGGCACTCCACACCTCGAAATCGTAGGTCAGCGCCGAAGTGAAGCTCATGTCGCCGCCGCAAAGTCTAAGGATGCGGTACGGCAGTCCCAACGCGACGAGCAACGACTCGACATGAGCCACCATTTCGTCGAGCGCGGCGTAGGAGTTTTCGGGCTTTTCTACCCTCACTATCTCCACCTTGTCGAACTGGTGCAGGCGGTTCAAACCACGCACATCTTTGCCATAGCTCCCCGCCTCGCGTCTGAAACAGGGAGTGTAGGCCGTGATGCTCACCGGAAGGTCGCGGTCTTCCAAAATAACATCCCGGTAGATATTTGTCAGCGGCACCTCGGCGGTGGGCACGAGATAGAGGTTGTCGACGGTGGCGTGGTACATCTGACCCTCCTTGTCGGGCAACTGCCCCGTACCCCAGGCCGACGCTTCGTTCACCACGACGGGAGGTTGTATCTCGGTGTATCCTGCGGCGGTGTTGCGCTCTATGAAGAAGGCTATGAGGGCCCTTTGTAGCGCGGCGCCCTGTCCTTTGTAAACGGGAAAACCTGCCCCCGTGAGCTTCACGCCCATCTCGAAGTCGATGATACCGTATTTCGCCGCAAGTTCCCAATGGGGCAACGCACCTTCGGACGGGGCGGTATACTCCTCGTGGAGCTTTACCACGACGTTGTCCTCGGCCGTGCATCCCTCGGGCACAAGCTCCGACGGCAGGTTGGGCAGACGAACTATCTCGGCCTCAAGCTGCGCGGCGGTGGTTTTGAGCTCCTCTTCGAGGCCTCGCGAACGCTCCTTGAGCGCGGCCACCTCGGTTTTGGCGGCTTCGGCTTCGTCGCGAAGGCCCTTTCCCATCAGGGCACCTATCTGTTTGGCGGCGGCGTTCTGTCGCCTCAGAAGATCGTCGAGTTCGGTCTGTATGGCTTTACGCCTGTCGTCGAGTTTTTCTATAGTGTCTACGACAGGTGCGGCATCGAAGCCCTTGACGGCCAATCTTTCGACGACCCGCGCCCGCTCACCGCGGATTTGTTTCAGTGTCAGCATACGAAATGTGTGTTTTCAAGCCCCAAAGATAAATAAAATCCGTAAATTTGTCGGTTAATTCATCATGTGAAAAATATGAGATATACTATAACCATACTTCTGTTGACCGTGTGCCTGGTTGCATGTGGTAATCGCGGTGCGCGGCGGGGGAACCGGGCATCTCAAGCCCCGGTACGCTACGGCTACAAAATAGTGGATTCATATCCCCACGACGCGGAAGCCTACACCCAGGGGCTGTTCTTCCACGACGGGGAGATGTGGGAAAGTACCGGAGAGTATGGTCATTCGACCCTTCGCGCGACGGCGCTTCCGACGGGCAAGACCATTCGCCAGACCTCTCTCGCCGACAACTATTTCGCCGAAGGGGCGGAGGTTCTGGACGGCAGGATATATCAGTTGACCTGGCTCGAGGGCACCTGTTTCGTCTACGACGCCGCCACTCTCGCCCCCGAGCGTGAATTTCGTTATAAAGGCGAGGGCTGGGGTCTGGCCACCGACGGCGAGAAGCTCTACATGAGCGACGGCACGCCCAACATCACCGTGCGCAACCCCTCGACTTTCGCCGCGGAGCGCACAATAGTCGTGCGCAACGAGGGCCGTCCCGTGCAGTACCTCAACGAGTTGGAGTGGATCGACGGTAAAATATGGGCGAATGTCTACATGTCATACGAGATCGTTATCATCGACCCCGAGAGCGGGCGCGTGGAGGGCATCGTAGACTTTTCGGGCATCGCCTCGCAACTCGCCCTGAGCCCCTCGACCGACGTTATGAACGGCATAGCACACGACCCCGCGAGCGGACGCATCTTCGTCACGGGAAAAAGATGGAACAAGATTTTCGAGATCCAAATCACAAGGAAATAGAATGGAGCGGCATTCCATATACGACGCTCTTGCGGAGCGCATACTGGTGTTGGACGGCGCGATGGGCACGATGGTGCAGCGCCGGGGCCTTGCGGAAGAGGATTTTCGGGGCGAGCGTTTCGCTTCGTGGAACGTATCTCTCAAAGGGTGCAACGACGTGTTGGCGCTGACCCGTCCCGATGTCATTTCGGCCATCCACGAGGAGTACCTCGCCGCGGGTGCCGACATAGTTTCGACAGACAGTTTCAACGCCAACGCCATCTCGATGGCCGACTACGGTTTGCAGGGGCATGTGTACGAGCTCAACCGCGCGGCGGCGGAGTTGGCACGGGCGGCGGCGGACAAGTACACGGCGCTCGACCCCTCGCGTCCCCGGTTCGTGGCAGGCTCGATGGGGCCCACAAACCGCACGGCGGCTTTGGCGGCGAACGCCGACGACCCCGCCGCGCGCGACGTCACCTTCAACGAGCTGGCCGAAGCCTATTACGAGCAGGCGCGGGGCCTTGTGGATGGAGGCGTGGACGTGCTTCTGGTCGAGACCGTTTTCGACACGCTGAATGCCAAAGCCGCACTTTTCGCCATCTCCCGCTTGAACGAAGAGCGAACAGGGCGAGTGGGAAGTTCCCCTCCTGTGGAGGGGGGCGTAGCCGATCCTCGCATAGCGAGCGGCGAGCTGAAAGTGCCGGGCACTGCTCGGCGGCAACTTCGGGGGCAGCCGCAGGCTGACGGGGTGGTTGGCCCCACTCCCGTCATGGTCTCCGGCACTATCGCCGACACCTCCGGCCGGATACTTTCGGGCCAGACGGTCGAGGCGTTCTACACCTCGGTGGCCCACGGCGGAGTGCTCTCCGTCGGACTGAATTGCGCTTTCGGGGCGCGGCAGATGCTCCCCTATCTCGAACGGCTGGCCTCCGTGGCCGAATGCCGCATCTCGACCCACCCCAACGCCGGACTTCCGAATCTCGCGGGAGGCTACGACGAGACGCCGGAGATGTTCGCCGCCGATATCGAGGAGTTCCTCAGACGCGGTGTGGTGAACATTGTGGGAGGCTGCTGCGGCACCACTCCCAAACACACGCGCCTTGTGGCCGCCATCGCCGCCCGTTACGCTCCCCGCCCTCTGCCGGAGCCCCGACACACGACGACGTTGAGCGGTCTGGAGCCTCTGGCGATAACTCCTGACAGTAATTTCATAAACATAGGTGAACGCGCCAACGTTGCAGGTTCGGCAAAGTTCGCCCGGTTGATCCGCGAAGGTCGATGGGACGAAGCGGTGGGCATTGCCCGCGACCAGGTTGCCGGGGGGGCCCAGATAGTGGACGTTTGCATGGACGACGGCATGATCGACGGGGTGGACGCCATGCGGCGGTTCCTGCTGATGGCGGCGGCCGAACCCGAACTCGCGCGCGTGCCGCTGATGATCGACTCGTCGTCGTGGGATGTCTTAGAAGCGGGTTTGCAGTGCGTTCAGGGGAAGAGCATAGTGAATTCCATCTCGCTGAAGGAGGGCCCCGAGGAGTTTTTGCGTCGGGCGGCGCTCGTGCGCAGGTACGGTGCGGCGGTGGTGGTGATGCTCTTCGACGAGCGGGGGCAGGCCGACACCTTCGAGCGTAAGATCGAGGTGGCCCGGCGCGCCTACGATCTGCTTGCGGCCGAGGGTTTTCCGCCCGAAGACATAATTTTCGACCCCAACGTGCTGGCCATCGCCACGGGCATTGCCGAGCACGACAACTATGGGGTCGACTTCATCGAGGCGACGCACTGGATCAAGGCAAATCTGCACTACGCGCGCGTTTCGGCGGGGGTGAGCAACCTCTCGTTCTCGTTCCGCGGGAACAATGCCGTCAGGGAGGCGATGCACTCGGTGTTTCTCTACCACGCCGCCCGCGCCGGGCTCGATATGGGCATCGTGAACGCGGCCATGATACAGATATACAGCGAGATCGAGCCCAAGTTGCTCGAACTTGCCGAAGATGTCGTCCTCAACCGGCGCCCCGACGCCACCGAGTGTCTGGCCTCTTACGCGGAGGAGTTGAAGGCGGCGGGCGGACAGGAGGGTGAAGGTGCGAGAGGGAAATTCCCCTCCCGTGGAGGGGTGGCAGTCGGAACGACTGACGGGGTGGTTGTATCCGAACGCATTGCACACGCCGTTCTGAAGGGCGCCGACGACCGCATAGCCGCCGACGCCGTCGAGGCGTACCGCGAGCTCGGCTCTCCGATGGCGGTGATAGACACGCTGTTGATGCCCGCTATGGGCGAAGTGGGACGGTTGTTCGGCGAAGGGAAGATGTTCCTGCCGCAGGTGGTGAAGAGTGCGCGCGTGATGCGGCGGGCGGTGGACGCGCTGAATCCCTTCATATCGGGTCTGAAATCGTCCTCTAAACCGACGGGCCGACTGCTTCTGGCGACGGTTCGCGGCGACGTGCACGACATAGGCAAGAACATAGTGGGAGTGGTCGCTTCGACCGCCGGATGGGAGGTCGTGGACCTCGGCGTGATGGTCGAAGCCGAAAGGATTGCCGACGAGGCACAGTGCAACAGCGTGGACGTCATAGGTCTGAGCGGCCTTATCACTCCCTCGCTCGACGAGATGATCCGCGTGGTCAGGGAACTCGAAAGACGCGGAATGCGAACGCCGGTCGTGATCGGCGGTGCGACCACCTCGCGCCTGCACACGGCGGTAAAAATTGCACCGGAATACAGCGGTGTGGTCGTTCATTCGCGCGACGCCTCGGACAATGTACGCATTATGGCGGGACTGACCGGGCCCGATTCCGAAAAGTTCGTCGCCGGGATACGCGAGCAGCAACAGATCGAGCGCGAACTGCACAACTGCGCCTCGCCTACCGGCCGCCGTTCGATGCCGCTGGAGGAGGCGCGGCGGAGGGCCCACATCAAAAAGGCCGCGGACATTGCCGTTCCCGGGCACACCGGCCGCATAGTTTTCGCCGACCACTCCATCGCCCAGGTCGAGCCCTACATCAACTGGTCGATGTTCTACGCCGCGTGGCAGGTACGCGGGAACGAACAAAAGGAGCTGCTAAGAGCCGACGCCGAAAAGTTGCTGGCGCGCATCGCGGCGGAAAAGATACTGCGTCTGGAGGGCGTCGCGGGCGTTTTCCCGGCTCGGAAAGAGGGCGACGATATAGTGGTGACCACCCCGAAAGGCGAAATCAGGCTACCTCAACTGCGCAGTCAGGCCGCGGGCGTGGGTGTCAATCTTTCGGTGGCCGACTACATTACCAATGACGCTCAGGATTATATCGGGGCTTTCGCTCTCACGGCGGGCGTGGGCCTTGCGGAGTTCACCGAAAAGTTGCGCGCCGAGGGCGACGAATATAACGCCATAATGGCAAAACTACTCGCCGACCGGCTGACCGAAGCCTTCGCCGAATATGTCCACGAGTTCATCCGCCGCGTGGCATGGGGCTATCAGAAAGACGAGTGCGGCGCTCCTGTCGAAGTCACGCCTCAGGATGCCGTTCACGGAAAATACCGCGGTCTGCGTTTCGCGTTCGGCTATCCGGCGACTCCCGACCACTCGCTCAAGGAGGAGGTATTCGAACTGCTGGGTATCCGGCAGGTTACTTCCATGCGCTTGACGGATAACTATATGATCTCTCCGGGCGAGGCGCTGTGCGGCCTCATGGTAGCCGACGCCGATGCCGGATATTTCACGCTCGGCACCCTCTCCGACGACCAGATCGACGATTACGCCCGCCGCCGCGGCAAAACAGCCGAAGAAATCAAAAAGCTGATCGACAAAATATAACAAAACATAAAGCAATTATGAAAGAAGGAAAAAATGCAAAACAAGGCGGTATGCCTCGCCGGGACTTCCTGAAAATGTCCGCGTTGGGCGTTGCCGCAGCAGCCGCAGCACCCTCGATCCTCGCCTCGTGCGCGGGCGGTAAAGGCAAGATCACACCTCTAAAACAGCCCGGCGAATATTACATTCCCACACTCACCGACAAAGCCCGCGACGGCCGTCCCCTGAAAGCGGGTCTGGTGGGTTGCGGAGATCGAGGAACGGGCGCCGCCGTCAACTTTCTGAACGCCGCGAACGGGGTAAGCGTAACCGCCATAGGCGACATCTTTCCCGATAAAGTAGCCGCCTGCCGCCAGCAGTTGCAAAACGATTTCGGAGCGACGGTAGACGAGGCCAACTGCTTCGTTGGCTTCGACGCCTTCAAAAAGGTTATGAACTCGGGTATCGACGTGGTGATACTCGCCACCCCTCCCGCGTTCCGTCCCGAACACTTCCGCTACGCCGTCGAAAAAGGGCTTCACGCTTTCATCGAGAAGCCCATATCGGTCGATCCCGAAGGTTACCGCTCTGTTATGGCCTCGTTGCGTCAGGCCGAGGCCAAAGGGCTGTGCATCGGCACAGGCACCGTGTATCATCACCACCGCGGTTACGTCGAAGCCTACAAGCAGGTGATGAACGGAGCCATCGGCGAGATACGCGGCGGCAATGTTTATTACAACAGAGGCGATCAATGGTCGCGCAGCCGGCAGCCGGGGTGGAGCGATATGGAGTGGATGTTTCGCAACTGGGTGAACTGGATATGGCTCGGCGGCGATGCGATCATAGAATCGCACGTCCACAGCATCGACATTTTCACATGGTTTTCGAACCTCAAACCTATCCGTGCAACGGGGGTCGGTAGCCGTCAAAGGAGGGCCACAGGCGATGTGTACGACAATTTCAGCATAGATTTCGAGTTTCCCGAGGGCATCCACCTGCACAGCATGTGCCGCCAGATCGACGGTTGTTCGAACAATATCAGCGAGGTCATCCAGGGTACGCGCGGGATTCTTTACAGTAGCAACAGCGAGCTCTACATCACCGACCTCGAGGGCAACGAAACGTGGCGGTACGACCGCGAGAGCACCGAAGCCGCCTTCGCCCAGAACAACATGTACGTTCTCCAACACGTCGACTGGATAGACCATATCCGCGGCGGCGAACCCACTCCCATAAGTCAGGCCGAGGGTACCGCCGTCTCGACCCTGGTGGGTATAATGGGACGCGAGGCGGCCTACACAGGCAAGACCATCGCGTGGGACGAGATATCCGCCGCGTCGTTGCACCTCGTTCCCGAGGTGATCGAATTCGGACGTGTCGACTGGAGCAAATATCCCGTTCCCGTCCCCGGAACGGCGAAATGACAATGAAGATCATAGACATAATAAACCGCGCGGCGGCGGACGGCAAGGCCCGCTTCACATTCGAGTTGCTCCCGCCGCTCAAAGGCGAGGGCACGGCGGGGGTATTCGAGGCGATCGACACCCTCGCGCCGCTCGACCCGGCTTACATCAACGTCACCTTCCACCGCGAGGATACCCGCTACACGGAACGCCCGGACGGCCTCGTGGAGCGTCACACCATCCGCCACCGTCCCGGTACGGTGGGCATATCGGCCGCCATAGCGAAACGTTATGGCATCGAGACCGTGCCCCACATAATCTGCGGCGACATGTCGCGCTACGACATCGAGGACGCGCTCATAGACATGGACTTCCTCGGGATGCACAACGTGCTGGCTTTACGCGGAGATGCCCGCCGGGGTGAGAGCCGTTTCACGCCCCACCCTCAGGGACACGCCCACGCCGACGGCCTCGTGGCGCAGATCGCCGACATGAACGGCGGAAAATTTCTGGACGGCACCGGCGCACAGCACACCGACTTCTGTGTCGGCGTGGCGGGCTATCCCGAAAAGCACGCCGAAAGTCCCAACCCCGAGGCCGACATGGAGGCTCTCCGCCGCAAGGTCGACGCCGGGGCCGACTACATCGTGACACAGATGAGTTTCGACAACGACCGCATCCTCGATTTCATCGACCGCGCCCGCAGCGCCGGGATCACGGCGCCCATCGTGCCGGGTATCAAACCGTTGGCAACCAAATCCCATCTGAGTATCCTGCCCCACACCTTCCATGTCGACCTGCCGCCCGAACTTGTGCGCGAGGTCGAAAAATGCCGCGACAACGCCGCGGTGCGCGAAGTGGGCATCGAATGGGCGGCTCATCAGGCCGCGGGCCTAAAACAGGCGGGCCTTCCCGTGATCCACTTCTACTCAATGGGGCGCACGGATAATGTCGCCACAATTGTTAAAAAAGTTTTCTAACGGATCGGCACATAGCCGCTTTCGGCGATAAGACCCTGCCCGGCGGCGCTCTGTAGGAATTCGTACACTTCCCACGCCGACGACTGCCGGTCGAGGTCGTCGCGAATCATCATGTAAACCTCGGCGGTGAATGGGTACGAGCGATCTCCGATCGTCTCCCTGCCGGGTATGACGCCGTCCACGGCGATCATCGGCATATACTGTCGGGTATCGTGCTGGACAATGCTCGTCAGATAGTAGTAGACCGTGTAGCCCAGCCCCCCTTCCTGAACCGCAACCCTCATGAGCAGGGGGAACATGGAGTTTATCATGTCCTCCTGCAATCCGTCGGCTATCGGCTCCCCTTTCATAACGAGCGACTCCATAAGCTCCTGACTGCCTGAATTCCTGTTGCGCACGAACGGCACTATCGGCATGTCGTCGCCGTCGAGTTCATTCCAGTTCGTTGTCCGGCCGGTGTAAACATCCTGCAACTGCCGGTGGGTGAGCGAGGTAACGCCCACGCCGATATTCTTGATAAATACGAGGGCGTCGAGCGCGACGGGCGTCTCGATGACCGTGACCCCGGCGGTGGCGGCATGGGCTTTTTCGTCCTCCGACATCGAGCGCGCCGAGAAGACTATATCCGCGCCCCCGTCGATGAGATTGACGATAGCGCCGTTGGTTTGTGAACAGAGCAGTTTTTGCTGAATAAAATCATGTGGCAGAGTCGTCGACACAAACATTACCGCCCCGCTGTACCCAATATCTCGTTTCCACTCATATTCGTAGCCCAAAAGGCGCGAGGCGATCACTCTGACGAGCGGATCGGTGGAGGTCGAACCGTCCATCACGGGAAAGTTTTCGAGGGTCACACCCTCTATCGTCGGCTCTGGTAGCCTTTCATGTTTACCGCAACCGACACACATGGTAGCAATCGCCAGCGCGGACAGGAGGGGTTTCATAAGGTTTTTCATACTCTCTTCGTTAGGTTGATTCACTGAATGGAACGCGTTCCAAAAATTATTATTACCTTTATCGGCAAATTTACGATAAATACCGACAAACCGATGGAAAAAACCGCAAAAATCTACACTCTCAACCTTGCCGAAGGGCGTGCGTGGCTGGCGGCCGCGATCTTTACGGCGGGAAACATCGCACTGCCGCAACTCGCACATCTCATTCCCCAAGGAGGACTTATCCTGTTGCCGATCTACTTTTTCACTCTCGTGGCGGCCTATAAATACGGACTGTGGGTGGGTCTGGCCACGGCCGTGGCCTCGCCTCTGATAAACCATCTGCTTTTCGCTATGCCCGCCGCCCCGATGCTCGCGCCGATCCTCGCCAAGAGCGTGACGCTGGCTTTCGCCGCTTCTTATGCCGCACGCCGGGCAGGCAGTGTTTCGCTCGTTGCCATCGCGCTCGCCGTTCTGGCCTATCAGATCGTCGGAACGGGCGCCGAGTGGGCCATTACGGGCAGTTTCGCAAAGGCGTCGCAGGACTTCGTGCTCGGATTCCCGGGAATGTTGCTCCAGGTGTTCGGAGGCTGGTTGCTGTTGAAGGCGTTGCAAAGGGTTTAGGGCGATGGCCGCACACAGTTTCGCGGAGGTGATGGAACGCTTCCGCACCATCCCGATCGACGAGCCGTTCGACCTCATCGTCGCCATTGCCAACGGCGGGATCGTTCCGGCAGGTATTCTTTCCGGGCGGATGGGCGGCCTCGAGGTGCGTTTGCTGAGGATCAACCTCCGCGACGAGCGGCAACAACCCCGCTACGAGGCTCCGCGCCTGCTTGCGCCGATAGATTTCGAGTTCGCGGGCAGGCGCATACTGCTCGTCGACGACCGGATAAAAAGCGGCTCGACGGTGCGTTTGGCGCGTGAATTGCTATCCGATGCGGCGGTGGTACGCACGTTCGCGGTCAACGGCGAGGCCGATTACGCGCTCTACAACGAGGAATGTTTCAAATTCCCCTGGATCGTATGAAAAGACTTACAATAATCCTTATGGCAGTTACACTGGCGGGATGTGTTTCAGAGAAAAAGACCGGTGGGGCCGACTCCCTGCCACTGGGCGCTTCCATGCCCGAATTCTCGGTTTCGGGGCCCGACGGCGCCGTGACGAGCGGCGATCTGGACGGAGTGCGCTCGGTGGTCGTCTTTTTCCGCACCACCTGCCCCGACTGTAGCCGCGAAATGCCTAACGTCGAGGCGGCCTTCAAGCGCACCGGCGGCTCCGGCGTTCGTTTCGTGGCGGTATCGAAGGAGGTCGACGCCGAGACCGCCGTGCCCGAATACTGGGAGGCGACGGGGATGACCATGCCCTACTTTTTCGACCCCTCGGGAGCGATGTTTACGGCTTTCGACATCCACTATGTGCCCACCCTGTACCTCTTCGGCTCGGACGGAAAGGTGGCCTACTCTGCGGTCGAAACGTTCGATTTCTCCGTTGACCAGCTTGTCGAATTGATAGAAGACCTGAAATGAAAAAGGTGATCGTACTCATAGGGGGTATCAGCAAAGATTCTCTGAACCGCCGCTTTTTCGAGGCTGTGGCGGCGCTCGCTACCGACGGCGCCGACGGAGCGGGAAGAGCGTTCGACTTCACGGTTTTCGACATCGCCGCTCTGCCCTTCTTCTCGCAGGACATCGAGAACGACCCTCCTGCCGCCGTCATCGAACTGCGTGAACTCGCCGCCGCTTCGGACGCCGTGCTGATAGTGACGCCCGAGTACAACCGTTCTATCCCCGGAGTGCTGAAGAACGCTCTGGATTGGGGTTCGCGCCCGCCGGGACGTAACGTCTGGGCACACAAACCTACAGCGATAATGGGCGCCACGGAGGGCGGCATAGGCACCTTCGGGGCGCAGCAACACCTGCGAGGCATCTGTTCGTGGCTCGATATGCCGGTGATGAACCAGCCGACGGTCTATTTCAACGCCACCACGGGCATGACCGACGCCTCCGGCACTCCGACCGCCAAGGGTGACCGACTGACCGAAAGCTCGGCAACTTTCCTGCGCAAATTCCTCACCGCCTTCGAGCAGTGGATCACGTTGCTCTCGAAGTAAAAGCCACCTCTCATCCGCAACACCATAATGTCGGGCCTTCCGCATGGACGGCCTTTTTGCTTTTTAACTGCATCCGAACAGACCCGTACTACTTCCCGATTAAAGTTTCGGTCGCACAGTTTGGTGATTCGGAAATTTGTGCTTAATTTCATAGCGAATATCTCGCCGATTTCCGAAACATTACTCCTATTCGACGATCTGACACTTAAACCGGTACGCCTATGAGAAGATCCTGAACCTGTCCGGCGCGCGGGTGTCGACAGATTTCCGGCGCGCAGATTTGTGAAGAACCACCGGATGTAAAGAACAACACCAACCTTTAACAATTAAAACTTATGAAGAGATTATTTTCAATTTTGTGCGTGAGCGCTCTGGTTTGTGCCATCGGTGCGGCCTGTAGCGAATTCTCCGAGCCGATCCTTCCCGAACAGAATGTCGAACAACAAGCCGGTAGCATTACTCTCAACGAGGGTTCGACCCGCGTTCTGCTCTCTCCGGGAGCCGTGTTGAGTGCCGCCCAAGCCGATTATTTCGGAGATGCCGAGATTCTGGGGCCCGATGTTTGGCTTACGGGCGCTCAAACATCTTTCCAAATCCCTCCCGGAATCCCTTCGGGAGTGACTTTCAGCAACTGGGAAATAGACCCCGCGGACGGATATCGGTTGCCTGTCGATTTCAGCAATCCCACACTGAACATCACATTCAACGAAGCGAAGCAGTATTACACCCTACACGCATGGTTCACCTTCCAAAACGGCAGAGCCGAAATCTGGAAAACGGTCGAAGTGATACAGCCTTCGATTACCGGGCCCGGTAAACCGGCGTTGAATACCAATGTATCGTACTCTCTGTCTGATGGTGTCGCTCTCTCGGGCTGGACGCTTACTCCCGGCACATTCACTCCGAATCCTTTACCTAATACCCGTAGTATAGCGGTCAAATTCACCTCTTACGGAACCTATACACTCACGGCAGACTTCTCACTGCCGGGTAGCACGAACTACTTCGCCAGAAAAACGGTCACGTTAACGCCACCGACACCGTCTATCTATACAGTTCGCAACGGTAGCGGTGATAATTATGCCCGATTTATTGTGAGCGCCCCCGTAAACGGTGCGACATATCAGTGGGAACTCAACGGAGTTGCCCTGCCCTCGACGTACAACTTTTCCTTATTGCCGATAAACGATCAGGGACAACTCAGTTCGATCGCTATTATAGTTGATCCCGGTATAAACATGACTTCCATTAATCAGAACGGATTCGCGACTGCAAGGTGTCGGGCCGTGGCAAACGGCATTACTTCCGATTGGAGTAATCTGGCATCGATCGCATTGCCGTGAACTCAACTCCATAACAATAAACAGCACCTCAAGAGGGGTGCTGTTCGTTTTGGGATTATGGCTTACTTAAAAGTTAGGCCGCGCCAGTTCACCTCGCCGTCATTCAGTATCCGCATTGCAGCATCAAGGATCGCGGTACCGTCTAATGTGACCTCGCCGCCGTCAGAACCCTTTTCGATATGGATGCCGATACCGCCCGAGGGAGAGTTCGGTTGGTATTATGTCGGTGTACCGGCGGGTTTTGTTTCATTCTGTTAATTTCCCTCATCAATTTTGAAAATTCAGAGTTTTATCAATATATTGCACAATCGAAAAGACCATTCAAATCAAAAACCTAAAATGAACAATTATGAAAAAACCGATTTTGTTTTTTACAGTAGCGACTGTCGTAATAACGACCGGATGTGAGTACTCGTGCCTCACTGATTTTATAATCATAAATCAAACTACCTCTACCATAGACGTGAACGGGAAGTATGAACAAATAAAAATAGCCCCGAATGATAATGAAGTAATTTATCATTGGGGAGATCTTTGCGGCGATAGAGGCACATTGTCGGATCGCTATTCAGAATATCCAGATACAAGAATTGTATATGATTGGGTTTTAGTAATAAATGGTGAAAGCATACCTGAGGAGATATGGACGAGAAAATATTGGAATTTTAGTAGTGTAGTTGTACGCAAGGCAACATACACACTTACCGTTACGGATGAATTGATCGAAACTCTTTTATCCGAAAATAATCAATAACATTCATTTACCATGAAAAAACTACTATTGCCCTGCATTCTGTTTGTTTCGGCGTTTACAGGATGTGCCGAATTCGAAGAATTGACGCCAACCGACGAGCCCTCTACATCGACTCAAACTCGCGCCGTAGCACCCGGATTCGAGATAATGGAAAATCCGTACGATCTTGCGCGAATGCGTAGGCTAACAGAAAATCCTTCGCTATAATGAACCCATATTTACGGCAGATTTCTACCCGCAGACAGTGCACAATTAAACTTACTCGAAGATGTACTACAACTCGACCTGTTCGACTATCCCCTCGACGTCAATATTGAAGGCAACGAAGAATATGTCGACCCGACCGTTCCGGAGGGAGAATATGCTTGGCAATATACCGTCGTTCCTGCCAATTTCGTTTCAAACGGCTAATATCCACCCACAAATTTGAAAATTCAGAGTTTTATAAATATATTGCGCAACTGAAAGACCAATTAAAAATCTATAAAACGAATAATTATGAAAAAGCTACTTATCTTTTTTATCATCGGAACGGCCGTCCTACTAACCGGATGTCCAAAGGTCGATTATGGCTGTACATGGGCCTTCAGCATTGTGAATAATACGGATTCGAATGTTACTGTTGTGTGGAATGATCAGAGAGAAGATGTTGTTATCTCGGGCAAAAACATTAACATTTCATCTATATATACAGATTGTAATAAGCGGGATAGCAATTTGGAAGATCGGTTCGGGGAGGACGAAATCATGCGTATTACCCACTCTTCCAACACGACAATTCAGATAAAAGTCGGCGATGAAGTTATGCCGGAAATTATTATGAAGAGGAAATATTGGACTTTCGAAGCCACAGGCAATTATTCAGCCATCTACACACTAAACATCACTGATGAGCTTATGGAAACACTCATAAACCAGTAGCCTTAACTCTATCAAAACGAGTATGAAGAACTTATTTTCCACTCTCGTGTTATGCGTTCTATTTGTTACCGGATGTGTCGAATTCGAAGAACCCGTCATCAGCGAAGAAGGCATGGAACAACAGAGTTTGACACGTTCGGCTATTGTGTCCGACCAAAACCCATATTCTCTCGAGAATGTCCAGGAAGCCTACAATGATATGCGCCCGTCTTTAGGGCTTCCCGCCAAAACTATCACGGCCACACACCATTACGTGCGATTCTTTGTCCAAGACTCTGTAGACTATGCCATTCTTAGCGATAGTTTGAATTTGGAGTTGATCGAATATCCGTTAGACGTAGAGCTCTCCGCATATGAAATGGCGGCATATATGTCCAACACATCGAATATGTGGTACTATACCGCAGTGTCTCCGGGTTTTGTATATCCGTCGGATATAGAGCATGAGTTTTTAGATTATATCTATATGCAAAATGAATTCCCCGGAACCAGAGCTCCCGGGGACGATCCTCAAATTAGCGATGGATACTATGATCTTGTGATTGAGCAGGCTATGCAAAATATCGGCATTGCCATTCCACCTACAACAAGAGCTACGCCGGATTATCCGTCCGCAACAATCTGTTATGAGGATGATTATGACAGGGATGGAGATGGATACCCTGATAATGTGATTATTCCGTTGGAAGGCGTCAAGATTCGGTGTACGAATTTTATCAATGTCGGTTCCGGAACTACCGATGCGAACGGCACCGTCACCGGTATCAAAGGTTGGGGTGGTAAATTCCGAAATGCCGTTGGGTACCACATTATTTGGGACAATCCCAAATGGAATATACGGGACGGAAGAACGGGTCAGGCAAAAACGCACGGGCCGAAGCAAAAGGAGCGTTGGGTCGACACCATAAAGACTAACGAAGTAAAACACTCGTATTTTGCTGCGGCTCACAGAGCATTGTGGGCATATTTTTACGAGACCTATCCTCTCGCAAACGGAATTACAAAAGCGAGAGTCGATAAGATGGATACAGGAATAATATGGGATAAAGACGGAACTGCTCGCTTTGGGCCCATGGGTAGAACAATAGGAGGGAATCTCATTGTTGTGTGGGGGCGTATGAATGGCGTAGACAAAGCACGATGGCAAATAACCTCTCATATGTTTCATGAGTTAGGTCATGCTACGCATTGGCAGGCAGTAATTGATAAAACCGGAGCAAATAGATGGACAGAATACCATAATGCGAATGGGATGTTATGCGAAAGCTGGGCAAATGGAGTCAGGTATGCATATTTGAGGTCGCTGTATCCTGACTATTTGCACATATATGGTACTTCTCCCACTGATTATACAGCAGTTGTCGAGTCTATGATGAATCAGGGTATGACTCTTAAACAAATAGAAAACACCGTGGTCGGCGAAAGTAGTTGGAATAATTGGCGTGCTAATGTCTTAGCATCGGGACGAATACCTTTGCTAATCGTAAATATGATATTCGATAATCCGCTTGACCCTGTTCGAGTGAATATGACCAACCCCATCTCGGGCCCCGACAACCCGGTTCCGAACACAACTTTGCAATATAGTGTGCCGACAGGCCTGCCGAATGGAGTTGCATTCACGGGCTGGACGGTGACGGGCGGAACGTTCACGACCACGACGGGGTTGAACAACCGCAATCTTTCGATCAATTTCACCGAATACGGAACCTATACCCTCAC
>QMCE01002206.1_pt1 | contig 17983 bp, 18 predicted proteins | sample 1821851 | NCBI WGS metagenome assembly QMCE01 (sample SAMN09453174, study PRJNA476694) | Termite gut metagenome, whole genome shotgun sequencing project. | isolation source: worker | host: Odontotermes sp. | place: South Africa:Pretoria | collected 2016-01-28
CACTCTAAACGCGAGCTTTGCATCGTAGTAATATTGGAACAATGTAACGGCAAGTGCCCAGCCAATGAATTCAGATGATAGATTGGCGCAAAAATCATATAAATTGAAATTTGGATTGCTAAATATGCCGAATATAAAAGTAAAGCTCATAAGACATATAAATACTACGTGTAATGTGATGAATCTTCTTTTTTTAAGCATATCTTCCCTCACTTATCGAAATCACTATTGTGTGTTCATCGCGGTTGACCAGCAGAAAAACTGTATTCATCGCTAATAATATCGCGCCGCTTCCCATACTGACGCGTTACTTTCGCCCGAATCGCGATCAGCGCCTTCACATCGCGCAGTATGCTCTCGCTCGTCACCTCGACGCCCAGCGACTTTCCGGTTGCGCCCGGCTTCGTCTTGGCGTACATCTCCCGCGTGTAAGCGTCGCAATGGGGCAGCAGCAGCTCCGCTTCGGCCTTTTCCTTTTCTCCTATGGCGATGAGCGCGGCGAAATAGCCCTGCTTCGGATAGAGCGTACAAAGCGCCTTACCGTTCTTTTTGAACTTAACGTTCCAGCCCATCCAATAGCCTTTATCCATCGAACAGCCGCTGTAAAACAGCTTCGGCGCAACGCTGTACGCCGTTTGCAGATGTTCGGCTAAATCGCCCCATAGCGGCGTCGCGGCAAATTCGTTTATCTGCGCAAGCGTCGGCTCAATATCTTTACCATATAATTCGCTCCATCGCATACGATCACCTGCTTTCGTCAACGGGCATCCATAGCTCCATATACGCCGCGTCCGGCGAGCTGTCGTAATAGACCTCCGGAGAATAGGTTTCCATCGTCAAGCTGTGCTTTTCCAGCCAAAGCCTACAATACTTCACGGCCTTGTTCACCGCGACGGTCACAAGCTGCTCGAAGTTCTCCGCTTCAAACCCGCAGACGATGTACTCCCGTGCGGGAAGCTCGCGCTTTATAAACCGCACATCCTCGGCACTTTCTTCTACCTCTGCGCCCGCAAAATAGGTGAAATGCCCCTCCGGCGCGTCGCCATAGTAGGCGTCGCCCAGCTCCCGCCCGTTGGGGATACGCGGCATGGACTGCTTTTCGCGGTGAAAGCGCTCCCAGACATCGCCGAGCATGTCCACGCCGGGTATCTCCCCCGCCGACATCTGCCCCTCGATGGGGATATGGTCCGTTACGCCCATGAACCAGACGGGCTTCGTAAGCTGTCTGCGGTTGAACTCCACCACGAGGCCGTCGCTGATGAGCGGCACGCCCTCGTCGATCATGACGTAGTGTAAAAGAAGATCCCAGCTATGCCGTCAAGGGGTGTTAAGATACAAACATTGCAGTTATGCTTATTAACATAAAAACCTTGTGACGCCCAGCTAAGTATACGGATGCTCTGCTATGCGGTCGCTGCATTCAAAGATGAGCTACCGTTAATATCCAGAAGGGACTTTTTGCAGGCGCAAGCCTCTTCAGCGGCGAACTTAACTGAAAAGAATTATTTTAGATAATAACCACAACTTTCACGAATTACCAATTCGTACTGGAGTATATCCCTCGTATTCAGGATGGGCTCTTTTTTCATCAGAGCAAACAGCTTTCGGAATGCACACTGCCCGATCTGCACCTTCGGCTGGCGTATGGTTGTCAAAGAGGGATCCCAAAAGGCAGAGAGCTCAATATCATCAAAGCCTACGACCGCACAATCGAGAGGAACTCGCAGCCCCTGTTTCTTCAGGGCTTTTATCGCGCCAATTGCCATGGTATCGCCGGCTGCGAACACGGCGGTGAACTTCTTTTTCTTTGCTAACAGGGACTCCATTTGTTCAAAGCCCCCCTGTATTGAAGGTTCGCCATAGCGTACAATTTCCGTATCAAGAGGGATTCCATACTCTTCTAAAGCGCTGATATAACTGTTTAACCGATCCTGATAGACTAATATCGGCCTTGAACTTGTAATATGCGCGATATTGCGATGTCCCATGCGAATTAGATGCGTCATCATTGCTCTTGCAGCTGCGGCGTTATCTATGGAAACGCAGGGAATACTGCCGTTTGCAAAACTCTGTACCGCCATTACCAAAGGATATTCACCAGCAATCCGCTGCATTAATTTTTGAACCATATTGGCCGACATAGAGATAATACCGTCTATTTGCCGCTGCTGTATTGCGTTGAAATAATGCTCCTCAATTGAAGGCTGACTATTAATATCCGCTATCAGCACTTGATAACCATTGGCTTCAGCTTCTGACGCAATGCCAAAGATTACTTCGTGGAACAGAGAATTTTGAACATCGGGAACAATCGCAACCACGGTTTTTGTTTCGTTGGTGCGCAGTTGGCGCGCGAGAGCGTTAGGACGATAATCCAATTCCTCAATAACTCTGAGAACGCGCTCTCTGGTTGCTTGTTTTACCGGCCCCTGATTACTGAGCACCCGAGATACCGTGCCCATGGAGACGCCGGCAGTTTTGGCAACATCTCTTATCGTGATTGTATGCATAGTCCTCCTAGTTGCTTTACAGTTAAACTATTGAAATAATTGCATTCATATCCCTTTGGGCTATATAACACATTATACAATCGAATCATCAATTGTCAAAATGTGTTGGGGAAAACGGGACGAGCGCATTCTGTAAACGATTCCACTTTTGCTCTCTTTTCATCACGCCAAGCACATCATAGCAGATATGATGAAAAACCGCAATCCGAATTTAAACCTTCGACGAGAATCCGAAGTCGTCTGTTCTACAACCGGAGCAATCGGAGATTTTCGCTGATATGCGTATACGCCACTTGAATATTTCTTATCTCACAGCCGCCGCTGTGTCCCGGCGAACAAAAAAGAACAAAATTTATATTTGTGTATTGACAAGCCGAAAACGGGATGACATAATATAATAAAAGTTGAAACGATTCCATAATTCAAATCTATAGGGGGAGTAATTTTGAAAAATGTAATGAGCCGCATAGACACGGTCATTATGTGGGTCGAAAACGTGGTCAGCATAACAACATTGGCGGCCGTCGTTTGCATCGCAACTGCTTCCGTAATTGGACGCTACATATTTCAAACGGGCTTCTTGTGGGCAGACGAGGTAAATCAGGCTTTGCTTGTTGCTATGGGTATGTTTGGCAGCGCCCGGGCTTTTCGGACTCGCAGCCATACCGAATTCACCTCCCTTGTTAACAAGCCGAAATCCAGAAAGGTTCGCGTTGTCATGCGCGGGATAATTGCAGTGATTACTCTTATCTTCTTAGCGCTTATGCTGGTTATCTCCGCACAATATACGGCTAGTGGGACCATGGTCAGCGTCGTGTTAAGGGTTCCAAGAATGTATTACTACATGTCAATCCCTATCGGTTTCGCTCTTTGCGTATATGAGTACATCAAGTCCGCCAGACACAAGGTTATGACCGACCCTTCACCTGAGAATTAATAAAGGAGTTGCGCTATGGAATTGATAATTGGACTGCTTGTTGCCCTGGCCTTTATCCTCATTCTGGCCGGTGTGCCTATCTTCATCAGCCTTATGCTCACTGGCGTATTAAGCTTGGGCGTATTATCAATCAGTACGGGTACGCCGTTCGCCTCGGTTGCGATTCCGCAGGCGATATTCAACGGAATGGGCAGTCTCCCTTTACTGGCGATTCCATTCTTCATGCTGGCGGGCGAAATAATGAATCGCGGAAAAATTACTGATAAGTTAATTAAATTCGCATTGCTGTTGATCGGGCGCCTTCCTGGCAGCCTTGCGCACGCCGGCATCGTATCCAGCATGTTCTTTGGAGGCATTACCGGCTCCGCTCAAGCGTGCGCATCCTGTATGGGCGGAATCCTTATTCCCGCTATGAAGAAAGAGGGCTATTCGACATCCGAGGCAGTGGGCGTAATTGCCGGGGCGTCAACCTGTGGCCCTATTATACCGCCGAGCATAATCATGGTGGTCTATGCGACCGCTGTAGGTGCTTCCGTCGGAGCGTTATTTATGGGCGGCATTATTCCCGGAATCTTGGTCGGGCTTATTCTAATGGGTATCGTCTTGCTTCGAGACAGGATTGTCCATTTTCCGCGCCGTACAGAAAAGCTTACGCGCAACGAAATCACCAAAACAATATTAGACGGCATCATTCCGTTGGGAATGCCGATAATTGTGGTCGGCGGAATCATGGGCGGCGTCTGTACGCCTACCGAAGCGGGCGCAATCGCCGTTGTCTACAGCTTATTGGTCAGCCTTTTCATTACGCGAACACTCAAGCTGAGCGATATAGGGCCTATTCTTTTGACAACCGTGAACAGCGCAGGCCCGCTTCTGTTAATCATTGCCTGTGCGCGTATTTTCAGCTACGGTCTGACCGCTCTTCAAATGCCAGTGCTGGTGAACGATCTAATCCTTTCTCTTACCAACAACAAATATATTTTCCTGCTTCTAGTGAATATTTTACTCCTTATTATGGGGATGTTCATGGACGGCGGCGCATCGGTTATCATTCTGGCCCCGATTTTAGCCCCTGTCGCCGCATCATTGGGTGTCAGTCTCGTTCACTTCGGCGTTATCATGGCACTCAATTTAACGATTGGCAATATCACGCCTCCTCTTGGGTACTGCCTTTTTATTACAAGCAGAATTGGCGAGATTTCCGTGGAAAAAGGGGTAAAGGGTACGATACCCTATTTGATCGGCGAGATAGCGGTTCTCCTGTTAATCACATACATCCCGTTTTTGGTTACATACGTTCCGGTTCTGCTGGGTTTCTCTGTGTAAATTTATAGGAGGGCTTGTATATGAAATTGAGCGTTAGTACCGCTGTTTACGGAATGGCGGATTTGAAAAGGATCATCTTCCGGGTCGCCGAGTTGGGTTATGATGCTGTAGAATTGACCGCTGCTCTGCACGTTCCGATAGAAACGCCGACAGAGCGGCGTAAAGAGGTCAAAGATTGGATCCGCTCTGCCGGTATCGAATGCAGCGCGCTCCACTATATCTTTGACGGCAGCCTCCGGCTCTTAAGTACGGATCCGCAGCAGATGAAACGGTCTGTGGAGTATCTGCGCAAGATCATCGACGTAGCTTCAGATGTCGAATCTAAAACCGTAATCGTGGGCAGCGGCGGCAAAACACGAAGCTTTGATCCGGACTGGGACAGAGACGAATCGGTCAAATGTATCACGGAAGTGATCCGCGAGTCCGGCGAATACGCAAAGGGTAAGGGTGTTGTGCTGGCCATGGAAGCGATCAACCGATACGAAACGAACTTTCTGAACACGCTGAAAGAAGCGGCGGATTTCGTTGCCGCGGTTGATCATCCCAACGTTCGGACAATGGCGGATACATACCATATGAATATCGAAGAGGTTTGTCCCGCTGACGAGATCAGAAAACATGGCCAAACTCTTGCAAATCTGCATTTGGCGGATTCGAACAGATACGCTCCAGGAGAAGGTCATTTTGACTTTGCGTCTTTGGCACAGGCGCTTAAAGAAATAGGATTTTCTGAGTATTGCTCCTTTGAAGTGTTCGGCCTTTATCCTTGGAAGCTGTGGTTTGACACATTTGAGGAGGCTGATGCTCAGATGGCTCGTGGTCTTAAGTTTGTGCGCTCACTCTTCGAGTAAACGCTCAGCGGCAGCAAAACACAGCTTTGTGAAAGGAAGAAACGAATGAGAAAAGTAGCCTTGATTGATTATGGCAAGCTGGAGTTGCAGGAAAACCTTGAGGGTATTTCTGAACTCAGCTCCGGCACCGTAAAAGTTGACGTAAGCGCCTGCTGTATATGCGGGAGTGACGTCGCTCTGTTCAAAGGCAAGCGTTCGCTTGTTGACGAGCGTTATTTCGGCCATGAATTTTCCGGCGTTGTAATTGACGCGGGGGCCGGCGCAAACGGAATAAAAATTGGAACGCGTGTAGCCAGCGAGCTTTCGCGGGCGTGCGGTCAGTGCTGGAATTGTCTGAACGGACTGCCCAACTATTGCAAAAGCATGAACGAAGCGCTGCTTCCCGGCGGTTTTACGGAAGAAACCCTCGTGCTTAATACGCCGGATTACAGCTTTATCAGCCCTATCCCGCCCCATCTTGACGACATTACCGCCACACTGCTCGAACCCACCAACTGCGCTTACCATGTGGCTCGTCAGGCAAATATCAAGCCCGGCGACACGGTTCTCGTTTTCGGACTTGGCACAATTGGGCTTATTGCAGCCCGGATAATCAAAAGCATGGGCGCAGGCACAATTATCGGCGTTGAAAAGAGCGAGACGAGGCTGGCGAAGGTTCGGGAACTGAATCTATTGGAGACAGTTAACCGCGACGATCCGGATTGGCTGGAGCAAGTTAAAGAATTGGGCGGCGGCAATGGCGTGGATATAGTTGTGGAATCCACAGGCGCGGTGAGTGTTCTTCAGGATGCGTTTCAAGCGGTGCGCCCCGGCGGACGAATCGTTGTTGCCAGCGTTTATCACGGGCCGGCTGGCGATGTTGAGCTACTGCCTATTATGCGCAAGGAACTGACGATAGTAGGTTCCAAGGGACCATATCCGCATCGTAAAACAGACGGATCTTCCGCTTCTGTAGAGGTGCTTGTAAACTTACAGGACGATCTGAAAAAGCTCATTACGGTTTACGAATATAAGAATGCTTTAAAAGCGTTTGATGACATGATGTCAGGCGCGGCGATAAAAGCGGTTGTAGCATTTAAATAATGCTAATCACCATACGGAAATTCAACTTGATATAGGGAGATTATTTAAATGACGAAAAAGGAACATGTGAAAAAATACGGCGGAAAATTTAGTATCCATAACGGCGAGGAGTGGACCATGCCAAACGGGCATGTCGTGCATTTCGCTCTAACTCCCAAGATGGGTTGTCACGGCGTAAATATCGCCACCGGGTTCCATGAGCCGGGGAAGGAATTCGCTCCCCACAAGCATCCAGTGTCCGAAGAAATTCTGATCATCTTCAGCGGCAAGGGCGAATGCTATTTGAATGATAAATGGATTCCCACAGAGGCCGGCGATATCGTTTACGCGCCGCCAGGAATTCTTCACGGCACAAGAAATCCTTCCGAGAATACTGAGCCGTTTGTCACGCTGGGTATAGCTACCCCTCCCCAGTTGGATCTATACCAGAGAGCCAATTACGACGTGTTGGAAGACAATTCCGGCGAGTATACCGGCGAATAACGAACCCGCAGGCGTGGGAGGCGACCCCGCGCACAACTAAACAATGCACAGGCCGGTTCGCCCGAATGAAAGGTTTACTTGTGCATAGCAAAGGATAACAAAATGTTTTTCGATGACTACAGCGCGTCTCTCAGCCAAACCTCAGCCAAACCATGGACAAAATATCGAGGGATGATGTGCAGAAGCTATTCGAACTCGTTAATGACGCGAGGAACAAGGGCAAGCATGTCTTTGTATTGGGCAATGGCGGCAGCGCTGCCGCGGCGTCTCATTGGGTCTGTGATTTTGGCAAAGGGATCAATACCGATAATTCGAAGAGATTGAAGATAATCGCACCAGTTGACAACGGAGCTGTGTTCAGCGCTTTGGGAAATGACTGTGGATACAACACAACATTCTCCGAGCAGCTTAAAAATTTTCTTGAAACCGGCGATCTCGTCATCTCCCTTTCCGTTTCCGGCAATTCCTCCAATTTAGTGGAGAGTCATCGCTACGCGAAGGAAATGGGAGCGACAACGGTCTGCATCGTAGGTGATACGAACGGGAAACTCATCGAGATGTCCGACCTCGCCATAGTTATTCAATCCACAAATTACGGCGTGGTTGAAGATATCCATATTATTCTTGAACATGCGATTTCTCAGTATATGCGCAAGAATAATGAATCCTGCGCGTAATATCCGTCTCGTGTCTAGCACGGGGTAATCTACCATCTCGTATTAGGAGGCGATCATAATGTACACTGCGGCACTAGACATCGGCGGCACAAAAACGATCGCCGCGCTTGTAGACGAAAAAGGACAAGTGTGCGAAAAGCAAGTTTTTACAACGGATATTTTAGATTGTGATTCTCATTTGAACCAATGCGTACTGGTGTTGCGTGATTTATTCGGCAAAGCCGATATCAGTACGTCATCATTACAAGGAATCGGCGTATCTCTTCCTGGAATTGTAAATAGTGAGGAAGGAGTATTGCTTTACGCGCCTTATTCAAAATGGGAGAACGTACATGTCGCGGATTATCTGTCGGACAGATTGGGCATTGCGGACGTATTCTGTGAAAATGATGTGAATGCTTGCGCCGTAGGCGAGCAAGTGTTCGGTTCCGGGAAAAAATATTCTGATTTTGTTTGGATGACTGTGAGCACCGGAGTTGGTGGGGCAGTCGTGATAAACTCTGAGCTCGTGAAAGGGATTCACGGTTTTGCGGGCGAGCTTGGACATTTGAAAGTAGAGTACACAAATCCCGCCCTATGTCCGTGCGGCCAATATGGCTGCATGGAGGCACAAGCTTCGGGAACTGCTATCGACAGGGTAATCCAGCAGAAAATCAAGACAGATCCCACATTTGCGAATGCGTTTATATCGGCATCATTAAAGCATAATGGCGCTGGGTGCAGTGATCTGGCCAGAACAGGAAACAAGGAAGCTTTGGAAATCTTTGAGCGCATCGGTACGTATCTGGGGCGAGGTATCGCCTATTGCGTAAATATTTTAAACACACAGGCAGTTTTTATCGGAGGCGGAGTCTCCGCCTCGCTTGACTTAATGCTGCCTGGCGTTGAGTCCGCCGTCAAAGAAAATGTGTTCAATAAGCTACAGGGCTTTGATATTGTAAGAACCGCGCTCGGATATGAGGCGGCGCTGCTCGGGGCGGCAGCATTGGTAATGCGGGCATAACGATGTGTTATTTACATCAGCAAATGCTTTTTATAAAGACGAGGAGGGATAGCAGTGGGCAGAATAAAAGTAGGCGTTATTGGTATAGGCTTTATCGGAGCTGCTCATGTGGAAGCGTTGAAAAGAGTTCCCGGCGTGGATGTTATCGCGATAGTGGACAGCTACGACGCCCAGAGCAAAGCCGAAGCGCTGGATGTGCCGCATTCTTTCGATGATTATCGCGAGATGATTCGGGCGTGCAAGCCGGATTGTATACACATATGCACCCCGAATAGCACGCACAAGGATATTTCAATATATGCCTTTGAACGCGGCATCCATGTGGTTTGTGAAAAGCCTATGGCTCGAAACGCAGAAGAGGCCCGAGACATGCTTGTTGCGGCGGAAGAAAGTGGCGTGATACACGCGATCAATTTCCACAACAGATTTTATCCGGCTACTCATCAGCTTCGCCACATGGTCATTGATGGGAATCTCGGGCAAATATACAGTGTGCATGGCGGCTACTTGCAAGATTGTTCGCTTTACGACACGGACTTTAATTGGCGCACCATCTCCAAAAACTCAGGTAAAACCAGAGTTGTTGCCGACATCGGCTCTCATTGGATCGATTTGGCCGAATACACAACAGGCCGAACGGTTACGGAAGTTTTTGCCGAGTTCCAGACGATCTTCAATCGCAGAAAGCAGAAATGTGATGGCGGCTATAATGAAATCGAAGTGGATACTGAAGATTTCGCATACATCATGCTGAGATTTGACAACGGTGCAGTGGGCAATGCCGTGATAACACAAATGGCTGCCGGCAAAAAGAATGAAATTACTATGATGGTAAGCGGATCGGAAATGTCCGCCGAGTGGGATAGCGAAAGGATCAGCGATTTACATTTAGGCTATCGCGACGAGGCAAATCGCGTTCTAACCAAAGATCCCTCGCTGATGTGTCCGCAAACGGTGCCGATCATCAGCTATCCGGGCGGTCATACCGAGGGCTTTCCCGATGCGTTCAAACAGAATTTCAAAGCTATCTATGGCGCGATTCGCGGCTCGCAGCCGTCTTATCCTTACGCCACCTTTGCGGACGGGCTTCACCAGATGGAGATATGTGACAAGCTGTTTGAAAGCGCGAATACCTGCACATGGGTCAAGCTGAAATAGAGAGGGCCGGATAATGAAAATTGGGATCGTGGCAAACATTTTGCAGGATAAGCCGCTGGCTGAAGCGATTGAGTATTTTCACAAAATGGGTATTCAAACAATAGAGCTTGGGTGCGGCGGATATGCCGGAAAGGCGCATGTTGATCCTGACAAACTTCTCGCCGACCAGAAACTTCTCTCCTCATTTAAAGAGACAGTTGACTCTTCAGGGCTTGTTATCAGCGCCCTGTCCTGCCACGGGAATCCTATACATCCCGACCGAGAGCTTGCGACCCAGTTTCACGCGGATATGCTCAATGCCGTGAAACTTGCCAGCGAACTGAACATTGATACGATCACATGCTTTTCCGGTTGTGCTGGAGATAGTCCAGATGCTCGGTTTCCCAATTGGGTGACATGCTCGTGGCCTGATGATTATTTGAAAGTGCTTGATTACCAGTGGAACGATGTGCTAATTCCGTATTGGACGGACTTTGCCTCCACTGCCCGGTCACATGGCGTTAATAAGATCGCTCTGGAGCTTCATCCCGGATTCATGGTATATAACTCCGAAACACTAAAGCGGCTTCGTGATGCGGTCGGACCGGAAATCGGCGTTAATTTTGATCCGAGTCATTTAGTCTGGCAAGGAATGGAGCCTATCGCGGTTTTACGAGAGCTACGAGATTCGATTTATCACGTACACGCGAAGGATGTCAAAATTGACAAGTACAATGCTGCAGTAAATGGAATTCTTGACACTAAGCATTACAGCGATGAAATCAATCGTTCCTGGATATTCCGAACGATCGGATACGGCAATGAGGCCGCATACTGGAAAGCGATTTTCTCAACACTAAGGCTGATTGGCTACGATGGCGCTGTGAGTATCGAACATGAAGACAGTTTGATAAACCGTTTCGAGGGTTTGCAGAAAGCCGTTAAGATTATGAAAGAATGCATGTTAATCGAGGAAAAGTCTGACATGTGGTGGGCTTAGTCCGCATTCGGCGCTAAGATATAGATTAATCCTAAATACAAATATAAGGAGCTGATCGAAGAAAAGAAAAGTTATTTGTCGAACCATAATTCACTATTAATTATGAAGAGGAGTTTATCATGAAAAAGATTGTTTCACTGCTACTTGTTGCTACGTTGATCCTTACCTTTACGGCTTGTTCAGCTGCGCCTGCCGCGCCCGCGCCCGCGCCTGCGGCACCCGCACCTGCCGCCGCCGCACCTGCACCTGCCGCACCGGCCGCCGCACCAGCCGCCCCCGCTGCTGAATCTGCTCCAGCCGCAGAGCCTGCGCCCGTTGCCGCTGATGCGACCGTTGTAAAGTATTCCGTAACTTACGCAGCCTCTGGTATTCAGGCAGACGGCGCTAACGCTCTTGGTGAGCTTATAGCGGAAAAATCCGGCGGCAGCCTTAAGATGGAATTTTATCCATCTTCACAACTCGGTGATAAAGCCGCGACCTTTGAAGGTCTTCGCAATGGAACCATCGAGATGACCGAATGCGCGGCAACGGATCTGTCCGCCTTCAACTCGATGTGGTCGGTATTCTCGCTGCCGTATTTGTGGGATAGCGGTTCGCAGGCAACAAAAACCCTTATGGATCCGGCCGTTAAGGAAATGTTGTTTGCCGACGCTGAGGCCAACGGCTTTGTGATTATCGGCTGGTATGACATCGGCAGCCGCAGCATTATGAACACCAAGCGCCTTACAACCAATCCTCAGGAACTGAACGGCTTAAAGGTTCGCGTTATGGAAGACCCCGTTCTGGCTGCCTCGATGAACGCTATGGGCGGTATCGCCTCGCCTATGGCTATGTCCGAGGTTTTTACCGCTATGCAGCAGGGTACGATCGACGGCGTAGATCATACGCCCGCATCTCTGTACGACTTTAGTTTCCATGAGGTAGCGAAGTATTTGACCCTGACCGAGCACTTCACGATTCCCGGCGTTGTATTTGTAAGTAAAGTGTGGTATGACGGCCTTTCCGCAGAAAATCAGCAGGCAATACTGAGCGCGGGTGAAGCGTGGTCCGAAAAGTGGAACAATGAAATGTGGCCCGCAGCGACTCAAGCTGGAGTTGATAATTTGAAAGCAGCCGGTGTGGAGATTGCAGAGATTGACAAGAGCGTATTCGTTCAGGCCACGCAGAGTGTAGTCGACGATTTCGTTGCGAACGCTACTGCAGAACAGAAGGCGCTGTACGAGCTTTTGGTCGAAGTCCGCGAAAAATATTGATGCTTTTGAACCGGATAGCATTATAAACCAGCAGGGCCTCATCCTCATCTATCGCAAGGATGGGATGAGGCCCTGCTTTGTCAAAATACATGCTTTAGCTCGTTAACTCGTTAAAAGGAGATAAAATGTACAATAAGAGATTATTTGGCGTCGTAATCCCAACGATCACGCCAATGAACGTAGACGGCTCTATCGATGAGCCATCGGTTGCCAGCTTTACAGAATACTTGATAAAAGCGGGAGTAAACTGCCTGTATCCCAACGGTACCAATGGTGAAAGCCTCCTTCTGAAAAGAGAAGAAAGAACCCGTATGGCGGAGCTGATGGTTCAAGCAAACAATCATAGGTTATCAACATTTATTCAGTGCGGCAGTATGACGACAGAGGAAACAGCATCTCATGCAAGGCACGCCGTTACAATCGGTGCCGACGGCATAGGGGTGATGTCCCCTGTCTTTTTTCCTATGGACGACGAGTCGATCTTCAAGTATTACAGCGATGTAATCAGCGACTTGCCGGAGGATTTTCCTGTATATGTCTACAATATTCCCGCCTGCACGACCAGTGATGTCCGGCCCGGAATGCTAAACCGGATTATGAAGGCATTCCCTAACGTGGTCGGCATCAAGTACAGCAGCCCTAATCTGATTAGGATTGAGGATTATTTTGTACAGGCTGAGCGATATCCCGATTTACTCATCGGATGCGACAGTCTCTTTTTCCAGTGCATGACGACAGGCGGCGTAGGCACAGTAACTGGACCGGGTAGCGTATTCCACGAGAGATTTACCCGTCTATATCGGCAGTATAAAGAAGGCGACTATCAAGGAGCCGCAGATACACAAATACAAATCGTAAAAACAGATCGTGAATTAGAAGGTTTTCCTGGTATACCGGCGCTTAAAGCGCTACTTAAAATGCGCGGCGTTATAAAAACGGATGTTTGTCGTGCGCCACTTCGCGCGTTGACGAATGCTGAATATAAAACCCTGGAATTAATTCTTGAGAATTACATGAAAGAGGAGAAGATCAGTGGCTGATAAAAAGCTGAGAATCGGCGTCATAGGAGTGGGCTATGTTTCAAAGAACAACTTCCTGCCCGTTCTGCCGCGATTCGATGATGTTGAGTTTGTCGGTCTTATGGCAAAGAGCTTGGAGAACGCAAAGCGGGCGCAACGGCTTTGCGGCGCGGAGAAAGTTGTGGGCACGCTCGAAGAGCTTGTAAGTCTCGGCTTGGATTGCGCTTTCGTCCTCACGCCCAAAGAAGCCCATGCGGAGCAGATTTCATTCCTGCTCAACGCCGGGTTAGACGTTTACAGCGAAAAGCCTATGGCAACGACGTTAAAAGACGCCGCTCATGTTGCAGAACTAGCGGAAAAGACCGGGCGCAAACTGATGATCGGCTTCAATAGAAGATATGCGCCAGTATGCCAAAAGGCCAAGGAGGTCTATTCGGTGCGAATTCCCGATGTGATCATGGCGCAAAAGAACCGGCCCGCGACAGAATATCGCGCGACGCTCGAAAACGCGATACATATCGTAGATCTTATGCGCTTCTTTGGCGGCGAAGTGACAGATGTAAACGCGATTTCAAAGTTTGATGATCCGTATTACGAAACCTTCACCACGGCGCAGCTGCGGTTTGAAAGCGGCGCTTCGGGCATTCTTATTGCCGACCGCAGTTCCGGCCAATGGGAGGAAACCATAGAGATACACGGCGGCAACCGATCCGTCATGATAAAAATGCCGGACAGCGTGACCGTTACCGATGCGCAAGAACAGCATACGACCGAAATGACGCCCCTTGCGATGGGATGGGCGAAATCAGAGGATAAGCTTGGCTTCAGCTACGCGATCCGGCATTTCCTGGATTGCGTCAAGGAAGGCAAAACGCCTCTTACCAATGCTGCAGATGCTTATAAAACGCATGAATTGCTTGATAGGATTTTGAGAAGCGCAGGGCTTCCGGGAATGGATGAGGGAGTATAGCGATGTTTAAGATAGCTGGCCACACGATGGGAACTCCAGAGTATACCGTATGCGAGGCCATTGAATTATTCAGCAAAATCGGTGCCGATGGAGTTGAAATTGTCGTTCAGGACGGATATAAATCGGGAATCCCCTGCAACTGCGACACCTCTATTCTTGCCGAAGTCAAAAAATGCGCCAAAGATAATGATATGGAGATAATCTGCTTAACGCCATATAATTCTCACTTCAACTCCCTTGATGAAGAAGTTCGCAATCAGGAGATCGAAGCGCTTAAAAAGGTGATCGATTACTGCGATTACTTCGGAGCGAAATATATACGGATTTACGGTGGAAATCTTGTGGCGGGCGATACGGATAGCATTGAAATCAAGAGAGAACATCTGATAAAGTCGCTTCTACACCTCGGCGATAATGCGGCTAAAAAAGGCGTAACCCTTATTGTGGAAAATCATTTTAACACGATGGCGGTATCCGCAAAGGACAGCGTCGCCCTCATTCGAGACATTAACCACAAGGCCGTTCGGATTCTTTATGATCAGGCGAATCTCACGTTTACCAAAAACGAGGATTATGAAGAGGCGATCCGCATTCAACAACAGTATGTAAGTTACATACACGTAAAGGATCTTGTTTTCCGTGAAGGAATCACGTTTGCCTCTTCCGATGTTGCGCGTCCTAGCGACGAAGAGAGAAACGTTTATACCAGAATTGTCGGCGAGGGGATCATCCAGTGGCCATCCATTCTAAGATTGGTCAAGGAGCATGACTACGATGGATGGCTTTCATTGGAGTATGAAAGAAGATGGCATCCGCAGGACATTCCCGACGCCTCAATCGGCATGAAAAAATCTATCGAGTATCTAAGGGAAATACTCGTCTGAATGGCGAAATGTTAGAATGCGAATGCAATGTTAAAACATCGAGAAACGGGGATGGTATTCTATGACTGGCTCTGAACTGAGAATCGCGCTTCTGGGCGTAAGCCATTGGCATGTTCCGCTTTACCCTGCGGGATTGCCGGAAAAAGCAATAATCGCCGTAAGCGATAGTGATTCGCGTATTGCCGGTATGTACGCTAAGCAATATGGATGCAAAGCGTATAGCGATTATCGACAGATGTTGACCGAAGCAAAGCCCGACTTTGTTTTTGCCTTTGCGCCGCATCACCAGATGAAGGATGTGGCAAAGTACCTATTGGATGGATGCATTCCATTTTCTATTGAAAAACCGGCTGGGTTGAACGCGGGTGAAGTTGAGGATTTATACAATTACGCTGAAAGAAAGAGGGCTTTCTGCGCGATTCCCTTTGTGTGGCGGTACAGCGATACGGTCAATGATCTGAAGTCGAAGTATCTTACCTCGGAAATCAAGCATATGTCCTATAAATTTGTTGCCGGGCCTCCCTCAAGGTATATTGAAACCTCTCCATGGATGCTTTCTAGGAAAACGGCCGGCGGCGGCTGCATGACGAATCTTGGCGTACATTTTATCGACATGGCTTTGTTTTTAACCGGCAGTGCCGGCGCGGAAACATTATCCTCGATCTATCAATATTGCAAGGAATATGATATCGAAACATACGCATCGTCCATGCTCAAATTGAATACCGGAGCGTCGCTGCTGCTTGAAATAGGCTACGCCTATCCAATGTCGGAGGACTCCAAAAGAGAAAACAGGTGGACGATTGTTGCGGAAAACGGTTATTTTGTTTTGGCGGATAACAACCTTGAAATCAGAACATTTGGCAAAGAGTCAATCTGTGTACCGGTTAATACAGACAGCGACGTCTACTATGCTCAATTTGCAAAAACATCCCTTGATGATTACGCATCGGGAATCAGGCCGCGTGCTTCGCTAAAAGAGATGCTCGTGGTCAGGCGGATTCTTGACGAGATCGACGCTAAAGCAAACGAAATATAGATTGAACTGTGTCCTGATCGTCTTTAGCGCAAAAACAAACATGGCTGCGGGGGTATAAAAATGATATTGGGTGGATTTGGATTCATCGCTGACTACGATAAAATCTGTGCCGCCGGCTACGACTATGCTGAGCTGGATATGCCGGAAATTGAAGCTTTAAGCGAAGAAGAGTTTGGGCGTCTTCAAGATGCCGTTGGAAAGCTCGGATTTCCGATATTAACGGGATCGAGAATTCTTCCTGTGAGCACTCCTCTGTTTTTTATAGAAGGTTTCATGCCGACAGATTATCAGGAATACCTAACAAGATCATGCAAAAGAGCGAAAACGCTCGGTATTCGCAAGGTGATACTGGGGAACGGTAAGGCACGATCTCTTTCGTCAGACGAAGATATGAAGAAAGAAAGCACCTTCATCGATTTCCTGCGAATGCTGGCAGACATCGCTGGTAACAATGATCAGGAACTGATTTTGGAACCGCTGGGTCCAAAATACTCAAACTATATTAACACAGTGTATGAAGCGGTAAGGGTCATAGCAGAAACGAATATGCCTAATATATTTGCAATGGCGGACTTGAGGCATATGGTCTGGTCACAGGAGCCACTCAAGGATATAGTGAATTATTCGCAATGGATACATCATATTCATATAGACTATCCTGCTTCATATCCAGAGCGGAACTATCCCGGCGCTGCTGATGGTTATGACTATTCCGGTTTCCTCAATGCTCTTAAAGAATCCAAATATAATGATACATTAACTATAGAAGCGGATATTCCAAAGGATTGGAACAAAGCCTATTTGCAGACTATGGAAATTATTGGCGATCTGCTCAATTCCAAACAACAGCAGCACATCCCAAATGGGGGCGATACCAAGCTTACGAAGTAGTTCGGGAAGCGATATTAGGGCGCTGCTTTGTCGCGCTTTATTTCGATAGTGAGATAGTCGCGCGACGTTTCGGGCGCACAGTTGCATGGCGACGTTTCGGGCGCACAGTTGATTAGAGGGGCGCACAGTTGATTAGAGCAAGCATGGGGATGTGCGCGCACATCCCAGCTTGTTGGTGGCGCTGCCCCCAAACCCCCGACGCGGACGGAGCGCGCTGCGCTCCGTCCGCCTAGCCGCCAATGGCGGCTCCTGTGCGCCAGAGGCGTGGGGTTGCGTTCGCGAAGCAATCGTCTTCGTCAGCGAGCTTCGCGCTCATGCGTTCTCTCCGGCTGCCGGGGCTGGCCGAGTATCCGATCAACATTCTGCTTCGCCATGAGCAGCATAGTCATCTCTTCGCGCTCCGCGCGATAGTTCCGTGAGAGCGTTCGCCGCTCGGCGTCGAGCGCGGCGTACTCCGCCCGGAGCGATTGCATCGGCGGCAGCTTTTTGTCCTTGCCGTAGCCTGCGCTGTCAAAATACTTCTTTGCGGCGCGATGCGCGTCGATCTCGGATTTATGCTCGGAATAGAATTTCTTGCTCCAGCCGCCGTCGCGGTACTGACGGTAGACGTCGCGGGTCTTGCTGTAGGCGTCTATATGCTTTTGGAGCTCCGCGATTTCTTTCAGCCGGGCATCAAGAACCTTCCTCCGGGCGCTGTGGTCGTTGAAGGTTTTCGTCGCGGCGGCAACGCGCTCCGTGAGTAAATCGTAATCGGTCAAACCGCGCTCCTGCAAGTACATCAACGTCTTTGCGGCTTCTTTGAGGTTGAATATCTTTGCCCAGTGCCGATAACCTTCGCCATAGCCCCGCTGCCGCATCTTTGCTTGTATATCGATCAACATGTTCGGCTTCGCTGTTACAGGGATAGGCGCAGCGGTTTT
>QMCE01769520.1_pt1 | contig 17981 bp, 13 predicted proteins | sample 1821851 | NCBI WGS metagenome assembly QMCE01 (sample SAMN09453174, study PRJNA476694) | Termite gut metagenome, whole genome shotgun sequencing project. | isolation source: worker | host: Odontotermes sp. | place: South Africa:Pretoria | collected 2016-01-28
TCAGCGCTTCTTCCCGAAATCCTTTCTCATACCTTTTCATTCTCGCTCCTTCTTTATTTTCGGGTGTTTCAGTACTCTTCTTTTATTGTATCTCTCCAAAAATCAATGAGCAATAAACCATTAGTATTTTTTTCACTGCTCACTGCTAATTTCTAATTGCTCCTTTGCAATCCAATTCCCGACCAGAATCTTGCTTCGGAAGTTCGCGTCTGCTTAAATCCCAGTTCTTTCATCCGCATAGAAAAAAACCGTTCACTGCAAGCAAGTTCATTATTATCGCTGCACCAAGCAGAATATGCCTTGAAAAGTTCACGAACCCTAATCTTAAGATCACTTTCTTGTACGCAATATTCTTCAAGAAATTTCCCGATAACATCCATCTCTCCCCGATACTCATCCGTAGCAGAAAGAACTATTGCAGGAGCTTTTAAGCCTTCTTTCCTCCATCGCTCAGTTCCTTCTAAAAGCCAATTCAAAATGCCGCTTGCTTCCTCTTTCAATTTCTGCTCAAGATGTTTATCCTGCTGTTCCTCTTGAATACGAACCGTAAACGGAATGAGTTTGATACGCCGCCAAATTCCATGATCAGTTCCCTTGATAATCGGTTTATGATTTGTAGCCATGAAAATCTTGAAAGTCGGCGTGAAGTTGAAATATTCGCCATAAAGAAACCGAACCGTCATCTGATCATTTCCCGTTATCTTTTTGATAAGTGGTTCAGATAGCCGCCGGCCTTGATCCACTTCCGTGGTCGTAACAAAACGAGTACCACGCAATTGAGCAATATCATTCGTCGATGGATCGGTACTTTTCTTCATGAATGTTTCTGTCGGTGTCGCCGTAGCATAATCGCCAAGCACATGCATAATCGTGTTAAGAAAAGTCGATTTTCCATTTGCGCCGCTTCCATACAAAATAAACATCGTTTGTTCTGAAATGTCGCCGGTCAAAGCCCAGCCGGCCGCTGCTTGTATGAAGCTAATCAGATCAGGTTTATTATCCATAATCTCACGAATAAACTTTTTCCAGAGCGGACAATCAGCGTTTTTATCATATGGAACCTTCGCAATCTTACTCATCATTTCTTCCGGACGATGTTCACGGAACTCTCCAGTCTTAATGTCAATCGTTCCATTTTGCACATTCAAGAGCCAAGGATTTTGGTCAAGTTCATCACTCTGAATATTCAACTCCGGAAGCCACGAAGCCGCTTTGACAAATGATTCACGCCGCCGGGTACTTTCACTTCTCATAGCAAACTTTTCAATATCGATTTGTTCACGGTAATCATCAGTCTTCAACAATTCCCGATAAATGTTCCGAACCATTTGAAGCCCCTTTTCATGAATCAACGCACCGCTTTGATCTGTTTCCCAGTATTTCCCGTTCCAAACAAGCCATTTCTTCCATGCGGCATTGTAACGAATATCACGACCATGTTCCGCAACAAGCCGAGCCGCGTTCGTACTGTCGGTAAGTTGAATCTTCCCCGCGATTAATTCACTGAGGCGCAAATATACAACCTCATTTCCGATTGTTTCAGCCATCATTTTCTCCCTCGATAATTTTTCATGATTCTCGGAAAATTTTCTTACAGAATCATGTTACAAGAATATGCAGACCACAGGCAGATAGATATACTTGTTTAGTCTATTTTTTGCCTGTTCTGTTTTCTTGTGTTGTCATACATCGAAGATATGCGGAGAAATGCGGGAAAGATATAGGTGTTTTGTGCAAATTTTGTCATAGATTGACAATAAATGGAGATATACCATTTAGACATGCTTGTTTTGTCTAAATTTTCAAATATACTCATGCCTAAAAGCCTAAAATCTTTTGTCCGTTGCTTCTTCTTGTATGTCATATTTAAGATATGCGGAGATTTGTCATAAAGATATACGTATTTTGTGCAAATTTTCAAAATACTCGTCTTTTCATTATCTTTATTCAACTTGCCGAAGCTAAAATAGACAAGTATACTATGTTCAGGGCGATGTAACTATGGAAAACCAGAAAAACGAATGGAAACGTCAATGGCGTGACGATTTTCTCAAAGAACTATGCGGGCTTGCCAACGCGCAGGGTGGCACCCTTGAAATAGGACGGGATGATGACGGTGTGATTGTAGGGATAGATAACGCAAAAGAACTTCTCGAAAGTCTGCCAAATGTAATTCGTCACGCTTTAGGTATCGTGCCTTCCATAGAACTGCTCAATGATGACGGTAAACAATATATCGCCGTGAATGTTGATGCCAGCGGTACACCTATCAGTTTTCGCGGACGGCATTATCTCCGTTCAGGAAGTACCACACAAGAATTAGAGGGTCGAGAACTTGATACATTTATTTTGCGCCGTTTGGGGAAAACATGGGATAGTATGATTATTCCAAACGTCAAGATTTCAGATTTGGATATATCCGCATTTCGCATTTTTCGGGAAAAAGCCTTAATCAGCGACCGCTTGCAGAAAGAAGATTTGGAGATGAGTGATGAAGCCTTGCTTGATAGTCTTTCCCTTGTCGAGAACGGAGAACTTACCCGTGCTGCCGTCTTGCTTTTCCACCATAACCCGGAAAAATATGTCTTTGGAGCATTCGTTAAAGTCGGGTATTTTGAAAACGGGGCAGATTTGATTTACCAAGATGAATTTCACGGTTCGCTCATAACTGTAGCAGATGAGATTGTGGATACCATGTACCGAAAATACTTTAAAGGTATTATAAGCTACGAAGGAGTAACTCGTGTCACTGATTATCCCGTTCCTCGTTCCGCATTACGCGAAGCAATTTTTAACGCCATTGTTCACCGCGATTATACCACCGGCATACCCATTCAAATCAAAGTGTTTCCCGACAGCGTAATTATCTACAACGATGGACGATTGCCCGAAAACTGGACTGTGAACAATCTGCTTGAAAAGCATAGGTCACGCCCGTACAATCCAAAAATTGCCTATACCTTTTACCGGGCAGGTTATATAGAAACGTGGGGACGAGGTATTGAACGAATAACCACTGCCTGTAAAGATGCCGGAAAGAGGGAACCGTTATTTGAAGTAATGCCGGGCGAAGTGAGCGTTACTTTTTTTATAGATGTGCATGATAAGGGAGATAAAAAGTTCGTAGATGAGTTCGTAGAAAAGTTCGTAGAAACAGAAGTTCAACGAACGATAATGAGCCTGATGCTGGAACAACCCACAATCAGCGCAAAATCTATATCCGAAAAAGTTGGAATGAGTTCTCGCGGTGTTCAGAAGAATATTGATACTTTGAAAAAAGCAGGATTGGTTGATCGGAGCGGTTCAGCAAAAGGCGGGCATTGGGTGGTGAAAAAGTGAAATTTCTTTTACCAACCTTCATTCGTGGAAATTTCCCCATTTACATCATTCCTTCCTTGTTCCAAATTGCATATTACTTTATGATAATACCTATAGTAAATTCATAAAATATGATACATTATTTTATGAATATTGTTTGCTAAATAACAAATAATCGGTTTGAAAATGAAATATGAAGGAATTGAAAATAACATTATCCCCAAAGCCTTTTCACAAATGGATGAATCCATTATGAAAATGGTGAATCAACCCGATCTTGGACTATCAAAACAAATTGCTTCTGAATTGTCGCTAATGTCTCAAGTCTATAGAAATGTAAACATTGATAATATCAATAATTTTGCAGGAGCTATTGGCGAGATGGCCCAATTTTATCAAGATTTTAACAAAATGACATCTTCTTTAGCGTCAGAATATGCAGGCGCTGCATTAACATTTGCAAAAGAATTAGGAAGAATGATACATGACTCCCCTGCATATCAATCTGCCATTACCGCAATAATTAACATTCAACAACTTCCAGAATATACCCGAATTATAGATACAATTTCTTTGGTGAAAGCTAGTGTACCCTCCGTCTTGGATGATTTTTATAAGAGTATTGGTTCTATCGAATATCTCCAAGATATTAAGAATAATTATTCTGCAATCATCAGCAATCAAAAAGAATCTTTTGAAAATATTTCTTTCATAAAATCTTATCAAAAAAAAATATTATTAAGAACGGAAACGCGGCAGAGTGAAACGTTAAAACTTGGTCCTGTCGATTTTGAAAATAGTGAAATAGTCGCGTCAAATATTAATAACACCATTGGATTTGTTGATACTCTTTCAAAAAATAAAAAGAGTACCGAAATAATTCATACAGAATGGGCTGTTCGTAAAGATGAACAATATTATGAACTAGTTGAGGTTAACCCTCGATATGTCGATATGCTTGAAGGTGTCAAAAAAATTGCACTGAGTGATAATCCTGAAAAATGTCGATATGTTGCTTTATCATTGAGAGAATTACTGAGAGATATAATAAAACATTTGATGCCTGATAATTTGGTTTTGGCGTTTTGTAAAGATTCCGGTATTCCCATCAAAGGTAAACCGTCATTAGAAATAAAAGTTAATTGGTTTTTTAGTAAAATAATAGATTCACGATTGAAGCCGTTTGTCGGACAAGAAGCAAAAAGTATCAATGATATGTTTAACGTATTGAGTGATTTAGTCCATAAGATTGATGAATATGTTACTGACGCAAGTTTACAATATCTTATAAACAAAGTAGAAAGCTATGTCTATTTGTTATTAAAATACAATCGATACAGAAATTAGAAGGAGTTCTCCTCATGTCTAAGAAAAAAAACGCAATCGACATATCAAAAATCAACCAGATAGACGCATATACTTATGACGATAAAACCCGTGCGAATATTCCTCCGGTTGGAATGGCGCAATATGATACTGTGGCAAACCCGGAAGCAAAATATGCTTACGACCCTCATATAGACCCTTCTCTGCAATGGGCGGGAAAAAAAGAAGGTACGTCCTTCACTGTTCCTACATCGTCAATCCACATCCATGAATCCATAAAGCCCCATAAAATAATCCGTTCCGTACAAACAATGGGTGATGCGTATCACGAAGACCAAGGCTGGTTATTTGGAACAGAACTTGAAACAGACGCGGAGCGGGCAATAAGACGCAATGACGCGATAGAGTTCTACCAGCATAAGGACAAATGGACGAACCGCATGATAGCCGGAGACAGTCTTGTCATCATGAATTCTCTGCTTGAAAAAGAAGGTATGGCAGGGCAGGTACAAATGGTCTATATCGACCCGCCTTACGGTATAAAATACGGTTCCAATTTTCAGCCTTTTGTGAATAAGCGGGATGTTAAAGATAAAAAAGATGAAGACCTGTCAACCGAACCGGAAATGATAAAAGCTTTCCGGGATACCTGGGAGTTAGGAATCCATTCATATTTAACCTATCTTAGGGACAGACTCCTGCTTGCCCGGGATTTGCTTTCCGATTCCGGCAGTGTTTTTGTACAGATAAGTGATGAGAATGTACACTTGGTTCGTTGTATTTGTGATGAAGTTTTTGGGAGAGAAAACTTTGTCTCGGAAATAGTATTTAGAAAAAAGGGAATGACCCTAGGAGCTAATACATTAGAAACAATGAATGACTTTATAATTTGTTATGCCAAATGTCTTTCCCAAATTAAATACCGTCAAATTTATGAAGAATATAATGTGGAAGGTGCTTCACGTTGGACTATGGTTGAATTGGTAGATGGTACTCGACGGCATTTAACAAATGATGAATATAATAATCATAAACTCTTGCCAGTTGGAAGTCGTGTATTTAGGCTTGTTTCACAAAGAGCACCTTCATTTTCACCTAACAATGTTTTTGATTTTGAATATCAGGGAAAAATATATAAAGCTCCAGGATGTTGGGTAACTAATAGCAGTGGAATGGGCATCTTGGGTGATAATAATAGATTTTACCCAGAAGGTACAAATTTAAGTTATATTCAGTACATTACAGATTTTCCATATAAAAAGATAACCAATTTATGGACCGATACTTCTGGTGCAAATGATAAACTATATGTCGTTCAGACAGCAACGAAAGTAATCCAGCGTTGTCTTCTCATGACTACCGACCCGGGCGATTTGGTTCTGGACATTACCTGCGGAAGCGGAACCACCGCGTATGTCGCCGAGCAATGGGGACGCCGTTGGATAACCTGCGACACTTCCCGCATTGCGATTACGCTTGCAAAAAAGCGTCTCATGACAGCAACGTTTGATTACTACAGACTGGCTCACCCCGAACAGGGAGTGGGAAGCGGTTTTGTGTACAAAACGGTTCCTCATATAACGCTCAAATCTATAGCGAATAATGAACCGCCGACGCAGGAAACCCTTTACGACCAGCCCCTCATCGAAAAGAAAAAAGTCCGCATCACAGGGCCTTTTACGGTTGAAGCCCTGCCTGCTCCTACAGTGAAGCCGCTGGATGATGGCGATTTTGGTCCTGCTCCGTTCTTTTATGAAAACGCCGCAAAGAAACAAGCCGACTGGATGCAGGAATTAAAGACTTCCGGCATTTTAGGACGGCAAGGTGAAAAGATTCAATTTTCCCGCGTTGAGCCGCTTGAAGGAACGCAATTTCTTCATGCAGAAGCAGAAACAGATGAAACCGAAAGTCGGCGAGCAGTAATCTGCTTTGCCGGGGAAACCCGCCCTCTCGATATTCGTGTGGTAAACCAAGCCTTAACCGAAACAGAAAACATCAGACCAAAACCTGCCTACATTATATTTGCCGCTTTTCAATTTGACCCTTCCGCCGCGAAACTTATTGACGATACAAAATGGCCCGGCTTAATGCTCTTAAAAGTACAAATGAATCCCGATCTCATGACAGCCGACCTCAAAAAGAAAAGTGCTTCAAGTCAAAGTTTCTGGCTTGTCGGTCAGCCTGATGTGGAACTCATCAAAATAGAAAAAGGTGAAGATAAAGGAAAATATAAAATCAAAGTAAAGGGCTTTGATTATTACGATGTGAAAAAAGGAATTGTCAATTCCGGCGGCACCGATAAAATTGCGCTCTGGATGCTCGATGTCGACTACGACGGAATGTGCGTTGAGCCTCGGCAAGTCTTTTTCCCCATGGAAGGAACAAATGAAGGTTGGGGAAAACTTGCAAAAACCTTGAAAGCCGAAATCGACCAAGATTTGATAGAGAAATATCGCGGTACAGAATCTTTGCCTTTCACCGTAAAAGATAACACGCTCATCGCCGTTAAAATAGTTGACGACCGCGGAATCGAAAGCATGAAAGTTATATCTATCGGCGGTTCAAATGGCTAGAAACATTGACCAACTCATTATCAATTCACCTTACGAAGAACCAAAAGAACACTGGAGTTTTGATGTTAATTCCGACAGCTTCAACCGTATTCCCGGCCGCCGTCTGGCAGGATATTTTGTCGCAGGGCAAGGAAGCAATCAATATAACGACCAAGGCGAATTTATTCAAATTCCTCTGGTAAATGACATCCGCAAAAGAGTAAAAGCGTGGAAACAACATAATTACCCCGGCATTACAGGTGTTACGCGCAAACTCATCGAACATTGGTACACAAAAGATGTCCGCCGCTTCCCGTTTTTCTTTTGTCAGTTAGACGCTATCGAAACAATCATCTGGCTTGCCGAAGCTCCCGATTCTGAAAAGACAGGAATAGACATTAAAGGCGATGGAAGTGAGTTTAAACGTATCTGTACAAAACTCTGTACCGGTGGTGGCAAAACAACCGTCATGGCAATGCTCATCGCATGGCAGATCTGTAATAAAGTTTCGTATCCCAAAGACACTCGTTTTTCCAAAAATGTTTTTATTGTTGCTCCCGGACTTACCGTAAAAAGCCGATTGGAAGTTTTGTTCATCGGAGGTAATAGTTATTATGTTCAGTTTGATATTGTTCCACCTTCATTATTTGATAAACTGCTGAAAGGAAAAGTCGTTATTGACAACTGGCAGTCCCTCGCATGGGATGACGCAGATTCTCTGTTCAAAAGAAAATCAGTTGACAAGCGAGGACCAAAAAGCGATGAAGCCTACGCCCGCCAAGTCTTAGGTTCTATTTCGTCATCAAAAAATATTTTGGTTATCAATGACGAAGCTCATCACGCATGGAGAAAAAATCCCGAAATCAAAGGTAAAGTTACAGGCGTAGAAAAAAAAGACGAACAAGAAGCGACAATTTGGATAAGCGGACTTGACCGTATTCATGCCGCCCGAAACATTTTAACCTGTTATGATTTTTCTGCAACGCCATTCGCGCCTTCCGGCAAGAAGAACGATTCCGAAGCCTTATTCTCATGGATAGTTTCCGATTTTGGTTTAAATGACGGAATAGAAAGCGGCTTGGTAAAAACTCCGCGAATAGTTGTCCGCGATGACGGCATACCAAACGCCGAAACATACCGTTCCCGTCTGTATCATATTTATATGGATGATGAAGTAAAAGATAATATCAATCAGTCTGTGCCGCCAACAGCAACGCTTCCCGACTTGGTGATAAATGCTTACAATCTTTTAGGTGCGGATTGGCTGCAAACCTACAAAGAATGGAAAGCAAACAATCTCGAAGTTCCTCCCGTTATGATTACTGTTGCAAACCGCACAGAAACAGCAAGCCGGATTGAGTATACTTTTTCCAGCAAACAGATTCATATTGATGAATTATGCGATACAAAGTATTTGCGGCAAATCGACAGTAAAAAACTGGAGCAAATAGAAGCAGAAAATATTTCCGTTGATAATACTTTATTATCTGCTGATAATGATGAAATTGAAGGAAGCCACAAGCTCACCCAAAAAGAACAATCCGCTTTTCTACGGGAAGAAGTAAACACCGTTGGACAAATTGGTAAGCTAGGCGAGCAAATCCGTAACATCATTTCTGTTGGAATGCTGACAGAAGGCTGGGACGCAAAAACTGTAACACACATCATGGGTCTTCGCGCTTTTTCCAGTCAGTTGTTATGTGAACAAGTGATAGGAAGAGGACTTCGCCGTTCCTCTTATGAAATTGGCGAAGACGGATTATACGCGCCTGAATATGTAAACATCTTCGGTATACCTTTTTCTTTTCTCCCCCACGAAGGAAACGGTGATGATAAAAAACCGTCCAAGCCTAAATACCCGATTCAGGTAAACCGTGAGCATGAAAAGTTTGAAATCTCATGGCCGAACATTATTCGTATTGACCATGAACTTGCTCCGCGCCTTCATGTTGATATTTCCAAGATTAAGCCATTAACCCTTGAAGCCGGGAAAACCCTCATCAGCGCAGAACTTGCTCCCATTGTCGATGGGAAACCGGACATTTCAAAATGTACCGAAATCGATATTGAAAAACTGGAAAAACATCTGCGTATGCAGGAAATTATTTTCAAAACATCTGCCAGAGTATATGAGGTGATGCCTGCGGATTGGAAAGACGAAGGAACTCCTTTTGCAATGCTCGGTCAAGTTTTTCGTTTGGTTGAAAAATATCTTTCTTCTGGCAGCATACTCATTGAACCTGTTTTATTTGCAAATGATAATCCGTTAAAACGAGAAATTATATATATGCTTAATATGAATAAAATCGTGGAGCATTTATGGAAATTTCTTGAATGTGAAATGACGAAGCGTATCGTTCCTTATTTTAATCCGACAAGTAAAACCCGCAGTACCGGCGATATGCCGACTTGGTGGACGGTAAAACCCCGTCAGCGCCTCGAAAAATCCCACATAAGCCATTGTGTTTTTGACAGCACTTGGGAAGCAAGCGCGTCTTACAGACTTGAGAAAAATCCCAATGTGTATTGCTTCGCAAAGAACGACCATCTTGGATTCGGAATATTATATACGTTTTCTGGAATAACTCATTATTACTACCCTGATTTTTTAATTAAGCTGACGAATAGTAAAATGCTTGTTTTAGAAATTAAAGGCCAAGATACCCCCGAAGTGCAAGCAAAAAGAGAAGCCCTTGCCGAATGGGTGGAAGCGGTAAACTCACTTAAAGAATACGGCGAATGGTGTTGTGATATTGCGTTCGATGCTGCTGAGGTTGATGGAGTTGTAGGAAAGTGGGGTAAATAGTGATTATTGATAGGTGTATAAATTGAGGAGGAAAAATGTTGATTAGCAAAATCTTCAAACAGTACCGACAAATGATAGGATAATTGGATGATTTGATTGTAAAAGATGGAGGATTATATGAATGTCCAAAATCTTCTTCGCATTGGCGACACAATGTTTCTGGAGCGGCAAGAAGTGGTAATAAGGGAAATATATGCTGAATTCCATCTTGTAGAAGTATCTTGTACAGATACAAATTCGGAGTTTTATGTGGATATAAAAGCGCTGACTTCTACACCTAATTGCACATATTCAATCTCCATTAAGTATTTTGGGAGAAGCAATGATGAGTAATATGCTAAATTTTATTGACGGATACATGGATGGAGGTGCTTGGGAGAGATTATGTGTTAGTTGTTATCGTATTCGTTATCAGGAAGACCATTATCAAGAAATCCCTGCCATTCACGAAGGGGACGCTGGCATAGAAGGATTTACAAAAAGTGGTATTGTACATCAATGTTATTGTCCCGAAAAAGATTACTCAGATGATGACCTTTACAACCATCAACGCGACAAATTGACAACAGACATCGATAAGCTCTTGAAAAATGGGAAACGACTGAAAGAACTTGGTGTATCATTAATTACAGAATGGCATTTTAACATTCCAGAATATAAAGATTCACGAATTTTAAAACACGCAACAACAAAACAGAATGAAGTCTTAAGTGTAAAGAATGATAATCAATCTAATTACGATCACATTTCTAATAATTTTAAAATCATTATTAAAATTGCAGATGATTTCGCTCCTGAAATCAGCAGGATTATTCGTAATAGTTTAACTGATATGAAACTCAATCTTGTCGTCAAGCATACTGATGATTGGGAAAACTGCGATTCTGAAAAGGTTGAAAATATACGCCGCAAAGTGAAAGCTGTCATGCACATTAATGATGATTCCGACCAAGGTGTAAACAGAGTGGTAAATATCTATATAAGCTGCTACATCAGCGGGATTGAAATCATGAATAGGCTTCGGGTTAGCTTTCCTGAAATATATGAAAATGTATTCAATTTGGAGAAAAGCTATAAACAAGATGTTACCTTGAAAACGCTCATGAATACTGACCATACAATGAACAAGAGAGTTTTTGATGAAATACTTAATGATTTTGAACAGAAATTGCAACAAGAATTCTCGCCAATGTTCACACTTTCTTCAATAGGTGAATTAAAGCAGGATTTGATTGCGAGTTGGCTTGCCGACTGTTCAATGGAATTTAGGAGTATGTAGTTATGGAAAGTAATCCCATACAAAATGCTGACATTGTATTTAATGCTAAACCAGATGCTGTCCCCTATAATTATCGTATTAGTTATAAGGTTTCCCAGTTATGTCTAATTCTGCATATTTGTGGATGGAGGAATGTTTGCTCATTAGTGAAAATTCACATGATTTCATTTGCATTAATTTCACAAAATAATATGACGAAGCTCATTGATTATGTTAATGGGCTTGGATTTTCACCAATAGTACGCTTTGACCCAGCCGTAAATAGAGCATTGTCTTTTGCTGTTGCATACGGTTTTGTCGAACAGCAAAAGACAGGAAAGTATAAACTAACTGACCAAGGAGAACGTCTTGCAGAACAAATTATAACGGTGAAAGACCTGATGGTTTCAGAGATACACAATTTGAATATGCTTGAAAAAAAGCTTACAGAATATAAGGTCGATACATTAATGGGAATGTGGAGTGGAAATTATGCTTAAGATAAACAGATTACGAGTTGAAATAAATACAGAGAACGGTATGTATGGAGTCGATGAGAAATTCAACAATGGATTGAATTTTGTTGCCAGTCTTGATAATACCTGTGGAAAGAGTTCTATTCTCGCAGGGATATATTATTGTCTCGGATTTGAGCAAATCCTTGGTGGAGTTAGCGGTATTGGTAGCAAGGTCTTAACTTCTGTTTTCAAGAGTATTATCGATGATAGTGGTAAATCATGGAGTGTTACCGAATCTGGTGCTTATCTTGAAATTAACAATAAAATTGAAACCGTAACTGTATATAGAAACGTCAAAGCCGAAGGCAAAGATAATCATCTGATTACTGTATATTATGGAAGTTATGATAAGATTGCTGATCCAAAAACAATAGCAGAAGATTTTTATGTGAATTATCCAAATGCAGCGACTAACAAAAAAGGCTTTCATGCCTTTTTAGAAGAATTCATGCATTTAGAATTACCTTTTGTACGCACCTCGGATGGTAGTGAACGTAAGCTCTATTTACAGGTTGTTTTTGCTTCAATGTTTATCGAACAAAAACATGGGTGGTCAGGCATATTGTCTGGTATGCCTATCTTTGGAATACGAGAGTCAAAGAAACGGGTTATTGAATATATATTGGGACTGGACACGTTGAAAAATGAAAAGGAGAGAGAACGCCTAAGCACAGTCAAAATACAAATTGAGTACGAATGGAAACAGCTTATTTCTGAAATGCAGACAATTGCAATTTCTGGGATAACTGAGATTATTAATCTTCCACAAACTCCACATGTTTTAGACGACAAAGACTTCAGCCGAATAGCATTAGTAGCTGATGGTGGTCAGATAGTTGATGATGTAATCGACAAATTACAAGTGGAATATAATGGGCTGAGACAGTTAAAACCTCGTGTGATTGATAATTTTGAGTCTCTTCACATTGAATTATCAGAGACAGAATCGTCAATACAGGAATTGGAAACAATGACATCTTCCCTTTTACAACATATAACAAGTAGTAATGTCGCTATTTCTAGGTTGGAATCTGATATAGAGATAATCAATTCTGATATCAGGAATAATGAAGATGCCGCCAGATTACAGAAATTTGGTTCAGAAGCAACGGGGAATAACTTGTCTGTAAATGTATGTCCAACATGTAAACAACATATTGAAGACAGCTTACTTCCTTTGGCGACTGATGCCGCATTTATGTCTATTGACGACAACATAAAACATCTTAAAGAACAAAAGAAAATGCTTGAGTTTTCACTAAATAGCCGCCGCAAAACTCGTGATGAGTTATTACTTCAAAGACAACAAATTGAAGCAAGGCTACAAACATTGCGGCGTCTTGTACAGTCATTACGTTCAGACCTATATTCGTCACTTGATACAGAATCGTCCGAAGCGATAATGCTTAAAAAAATTGATATATCAAGACGTATTGAACAGCTTAATTTACTAAAAGATAACATTATTGTATCGATAGGGAAATTATCTGAGTTATCAAATCAGTGGAAAATCTATCTTGATCAAAAGCAGAAACTGCCTGGTAAATCTATCTCTGATTCAGATGTTGAAAAGATTGAAAGATTGAAGATTCGATTTACTGAAAATCTCAGAATGTATCACTACAGTAGTCTCCCCAGTTTTGATGGAATTGAGATTTCGGCAGAATCCTTGTTGCCAACAATAGATGGATTTGACATGAAATTTGATTCATCTGCAAGTGATGGCATTCGGATGATTTGGGCTTTTACTATGGCACTTTTGCAAGTATCTATCGAGAAAGGAGGAAATCATCCTTGTATTGTAATATTTGATGAACCAGCTCAACAAAGTATTGTTTCCGAAGATATGAAGAATTTTGTTGATTCAGCAAGAAAGCTTGCAGATGCAAGCCAAATCATCATGGCGATTACTCTAAATAGCAAAGAACTTAATGACATCATTGAGAACATGGAAGTAGATACCTATCACAAGATTAATATTACAGGTAAAGCGTTCAAAAAGTTCGATAAAGTAAAAGAAACTTTCATTTAGTACAAGGAGCGTTTTTAAAATATGAATATGAACACCGACAAAATTGTCATCTATACAAAAAGGATAAATTATCCATGACACTAACCATCACCCAACCCCGCTTCATCACCTCAATCAAAGAAAAAATCCGTCTAGCACACTACGAAACCTTTCAGGAGGGACTGCCAAAATGACAACATTAAACCAGTTTCTCATTGCGGAAGCAACCGAATATGAATTTAAGTCTGCTGTCGAAATCAACAAGCCGCGCAGTTGGCTGAAGACCGTCAGTGCGTTTGCCAACGGTGTGGGCGGCAGTATATACTTCGGTGTGTCCGATGATGGTATTGCTATCGGATTGGATAATGCCCAGAAAGCCGCCGAGAAGGTCAGCGAACTTATAAAGGCAAGAATCGAACCTGCCATCAAGAATGTCGTGCTTGAATCGCTGAACGCTGACGGAAAGGACATTCTCCGCGTCCAAATTTCAGGGGGAGCGAACACACCCTATTACTACACGGGCGACGGAACAAAAATTGCCTATTACCGTATCGGAAATGAGTCAGCTCAAGCGCCCGCCTCAGTCCTTAATGAACTGCTATTGAAAGGACTTCACCAGACTTTTGATGCCCTCGAAACGAAGTATCGTTTTTCGGATTACAGCTACACACTGTTCGAGGCAACATACAAACAAAAGACAGGAATTGCCATTGATAAGCCGAAAGATTACCGCTCTTTCGGAATGCTGATGGGCGACGATACGCTGACCTATACCGGTGCGCTCTTTGCCGACCAATGCCCAATTTACCAGTCGCGGGTATTCTGTACCCGTTGGAATGGTTTGAAAAAGGGCGGGCTTTATGTTGATGCTCTCGACAATGATGAGTTCCAGAGCAATGCCATTTCCCTACTCACAGATGCCTTGAAATTCGTGCGGCATAACTCGTCCGTCAAATGGAAGAAGACCGGCAGCGGCAGAATCGAAATGCCGGACTATCCGCCGGAGGCTGTACATGAAGCTCTGGTTAATGCCCTTGTTCATCGCGACTATATGATTCAGGGCAGCGAAATTCATGTAGATATGTACGACGACCGTCTTGAGATAGTTTCGCCCGGCGGAATGCCTGACGGCAAGCGGATTCAGGACTTGAATATCGATGATATTCCGTCAATCCGTAGAAATCCTGTTATCTGTGACCTTTTCAGCCGCCTGAAATTGATGGAACGCCGAGGAAGCGGTCTGCGTAAAATTATTGACCAGTACCCGGAAGACGCCTCGCCTTCATTCCGTTCCACTGAACAGTCCTTTATTGTAACTTTGAAAAATTTGAACTATGCCAAATCATCTACGCCACATAGCGATAAAGTTGGCGTAGATATTGGCGATGAAAATAATGCGAATTTGATTTTGAACGCTATTTCAGAAGACCCGAAAATCACTCAGAAAAACATTGCAGTCAAGACAAGCTTGTCGACGCGCACGGTTTCAAGGGAAATAAGAACGCTGCGAGATACCGGCGTTATTCGCCGTGTTGGGTCAGATAGGTCCGGTTATTGGGAGATTGTGAAATGAATTAAAGTTACGAATCGAAGTAAAAGAAGGTCTTGTAATGGATGAAGAAATAAAGGCACTCGCCCACGAAATCGGAATGATGTTTCAATCAGCGGCACAGTCAGGCATATCCTACTATCGTCCTATTGCTAATCAAATTTTAAGCGGACAGATCACTGACCCGAATGAAATTGAGCATATCCTCGATTATATGCTTGATTACTGTTATGATACTGAAATGTTATCGATGTACAAAAGCGTTTGCCGATTCTTATATTATAAACATCCCGAACTGGTTTATAATGCCGTAATGAACTATAGAAATGTATGGGATAGCGATGAAGATACCGGCGAATATGCAGAAGGCAAGATTGAAAAAAAGGAGACAAAAGAAAATGACACCACACATTAACAATCAATGTAAATGTACTTACCCATGTTCACGCCACGGTAACTGCCAAGCATGTCAGGAATATCACCGAAGAGACGGAAGTCTTACTAATTGCGGTAAAGACGGCCGAAACGAATGTAAAACCAACCCCAATAAATAATGTGTTTAAAAATAAATTGATTCTCTCAAAAACCACAGTATTGAAATCTAAAAAATTGTTTCGCAAACCGCCGCCTTTTTGTTTTCAACCTTAACCCAAACTACTCCGTCCCGCGTCTTTTCAGTGTACGCCGAATTTTTTATTTGTAAAGGCTAAACGTTGCTCGCTCTGGCTCGGCCTTGACAAATAAAAAAGTTCGGCAGTGGGAACGTTAAAGCGGGACAGAGTAACCTGCACCGCACAAAACTTCACGGAGGTGCAACATGCACACATACGAAAGGGTAAAAGGCTACACACCCCAAATCAGCCTAACACTAAGCGGAGCACTCAGGCGCATGGCTTGGCTGCATAAAGAAACAATGGTCAAAACATTGGAACGTATTGTCAGGGAAGCAGCCCTCAAGTACAACCTCGCAGACCTATGCGAAGCCTGTAAAGGGCACACAAAACAATGTGAAACCTGCCTTTTGTTTCAAGAATCAATGGGTTCTTTTAACGGCAGTGAATTCACTGTTGGTTAATTCCTATCAGCATAAGCCGGGCGGTTTTGTCAGCCGCTCGGTAAAGACTTTGAATTTCCAAAAAAGCGGCAGAAAAAACGACAGAAAAAGTGACTGAATTTTTAGTTCTCTGTAGTCTGATATACTTCACAATATGTCTTTTAAAAAACAGTTACTTAATTTTTTCAGTATTTTAGGACAATATAATCTTAGTTATAGTGATATATTCTCCATGCAGAGAAACTCTGGATCTGCTTGTGGGGGTTCAAATCCTCCCTGGGGAAATACGCTAAGTCTATATGGTATATAGACTTAGCACGAACCACCTAACAGAGCGGAGTTCGTAATCTTACTAAAAAACGCCAATGTACAAAAAATGTACAAATAACATTTTGTATACATGGCTTTTTGGAGTATTTTTATGGATACTTGCCCGTTCTGCGTTTTTAAACGTTCTAACCGCCCTTATTACTATGTTCTTTTCAAAGATGACAAGGGTAATTATGTCAACAAACCTATTTCAACCAAGAAAGCAATCAAAAAAGAAGCTGAACGAGTTGCCTTAACGTGGCTTCGTGAAGGCATTCCGCAAAAAGACAAAGTTGTCAAAGTCAATGAATTGTCTTTGACTGATGTTGCTCGGAAAATAAAATCCGGCAATGAAGCGGAAGCCGTATTAGCTGAAATGCAAAAAAGAGGCTTGCTTAAAAACTTTATCCTAAACGATACGCCCCAAGCGGAAGATTTCATTTCGTTTCTTACCACCTTTTGGGATTGGGGACAATCGCCCTACATCAAAGAGAAACTGCGGAAGAATCACGGGATACATCAGCGGTACTGCCGATTGAATAGTCAGGCTATAAATTTGTACTGGAAGCCCTTTTTTGAAGGGCGGTTCTTGGGTGAAATTACCGAAGCCGATATTGACGCATTTATTGACTTCATGGGTGAAAAGCCGATTTCTTCTTCACGAAAAAATGCCGTCATAAAAGCCGGAACTATAGCCCTGCATTGGGCTTTTAACAAAAACAAAATTCCTAAAGACCCGGCAAATGGACATATTCTGTATACCGGAGAAGAACGGAAAAGAATTATTCTTACGCCCGCATCCGCGGCGGCTGTGTTTCGGGCAAAGTGGGAAAACAGCAAGGCAAAACTTGCCAATATGTTAGCTGCTGTTACCGGAATGAGAAGCGGGGAAATTATCGCATTACGCTTTCAAGATTTGGGGCAGGATTGTTTGTATGTTCAAAACTCATGGAACAGAGTTGACGGCTTAAAACCGCCCAAAAACAATGAATCGCGCATTGTGGAACTGCCCTTCCCTGATTTGGTATATGAGTTATTTGAACAAGCGCAAAAAGAAATCCGTGGGGCATCAAAGGAAGCACAGCGACAAGCTGTGTTGATAAAAAAACTGCAATGATGGGAGCCCCAAAAAAAGCGCAAAATGAACAAGATAGCGCGACAGCTTTAGCTGGAGCGGCGGGCGTGTCGCCTGAAAGTTTTGTTTTCTGGTCGGAGTTTAAGGCTGACAGACCTATGCAACCGTATATGTTTGTTGACGGTTTGCGTGACGCTCTCGTGCA
>QMCE01004113.1_pt1 | contig 17974 bp, 9 predicted proteins | sample 1821851 | NCBI WGS metagenome assembly QMCE01 (sample SAMN09453174, study PRJNA476694) | Termite gut metagenome, whole genome shotgun sequencing project. | isolation source: worker | host: Odontotermes sp. | place: South Africa:Pretoria | collected 2016-01-28
AGGGTGGGCGGATTTTCGCGGCGGAGCAGTTCGACGGCGGTGGCGAGGGCGCCTGTCTGCGTCGACGGATCGTCGCCCAGGGCGCTGTGCGCCCAGAGTCCGAGGTCGCCGGCAATGTCTGCAAGAACGGCGGCGGGCGCGTTTTCGTGGAGCATTTTCGCGTGCGCGCGCATCTGCGCGAAGGCGTCGGCGATGGGGTTGCCCTGTGCGGCAGCGCTTGCAAAGAGGTGGCAGAATGCGCCGCCCGCTTTTTTCCACGCGTAGAGTTCCGGATCGGAGACGCCGAAGAGTTCGCCGCGCAGGACGGCGGTGAGCGCTATGGGGTTGTCCGGGTTGTCCAGCGCCGTCAGGTAGTCCGCGAGGAGGCGGAGGCTTGCGGAGCCGCCCAGGGTGCCGCCGCTGGACAGGCGGCATGCAAGGCCGAGGGCGCGGACGGCGGCGGCGTAGAGGGCGGCTTTCGACTTTTCGTAGGTAATGATGAGGAAGTCGCCGGGGCGCGCGGGGCGTGCCGCGCCGTGGTCGGGAATCGGCAGCTCCGTGTCCACCGCGTGGCGGATGAAGCGGGCGATGCGCGCGGCCTCGTCGCGGAAAACGTCCGCGTCCGCAATGCCGTCCTTCTTCGAGACAGCGGCGGTCTCCAGACGAAAAACCCCGTGGAAGCCTGTGCCGCAAGGGTCGCCGGCATTGTCCTCAAATTTTCCGAGGCCGGGTTCGAGGGGGACGTAGGCCGGTTTCCGTTTCCGCGAAGCGGCCGCTGCGCGCGATGTGTTCCGTGGTGTTGCTCTCCTGTCCGCTGTCTGACAGGAAGAAGGTCTCGTTCACCCATTCGAGAATGTCCGGCGCGCTGCGGAAATTCGCGGTAAGTCCGAGCACGCCGCCGCCGTGCGCCCGCACCAGATTCTTGATTTCCTGGTACACCGTTATGTCCGCCCTGCGGAAGCGGTAGATGCTCTGCTTCGGGTCGCCGACGAGGAAGATCGCGCCCGGGCGCGGCGTGCAGCGCCGCCAGTCGCGCTCGCGGCTGTTCTCCCCTGCGAGGAGGAACAGGAGTTCCGCCTGCACGGGGTCTGTGTCCTGCACTTCGTCTATGAGGAGGCGCGGATACTGCTCCGCGAGGTCGGCGCGGACGGCGGGGTACTCGCGGAGCATGCGCGCCGTCGTCAGGAGAAGATCCTGAAAATTCACCGCCCCCCGTTCCCGCCGCAGCGCGTCGTACCCGTCGCGTGCGAGGCGGTAGGCGTCGAGGGCGGCGGCGTAGGCGGCGGCGAGGCAGGCGTTTTTGAACGGCTCCGCCGTTTCCCCGTAAAAGCGCAGGTAGCTGTTTTCGAGTTCCGCAATCCCGTCCTTGTCGAGGCCGAGGGCGAGCCAGCTTTTCTGGATGATTTTCGGGGATTTTTTGAAGCGCCCCGCGAGCCTGTGCGCCTCGTCGAGGCTGAAGTGCTGCTGCCGCCGCCTCTGGAAATAGCGGCGGAGGAACTGGCAGATCGGCATCAGCTCGTCCGTGCCCGGGTCGGCGTCTGCAAGCGCGGCGGCGAGCGCGGTGAGGGAGTCGTGGTACTGCCGCGCGCCGGCGACGAAGGCGCGCGCGTCGATCTGCCGCAGCCCCGCGTCGCCGCCCATCCATTCGTCAATGTCCGGATACTCCGCGAACGCGAAAAAGCCCTGTCCCAGCGTGTCCATGTCCAGTCCGAACGTTTCGAACACGGCGTAGAGATCGCGGTGCTCGCCGGCCGAGAGGGTGCGCGCGAAGTCGTTCCAGGCCTGCGCGCGGAGGAGGGCGTCCTCGTCGTCTTCGAGTTCGCGGAAATCGGGGGACAGGCCCGCTTCGACAGGGCGCTCGCGGAGGAGTCGCGCGCAGAAGGAATGTATTGTTCCGATGTGGCTGTCCGCGAGGGCTGCGGCCGCGTCTGCGCGTTCGTCGCCGTCGAAAGTCTGCGCCACGCGGTTTTCGAGCCGCTGGCGGAGTTCGCCTGCGGCCTTGTGCGTGAAGGTGACGGCGGCGAAGCGGCGGTGCCCGCGCCGGAGGAGGTTCAGGATGCGTTCGACCATGGCGGTTGTTTTGCCCGTGCCGGCTGCGGCTTCGACGACAAGGTTTGTGTCGAGGTCGTTGGCGATGCGTTCGCGGGCTGCGGCGTCGGGGAGGGTCATGGATTTTGTCATGCCGCCGATTAGAGGGGATTTTCTGAAAAAACTCAAGTCCGGCGTTTCGCGGCCGATGATGAATATGTGCGGCATGCGGCAAGGGAAATTGCCTCAGGGACGAGGTCTCGTTTGCGAAGCGCTTTGCAATGAGGAGATCATCATGTCCATGGGGATTGCGGCGTTCGGTGTTTCTTCGTCTTCGTTTTCGCCCCTTGTGTTCAATGCGCGCAACAGCGCTGCGCGTTCTTCTTCGCCCGCAACGGGCGTGGTCGATCAATTTGTCCGTTCTTCCGGAGAAATGGGGGGACGAGAAATGCGGGGACAGTATACCATTTGTTCGGCAAACCGAACAAATGGTATACTGTCCCCGCATTTCTCGTCCCCCCATTTCTCAGATCTCACCTCCATTGCCGGCCGGCAGCAGGCGGCAAAAAACTACGACGCCATCCTGAAGGATCTCCGCACGCGCTACGCCGAGCCGGAAGCCATGCGCCGCTTCGACGAAATCATGCGCGCCGACGGCTTCGAGCGCTTCGAATACAGCAGCACGGAACTCCCCCTCTCGGGCAGCAACAGCACCGCAGCCGGCCTCGCCAACCGCCCTGTCGAAATCCTTCCCCTTGAACATGCCGACGCGATACGCCAAATGCCCCGCGACACAACCAGCGCAAACATGGTGCTGCACTCCTCCGTGCACGCCGGAATGCAGGGGGACGAAGCCGCCGTCGCGACCGAGTCCTGGGCAATCTACGGCGCGGAGCGGCCGTATTCGGAGGAAATGCAGGCAGCCTGGCAGAGCCGGTACAAAGACGCCGCGCAGAAGGATGCCGGCGTGGATCTCGACGCGTACATGGCGGGGCTTTCCGACGCGGCGCAGCGCTCCGTCGTCTCGACGAGTTCGGACATTGCCTCGCGGGTCTCCCGGATTCTCCAGGAGAACGGCGTTGAACTCGGCAGCGGGGAGTATCTTGATTTCAGCGTGTTTGTCGACGACAGGGGCGAGGAATTCCTTCAGGTCGGCGGCAACTGGGGCATGAACGGGCCGCAGCTTCCGCTGGGCGACATATTCGGCGGGGACAAGGAATTTGTTGCCGCGATCAAGCGCCGGATGGCGGATCCGCCTGTTGAAAATCCGTTCCAGGAGGACGGCGATTTCCAGGACGGAGATCGTTCCGTGGAGTATTCCGTCAGCCGCCGCGTGACGTTCCGCGCGGACGAGCCTTCGACTGCGGTGATGAACGACCGCCTCGGCGTGACCGGCAAAGGCTACACCTATGTGAAAAAAGCGGGCGACTATTTCGACCCCGAAGCGGGAAGCTACAGCGTGCGCGCGCAGCCGCCGATGACCGACCTCTTCGTCAAGGGGCAGGAACAGTACATGCTGGATCGGTCGAAATGCAAAGCCGCGGCGGACAGGGCGCTGGCGGAGGCTCTGGAGACGGGTGCGCCCGTGGCGGGGACGATTTCCCGCGTGGACATTGACAAGACTGTTGTGGCGAGCGCTGCCGCCTGGGAAGCCTACAACGACAGCGTCGACTGGTACGACTGCGCAACCGGGGAAATCATCGACCATGCCGGAGACGGCAAGCACTACGGGGAGACGCCCAACGTGGAGCGGGAGAAGCGGCGGATCGCGGAAGCCGAAGCTGAATCTGCAACCGGAAAAGCGTCTGCACCCGGCGGCGGTGCGGAAGGCGGAGAAGAACCTGATTCCGAACCGGAGCCTGTCGCGTATCTCGACGCGCAGGACGTTCCTGCCGGCGGCGTGCGGCGGCCGCGGGATTTCCGGGAAGTTGTGGCAGAGTTGAATGCGCGGTATGCGGCGATTGAGACGCTTCTGCGGCCGAAGGCGGCAATGCAAGCATAACGCATGTGTTTTTTTTCTCAAGTTTTCTTTGCTGAATCCGATAAGTATCGTAAGGAATATCTTCGCTTCGCGTTTCCTGTCGTTTTTTCAGCTTGAGGGGAGAAGACCATGATGACGAAGGTGGGGAATCAGGGCGCCGCGCCGCGCACGCCGACCGCATACATCCGGGGCGACATGGAGGTGGACAAGCGCAGCCAGACCTTGCAGAAACGCGCGGAGAAGATTCGCGAAATCCTGGCGAACAGCCCGGACATCGTCGATATTTCCGACGAGGCGCGGGAACTGGCGGCGACGGCTTCCGTCGTCTTCAACACGACGGCGAAGCCCGGCGGGCTGGACGAAACCAAAGGTCTCGCCACCCGCGAAGAACGGGAGGAGACGGCAAAGCGGTATGACAAGGTTCTCGAAGATCTCCGCGCGGAATACGGCGAAGAAGAGGCGATGCGGCGCTTCGACAAGTTCATGCGGGACGAAGGCTACGAGGTGGTGACGGATGCCCGGAACGGCGGGAACCCGACCGGCGGGCTGCTGCCGGGCATGCGTTTCCATCCCGGGTTTTCCGCCGGGGTCGTGCTGCCGCCGAACGGGCAGGAGCATTCCACGTCGGGCATGCAGACCTATTCCTCCATCCGCGGCGCGGTGGGGAGGAGCGGCGACGTGGAATACCTCGCCGAGACCTACGCGAACTACGGGTCGCATCTGAACCGGGACGTGCACGACGCCCTGGCCGGCGTGTACGAGAAGAACATGGCGGCTGCGCAGAAAGGCGCGTCGTTTGACCTGAAGGAATACATGACCTCCCGCTACGGTTCCAGCCCGCAGACCTCCGCCGTGTCCGCCAGCGCGAGCCTCGGAACCGTGGCTGCGGATCTGCTGCAACGGGCGGGCGTCACGCTGGGCGAAGGCGAAAACGTGCACTTCGGGCTGCACGAGGACGGCAGCCTCTTCTTCTCCGGCCAGTTCGACGAGGCGGAGCAGAAGGCGATTGAGAATGTCCTGGCGTCGGATCCGGGCATTGCGCGCGCGTTCAAGGCGGAGTACGACCGCGTCGCGATGACGGACGCGTCCTCGCTTGCCGGCGCGTACAGCAACGGCTCGCGCGGCGTGGAATACGGGGAGGTGTCGCGCTCGTTCATCTATTCGGCGTCGGAGCCTTCCGCCGTCGTCATGACGGACAACATTTCCGTGCGCTCGACCGGGTACAATTACCAGAAGAAGGTTTCCGACTCCTTTGACATCAACGCGGACATGCGGATGGCCAGCGACGGCGGGGTCAATCTCATTTCCATGGACTTCGAGAATGCGCAGAAGGTGAACAAGGATTTGCAGGCGCGTTTGAATGCGGCGGCGGAGAGCGGCGAGGCGATTGCGTCCACCCTTTCGAAGTCCGAGTACGACGCGATTCAAAAGGCGCGCGGCGGCGGATTGGCGGGCGCGGGGCCGAACGCCAGCGGCTTCATGATGGGTCTGCCTGAAGGCTGGACGTCCGGCATCCACTACGCCGCCGGCTCGCCGGAGGCGGAGAAGCGTGCCGCGGAGGCGAAGCAGGCGCTGCAGGATCTCGAAGCGGATCCGCGAACGCGGGGAGCCGAGATCGCGTACACGGACGAGAAGGGAAAAGAGCGCGTGGCGACGGCTGCGAAGATACTGCGAAGATACTGGAAATGCTGGCGCTTCGCAAGGAAGCGCCGGCAACGGAAATGATCGATTCGATCATGCGGTCTCTGGTGAAGCTGCGCTCGGGAGAATAAGGCGAACGCGAGGAATGCGGGGACATAAGGAGGAGCAGGCCGATGCGGGTCTGCTCCATTTTGTTTTTGCCTTGGTGAACGTCGTTCGCGGACACGGGGTATCTCCTCCGCTCCGGAGACACCCCGCATCCACGAACGACTGCGTTTGTGCTTTGCCGTTTCATGGATGCCGCCTTTCATGCCAAAGCGGTTGCGGTACGCTCTTTTGAAGGATATACTGACAGCGGGGAGGAATGGAGAATGGCAAAAAGAAAAGCGCCTCTGCAACTGCTGTCGCCGAAGAACGACTTCGTCTTCAAGCAGATTTTCGGCGATGCGAAGAACACCCGGCCGCTGGAGTCTTTTCTGCAGGCGACGCTGGAACTGCCGGCGGAGGAATTCAAGGAGCTGTCGATCATCGATCCGAACATGAACCCGGAGCACGAAAGCGACAAGCTCTCCATTCTCGACGTCCACGTCAAGATGCGCTCCGGCAAGGAAGTGGACATAGAAATCCAGACCCAGGTCATGCCGGACATGTGCAACAGGCTGCAATACTATACGGCGAAGATGCTTGCGAACCAAATCCAGTCGGGAGAGAAGTATAGTGCTCTGTCACAGGTGATCACCATTGCCATCGTGGATTTCACCCTGTGGCCGGATCGAAAACGCTACCACCACCGTTTCTGCATGCACGAACCGGAGGCGGAAATACTGTACCCGGACTCGATGGAGATCCACACGCTGGAGCTGCCGAAGATCCCCCGGGACTACGACGGCTCAAAGCTTTGTGACTGGCTGCGCTTCATCTCTTCGCGCACGAAGAAGGAATTCGAGTTTCTTGCAGGAAAGGATACAGCCATGGCAGAGGCATATTCCCGCTTGATGGTTCTCTCCCAGGACGAGAAGGAACGCCTGCGCGCCCTGGCTCATGAGAAATTCGTGCGCGATCATGCCAGCCGAATGCAGGGCGCACGCGAGGAGGGTCTCGCGGAAGGTCTCGCAAAAGGCGAAGCGCGAGGCGAGGCGCGGGCGATGCAAAAGATCGCGCGCCAGATGCTTCTGCGCCATACGCCGGTGGAGGAAATAGCCGCAATCACCGGCCTGCCGGAAGCGGAAATCATGCGCCTGTCGAAAAGACGCGCGACGGTTCGCAGCGAAAAAAAGGGCAGAAAAAAGTAATTCTCCAGAGAGTCGCTCGCCCCGTTTCTCACGTCCCCGCATTTCTCGTATGGAGCAGGCCGATACAGGTCTGCTCCATTTTTCCTACTCCCGCAGCGCTCTCCAGGGCGCGAGGAGGGGGTCGGCTGCGTGCGGCGCGGTCGCGGGGAAGAGAGGGGCGTAGTCGGAGAACTGCCTGTCCTTCGGAAGGGGGGAGGCGGGGTAGATGCCGCCCGCGAGAAGACGGCGGAGATGCGTGAGAAGCTCCCTGCCCGCAGGAACAAGCTGCGGCCAGGCATAGGTGAGCGTGCGGCCCTCGTCACGGGGCATGGGGAAGAAATAGCTGAAACTGCGCACAGGCTCCGGCACGCCCTGCGCGCGCAGAACATGATCCAGCATCAGGCTGTACAGCAGCGGCTGCAGATGGCGGCCCTGCAGGAAGGGATCGGCGACAGAGTATTTGTCCGAGCGGCCGGTCTTGTAATCCCAAATCAGGAGGCCGCCGCCGTCGCGCAGGCGATCAATCCTGTCGATGCGCCCCTTGAGCGGAAGGACTTCGCCGTCGGGAAGCGGCAGCTCCACCGCGTCCGTCCGCTCCCACGGGGGCGCGTCCTCCTTCGCGCCGCCAAGGGCGGCTTCGAGGCGGACAGGGCGGGCTTCGGCGTTCCGCCCGATCTCCGTGGCAAGAAAGATGACGCAGGCTTCCGTCATTTCGGCGCGGTCGCGGTCGGCGGCGAGACGGTCGCGGACAGGCTTCCGGCGGCGGAAACGGCGGACGGCGTCGTCGAGCATTTCCAGAAGGCGCGCCTTGTGCCGCTCCATGGATTCGCCGGTGACGGCGTCGTCCTCCCGCAGCAATCCGCCGACAAAGTCCTGAAAGAGATCGTGCAGGAGATTGCCGCGCTCGTTCCCGTCCAGCCATTTCCCGGGCGTCGGATCGAAGCGGTCGGGCAGGGTGATTTTCAGCACGCGCCTGTAGAAATACTCCGCCGGGTTCGTGGCGAGCGTCTCCATGTCTGTGGGGGAAATCGCCCAGGGGCGCTCCCGGTAGTCCGCGCCCGCTTCGGGGACGTGGCCGTCGCAGGCGGTGAAGTCCGCGCTCCGCCGCGCGGCAAGGGCGTCCGCGCCCCGGGCGAGGCGCGGAAACCAGGGGGCGAAATCGGCAGGCGTCAGCGCGTTCTTCGGCTGCGAGAGAACTGTCCACAGGATCGCGTCGCGGCCGGAGGCAACCTCGCCCGCGGCGGCGGGGCGGAGGGTGGCGGCGTGCGCGGCGTCGCGGACGCCGGGCGCGTTTTTCTCCGCTTCCGCGAAGCGGGTGAAGAGGGCGGCGGGGTACTGTTCCCTGTCCGTCTCCGCGTCGTGGCGGGCGTGGCTCAGGGTGACGCGTCCCCGCAGGCGCGCGAGGAGGCGGCGCAGGGCGGCGTCGCGGCGCTCGCGGGCTTTCACGGAAACGGGAAGATCGCGGGAGAGGCGCAGGCGCTCCCTGTCCAGCAGCACCGGATCCTGCCGCGCGCCGCCGGGGAAGCGGCTGTCGTCGAGGCCGACGAGGAAGGTGCGCTCCCGCCCGGAAAAGCCGCCGGAGTGGATGTCCGACACATGCATCTTCCCCGGCTGGGGCGGAAGGCCCATGACGTGCAGGCTGTCCGCGAGATCGCGCAGCCAGGCGACGGGCTGGAAGCCCGGCCAGCCGCAGTGGGGAATCCAGCGCGCAAGCAGCGCCGCGAAGGCGGACGCGGCGTAGGCGTCGAGCTTCGACGATGCATGGCCGGCAATGCCGAGAAGCTTCTCCGCCGCGCGGAGCACGCCGGGCGCGTCGGCGAGGTCAAGCGCCTGCCCGCCGTTCGCGAGCGGGAGGATGTCGTCAAGGCGGCGGAGGAGCCAGGATTCGGCGGCGCGCATCTGCTCCGCTGTTTCGTCGCGGTTTGCGTCCGCGTCGCTGCTGTCGCGCCGCTTGCGGGCGAGGGCGCTGCGGTATTCCCCGGGCGCGCCGTGGACGGGAAGCTGGAGGACGCGGGAGGCCAGGTCTTCCGGGCGCACGTCCGGTGCGTGCCGCCGCCAGCCGTCGCCGAGCAGGCCGTCCCGCAGGATGTTCGCGAGGCCGGCGGGGGGAAGGTCGTTGGCAATCCAGTCTGTCCAGGCGGCGAGGAGGCGGGCGGGGCGGGAGTATTTCGCCGGAACGCCGCTGTGGAAGGTCACGGGGATGTCTTCCGGAGGGCAGCCGAAGGTCTCCATCGCCGCTTCGCAGATCGCGGGGATGCAGGTGCGGGCGTCGGTGACGACGACTTCGGCCGTGTCCAGCGGGGCGGCGTCGCGGAAGAGCGCGCGGAGGATGTTCCGCGCCTCGTTCGCCGTGCTGTCTGCCGTGCGTGTGGCGAAGGCGGCGCATTCGTTGGCGGCGGGGTCGGCTATGCCGGGGTCTTCGGGAAGTATGCGGAGGCGGTCTTCGGGCCAGGCGTCGATGAGGGCGAGGGTGTCGTGCGCGGCGTTTTCCCTGACCGACTCGGGGACGAGGAGGATGGGCTGTTTTTCTTTTTCTCTGCGGCGGAGGACGGCGAGGGCGCAGTCGAGCAGGGACGCGTGGTCTGCGGCGCCGGCGCGGGAGCGTGCTTTTCGGTATTCGCGGTAGAGGTTCGCGAGTTCGTCGGCTTTTTCTTTGGAGGCGAATGTCTGTGCCGCTTTCGGGAGGGCGGGGAGTCCGGCTGCGTCGAGTTCGCCCAGGGCGCTTGCAAGCGTTTTGACAAGGGACAGGGAGGCGGGGAGCCGGGTGAAGTAGCCTGTGCCGTCCTGTCTGTTTGCGGCTGTGCGCATGTTTTCGAAGAGTGTGCCGACGAGGGCGAGGGTTTCTTCTTCCTGCATGAGGCGGAGGCTGTGCCGGCGGAGTTCGGGTTCCGCGAGGTCGAGGAGGAGTCGTGCGGGGGTGATTGGCCGCGCGTTTGCGATGCCGCCTGTCATGCGCGCCGCCCAGTCGAGCCATTCTCCGCCGACGCGGTAGGACGGTGCGAGGAGGAGTTTCTCGCGCAGCGGGTGTGCGCGGGCGGCGTCGGCGAGGGCGCGGATCAGGGCGGGGGGCATAGTCTTCTCCAAGCACTGCGAACTGCATAGTATTAATAACCGATCAACACAGAGGACACAGAGAGCACAGAGGGCACAGAGAACCACAACCGCAACCACAAGCACTTTTTTATTATACTATAAAAAAAAGAGTAGTTTGCAGTTCTCTGTGCTCTCTGTGTGCGGTTCTCTGTGTTCTCTGTGTTGATCGGTTATTAATATTATCATGCAGTTCGCAGACGTTCCAGAGCGTTTGCGAAATCCTCCGGCAGCGGAGCCTCCACCGTGAGCCGTTCCCGCGTGGCGGGGTGGGTGAAGGTGAGGGCGGAGGCGTGGAGGGCCTGGCGCGTGAGGAGCGGCGACAAAGGCCGAGGCTGGCGGCGTGGATGCGGATCTGGTGCGCCCGGCCGGTGAACGGCGTCGCCCGCGCGAGCGCCCAGCCTTTCCCCGATGCGCGCCCCGATTCGAGAATCTCGAAATCCGTGCGGGCGGTCTTGCCGCCGGCTTCGACGGAGAGAACCGTGCCGCAGCCCTTTCTCTCCGGATCGCGGCCGAGAGGGGCGTCCACCGTCTTCCGCGCGAAGTCCGGGCTGCCGTCCAGAAGGGCGACATAGGTCTTGTGCGGCGTCGACGCGGAAAACTGCCCGACGAGATCAATGTAGGTTCGCGTTTCGATGGCGAAGACGATGACGCCGGAGGTGTCCCTGTCCAGGCGGTGCGGCGAGCCGAGGGTGACGCCGTCCTTCCCCAGAAGATGCCGGTAGCGGTGGCGGACGCCGTTCTGCAGCGTTTGGTTGTCCAGATGCCCGCGCGCGGGGTGGACGACGATGCCGGCGGGCTTGTTCAGGACGAGGAGGAATTCGTCCTCGTGGAGAATGTCCAGCGGCATCTCCGTCGCCGCCATGTGGCGCGGCCAGGCGTCGGGGAAGCGGACGACAATCTCGTGCGCGCCGTCGGAAAGATTGATGGTTCCGCCCGGGACGGCGGTTTGCCCGTCCACGTCGACGCGGCCGCCGGCGATCAGGTCGCGCGCCCAGTCGTCGACGACGCCGAGGCGGGAGGCGAGGTAGCCTGCGAGGTTTTTCTTCCCCGAGCGGTTCTTCGTGACGAAGACGGCGGTGGAGCCTGGAGCGAATTTTGGTCGCGGCATATTGACAACGCTTTTTTTTCCTGTAGGATGTGTGTTCTGAAATTTCCGGAAGGATGTTTTCAGAAGGACAAAGTATACTCGGAATCGTGGAGAAATCCACACGTTTTGAGATTTGTCCCCCTAGTGCAGCGGTCAGCACATCAGATTCTCAGTCTGAGAACAGGGGTTCGAGTCCCCTGGGGGATGCCATATTCACGACCCTCCGGCTCGTTGCGGGCGCGGAGGGTTTTTCATACCCGTCTTTTGCAGTCTCTGGTGTTTATAAAGGAAATACTGTACAATTCACCGCGCACGGAGGTTCTTGTCTCTTTCAGGAGGTGAAGGCATGCTTTGGAACAAGACGTTTGAGTGCCATATTCCCCACATCGACGCGCAGCACAAGGCGCTTTTCGAGCACATAGAGCGGCTCGGGAACATGCACGGCGACGTGTCCCGCATACCGGTGACGATGGAATTCCTCGAAACATACACGACGGAGCACTTCAGCGACGAGGAAAGCCTCCACGAGCAGACGCGCTTTCCCCGCGCGCTGGAACACAGGCGGCAGCACAAGGACTTTGTCGAACACATCCGGAAGCTGCGGAAAGACTACGAGGCGTCCGGACACAATCTCGCGACCCTCATGGACATGAACCGCGCGCTCGTCGACTGGCTGAGCAACCATATTCTCAAGTCGGACAAACTCTTCGCCGACTTCCACGCCAAACTCCCCGAAGACGCGCGCGCCGCCCTCCGCCTCCCCTTCCGCCCCTGGACGGCGGCGGAGCCTGCCGCGGGCGGCCGCGCCGCCGGCTCCATGGTCGCCTCCTCCTGGATGGACTCCATGCTCTGCGGCATTCCCGCAATCGACGACCAGCACAAGGAACTCTTCCGCCAGGTCGACATTCTCCGCGACCGGAGGAACGAGGACAGGGTGCCCGCCGTCCTCCGCTTCCTCGCCGACTACGTCGTCAAGCATTTCAACGACGAGGAAAGCCTCCACCTCAAAAGCCGCTACCCCGCCGCGACCGCCCACAGGAAGCTGCACACCGACTTTGTCGACACCTTCGTCGCCCTCAAGGCGAAGTACGAAAAGTCCCCCGGCGGTTTCGCGGCCGTCATGGAAATCAACAAGGTGGTCTACGACTGGCTGAAAGAGCATGTGCTGAAAGTCGACAAGGAATTCGCGAAATACTATCTGGCATTGCAGGAAAAGGCGTAGGGTCTGTCGTGGTTCTCTGTTTTCTCAAGAGGACACTCTCATGCACCGGTTCAGGCACTGGAACATCAGGGCGAAACTGATTGGCGGTTTTCTGCTGGTCATTGTCCTCACAATGGCCATCGCCGTCCTCGGCGTCACGAGGCTGTACGTCCTCGGCGGCTACTACAACGTCGTCATCGACCATCCGCTCCTCCTCCGGACCCGGCTCGTGGAAATCCAGAGCGAATACCGGAACATGCGCCGCATCGACGTGACCCTCGCCCTGTCCGCCGGCGAGGCGGAGCTGGGGAACCTCCCCTCCGACTCCGACGCCTCGTTCAGCGCCATCCTCGACCGGATAGTGGAGGCGAAGGCGATAGTCAGCGCCAACCCCCTCCTGACGCGGGAGGAGAAGGATCTGCGCCTGGAAAAAACCGACGAACTCCGCGACCTCTTCACCCACTACCACGAAACCGTGACCGTGCCGCTGAAAGCCGCCGCCGCCGCAAACGACCACGCGTCCATCATCGCCGTCATCCAGGCCGCGGACGCGGACGCGACGGCCATCCGGGGCAAGCTCGGCGAAATCCTCGCCGCCGCGGTGGAGGCGGCGACGGAGCACTCTGATCGCGCGGAAAGCACCGTCGCCTCCACCACGACCCTGCTCCTCGTCCTCTCCATCCTCACCGCCCTCATCGCCCTCGTCATCGCCATCGGCGTCGCGAACCATATCAGCCGCCCCCTCATCCCCCTCACCGCCAGCATGCGGAACGCGGCGACGACGGGCGAGCTGTCGTTCTCCGCGGGGGACATCGCCAACATAGAGAAATACGGGAAAAACAGGGACGAAATCGGCCAGCTCGTCGCCGCCGCCTCCGTCTTCATCCGCCGCATCCTCGAAGTGGGGAAAACGCTGGAAATCGTCTCCGGAGGCGACCTCACCCCCGACTTCGCCCCCCTCTCCAACCGCGACGTCATCGGCATCGCGCTCCGGAAAATGCTGGACAACCTCCACGCGATGTGCGACGCCATCAGCGCGTCCTCCATGCACGTCGCCACCGGCGCGAACCAGGTGACGGAGGGCGCGCAGTCCCTCTCCGCCGGCGCGACGCAGCAGGCGGCGTCCATCGAGCAGCTCTCCGTCTCCATTTCCGAAATGGCGGAGCGCACGCAGGCGACGGCGAAAATGGCGGGTCAGGCGGCCGAACTGGCGGACACCATCAAGGGCGGCGCGGAAAAAAGCAGCAGCCAGATGGACGAAATGATGCGCGCCGTCGGCGAAATCAGCGAAGCCAGCCAGTCCATCCGGAAAATCATCAAAACCATCGACGAAATCGCCTTCCAGACAAACATCCTCGCCGTCAACGCCGCCGTCGAGGCCGCGCACGCGGGGAAGTACGGCAAGGGCTTCTCCGTCGTCGCGACGGAGGTGCGCAGCCTTGCGGCGAAAAGCGCCGTCGCCGCGAAAGACACCGAGCGCCTCATCGCCAACTCCATCGAAAAGGCCGCGCTCGGCGTCCTCATCGCGGGCGAGACATCCGTCAGCCTCTCCGAAATCGTCGCCGGCATCAATGCGAACAACCAGCTCGTCTCCGCCATCGCCCAGTCCTCGGGCGAACAGTCGAACAACATCTCCCAGATCAACATCGGCATCAACCAGGTCTCCAACGTCGTGCAGCAGAACAGCTCGACAGCGGAGGAAAGCGCCTCCGCCTCCGAGGAAATGGCCAGCCAGTCCGCGCTCCTGCAAAGGCTCGTGTCCCGGTTCCGGCTCCGTGATCAGAGCGCCGCCCCCCTGCCGAGGCGGACGCAGTTCCTTCTGGAATAAATTGGTATGCTATTGATCAAGAATAACCAATGAACCACAGAGGACACAGAGAGCACAGAGAACCGCTCACAGAGAACCGCAACTGCAAACTGCTTTTTTATAGTATGCTCTAAAAAAATGTTCGTGGTTGTACTTGTGGTTCTCTGTGGCGGTTCTCTGTGTCCTCTGTGCTCTCTGTGGTTCAAAATAGAAAATAAAAAAGCGGTTACAACGCTCTGGAGAATGCGAGCATCCCGTGAACGATTTCACCAGCGGCAACGCGGCGAAGCAGATCCTGCTGTTTTCCCTGCCCATGGTCGTCGGCAACCTCTTCCAGCAGCTCTACAGCATGGCGGACGCCGTCGTTGTCGGCCGCTACGTCAGCGGCAACGCCCTCGCCGCCGTCGGCGTCGGCATGAACCTGCTCCACTTCCTCCTCGCCGTCCTCATAGGGCTGACGACGGGCGCCTCCGTCGTCATCTCCCAGTTCTACGGCGCGAAACAGCCGGACAGGGTGCGCGCGACAGTGGGGACAAGCCTTGTCTGCTTCGGCGCCTTCTCCCTTGTCCTCGCCGTCCTCGGCGTCGCGTTCGCGCCGTTCTGCATGCGCCTCCTGAACGCGGGGCCGGAGATTTTCGACGACGCCGTCCTCTACACCCGCATCCTCATGGCGGGCGTGGCGTTCCCCATATTCTTCAACATGTACACCGCGTACATGCGCGCGCTCGGGGACTCCCGGAGTCCGCTGTACATCCTCATATTCTGCACCCTCATGAACATCGGCCTCGATCTGCTCTTCGTCCTCCGCTTCGGCATGGGCGTCTTCGGCGTCGGCGTCGCGACGCTCTGCGCCCAGGCGGCGTCGGCGGCGCTCTGCTTCGTGTACGCCCGCCGCCGCATCCCGCTCCTGAACGCGGGCAGGCTGGCCGTCGACCGGGATCTGCTCCGCGCAATCCTGAGGTACGGTTCGCCGGCGGCGCTCCAGCTTTCCCTCGTGTCCTTCGCGAACCTGACGATAACGCGGCTTATCAATTCCTTCGGCCCCGCGGCGATGGCGGGGGTGACGGCTGCGGCGCGCGTCGACCAGCTCGCCATCATGCCCGTGAGCAACATCAGCATGGCGCTTTCGACCTTTGTCGCGCAGAACATGGGCGCGGGGCAGGAGCGGCGCGCGCGAAAGGGACTCCGCCTCGCCCTCCTCTACATGCTCGCCCTCTCCGTCCTGACGACCCTCTGCCTCATTGCCCGGGGGCCGCAGCTTATCTCCCTCTTCCTGAACGAGAACGAGGCGGGGACGCCGGAAATTCTCCGCGTCGGGCTGGAATACCTGAACATCATCGTCTCCTTCTACTTCCTCTTCGCCTTCCTCTTCGCCTTCACCGGGTTTTACCGGGGCGTCGGCGACGCCGTCATCGCGATGGCCTTCCCCGTCGCCAGCCTCACCGTCCGCACCGTGTCCGCGTACATGCTGGTTGCCTGGGCGGGGATGGGGCCGGAGGCTCTGGCGTGGTCGATTCCCGTCGGGTGGGGACTCTGCTCCCTCGTGAGCTATTTCTATTACAAGACGCGCCTGTGGCGGGGCAAGGTGGTTGTCCGGTAGCCCTCAACCTCAACGGGAAAGACGCTGGATTGCCGTTGCGCGGAGGCGGATCTTCGTTTATACTCTCCTCACTGTCACAGTGTTTTGCGCCTGTCCCGGACGGCAACCTTGTCCGGAGATTTGCGCAATACCGTCAAAAGAATGAATCAGTGCGCAAAGCCGTCCGATAAATAGGGTTGGACGGCAAGGGACATGCCGTGCGGGGATGAACGGAAAACACGTTCGGGGGAAGGAAAAAAAGGGAACGGGGACAGATTACTTTTTTCCTGCCCTGCGGCATGAGGGGATGTGAATGCCACGAAATTTAGCGGTACTGCTGATGGCGATCGTCGCGGCTCTTCTCGCCGCGCCCGCGTCCGCGCGCGCGCAGGACGCCGGCACGGCCGCCTTCCTGGGCGAGTCGCTGGGGCGCGCCTCCTTCGAGGGATCCGGCGCGGCGGCGGAAAACTACGACGACTACGACTATCCCGACGACGAGTACCCCGACGAAGACTACGGGGACGAAGCCGGATACGACGAGTATGACGGCTACGGCGACGCGCCGCAGGGCGGCGGGTTCGACCAGGCGGATTTCGGCGATCCCTATGCCGATCCCTACGGGGACGAAGCCTACGGCGAACGCGACTTTGTGGATGCCGACCCCTACGGCGACGTCGACTATGTGGATGAAATGGGCGGCTACGGCGCGTACGGCGCGGGTCAGGGCGAGGGCGGCCCCGCCGTCGCCGACATCGGCGGCCCCGACGCCGAAGGCACCATGGTCACGGAAATCGAAGTCCTCAACACCGTGACGACCACCCCGGAGCAGATCACCTACCGCATGTCCACCCGCGCCGGCCACCCCCTGCGCGAGCGCACCCTGGACGGCGACTTCCAGCGCCTCTCCTCCATGGGTCTCTTCGACGACATCCAGATCAAGAAGGAAATGGTGCCCGGCGGCGTCAAAATCCTCGTCATTGTCCGCGAAAAGGACATTATCCGCCGCATCGACTTCCTCGGCAACCAGCAGATCCGCACCCGCCGCCTCACCGGCCTTATCGAAAGCAAGGTCGGCGAGCGCTACGACGCGGGCAAGGGCAACCGCGACCGCCGCGCCATCGAGGACTTCCTCCACACCGAGTTCTACTATTTCGGCGAGGTCAACGTCAACATCGAGCCTTTCGAGGACGGCGTCCGCCTCGTCTTCGACATCACCGAGGGCGGCAGGCTCTACGTCGAGGACATCACCTTCCGCGGGAACACGATTTTCACGGACAAGGAACTCTACGCGAAGATGGAGACGAAGCGCTCCGGCCTTATCTCGCGCGGGCGCTACCTCCGCCGGAACTTCGAGCGCGACCTGGAGCGCATCCGCATGTCCTACCTGGACAAGGGGCGCCTCGACGTGCGCGTCATCGAGCGCCCGATGGAGATAACGTCGAACACGCCGACCAGCCGCTGGCAGCGGCGCGACGTGTACCTCCACGTCGACATCGAGGAAGGCGAGGAATACCGCGTCGGCGCTGTCAATTTCGACTTCGTCGGCTCCAGCCTCGTGTCCGAGGCCGCGATCCGCTCCGTCATCAAGACCCGCCCCGGCGCGGTCTACAGCCCCATCGTCCTCCAGGAGGACGCGGTGAAAATCCGCGACATCTACGGCCAGGCGCCGAACTCCCGCTACTTCACCCGCGTGCTGCCGGAGCCGGAAATCACCGAGTCCGGCACGGTGATGGACGTGACCTTCCGCATTCAGGAAAGCCCGGAGGTGATTGTGGAGGGCGTGCGCGTCACGGGTCTGGAACACACGCAGGAGGTGGTTGTCCTCCGCGAATTCGACATCTTCCCCGGCGAGAAAATCGACTCCCGGAAATTCAAGCGCACGCAGGAAAACATCCAGAACCTCGGCTTCTTCAAGGAGCCGGCGAAGGTGGAGATCCGCGAAGGCTCCGCGCCCGACCGCGCCATCCTCGTCGCCGAGCTTGAGGAAATCCCCACGGGCAAAATCACCGCCGGCGTGGGCGTAAGTTCGCAGGACTCGATTGTCGGCTCCTTCGGCATTTCGCAGCGGAACTTCAACTACCGCGACTTCCCGAAGTCGTTCCGCGATCTCTACACGGGGCAGAGCTTCCGTGGCGCGGGGCAGAACTTCAGCATCAACACCCAGGCGGGTTCGGAGACGCAGTCGTATTCGGTGAACTTCACCAATCCCTGGATTTTCGGCAAGCCCATCAGCATGTCCACCTCCGCGTACTACAACTCGTGGGACTACGAGGACGAGTACAAGGAGACCCGCATGGGCATCTCCCT
>QMCE01002918.1_pt1 | contig 17971 bp, 14 predicted proteins | sample 1821851 | NCBI WGS metagenome assembly QMCE01 (sample SAMN09453174, study PRJNA476694) | Termite gut metagenome, whole genome shotgun sequencing project. | isolation source: worker | host: Odontotermes sp. | place: South Africa:Pretoria | collected 2016-01-28
ACGGAGTGAGCGAAGGGCTTGCGATTTGCGCCCCGCAAATCGCGTAAAAAGCCCGGGAGCGAACGCAGTAAAAGCGCTGCGCCAACCGACCCGGAAGCCGACGGAGAGAGAAAACAGAACCCGGGGCACAATACATGCGCAGCACTCGCGTCCCCCGCATTCACGCCGTGATCTTCCCTTCCTTCCGCAACTGATCCTTGATCGGCGTCACGACCTCGCGAACCTGCGCGGCGATGTCGCCGCCAAGATTGGCAAGACCCTGCTTGATCGCCTTCCCCTCGGGAAGATTCTGGATGACCTGCGCCGCGGCGGTGAGGGCTGTCCGGCTCTTCGCGAGGGCGCGCGCCTTTTTCCACCGGTCGAAAAGGGCAAGCCCGGCGACGGCGGCGGCAAGAAGGAACGCGAGGAGAATCGCCCAGGGATAGCGGACAATGACGACCCCCATCCCGCTCACGGCGCAGCCAAGGGCCATCGCCGCCGCCCCCGTTCCCCGCGCGCCGACGATGACGGCGAGGCCGCCGAGAACGAGAAGCCCGAGGCCGGCGACGAAATACGCCCGCGCCGGGCCGGAAAACCCGGCGTCCGCGGAGCGGACAAGCTTCCCCCCCAGCGCGACGGCGCCGGTTTCGGCGACGCTTTCCGCGCCGGCGCGGCCGAGGATGATTTTTGCGGCGCTCGCGCGGCAGCCCGCCAAGACGCCGCAGAGAACAGTGATGATGACGACAGTGACAATAATATTCTTTCGCATGGTTTTTCCTTTTCTATTTATTTTCTATTTTGAACCACAGAGAGCACAGAGGACACAGAGAACCACAAACACAAACTCAAACATTTTTTATCAGTAGAGTATACAAAAGCAGTTTGCGGTTGCGGTTCTCTGTGAGCGGTTCTCTGTGTCCTCTGTGTCCTCTGTGTTTCATTGGTTATTCATGATCAATAACCCTCTACTTCCGCAGCGAATCCTGCGTCATGTTCCAGATGATGTTCGCGAGCAGGCTGACGAGGGAGACGAGTCCCGCGGCGAGCCAGCGTTTCATGCCGTCGAGGCGGCCGTGGCAGCGCGCGACAGCCGCCTCGACATGGTCGAGCCTGCCGGCGTGGCCGGCGCAGCGGGTGAAGCCGTCGCCGTGGGCGGCGTGGTTGAAGAGATCGGCAAGGTTGTCGATCTTGACGCCGAGCTGCTTGATTTCCGCGTAGAGAGAGCGGATGTCGTCTTCAGCCATGATCTCAGACTCCCAGGTAAACCGCCGGCGTCATGCCGACGTTGACGGGACGGTTCTCCTCCGCGACGGGGACGACGAGGGAGGCGTCGAAAAGAAGATCGCTGCCCGTGCGCGCGCCGGTGCTGGAAAAGCTGAACGTATAGCTTTCCTCCTTTACCGCCTGCGTGGTGAACGCGCCTTCGAGCACAGTGTCCTTCTCGCCCGGCAGCCCCGTGGCGACAGCGCCGCCGCCGTAGCCCCGCGCCTCGTACTTCCCCGTGATGTTCCGGATGGCGTCGCCCTGCGCGCTGCCCGGGAGGCGCGCCGCGCCGTCGACGCCGCGCAGGAAGAGGCCGGCGCCCGTCGACGCGTCGAAGAGATCCGGCAGGGTCACCATGCCGTCCGCGAGGACGACGCCCCAGTCCGCCCGGTACGACGGAGGCAGCGACAGGAGCGCCCGCCCCTGTTCGGACGCTTCGGGGAAGGCGGAGCCGTCGCAGAAATACCACCCGCCGGGCAGCGCGTCCGCGCGGAAGGGCAGCAGGCGGATGTCCCCGACAATGCCGCCGCCCGTTCCGCCGGAAACAGGGGGAGAGACGGGAGGCGGCGCCGGCAGGGCGACCCAGGCGCGGTTTTGCCTGGTGTAGTGCACGCCGTCCTCCGGCGCGTCGGCGGCGAAGGACAGGGAGCCGAGGGCGTCGACGCGCGTGCCCAGCCGCGCCGCCGCCCCGCTCACCTCCAGCAGGAGCGCGTCCATTGCCTCCACGGCGCGGCGGACAGCGTCGAGATCCGTCTCCACCTCCGGCAGCCCGGAGGCGACGCCGGCGACTTCCGTCCGCAGCGAACCCAGTTCCGACGCGACGCCGAGGACGTCGTCCCGGATCAGTCCCATGTCCGACGAAACCCCGGCGACGGCGCTCCGGACGGAACCCAGCTCCGCCGACAACCCCGCGACGCCGTCCGCGACGGAACCGAGAGCCGACTCCGCAGCCGCGACGCGCGGCGGCAGCGCCGCAAGCCCCGACACATCCCCCGCAAGCCCGGCAATATCCCGCGCAAGCCCGGCAGCATTGTTCTCCGCGCCGTCCAGCCGCGCGCCCAGCGCGGCGAGGCGGGAGGCGGCAGCGGCGTCCCCGTCGGCCAGTTCGGCGATGCCGGCGCGGAGCGACTCCAGATCCGCCGTCAGGTACTGGACGGCGCTCTGCGGGTGCTGGTCGGGCGCGTCGCGGTTGCCCAGTTTCGCGTGATCCGCCGTGCCGCCGCCGACGGCGTCCAGCCTGGGGTCGTCCGCGTTCAGCTTGCCCGCGAGCGCGGCGGCGAGTTCCTCCGCGCCGACTTTTCCGGCCAGCAGGGCGGCGAGGCCGTCGACGTCGGGAAGGCTGTGGCTGTGCGTCCGCTCCGCCTTTGCGGCGAGTTCCAGCCTGTCCGCCTTTGCCGCAAGAGCGGAGGCGTCCGCCTTGGCGGCGAGTTCCGTTCTGTCCGCTTTTGCGGCAAGGGCGGTGATGTCGGCTTTGCCTTCGACAAGGGCGGCGGAAGCCTTGCCCGCGAGGGCGCGGAAGGTTTCGTCCGCTCCCGCCTTTGCCGCGAGCGCGGCGGAGAGGCCGGCGATGTCGGCAGGCGAATGATCGTGGTCGAGGCCGGCCTTGGCGGTGAGCGCGTCCTCCACGGCCGCGAGGCGGGCGGCGTTGTCGGCGGCGGCGCCGGAAAGCGCGGCCGCGGTCTCCTCGTCCGGCGCGCGCAGGCAGCGATCGATGCCGGCCTGAAGCTGCTGGGAGATCATCGTCAGCCTGTCCGCGGCCTCTTCGATGGCGCGGGGAGACTGGGGGCCCTGGTTGTGGAAGAAAATTTCCTGCGTCAGCGGCAGGAGGCGGCGGATGGTGAGAAGCTGCCCCGGGGGGAAATTCCCCGCGAGGAGGGTCAGCTCCCCGCCGCCGCCGGAGCGGGAGATCGTGTAGTCCGCCCCCGGGGCAAGCGTCCGCGATGTCCCGTCGCCGGCGTCGACGTGGGCGTGGATGTGGCTGTTTTCCAAAAAGGGGAAGGGAATGGGGTATGCCCTGTTTTTCCCGTCCCCGCGGTACTGGATGCTGCTTGCGGTTGTGTTCAGCATGCTGTTCTCCTTTCCCAAAAAATACACTACACGCGGACGCCGGCGCGGGCGGCGGAGGCTTCGGCGCGGAGGAGGGCGGCGTCGTAGTCCAGGCCCCAGCTCTTCCGATCCGCGTCGCAGGCGATGCGCTGCCGTTCGTGCTCGTTCCAGGCCGCCCCGTCCGCGACGACGGCGAGGGCGGATCCGGCGTCCACCTTCACGCCCGAGGCGGCGTACGCCACCCGCTTCCCCGCGAGATCCGCCCTTCCCTCCCGCACCTGATCAGCCTGATCGAGAAAGCCGATGCGGAGGGCGTCCTCCGCGTCCCGCTCCTTCCGCGCGGCCTGAGCGTCCAGCAGTTCCGCCTTCGCGCGGAGCGCAGCCCGCCCGTCTTCCTCCGCCTGCCGCTGCTTTGCCATGCCTGTTCCGAACTGGAGCAGGCTGTTGAACGTGGGTATGCCCATCATGCCTCCTTTCTGTTCCTCTTTTCCGTTTTCCGTTTTCACTCTTCCCGTTCCAGAACGACGCGCACCGCGCCGTTCTCCGCCTTCTCCGCGCGGAAGCCCATGCGGAGCGCGAAGCGAATTCCCGTCCCGTACCAGGCCGGAATATACTGCTCCAATGCCCTTGCCCCCGTCGCCGCGAACGCGGCGTCCAGCCCCCACGCCGCGCAGCGGAGAATCCGCCGCGAACACAAGGCCATTTCCGCCGCGCCGACCATCCACACCTGCGCCGTTCCCGTGAGAAGCCCCGCCGCCTCGACGCCGACGGCGAAGAGCGGAAGGCCGCTCCCGTCAAGAACGGCATACGCCAGAAGCGAGGCCGCGAAGGAAAGCCGCAGCGCGGCGCGCGGCGCGAGGCCGGAAAGCTCCCGGATTTCGCGGACGTGCGCGGGCGCGAGGCGGCGGGCAAGGCTGTCCGCCAGCGCCGGCGTCAGCAGGACGACGCCGTCAGGCAGGCTGTCCACAGCCGGCCTCCGCGACAATGCCCAGCACCGTGAACGCCACCGGCGACGGCGAGACAAAGCGCATCCGCGCCGTCCGCGCGCCCGGCGGCGTCGCAAAAACAAGGCTCTTCTCCCCCGTGAACAGGCGCGTCGCCTCGCCGGGCAGTTCCGTCGTCCGGAACTTCAGCTCCGAAAGCTGGCCGTCCGAATGGCCGAACCAGCATTCCCGCGTCGCGACAAGGCGCAGCGCGGCGGACACGGCGAAGCGCGCGCGGTTCCGCAGGGTCTCCCCCGCCTCCGGCTCCAGATCGAGCGTCGCCAGCTCCGCCGCATACGGCAGACCGGCGTGAATCACCCCGGCGGCGAAGCCGCCGGGCAGCGTCACCGCGCCGCCTGCGACAGGGAGATTCTCAAACACGCAGCCGTCGGCGAGGACGGAGACGCGCTCGCCCTCCAGATGCTCCAGACCCGTCACCCTGTCCGCGGGCGGCCCGGAATAGGTGAGCGCGCAGTCGAGGAACAGGCCCTCCGCGCCTGTCGATCCGACACCTGCTCCCTCCGTTCCCGTCAGGTGATCCGCCGCCGGTTCCAGCATTTCGATAAAGCGTTTCGTCGTGCCGCCGACTTCCCGCGCGACGCAGAAATACGCCTGATCCGTTCCGTCCGCGTCCGCTATCGAACCGCAGGTCTCGAAACGCCCCGCCGTCTCGTGCCGCGACCAGGCGACGACGTCCTCCTCCGGCGCGAAGGTGCAGGACAGCAACGCGCCGTCCGAAAGGACGACCCAGACCAGGCCGGCAGGTTCGCGCTGGTGGCAGAGGGAAACAATATGTCTGCCCGCGAACAGGTGGCTGGCGTAGGCGGTGAGATCCGCGCCGGTGTAGCCGTCCGCTTCCAGCGAATAGGAAAAGCTGCGGAGCGTCTTGCCCGCGCGCCCCGCGAACAGCACCGTCCGCCCCGCGACAAGCGGCGGCAGCGGGGCGCAGCCGTACCAGCTCTGTATGCGCGCGTTGATGTTCGACGGGGTGATCGCGCCGCCGCCGCCGCCCGCCTTCCACTCGCCGCCGGACGTGCCGAGGAGCATTTCGTTGAGCGGGACTATCCAGTGGATTTCGTTCATCTCGCCGCTGGCGAGGGTGAACTCGTAGCTGTCGCTGTCCAGAATCGGGGTGTGGCGGATGAAGGAATTGTACGCGCCCGTTTCGCTGCCCCAGAAGGTTGTCGGCTTGTGGTTGCTTCTGCCGAGGACGAGGCGCTGCTCGAAGAAGGCGCAGACGCCGGGGTAGTCGTTCGCCGATCCGAGGAGATCCAGCTCCTCCGGCAGGCGGCTTGTCAGCGACGGCAGATTGTTGTCCGTGAATTCCGCCGCGTCCGTTTCGCCTATCAGGAAGAAAGGCCCCGCGCCGTTCCCGAAGCGATCCCGGTATATCCTGTACGTCTCCGCGCCGGATGTCCGCCGCCAGGAGAGCGTCGTCTTGTGCGTGCCGGCGAGGCCGGCGTTTCTGTCCGCGACATAGTCGTTGACCGCGTTCCAGAGCGCGGCCTTGTTGCCCGCGACCCAGCCCTTGTCGATGGCGTGGCTGTATTCGGCGATGAGCGAAGGGTAGCTCGCCGCCGTCCAGGTGATTGTCGCGGGGGCGGTTTCGCCGGGGCGGCGGAACGTCCACTGGTATGTCGCGCCGTTCATCGAGGTGTTCTGCGTGGCATAGCCCGCGGCGAGGAGGGCGGCGGCGATGTCTTCGCCGCGCATGGCCTGTACGGAGGATCCGGGCGGAAGCCGCGATGCGTCGCGCTGGCGCAGCCATTCGTACAGCTCCGCGTAGGTCGCGTTCGCCGGAGGCGGCGCTATGCCGTTCTGCGCGGCGGCGATGACCGACGCCGTCGGCGCGGACTCGCCGTGCGCCACCGACGTCGCCGTCACGACGTACTGCGCGTTGTCGCCGCCGGAGGCGGTGACGCGGAGTTCGCGGGGGGCGGGCGTCCTGTCGCCGGCGTGGAGGCGTTCCAATCGCCAGTCGTGGTGGGCGTGGCGCGAGAGCCGCTGCGGGGGAAAGTCCGGATGCGTCAGTATCATCACGTCCGCCGTCTGGGCGTACCGCAGAAGCGGCAGCGCCGACGGGGGGTAGGGCGTCTCGACGACGACCTCCTCGCCGGCGTTGTCGTCCCCGAAGGGGTAGACGACAACGCCGCCCTTGCGGAGGATGCGCATTTTCCTGTCGCCGAATTCGAGCATGTACGACTGGGCGGCGGAGAAGCGGAAGGGGACGAGGAAGGACGGGCTGCCGCCGTCCAGCGCGGGCGCGACAAGGCGCAGGCCGCCGCGCTTTGTCGCGCCGCCCTGGGCGCGGACAATGAGGTTCCGGAGCGTTTCCGCGCCGGAGGCGTAGTATTTCCAGTCGCTGCGGCCGTGGAGGGCGGGGGAGAGTTCGCCGCGGTTGAAGGAGAACTGGGTGACGGTGACTTTTGTCATGGCATGCCCTTTTTGTTTCAGAATAACCAATGGAACACAGAGGACACAGAGAACTGCCACAGAGAACACAGAGAACCGCAACTGCAAACCGCTTTTTTATGTATACTGACAAACAATGTTTGTGGTTGTGGTTCTCTGTGTCCTCTGTGATCTCTGTGGTTCAAAATAGAAAATTAAAAACTCTATACTCGCGCCGCGAGGAAGTCGCCGTCCGGGAGGCGCGGGGAGGCGGACTCCCGCATGTCCTGGGCCTTTGCCTTTTGGAGCTGGAGGGAGTAGGCCTGGAGCGCGATCTGGTGCGACTGGGGATCCGCGTGTATGGCGAGGGAAAGCTCGGCCGCGAGGCGCCAGGCGAGCGCGGTGGTGAACTGCGGATCAAACTCTTCGCAGGGGACGCGGTTGGTGGTGTATTCCAGCGCGGCGTCGGGGGCGTCCGCGAGGATGGCCTTTGCCCTGCCGTCGGCGCTCCTGCCGACCTCGAAGGGGCAGGCGGGGATGAGGCGGCGCGCCTGTATGCAGTCCCCGGGGTAGGCGTAGGCGTGGGCGAAACCGATGGGGGCGGCGGCGAGTTCCGCAAGTTTTCTGCGGCGCATGGCGAAGCCCCAGGGGTGGTCGCGGAGAATCGACGCGAGGGCGACTTCCCAGTGGATGCGGAGCTGGAAGGCCTCGGGGTTGGGTTCTTCGAGGCTTTGGATGGGTTCGCGGGAGAGGTTCGCGAGGGCCAGGTTGACGATTTCCATTTTGGATGCCATGAGAGTTCTCCGTTATGCGATGTTTCCGGGACGTGGTTTTCTCAATGCCGACCGCGGGGCCGGCTGCGGGGTGGAGCAGCCGTCAGATGGACGCCATTCCCGCCGTATGCGCGGACTGCACAAGACCCGCCGTTACCGCGCCGCCGGTCGCGCCGGAGTAGCGGAGGCGGAGGTAGCGGTCGCAGCCGGAAGGAAGCGGGGCGGCGAGGACGACGCCCGCCCTTGCCACGCGGCTCGCGTCCACAAGCCAGCTTGCGCGTTGCACCGGAGCCGTCATCACGGCGTCTTTCGCGGATTCCAGCGTCACCGTCAGCGCGCCGCCGGCGCCGGGGGAAAGGGAAAGTTGCAGAAGAACCGGCTCGCCGAGGGCGATGTCGCCTGTGCCGACGTCGACGACGTTTGCGCTTGCGCCTGTTGCGAGGGGCTGGAGATTGGAGAAGGTGGTTTCATTGTCCCACATGGGTTTTTCCTTTCTTTCAAAAAGATTCAGAGGGTGACGGCGGCTTCGGTGTTTATCAGGGCGTCGGCCTGGCGGACAGGGACGCCTTTGAACGAGGTCACGCTCTCGCCGCCGAAATTCGCCATCGTCAGGTTCACGTTCGCCTTTTCCGCCGCCATCAGATCCAGAAGCATCTTCACGTTCCGGTTCATGTACCAGGCGGGACGGCCGAGGCGGATGTTCGGAATCAGGTTGTGCGCCTTGATCATGCAGCGGATGAGCGCGTTCCCGCTCGCGCCGGCAAGGCCGCCCGTCAGGAGCGCGTCCAACTGCGCGACGTCGATGTTCGCGACGCGCACGGCATACCGCCAGTCGCGCACGCACAGGCCGAGAGACCAGGAATAGTTCGTCTTGTAGCCCATGAACTCCTGCCCCTCGTCGTCCACGACAGGGACGCGGCCCAGAAACTCCCGCCGCAGACCCGAGGTCGTGCCCTTCGGGTAAATCATGTGCATCGACAAATCGCCCCAGACGCAGAGCCAGGCGGAAGTGAGATTCGACCCCGTCCCGCCGGCGTCGATGACGTTCAGGGCGCTGCCCGCATGGCCGCCGTTCAGGGTGTTGTAGCGGGAGCAGAGACCCTCGAAGGCGGCGACGTTCTTGCCGAGATCGCCGTAGAAAATCGTCTTCGCGACCTCCTGGTTCATGCTCTCCAGAAAGGCGCGCTCCTCGCTCAGAAGGAAGTCCGCCTGCTGGCCGTTCAAGTCCGCGAGCGCGGAGTCGACGACAGACCAGGTCTCCAGAATGCCCATGCGATCGTCGACCTGCACGGTGATGCTCTTCGCTTTCGGCACGCCGCGGTTCAATGTGCGCCAGTAACTCTCGGGAAGGCCGGTGCGCATGATGGTGCGGTGGCTGGTGACGTTGTTCGCCTCAAGGAACATGGCGTCGTCGAGGATTTCGTTCGACTGTTCGAGAATCTCCATCACCTTGCCGATCTGCTTGTCGGGGCCGAGGCGCTTGGCGTAGTCGGCGAGGGTGAGACTGCGCATTCCTGCTGTGGACATACTGTTCTCCTTGGAAAAAGGGGGTTCAAAAATTGGAGCGTTGCAACCGCTTTTATTTTCTACTTTGAACCACAGAGGACACAGAGGACACAGAGAACCGCAACTGCAAACCGCCTTTTCATGCATACTGACAAAAAATGCTTGTGGTTGTGGTTCTCTGTGTCCTCTGTGCTCTCTGTGGTTCAAAATAGAAAATCAAAAAGCGGTTAAAACGCTCTACCGCAGGCCGGGGAAAAGGAGCTGCGCGGCGGACTTTGTCGGCGCGTCGACGGCGGCGCCGGAGGGGGAGCAGTCCTCCGAGACAGCCTTCGAGACGCGGGCGAGAAAGAAAAACATCTCCGGCCAGTTCTGCACATGCATCTGCCGCACCTGCTTGCATCTGCCGCACCTGCTGCGCCAGGAGCGGCGTCCCGAAACGCCGCATCACGGCCGCCACATTCTCCGCCGTGCGCGAAAGCGCCTGACCGCCGAACTCGGGGTGGGCATGGATCTCCTTCAGCCACTCCGCGTTGTTCTGCGCGATGAACGCGGCCTGCTTCGCGTTCCGCTCCTGATCCAGCTCGGCGTAGAGCGTCGCAAGCTGCTGCGCCTTCTCCTTCCCCAGGCCCATTTCGCGGGCGAGGGGGAGGAACTTCGCCATCGCCTCCGGATCCGCCGCATAGCCCTCCGGCCAGGCAAACTCGCCGAAATCGTCCGGCTCCGGCTCCGCCGCCTCCGCCGCCGCCTTCGGCTCCGCGACAGCCTGTACGGCAGCCGCCTCGTCCAGCGGCGCGAGCAGGCTCTCCGCCGGTACTTCGTCTTCATGCATGGGATTCTCCTTTCTCTGCCATCAACAGATTCACCGCTTCCCCGCGCGGAACAGCCGCGCGAACGACACTCCACAGTTCCAGAGCCAGCGCCCGCCGACCCGCACGGTACGCCCCCGCCTCACCCGGCGTCCACGACGGCTCGAACAGGTCGGCGTCCGCAAAAATCCGGCGCAGCAGACGGCCGCCCTCCGGACTGAGCGCCACCGCCCGCACGTCGCGGGCAAACTCCACCTCCTTCCGCCGCAGCGCAAGCCGCTCCTCCTCGCGGGACGCGGCTTCGCGGCGCAGTTCCATGGTCATGACGGTTTCCTTTCGTGTGCGCGTTTTGGATGCTCGTTTTGTCTGCTTCGAACGACTCCGAACCTCGACCTCATTGAAATTCGTTGTATCCCCGTTCACGCACTGTGCACAAAAAAATGGGAATTTGAAAAAAAAAGGCGCTCCCCGGAGGGAGCGCCCAAGATATTGCCATTATTATGATTACAGGATTTCAGCCTGGCCTATGCGTCTTCTTTTTTTTCGTCCGCGGAATTTTTTTCATCAGGAGAATCCGCGTTTCCGTTCAGTCCGGATCGGAATTCGTGCATCGTCTGACCCAGCGATTTCGCCACGCCGGGAAGGCGTTTTCCAAACAGCAACAGCGCGACAAGGCCGATGACGACCCATTCCAGGCCGCCCGGCATGCTGATGAAGGCCAGCGGAAGACTGTGGTGCATCGGAAATTCCCTCCCCCTTTTTCGGGCGCGTCGTCAATCATCTCTTGAACCGGCTATCATATATTTTATGATAGAGGATTCAAGCGTTTCCCGGCTCCCCTCAGACAAAGGGTTTTCCTCATGCGCCAGACCTCCCTGTTCCGCACGCTCTTTCTTGTTCTCGGCGTCGCCGTCATCCTCTACGTCCTCTTCCTCGTCATCGACATACTCGACCAGACCAGAATGCAGAACGCGCGCACAGAGCAGGCAATCAGCCGACTCTCCTCCTCGCTCGACAGACTCGGAGACAGCCTCGGCAAACTCCGCTTCGCCGCACCCGCACCCGCCACAGGAACAACGACGGAGACGGAGACGGCGGCGGCGGCAGGCGCCGCAGCGGGGGAAGAGCGCTTCGCCAACGCCGAATTCATCGACCCCGACGCCGAGGACGGCGGCGCACTCGTCACCCGCACCATCTCCATGCCCGCACACCTCAACCCCGTCACCGCGCAGGACGCAATCGTCAGCTCCATCCTCGCCCTCGTCGTCGACACCCTCGCGGAACGCAACCTGAACGACCTCACCCGCTACGAACCCCTGCTCGCGCGCGCCTGGGACGTCTCGGAGGACGGGCTGGAATACACAATCCATCTCCGCGACAACGCCCGCTGGCACGCCTACACCGATCCCGTCACGAAGGAGGAAGTGCCGGCGAAGCCGCTGACCTCGGACGATTTCCTCTTCTACTGGGAAACAATCCAGAATGAAAAAATCCCCTGCGAATTCATCCGCACCTACTACGAAGACATGGAAGGGATCGAAATAGTCGACAGCCTCACCTTCGTCGTCCGCTGGAAGCGGCCGTACAGCATGGCGGAAGCGTTCACCCTCGGGTTGCAGCCCCTGCCCCGGCATTACTACCGCCCCGACGCCTCCTGGACGGACGACGAGTTCGCGGAGCAGTTCACGTCCTCGCCGCGCAACCAGTGGCTGATCGGCCTCGGCCCCTACAAGCTGACGGAATGGGACGTCAACACGGGCGTCGCCTTCGTCCGCGACGAAGACTACTACGGCCCCAAGCCCTCCCTCACCGAGCGCCGCATCCGCCTCATCGCGGACAACAGCGTCTCCTTCCTCGAATTCCAGAGGAACAGGCTCGACATCTACGGCCTTCAGCCCGCGCAGTGGCACGAGGAGACGCCGGAGCCGGAGTTCCGCCTCGTCACGCCGGACATCGAAACCGCCTACGCGGACTCCCTCGCATGGGAGGCGCAAAAAAAAGCCGGCACGCTGCCGGAGAATTACCAGTTTGAGAAATACCAGTACAACTCCACCTCCTGGTCCTACCTCGGCTACAACCTCCAGCGGCCGATCTTCCAGGACAGGCGGACGCGCGCCGCCCTCACCCACCTCGTGAACCGGCAGCGCATTCTCGACGAAGTGCACATGGGGCTCGGGCGGCTCATCTCCGGCCCCTACATTCCGCAGAGTCCGTACTACAACCACAACGTCCAGCCCCTGCCCTTCGACATTGCGCGGGCGTCGGAAATGCTGGCCGAGGCGGGCTGGGAAGACACGGACAACGACGGCATCCTCGACAGGGACTACGACGGTTCGGGCGCGCGGAAGCCCTTCCGCTTCACCCTCATGGTGCCCTCCTCGTCCTCGCAGATCCGGCAGATCGCCGCCATCGTCGAGCAGGACATGCTCAAGGCGAAAATAAAGGTCGACATCAAGCCCATAGAATGGTCCGTCTATACGCAGCTCATGGACGAGCGCGAATTCGACGTCACCTGCCTCCTCTGGAGCGGCGGCGTGGAGGGCGACCCCTACCAGATATGGCACAGCTCCGGCGCGCGGCGCGAAGGCAGCTCCAACTACATCGCCTACGCCTCCGCCGAGGCGGACGCGCTCATCGAGGCGGGACGACGCGAAGTGGACAAGGAAAAACGCTACGAAATCTACCGCAGGCTCCACGAAGTCATCGCCGCCGACCAGCCCTACACCTTCCTCGTCGCGCCCACGGCAACAGTCGCGCAGACGAAACGGCTCCGCAACGCCGTCGTCTACAAGAGCGGGCAGATGGCGACACAGCTCCAGTGGATTCCCCGCGCGCTGCGCCTGGCGCGGTGAACGCCCCGGAGAAACGCGGAGCCTGTCTTGATTAGCCCCCTGCTGATCCGTACAATGAACCGATCAGCGGTGCATTTGCGGTGCATATAATGTATTTTTGAGCGCACAGAAAGAAGGACCCACGCTATGCGCATAAAGTGCCCCAATTCGGACATCGTTCTGGAGCTTCCCAACGATAAAACAGACATGAAGTTCACCTGCCCCGCCTGCCACAAAGTTCACAGGGTGACAGTCGTCATCAGCACGCCGGGAGAAGACCCGCCCCCGCCGGCGGCGCACTCCGTCATGCGCAGCACGACGTCCATGCCGAAAAAATACGCGACAGGGGCATACGCGCCCGTCGTCGACATTCCCATCGACGCGAACTTCGTCCTTATCGACAGCGCGGCGTCCCAGGGCATTGACCTCGGCGCGGCCGCGCCGAAGGCGCAGGCGCAGCGCGATGCGCGGGATGCCCGCGACGGCCGCGATCCGGGCTTCTCCAGCCGCAAAACGGAAACCATGCCGCGCGAGGAAAAACCCGCCGAAGAGCATGAACTGGAATCCGCAAAAAAATCCGCGCGGAAAAGCGCCCTCTCCGACAGCAAGCGCATGATGTGGGACGGCATGCAGGGCGAAGAAGACGCCGCGCAGGACGGCGAACGACGCGACGGACGCCCCGCCGACGCACCCCAGGCAGCGGACTCCGCCGATACGGCGGCGGACGACGACACGCCCGCGACACCGCCGCCGACGCCGTCATCGCAATCGCAATCACAGTCGCAGTCGCAGCCGTACCGCGACGCGCCCGCTCCGCAGCGCAGGCGCGAAGAGCGCTCCGGCGGCGGCGTCCTCAAGGGGTTCCTCTTCCTCCTCGTCCTCGCCGTCCTCGGCGCGGGCGGCTATCTCGGTGTGCAGCACTACCAGTACGCCAACGCGAAAAAGCTCGCGGACGAGTTCCTCCTCCGCGCGGACAATGCCTGGCGCGGCGGAGACATCCCCGCCGCAGCAGCCTCGGCGCGAGAGGCGGAGAGCGTGCTCGACGGCGCGGAGCAGCTTCTTACGCCCGCAAAGGCGTACAACCGCGCCGCCGCCGCGACAGGACTCTTTGCACCCCTCCCCGCGCCGGAAGACCCCGCCGCAGGTCGCATCGCGGAGCACCGCGCGCGCGAAACACGGCTGAAAGACTTCGCCGACAGCCTCGACCCCTCCAGCGCGGCCGGCATGGCCCGGGCGCTCCGCGACGCAACAGCGCTCGCGGCCGGCGACACGCCCCTCGCGCGTGCCATGGAGCGCGAAACCGTCGCAGCCGAAATGCGCCAGCTCGACCGGGACGCCCCCGCACTCACGCCGGAGCACGCACGCGCACGCGCGCGCGCCGACGCCGCCGCGCTCGCCCCCGCCCTTTCGGAAGAAGGCGCGCGGACGCTGGAAAACGGGATTTCCGGTTTTCTCGAAAGCCAGCGCAGGCGCATGGCGGACGAGGTGAAGGAGGAAATTTCCTCCGTCGCCCGCGAGGCGGCGGAAGGCAACGGCGATGCGCTTGCCCGCTACCGCGCCCTCGCGGAACGCCTGCGCCGCTCCGGCATGCCGGAGTTCGACGTTGCGCCCGCCGTTCTCGCGGACAGGGCGGACGCGCCCGCGCTGGAACAGCTCGCCTCCCTCGCCGATCTCGTCGACCAGGCTGTTGCGCACGCGCGCGGCGCGCTCAGCCGCGAAGAAGAGGACGGAAGCCGCGCCGACGAACTCATGGCGCGCGCCAGAACATTTTCCAGCCCCAGCCCCGCGCTGGCGGACGCCGCGGCAGGCGCAATCGACGACACGCGCATGGCGGCGGAGGATCTCCTCAACATCCGCGTCGACGTCTACACCCGCCTCCAGTCCGAACTGCGCAGGGGAAGGGAACACGCAGGCACCCGCCTCGCCTGGTCGATGCTCCGCACCGCGTTCGACGATCCGGAGGTGCTTGTCGACCCGGCCGCGTTCAGCCTCGACTCCCGGGGCGCGTCCATGCGCTTCACCTTCGCCGGGCTGCCCGCGGAAATGACGCTGGGCGAGGAAGACCTCGGCACGCGCGTCCGCGCGACCGTGGACGGGTATGCCTTCACCGCGGGGTGGGCGCTCCTCTTTCACCGGCCCGTCTCGTGGATGGCGGCGCTCGCGGAGGACATGCGAGCCGCCGGCGTCGACGAGGCTGTCCATCCGCAGTGGGAAGTTCTCGAAGGCCCCGACGGCCCCCTCGCACTCTCCCTGCCCGGCGCGGGCAGCGCGGGCGCGAACGCCAGCCTCTCCGGCGAGGCGGCGGGAAGGATGCTTTTCTATTCGGGCAGGCTGATTCCGCTGGTCGAACTGCCTCGGCCGGAGGGCGCGTCGCGAGTCGACGAAGATTTCCGCGCCGCGGCGCAGGCTCTGGAAAACGCGGTGATGGAGGACAGCGGCGTTTCGCAGCAGCTTCGCCAGGCGCTCCGGCCCGTGCTCGCGGGGACGTACAGCGATCCGGATCCCCGGGATTATTTCGACAGCGCCTTCTGCCGCAGGCTGGTCGAGGCGGACTATCTGGAATCCGCCATCCGCCCCATGCCGCAGAATGTCCGCTCCGCCCTCGCAGCCTACCGCGCCGCGCTCGCGGCGCTTGAAAAAGGCTATGACGAATTCCGCGCCGACATCGGGGAAGGGCGCACGCTCTTCGCCGCCGTCCGTCCCAAGGAAGAGGGCGCGGGGAACGCGGGGGATCAGGATCCCGAGACGGGAGAGACCCTCCCCCGCTATCTCTGGCGCGTCGAGACGGACGCGAAAACAGTGTTCCACTCGCCGCAGCCGGCGCGCTTTATTTATGCCCTCATGCTTGCCGAAGAGTACGACGGGCGGCACAGCGCCCGCCCCGCCGGCGTTCCCGCCCTCACCGAAGTGCGCCACGCGACCCGGGGCGTCCTCGCCTCCTACCGGAACGGCGACGCCTCCGCCACCGGCAGCGCCGACCTCTGGCGGGAAGCTGTCGCCGAAGACTCCAGCGGCCGCTTCGACCCCTCCGCCGGCGAGCCGGGGTGGAACTATCCGCTCCATGTTCTTCAGCGGGACGACCAGGGAGACCCCGTTCTTCTCGCCACGCTCTCCGGCATTGTGCGCAGCCCGGACTTCTCCGGCGTCGTCGACGACGAGGCGCGGCGGCGCGCCGAGGACGAATGGCTGACAGACACCGCGCGGACGCTGTCGACGCCGGGCGAACTGGGGCTGATTTTTCACCAGTTTTTCCGCTACTGTTCCGACTCGCCGCTGCCGGAACTGCCGAGCATCATCGGCAGCCATGTCGGGCTTTCGGACACGCACCAGACCGTGTACGAGTCGCTGGAGCGGCGCTGGGTCGGGCGGCTTATCGGCGACTGCGACGATCTTGCGGAATTTTTCCAGATTCTCACGCGGCGGCAGGGCAGGCTCAGCCATGTCATGCAGCTTCCCGGGCACGCCGCCGCAGGCTATGTGGAGCGCGTTCCCCTCGAAGAAGGGGATGAAAACGGCGACGGGGAGGAGGACTACCGCTTCATCGTCTTGCAGACAGGCCCCGTCCTCCAGTTCACGGCGGGCAGCCTCAATGAAGTCGTCGAGATGGCCTACCGCTCCTTCGACCGGGGCGAGGGCGTGAGCCACATGACGACGGACGCCGTGCCGCTGCTGCTCCGCTTCGCGGACGAGGAAACGCGCACGCCCTTCGTCCTCTCCGCGCGCATTTTCGAGGACGCGGAATACGCGGACACCATGATCCGCGTGCAGTCCTACTGGCATGAGCATGTCTTCTCCGCCGCCATCGAGACGATGGAGAAGCTTGTCGACGAGGACAAGGAAATCGGCAACATCAAGGAACTGGGCAGCCTCTACGAGCGCGTGGGCTTCTACGATCGTTCGGAAGAACTCCGCCGCTCCGAACTGGAAATGGTGAAGGACAACCCGAACGCCAGCCTGTCCACCCTGCTGGAAATCGTGCAGCTTCATTTCCAGTCGAAGAACCGGGCAAAGGCTCTTGAAGCGCTCGGCGAAATGGAGGAGATTATGATGCGGATGATCCGGAATGAAGACGCTCCGGAATTTTTCCGCAACATGACCTTCCGCTCCTACTGGGCCATATTCCTCTCCCGCCTGGGGGATCCCGGGCGCGCGTGGAATCTGGTGCGCTACGACGTCGCCATGACGAAGCGGCAGCTTGGGCGGATTGCGGAGCCGGTGCTGCGGACGCTTGTCGTCATGTACGAGCGGATGTGTCTCCAGCGCGACCGGAACGAGCTTGCGCCCGGCGCGACGGGGGCGATGGCGGAGGTGCGGGTGGAACTGGAAGAGGCGTTCCACAGGGGGTATTTCACCGCGGACGACTCGTACAACGCGGTGATCGGGAAGTATTTCTTTCTCGGCCGCTTCGCCGTCGCCGATCGCGGCAGAGACGACGGACTGGCGGAACTGCGGAAGGACGGCCCCTATCCGGAGAATCCGAAAAACCACACCGACCGCCGCCGGGAAGTGAGCGGGGCGGACTGGGGATGGTTCCGCATCACGCCGCAGCTGTACCATGTGATGGGCGTGGAGATGCTTGACGACGCGGAGTATCCGGAACTGTACGACCCCGACGCCGCGCGGCCGCTGCTGCAGGACGTCGCGCGGGCCGTGGAGCGGGGGACGGGGCTGGGAGCGGACGTCGCGGGGAAGGACGATGTGGTGACGGCGGCGCTGACGCTGTCGTTCCTCAACGGCAGCCTTGAAGAGTTCCGCAGCGCGATGGCGACTGTGAAAGAGAAGAATTATTCGAGCCTCTACGACGACGCGGCGCTGACCTTCGGGCAATACTGCGGGCTGGTGCCGCTTGCGGAGTTCGGTGCGTGGACGGAGGCGTTCCACGAGTTTTTCCCGGGGCGGCAGCATTATTTCAAGGTCGTCTACCGCGCCATCGACAAGGAGCATTACGACCACGCGCTGGCCATGGCGGAGGCGACGGCGCGGTTTTTCCCCGATCAGCCGATGCTTCTGCGGGAGGCGGAATTTGTGCGCTCCATCATTCCGGATTTGAAAAACAACCGGGCGCGGAGGCAGTGGATGCAGAATTAAATTAGGGGCGTTTTAACCGATTTTTATTTTCTATTTTGAACCACAGAGAGCACAGAGGACACAGAGAACCGCCACAACAACCAAGATATACTATAAAAAAGCAGTTGCAGTTGCGGTTCTCTGTGTCCTCTGTGCTCTCTGTGCCCTCTGTGTCAAGTGGTTATTAAAATAACCGGTTTTGTTGTTTGTTTTCCCCCCAATGGAGATGCTTTCATGCTTTCGGCAGAACAGAAAAGCCTGCTGGAAAAGAAATGCAAACAGTTCCGGATCGATCTGATCACGCTGCTGCATTCCATCCAGACCGG
>QMCE01000660.1_pt1 | contig 17969 bp, 14 predicted proteins | sample 1821851 | NCBI WGS metagenome assembly QMCE01 (sample SAMN09453174, study PRJNA476694) | Termite gut metagenome, whole genome shotgun sequencing project. | isolation source: worker | host: Odontotermes sp. | place: South Africa:Pretoria | collected 2016-01-28
GGATTATGGGCTCCCTGCCGTCTATGACCACTTCGTGGGAGTCGGCATTGTCGTGCTGCCAGGAGAGAGTCGCTCCCTTGTCGAACACGTCGGCAACCGTAAGACCGGTGGGTGCCGGGGTAACGGGGGCGCCCTCGGTGGTGAACTGCTCGCCCTGGGCCCACTCGCTCCAGATGCCGTCCTTGCACGAACGCACCTGCCACGTGTATTTCGTATCCGGGATCAGGATACTGGTCTCGCAGCTTAGTCCGGTTACATCGACCGCCTCCATATTGCCAATCACCACTTCGTGGGAGTCGGCATCGGCGTGCTGCCAGGTGAGCATTGCGCTGTTGTAGGTTATATCGGCAGCCAGCAGTCCGCTGGGAGGAGCCACCACAATCAACGGTGTGGTGAACTCGGAAACCGCACTCCATTCGCTCACGATGCCGCCTTTTACGGCCTGTACCTTCCACGTATAGCCGGTTTCGCCGGTAAGACCCGTGGCTTCGCAGGAGGCTTCGGTAACATCCACGGGGGGTTCGGCGTCGATCATCACCTTGTACGTTTCGGCGCCGGCGACGGCTGTCCACAAGAGTTCTGCCGTGGTGGCCGTGAGGGTGCCTACCGTGAGGCCGGTGGGTGTATCCAAAGTTTCGCCCGAAGGAGGGGTTACCTCGTTGCCGCCGCATGCGGCAGCAAGTCCGAGCAGCAAGGCGCAGAGAGAGGTTAGTTTAAATATTTTTTTCATGGTTATTTGTAGTTGCCGTATAAAGCCGCCCTTTAGTTAGCGGGGGCGCCTTTAAGAGTTCCTTTAATGGGTATGTGCTCAATTATATCCATGCCTTCGACCAAAATGGTGTATTCGCCGTCGGAATATGTCGATGTCAATGTGCCATCCATGACAGCTGTCGATTCGTATATGGCATTGTTTCTAATACGCAGCGCCCATGTTCCGGCATGAACCGACTCTGTATTTATATATCCGATTACCGCCGTCAATGGGCTGTGAGACCCGTCTATCCTATACACTCCGTCGAACATGGGTGTGCCTGTACCCTTGGGAGCGTTCATTTGGGTGAGGAATACCCAACCGTTGCCCATATATCTGCCACCGGAAATGGAAACACCCTCGCCGAGCACTGTGATCAACCATGCATCCACCCTGTTGTCGTGATTGGGATAGAGCTCCATATAATAGAAATTGGTGAGCGTGCCGAGGTATATGGCAACCTCGCCCGTGGTGAACTCCTCGCCCGTGCGCCACTCGCTCCAGATGCCGCCCTTGCACGAACGCACTTTCCATGTGCATACCGATACGGGGGTGAGGCCGGTGGCTTCGTATTTTGTGGTGGTTACCGTAACGGGGTCGCCGTCGTTCACGATCACCTCGTGGGAATCGGCGCTGGAATGTTTCCATGTAAGGATCGCCGTTGCGTCGGTAATCTCGGTAGCTGCCAGGTCAGTAGGAGGAAGTACCACCGGAATGATTATTTCGGGTGTGGTGAACTGCGAGCTTTCGCTCCAATTGCCCGTAATATCGCCGTTAACGGCGCGCACCTTCCATGAGTAAGTGGTATTGTCGGCCAGGCCGGTAGCCTGGTAGGAAGCGGTGGGGACATCGACCGGTTCGCCCTCGTCGAGCGCCACCTGATACTTTACGGCGTTCTCGACGGCCGTCCATGAGAGTTCGGCGGAGGTTTCCGTGACGGTCCCTACGGTAAGCCCCGTGGGGGTACCCAATCCTTGCTCCGTCTCGCCTGTCGGATCGCACGAGGCCATAAGCCCTGCCGTCAGGGCGCAAAAGAGTGTGAATTTCAATATCTTTTTCATGATAATATAATTAATCGGTATTTTATAATGTTTTGATAGTTCTGACTTCGGCATGGGTCATATCGACGGTCCAGTCCTTTTCGACGACTATCATTGGTGCGGCTTCAGCGATTTTGGCTATGGTAAGTTGGCCCGTGCAGCTAAGTTGGCGGCTCTGCCCGTTGAGAATTACGCGGGCACCGATAGCGGTATATACATCGACTGTCTGGTTATTGTGCCTTATGGTCATCTTCTCGGGTATCACCAGGCGGCCTCCCGATATATAGAAATCAAAACTTCCGGAAAGAATCTCATAAGACTGCGAGACCGGGGCATCGCCGGATTCGTAACCCATGACTGCCTGGAATATTTCGAGCGTCTGCCCCTGATAATCCATAGTCCCCACGCTCTCCTCGGAGTTGGAGGCGAAACGGTAGATGCCGTCCGTATCTGTGGCATCTATGATGAGGGTGTGGTAGAATGTGGTGCCCTCGCGCACGAACGGCATTTTGTCGAGTACGAAACGATCGTCCTCACGAGCGATGGTGCCCATCCACGCGACATCCTGTTTCAGCAGAAAGGCCCACCCTTCGCAATTGTAGGTACCTTCGACAGGGTCGGGTATGCCGTTCTGGGTTACCGTAACATTCCTCGTGTATTCCGCGCCCTTGCTGCTTGTGATGACAAGGGTTGTGTGGCGCGCGTAGCTGCTCGAATTGGATTTCACGGTAACGGTTACAGTTGCGTTTTCGCTGCCTGTCGTCGGAGCGATACCGGTAACCCACGAGGCATCGACCTCGGCTATCGTCCAATCTATGTTCGAGGTGATGTCGAAGGTAACTTCGCCGCCGTCGTAGGGGGCATTGGCAGGAGTGGCCGCTTCGAGGATATTGGGATCGGGGGCGCTCTCCTGGGTCAACTTCACGGTACGGGTTATGTCGCCCGCCTTGACGGTGATGTCGGCACTGCGCTCGAAGCCCGTGTTCAGAGATACGAACACGGTGATATCGGCGTTGCCGTAACCGTCGACCGTAGCGAGCTCGAACCATGCATCGGAATCGGACTTGGTGATCGTCCATTCGGTGTTGGATTTTATGTCGAGCTTGGCATCGCCGCCTGCGGCAGACACTGTGGCGGGGCGCGTTACTTCAAGGGTGTTCTTAACCTCGTCGCCCTCGCCATTATTACCGCATGAGACAAGTGCGCCCAAGCCGAAGATGGCCGCAAGGAAAATTATTTTTTTCATTCGCATTATTTCAATTATATATATTAATTAGGTATAGACCGCACAAACTTCAGGCAAGCTTTTATTGCTTTACACAGCGGACGGGAATACCGTTGGTGCGGTTCGAGGTATTGTTCCTGACAACACCCACATATACATGCGCGACGGTCGTCGTAGTACCGTAGGAGGAGGCCGACCAGGCGTACCCGCTGCTGTTGACGATCCTCACAGTGCCTTCGGTATTCCAGTCGCGCTGGCCCGAAGCAGGAAAAGCACACCCTGTGTCGGGGTTTTCCTTATTGTCGTCGGCAGTTACGCCCGCACCGAGAAAATAGCCCGATTCAGGCTGGCGGAAACCGTTGGCATAGTTGTTGTCGGTGCCTACGCCGCCCACCCAGACTATCCAATTACTGCCTGCCCAGGCTACGTTGGCACCGCCGTTCGACGGATTCCACAGGGCCGAATACTCGCTGGCGGTAGGCATACGCCAATTGCCTTCGACCCAGCCTTTCGACGAGATGTAGCGGCAGATGTCTCCCTTGTCGGCGGCGGCGTCGAAGCCTGTGCCGGAATTGTAGTTCACGAAGTCGTCGTCGGGATAGTCGTGGTCGTTGAGATAGTCTTCGGTCGCACCGTCGAACGAGGGCACATCGCTCCAGTTGTAGGTGTAGTGGCCGGCAGGCGAGTAAAGTATCTGGCTGTGGCTGTAGTTCGTACTGCCCGGGCTCATGGCCACGAGCGAACCCCACCTGAAGAGTACGCCCTGCACGTTGGCCGGAATGTCACCGTTGTCGCCGCGCGTTACGGCAAAAGTGAGATAGCCGCCGTCGGATTTGGATTCGTCCTCGATCCAGACGATGTGGCTGCGCGCCCATTTCTCGTTGCGCAACGGGTAGGAATTGATGAGGCACTGCCCCGTTTTACCGCCGTCGGTAGTCGTTACGGTAATGGTCGCCTCGCCTTCGGATACGCCCGTGATGTTGCCCTCCTGGTCTATCGACACGACAGTGCCGTCGGAGCTCCTCCACGAGACCGTCTTGTCGGTCGCATTTTCGGGAAGGACGGTTGCCATGAGCTTCTTGGTGCGGCCTATATCGACCGCCGAGCTCTCTTTGATGATAACTTCGGAGACGGGGATGTAATCCGCCCACACCTTCACGGCGCATTCGGCGGTAAAGCCGCCGTCATTGGTGGTAACGGTGATGACGGCATCGCCGGTGGCTACGCCGGTTACGAGGCCAATCTGGCTGACGGTAGCGACAGCGTCGTCGGAACTCTTCCACGACAGGGTCTGGTCTTTGGCATTGTCGGGCTTCACCGTGGCAGAAAGCTGCACGGTGTCTTCGGGTTCGAGTTCGACATACTCCTTATCAAGGATAACCTCCGTTACGTGGACTACGCCGTCCGACACTTTCACTTTACATTCGGCCGTTTTGCCGCCGTTGTTGGTCGTTACGGTAATGGCCGCTTCGCCGTAGGCGACAGCGGTAACCACACCATCCCCGCTCACCGTTGCAATATTGTCGTTGGAACTGCTCCATATTACCGATTTGTCAGCCGCGTTTTCGGGCAGGACTGTAGCCGTGAGTTCGGTGGTCTCGCCGACATTGAGCACTACCGAATTCTTGTTGAGCTTGACTTCGGTTATGGCAACCTTTTCGTCTTCTTTCGGTTCCCCGCACGAGGTGCCGAGAGCCGCGAACAGGACGACGGACAGGAATGTTAATAAACAGTTTTTCATAGGTTTCAGTTTTTAGGATATTACTCTCTAATGCAGCGTACCACGAAACCGTAGCCGCGGCTGCTGTTCACCATGGATGCGTTCATAGATGATACGTCGAGGCCGTAAGCGTCGGTCGTGAGGCGCGACGAACCTGTCCAGTAGCTGCCGTAGTTGCCCGCCGAAGTTTGGCTTCCGCCCCAAACCGCACGGTAAGAGGCTACGGGGATGGAGACCCCTTTGACGGGGCTTTCCTTGTTATCCGAGGCGGCCACACCATCGCCAAAGAAGTAACCCGACACGAATTCGTAGAAACCGTATTCGTTGTTGTTGCCGGCGGGTACCGTTACGTTGGCCCACGTACTGCCGCTCCATGCGACCCTGCCTTCGGCCATAAGGTCGTTGAACTCTTTACCTGTGGGCAAACGCCAATCGCCTTCGACCCAACCTTTGGCGGAGATGTAGCGGCAGACGTCGCCCCTGCCGGCGGCCTCGTCGAAGCCTGTGCCGTTGTATCCGGCGAAGTCGTCCTCGGCCAAAACGTTGTTGTCGAACGGCGGCGCCGTTTCTCCGCCGAGCGACGGGATATTTTCCCAGGTGTAATTCTTATTGCCTGTAGGCGAGAATATTATCTGATTCGAATTGTAGGAATTGCCAACCAGGCTCACGGGCACCAAAGAACCCCACTTGAAGAACACACCGCCCACATTGGACTTTATAGTAGCGTTGTCCGCAGCGGTAACGGCGAAGGTGAGATAGCCTCCGTCGGGCTTGCTGCTGTCGGCCACCCAGACGACATTGCTGCGCGCCCATGTTTCGAAACTCACGACCGTAACCCTACATGATGAAAGCATACCGTTCGTAGTCGTTGCCATGATGTTCGCCTCGCCTGCGGCCAGGGCCCTGACAAGGCCGTTCTGATCGACAGTCGCTATGGCGGTGTTGGAGCTCGACCACGTAACGGATCTGTCCGTGGCATTTGCGGGATTGAACGTAACGCTCAACTGGCCCGTGTCGCCGGGTTCGAGTTCGAGCGACGACGGGGAGACGGCAATGCTAATTACCTGAATGGTCTTTACCGTTACCGCGCATTCGGCCGTATGGCCGCCGTCGGTGGTCGTTACCGTGATGGTCGCCTGTCCGTCGGCTACGGCCGTAACCAGGCCGTTCTGATCGACCGTCGCTATGTTGTCGGCCGAACTGCTCCATGTAACCGATTTGTCGGTCGCCGTGGTGGGCGTTATCGTGAAGGCGAGTTGGTAGGTGGCATCGGGGGCGATTTCTACGGAGGGCTGGTTTATGGATATGTCGGTAACGGGAATCCGTACCGTAACTTTGCATTCGGCGGTAAAGTCGCTGTCGTTGGTCGTAACGGTAATGGTTGCCTGGCCGCCGGCTACGGCGGTTACGAGGCCGTTCTGATCTACCGTCGCTATATTGTCGTCGGAACTCTCCCATGCCACCGCCTTATCGGTCGCATTGTCGGGCTTCACCGTGGCGATAAGTTGCGCGGTGGCTTCGGGTTCGAGTACTATGGCTGTTTCATTGAGGATAACTCCTATGGCGGCGACGATATCGTTCGACACCGTTATTTTGCATACGGCGGTCTTGCCGCCGTCGGTGGTTGTTACCGTTATGTTCGCCTCACCCTCGGTTATGGCGGTTACAAGGCCGTCTTCGACGGTAGCCACAGCGGTATTCGAGCTCTCCCACGAGACCGATTTATCGGCTACGTTGTCGGGCAGTACCGTGGCGTTGAGCGTCGCGGTCGTGCCGACCTTGAGCGACAATGAATTTTTGTTGAGTTTGACCTCGGTTACGGTTACCGTCTCCTCGGTCGTTCCTTCGCACGAGTACATACCTGCAAGGGCAAGCACGAACAGCGGGAACATTAAAAAATACATTTTTTTCATTGTTTCAGTTATAGGTTGAAACCCCGCAATTTGATTGCGGCAACTTTAGTTTGTATAAATCTCTATCGTCATTGCGAGGAGTGGAGCGATGAAGCAATCATGTACTGTTTGTTTCTGAATTGCTTCCCGCTTCGTGAAGCTCACGGTCGTAATGACGTTGTTCGCGAATTTCATTCGCTTTCTCAAACCACTGCATTTGCAATGCAGGGTGGTTTAGTTTCAGAGGGAAACTTTATTCAGTTAACAGAGAACAGTTATCAGTTAACAGTGAATTGAAAGTAATGGTGCCAAACACCTTGGCACCATTACCTTGTATGTTTATGCTACTTGTCTGCTACGCAGCGCACGTTATAACCGCGGTTTGCCATACCCTGTGCCTGCGAGTTAACGTTGCCTGTGGAACCGCTGGCAAATTGCAGGACGGACGGGCCGCCATACATATAGTCGTCCGTTGACAGGTAGTTTGCCTGTGTTCCGGCGCTGGAAATATAGGAGCCTGCGAAGTAACCCGCATACTGGCCACCCCATTCCGGTCCGACAAACCTATCCCTAACCGCGGGATCGTTTTCTCCATACTCAAAAGCGGTACCGCCGAATGCTATCACCAAAGCGGCGAAATCGTCCGTAGAAGGTACTCTCCAATTACCAGGACACATCGTAGTGCCGTTAGCATCGATATACGCCCTCGAATAGAGGAAACCGTATGTGCTGTTATCATGCTTCCTGCAACCACCGTTACCGGTGAAATTTGTATTATCGCAGGCGGGGACATTGATAACGTCGCTCCATATCTGCGTGCCGTTGGCGACAACTACTTCCCATACGTCGGTAGTCCTGGCATCGGGAGGAGTGGCAGGGCCGGACTCTTTCGGAGTGATGTCGGCGCCCTCCAGAGTGATGTTCATGGTGTGCCAGTCGCCTGCCTGAAGCTCGATAGGATCTACTACGGTCAGCGATTTATCGAACGTGAAGCCCTCGGTCTCGCCCGTAATGGTCATCTCGACACCTGCGCCGATGGTCATGACCGGAACGCAGATCATAATGGCGTCGGTTCCGTCGGCATATACGCCCACGGGTTCGGCCGTAACGGAGGTAACGGCACCTTCGTAGAAGCCGCCGAACGTACCGTCGGTGAGGTCGAAGTGGGCCGTGCCGGCCAATTCAAGGCCTGCGTCGGTCGTGAAGGTGAGGTTCTGGATAGCCTCGCCGTTCAGCTCGGAGCTGGTGAGGACGAATTTGATCATACCCAATACCCTCTTGAACTGAAGGCCGCTGTGGTTGATGGCCGACACGCCGTCGTGGTTGATAGATACAGGCCACATGACCATGACATCGGCATTGGGGTCGAACGACGTAGCCGAGGTATGCTGCACGGCGGGTATCTCTATCGTTGTGGCCTCATAGCTTTCGGACGGCGCACCTGCGTTGCCGTAGGGATAGTAGCCGTAAATGGTGTAGTTGCCTGCTTCGAGCGTAACTTCACCGCCGAATGTGGCAGTCTGGCCGCCATTGTCGGATGTGCCTTCGAGACGCTCGTTATTAACGACGACAGCGTCGTTAGCTGCAAAATGTACGCCTATGGCGTCGTCCTCCGACCATACGGGTGCGGCGGGGTTGACAGTCCTTGTGTTTTCGATACCTGCAGTCAGAGAGATACGGGTCTTGGTTGCCGTAGTTTTAATGTCGTCGTTCTGAGCGCATGAGGTAAATGCTGCTGCAAACAGCATGACACCTGCAATAAAAGCTAATGTTTTCATTTCTTCTTAGGTTTTAAGTAGAGTCAGGTTTACCAATTCGTAATGCCGCTTTCGTCGCCTGCCGCGCCTGCCGTGCCCGGAGCGCCGTAGCCTAAGGGTGCAGCGCTCTGCGCGATGCCGTTTTCGATCTCGACTGAAATACTCGATACTTCAGGAGCAATGTAGTTGAGTTTTTTCATTTGAATAATTGTTTATTATATAATAAGCATTAAACAGGAATGTAATATTTAATTACCCCGTTTGCAAATTTAGACGGATTTTCAGAAATGGAGTATTGACCTATGTCAATGGTCGGAAAAAAAATCGGAAAAAAGTTAAAATACTTTAAGAAAAGCATCAAAAAACGCCGTGAAAATACCCTGTTATTTCTTCTTTTTATGCGGGAATTGCTTTTCCAGCCGGCATAAATACTCCGGCGAGACACCGATATACGACGCGATGACGCGCGAGGAGACGTTTTCTATTATCTCCGGTCTGTTCGCCACGAGCGCCTCGAAACGCTCCTTGGCATTGCCGTTGACTATCTCGCGCTTCTTTTCGTAGGCATAGAACTGCCCCAGGAATACGTAATAGACCCACAGCGCGAAATCGTGGGACTCCCGCATGAGGCTGTTGAACTGGGCTTTGGTGGTCTTCATGATGACCGAATCGCAGCACGCCACATACTTGGTGAACGACGGGATGCCCTTGACAAGCGGATAATAGGAGAGCTTGAGCGTGCCGGGAGGGGCGAAAGCAAAGGTTACCTCCTTGAAACCGTCGAAATAGGCGGTGCGTATTATGCCCTGTTTAATGACATAAATATTGTCGTCGAAGGTGTTGTATGGGGTTAGTACCTGGTTGCGCTTCAGCTTGATCTCGGTCATAAGGCCGATGAACATATCCATCGTCTCGTCCTTCATCCTGTACTCGCACTCGGCATTCAGCAGCTTTCTCAATGTGTCATCCATAGTCTGTCGGTGTAGCAGGCAATCGCTACACGCTACAATTTTAGCAATAATTCGCGATAAATGCAAGCGGGATTTAAGAAACGATTACCTTTGCAGGAAGTTTATGTACAATTCAATATATATAAAAGGTGCGCGGGTACACAACCTGAAGAACATCTCCCTCGAAATACCCCACAACAAACTTGTGGTCATAACGGGGCTTTCCGGTTCGGGAAAGTCCACGCTGGCGTTCGACACAATATTCGCCGAAGGCCAGAGGCGCTATGTGGAAAGCCTTTCGGCCTATGCGAGGCAGTTCCTCGGCAGGATAGACAAGCCCGACGTCGATTTCATCACCGGTATAGCGCCCGCCATAGCCATCGAACAGAAGGTCGGCACACGCAATCCGCGCTCCACAGTGGGCACCTCCACCGAAATATACGACTACCTGAAACTCCTGTTCGCGCGCATCGGACGCACTTATTCGCCCGTGTCTGGTATGGAGGTGAAGAGTTACCAGACGCAGGACATTGTCGGACATATAACTTCGCAGGACGCCGACAGGCGCATCCTGATATGCGCGCCTATTATGCCCAAGGTGAAAGAGAGCGTTGTGGAACGGCTTACGCTTCTCGTAAAAGATGGCATCAGGCGTGTATATAAGGACGGCGCCGTGGTTGCAATAGAGGAACTGCTGGGAGAGAAATACGTCGACGACCTGCCCGAAATAGACATAGTTGTCGACCGCGTGCGCGGTACCGACGACGAGGAGAACGTCAGCCGTCTCGGTGATTCGGTCGCCCGTGCGCTCGAATACGGCGGCGGATTGTGCAAGGTCGTTGTGCAAAGCGAGGGAGGCGACAGCGTAGCGCTGTTCTCGACCCGGTTCGAGGCTGACGGCATGGAATTCGAGCGTCCGGCCGAATATATGTTCTCGTTCAACAATCCCCTGGGCGCCTGCCCCGTATGCGAAGGCTACGGCAAGGTAACGGGTATCGACGAGGATCTGGTCGTCCCCGACAAGAGCAAGAGCATATACGACGATGCCATAGCCGCATGGCGCGGCGATACTATGAAGCAGTGGAAAGACGAACTCGTGCACAATGCCCACAGGTTCGATTTTCCTATCCATAAACCCTACTATGAGTTGACCGCCGAACAGAGGAAACTGCTTTGGACGGGTAACGGTTATTTCCACGGGCTCAACGACTTTTTCGCTTACCTGGAGAGCGAGCGCTATAAGATACAGTATCGCGTACTGCTGTCGCGCTACACAGGAAAGACCATATGTCCCGAATGCGGCGGCGGCCGTCTCCGCAAGGAAGCCCTCTACGTGAAGGTGGGCGGGAAGAACATCGCCCAGCTCACCTCCATGAGCGTAGCCGGCCTTTCGGATTTCTTCTCCGATCTCCGGCTCGACGGCTATGAGGAGAAAACCGCGGCGCGCATACTGACCGAAGTACGTAACAGGCTCGGTTACCTGTCCGACGTGGGACTCGGATACCTCACCCTCGACCGCCTCTCCTCCACCCTTTCGGGCGGCGAGAGCCAGCGCATCAATCTCGCCACCTCGCTCGGCAGCAACCTTACGGGGTCGCTCTACATACTCGACGAACCGAGCATTGGACTCCATCCGCGCGACACCGCAAGACTCGTCAAGGTACTCGGGCAGCTTCGCGATATGGGCAACACGGTCATAGTGGTCGAACACGAGCGGGAGGTGATAGCGGCGGCCGACCATATAATAGATATAGGCCCGCTGGCAGGCTACAACGGCGGCGAAGTGGTATTCAACGGCACCGCCGGGGAATTGCAAAATGCGAATAACAGCCTTACGGCCGACTACATGACCGGCCGCAGAAATATCGCCTGCCCTCCTGCGGTGCGCGGCTGGAGTAATTTTATCAGTATAAAAGGCGCCAGGGAGAACAACCTCAAGGGGATAGATGTGAAGATCCCCCTCGGTGTGATGACCTGTGTGACGGGCGTGAGCGGCAGCGGCAAGTCGTCGCTCGTGAAAGGCATCCTCTACCCTGCCATAAGGCGGAAGCTGTTCGAGACCGGCGTAAAACCCGGCGGTTTCAGCTCTCTGGAGGGCGACGTGTCGATGCTCAAATCCATAGAGATGATAGACCAGAACCCCATAGGCAAATCGGCGCGCTCCAACCCGGCCACTTATACCAAGGCATACGACCACATAAGGAAGATATTCGCCGAGCAGCCATACGCCCTCCATAACGGCATCACCCACGCGCATTTTTCGTTCAACCGCCCTGGCGGACGATGCGAGGAGTGCCAGGGCGAAGGGACGATAACCGTGGGTATGCAGTTCATGGCCGACATAGAATTGAAGTGCGAACACTGCGGCGGCAAGCGTTTCAACGAGGAGGTGCTGGAAGTTAAATACCGCGGGCGGTCGATATACGACGTGCTGGAAATGACGGTCGATGAGGCGATAGACTTCTTCTCGGAGGACAAAAAGTCGTCCGCCAACAAGAAACTTGTCGAGATACTGAAGACGATGCAGGATGTGGGGCTCGGATACATAAAGCTCGGTCAATCGACATCGACCCTTTCGGGCGGCGAGATACAGCGCGTAAAGCTGGCCACCTACCTTATGAAAGACAATGCTGCTTCGAGTACGATGTTCGTATTCGACGAGCCCACGACAGGGCTCCATTTTCACGACATAAACAAGTTGCTCGCGGCATTCAACGCACTGATAGCCAAAGGCCACACAATAGTGGTCGTGGAACACAATATGGATGTCATAAAGTGTGCCGACTGGATCGTAGACCTTGGCCCCGAAGCGGGCGACCGGGGCGGCCATCTCGTTTACGAGGGCACTCCGAAGGGTCTTTCGGGGTGCAGTCAGAGCTACACGGGACAATACTTATGAGTTTGGAGTGTGGAGTTATGGTGCAAACTTCGTTTGCAGGTTTATTTATAATAATATACGTGCGAAGCACACCAAAACTCCACACTCTAAACTCCACACTCCAAACTCAATGAAACTCCAAATTAATTAACTATGTCAGAGTTTTACACATACGTTCTACCCAACGGCATCAGGTGCATTCACAAGCGGGTCAAATCGGCCGTGGTTCACTGTGCGATGACGGTAAATACGGGAAGCCGCGACGAGCTTGCCGGCGAGCATGGTATGGCACACCTTGTGGAGCATACGCTTTTCAAGGGTACCGTACACCGAAGAGCACACCATATAAACTGTCGTTTGGAGAACCTCGGCGGCGAACTGAACGCCTTTACCACGAAAGAAGAGACGGTGATCCACGCCACCACCCTTCGGAGCGACTGCTCCAAAGCGGTCGAACTCGTAGCCGACATAGTTTTCCACTCCGTATTCCCCGACCGTGAGATAGAAAAGGAGAAACAGGTGATCTTCGACGAGATAAATCTTTACAAGGATACTCCCGGCGACCGCATATACGACGAATTCGAGGATATGATATTCGCGGGCTCACCTATAGGCCACAACATATTGGGCAGCAAACAAACGCTCTCCAAGCTTCATTCCGCCGACATAAAACGCTTTATAGGACGCACCTACAATACCGACCAGATGGTGTTCTCGCTCATAGGCAATATCTCAGAAAAGATGTTCTCCGAGATGGTTTTAAAGCATTTCGGCGATATCCCGGCCGTCAGGCGCGCATTCACGAGGGAATGTCCCGCCGTACCGCAGGTATTTGACAAGGCGATAAACCGCAACACGCATCAGGTTCACTGCATGATGGGTAAACGGGCGTACAGCCTCGACGATCCGCAGCGCCTGCCGCTGCTCCTGCTGGTAAATACGCTGGGCGGTCCATCGGCCAATTCCCTGCTGAATGTGGTGCTCAGGGAGAAGAACGCGCTTTCGTATACAGTAGAGTCGGCCTACACTCCGTTCACCGACACCGGCCTGGCGACGATCTATTTCAGTTCGGAGAAAGACAAGAGCGACCGTTGCATAGATTTGATAGGCCGACAGTTGGATGACCTGAAGAACGGCCGCCTCAGCCCGCGGAGGCTGTCCGTGGCAAAGAAGCAATTCATCGGACAATTCTCCATCACAATGGAGAACAACGAAAGCTATATGCTCGGCGCTGCGAAAAGCTATCTGGTTTTCAATGCTGTGGATACGCTTCAGGCCGTCAACGAAAAGATAAACCGCATTACCCGTGAAGACATACAGGAAGTCGCGCGCGACATCTTCGACGGTATGTCGATGTTGATATATAAATAACATATCTATCTTATCCCGAATTCAGGTTAAACAACCATGGACGATCTGGAAAAATATATTCTGAATAACTCGACACCGGAAGACGAACTAATGAAAGAACTCGAACGGGTCACTTTCCAGCGCGCCGTGCATCCGCACATGATCTCCGGACACCTTCAGGGGAGCCTGCTGCGTATGATAACCGCCATGATAGCTCCGCGCAATGTTCTGGAGATAGGTACCTTTACAGGCTACTCCACCCTTTCTATAGCCGCCGCGCTCACCCCCGGTGCGGTCGTAGACACAATAGAGGCAAACGACGAGTTGGAGGAGATCTCGCGGGAGTTCTTCGCGCGAAGTCCATACGGCAGCAGGATCAGGCGGCATACGGGTTCCGCACTCGATGTCGCTCCTCGGCTTGGAAAGCAATACGAACTCGTATTCGTTGACGGCGGCAAGAGGGAATACCCCGAATATTACCGTATGATAATGGGCGATGGCAAGTATGCTTCCGGCAGGCCGTTGGTTGCCGGCGGCGGGTTCATTCTTGCCGACAATATATTATGGTACGGCAAGGTCGCCGACCCCGCGTGCAGGGATGCCGACACAGCGGCGATAGTGGAATTCAACAGAATGGCCGCTCTTGATCCGCGCGTCGAGAATGTGATAATACCATTAAGGGATGGGATAAACATTATCAGAGTAAAATAATATGGGCTTAGAGTAAACCCCCGCAAGATAAACATTTATCTTGCGGGGGCTTTGTGTGTGGTTCGGTTATGGTCGGTTCGTTAGCTGTTCTTCACGCAGCGCACCACTAAACCGTGGAAAGTGCTGCCATTGCCATCCTGCGGGCTGACGTTGTTGTTGCTTTTAAAGATCGTCAGCCTGAAGGCATACTGATTGGCGCTGCCCTTTGTCTGCGACCAGTAGTACGCTTCCGAACCCGTGTACGAGAGGGAACTGCCGTTGGCATAGCCGCCATACTCGGCGCCCCATGTGTTTTCGTAAGCCGCTCTCAGTGTGGCGACCTTTTGATAGTTCGCTCCCGAGCCGCCCAGAGCCTTGTCCAAAGCGATAAAATCGTCTTTGGTGGGCACGCGCCAACCATCGGGGCAGAGGATCGTAGTGCCGTTATCCCTTACATAAGGCCACGAATAGAGATAGCCGTATGAGCCGTTGTTCCGGCAATCGATACGTTGAGTACTTGTGGTTCCTCCGTTAAAGTCCGTCTTGTCGCAGTCAGGGACATTGATCACATCGCTCCATATCTGCGAACCGACTACCCATGTGGAGGTGGTTCTGGCATAAGGAGGAGTCTGCGGGGCTGTCGATTTCGGAGTGATATCTTCGACGGCCAAAGTAACGCTCATTGTGTGGTAGCCGCCTGTCACGATCTCTATCGGATCGGTACCGGCATCGCCGACAAGCACCGATTTCGTGAACGTAAAGTCATCGGTTTCGCCTGTAATTGTCATTGTGACGTTCGTGCCGATGGTAATGGCCGGAACACAAAGGATCATTGCATCGCTGCCGTTTGCAAATATGTCGGCGGCCGGTTCCGCCGAAACGGAGGTCGCGGCATCCTGATAGAATCCGGTGAATTCGCCTGCCATAAGATCGAAACTGCCCAAACCCGACAGCATCAGATTTTCGTCGTCGGTCGTAAACGTGAGTTGCCTGATAGCCTGGCCGTCCAGATCGGAACTGTTGAGCACTATCCTGACCATACCCAGCATCCTCTTGAAGTAGAGGCCGTCATAGCTTATGTCGGCTCCTGTGTGGCTGTGGGTGAATGGATACATGACCATAATGTCGGCCTTGGGGTCGAACGAGGTGGCGGTCGGTTGCTGCACTGCGGGGATCTCCAGTCTCGTATCGGTCGTCAGATCGTGGCTGCCTGCCGCCGACGCGCTGTGGGGGTAGTAACCCACGAAGGTGTAGTCGCTGCCCGGTGTCAGATCTGTGACGTTTCCTGCAAATGTAGCCGTACTGCCGCCATTCTCCAATGTGCTGTCGAGGCGTTTATTCGAGACCGCGAGCGTCGTCCCGGAAACGATATGTACTCCGATAGCGTCGCCTTCCGTCCACACGGGGGCGCCGGGTGTCGAGATATCGGTTCTCGTCGATTCAATACCTGCCGTGAGGCTTACGCAGGCCGATGCCACTGCGGGTTTCGTGTCGTTGCTGTCGACACATCCTGCAAGCGTCGCGGAAAATATCAGCGCACTTGCGATATAAACTAATTTTTTCATTGCGGATAGTTTTAGAATTTTGCGATCACCAGATAGTAGTTCCCGTTTCGTCGACTACGGCTCCGGCCATGCCGGTAGCGCCGTAACCTGCCGGGGCGCCGTTACCGCTCGCGGCGATACCCTTCTCAAGCTCTACCGAAATGATCTCAATGACGGGAGCAGTGTAAGTTTCTTTTTTCATAATAGGTTATAGTTTAGTAGTTTTAGGATATATTATAGCTTGTTTACAGTTTTCCACTCTCGCTCTTAATTGTCTTTCACGCAACGCACAGCAAGTCCGTGGTAAGTACTTCCATAGTCATCCTGGGGATTGACGTTGTTGTTGCCTTTAAAGATCGTCAATCTGTATGCATACTGGGAGTAATTGGGCATTGCTATCGTCTGCGACCAGTAATAGGCCTCCGAGTCCGTGTATTTGAGATAACCGTAGTTATCGACATAGCCGCCGTACTCGGCACCCCATACGGTCTCGTAGGCCTCCCTTAACGCTGCACTCCTTTGATTCTTGGCACCCGTACCACCCAGCTCTATATCAAGATCATAAAAGTCCTCTTTGGTAGGCACACGCCAACCTTCGGGGCAAAGCGCCGTACCGTTGCTCTTCACATAAGGCCACGAATAGAGATAGCCGTATGAGCCGTTATTGCGGCAATCCGCCACCTCGCTGCCCGCAAGCCCGCCGTTAAAGCCCGTCTTGTTGCAGGCGGGAAGGTTTATTACATCGCTCCACAGTTGTGATCCTACCAACCATGTCCGGGTGCTTCTGGCATACGGAGGAGTTGTTATTGGAGCGGCCGCCTCCACGGTCAGCGCGCAGAACGCCTCATGTCCACCGTCCTCGGTTCTGACAGTAATGGTGGCGACACCCTCTTTCAATGCTCTTACTTCGCCGTCGGTTACGGTGGCTATGGTGTTATCGCTGCTGCGCCACGTTACGTTTTTGTTGGTGGCGTCGGCAGGCAGCACCGTTTCGGCGAGCGTTTCCGCTTCATTAACCTTCAGTGTCAGTTCGGTCTTATTAAGCATTACGTCGGTGGCGGAAACAGTCGCTTTGGTCACTATTATGGTACAGGACGCTTCATACCCTCCGTCTTCGGTGGTTGCGGTAACCTTGGCGGTGCCGCTGGTTTTACCATACACTACGAGGGTCGCGCCGTCTTCGGCTATAAAGACAACTTCATCGTTGTCGATATTCCACGCTATCTTCCTGTTAGTGGCGTCGGCGGGTGCGATGGTAGCCGTAATCGTGCCCATAGTCCCCTCTACGAGCGGGAGTACCTGTTTGTCGAGCGTAATGCCCGTGACATTTACTTCCGACTCCGTTACGGTCACTTCGCATTCGTCCTTGAAGTTGCCATCCTCGGTAGTTACCGTAATGGTCGTGCTGCCTTTCGCCACGGCCGTTACCGTGCCGCCTGCAACGGTAGCTATCGCATCATTCTTGCTTGTCCACTTTACATTGCCGTTTGTGGCGCCGGCGGGCTCAACGGTGACTTTAATGGTTCCCGTTGTGCCTATTACAAGCGACAGTATCTTCGGGTCGAGCGTAACGCCCGTAACACTTATTTCGGTTTTGGTTACGGTCACCTCGCACTCGTCCTTGAAGTTGCCGTCTTCGGTGGTTGCCGTAATAACAGCGTTACCTTCGGCTATGGCGGTTACGGTGCCGCCAGAAACGGTAGCTACCGAATTGTTGCTGCTTGTCCACCTCACAGCCGGGTTGGTAGCCTCGGTTGGCATAACGGTAGCCGTAATACTCCCGACAGCGCCTTCCACAAGGCTCAATTTAGCCGGATTAAGTATAACACTCTCGACTGCAACGGTTTCATTGCCGGCATTGCTGCACGCGGCAAATATCGACAGGAATGCCGACACTGCAGCCAATTTCAAATAGATAGACGGTCTCATAATTTAATTTATAGGTTTAATTGGTTAAGCGAGGTCTGAATAAACAAAGGAAACCCAAATAATCCATAAAAAACTTCAACTACTTTCAGAATTTAACAAAAGACCAAAAAAACACATCATCCGACCAGGAACAATGTGGGAAAACTAAGAGCTTGTTTGGATTTTTCCGCCGAAGCTATTTTTTAACTATTTTCGTCCCGCTTTTTGCCTGAAACGAGGCACATAGCGGTTCCTATGTAACGA
>QMCE01002165.1_pt1 | contig 17968 bp, 16 predicted proteins | sample 1821851 | NCBI WGS metagenome assembly QMCE01 (sample SAMN09453174, study PRJNA476694) | Termite gut metagenome, whole genome shotgun sequencing project. | isolation source: worker | host: Odontotermes sp. | place: South Africa:Pretoria | collected 2016-01-28
GATTCCAGAAAATTCAATTCAATTAAAATTGCGGAATTTGCAGATAATAGACACTATACACCATTAATGAAAGATTGGGGTAATAATTTTATTCGGTTCAGAATTAATGGTTTAAAACGGATAAGTATACATTTTTTTCCACGGTTGAAGGTAAAATATTTGGAACTACGAATTGGTTGCTCGGAAAAGTGCTGGTATAAATTTGCATTTGGTAATTGGCACAGGGGAGAATAATGAGTAAAAAGATACTAATTACTTTGTAGTATGCAGACGGGCTGCACGGTGGTTTGCTGTACCCGACAGAAGTCGGAATGTTTTTTAAATCTATTGGGTTTGACGTTCATTTTGTTGCCGTGCGAATAAATGATGTTACTCAAAATTTTCTTGCTGAACGCGGAATAAAAATATATCGCGTTGATGAACTGCCAACAGATGATGAATACGATATTATATGGGCACATCACTTTCCTATATTGCCGTATTTGATTGAACGAGGATTAAAATACAAACTACTTGTAAACTCGTGTATGTCAGAATTTCTGTCACTGGAAAGACCTTTGTTTTTTAAAGAAAACATTGACTTGATTTTAGTGTTAACAGATAATCTTAAGCTTGATTTACAGAAAAATTACGGTTTTTCCGACAGTCTTATAATGACTTTGCCAAATACCGCGCCAGACGAATTTTTTGCAGCAAATAAAAAACTGCCGTTGCGTCCAAAGAAGGTGGCAGTTGTTTCAAATCATCCGCCAACAGAATTACAAAACCTTGAATATGATTACTATGGCGCATGGTGCAACAACAGCGTCAATATAACCCCAGAATTATTAACAGAGTATGACGTAATTGTATCAATTGGAAAAACTGTGCAATACGCACTTGCCATGGGCATACCAGTTTATAATTATGACCATTTCGGCGGCAGCGGATATATAACACCGGGTAATATAGAAATTGAAGAGGCTCATAATTTTTCAGGACGCAGTTTTCACACTAAAAAGACAGCCAAGCAGATACAGTCTGAAATTATATTGGGTTATTCCGAGGCTCGCAAAGCGGCAAAAAAACTAAAACAAATTGCCTTATCACGATATAAACTTTCCGTGCGTTTGACCGAAATTTTGGAAACTTTGAATAATCTTGCACCAAAGCCAAACGTAAAAATCACATCGGAAAATCGCCTGTATTTTGATTACTGCAAATTTATAATTGAATACGCATTGGCTTCACTTCCCCAGCAAGATACTGGTGGTTGGCAAATTCAAGCCATAGCACAGCGAGCACCACGGGGATTGGCGCGGTTGTGGCACCATATAAAAACAATGAAATTCTAAACGGGGAAAATTATGAAATTATTCAAGAAACCAATTTATAATAAAGTAAAGGCTTGCGATATTTGCGGCGGGCATAGTTTTACACAAATTAAAACTTTTCCGTCAACAGAATGGGAATCAACACAGTGTTTTTATAAAGAACATCCAGAAAAGAATGAGCCATTTTCCAATATACGTAAAAAACATAATTTAATGCGGTGCAAAAATTGCGGCGTGGTTTTTGTTTCCCCAAGAATAAGTGATTGGGTTGTGAACAGGTGGTATAACGAGTATCTTTCTGGAAAATATAAAGAATTTATACACGACTACGTGCAAGAAAGCCGAGAGCCCGTTTTTGAAAAAAATCTAGCCTATATAAAACAGTTTGCCCCACAGGGGAAACTTTTAGACATCGGATGTGCAACAGGGGGATTTTTGAATATTGCGAAAAAACAAGGTTTCTCAACATTCGGCATAGAAGTTTCCGACATATGCGCTTCCAAGGCTTGTAAATATGGCGATGTTCGATGTGGCGACGCCGTGGAAAAACTATCTGAATTTCCAGATGAATTTTTTGACATTGCCGCATCCGTAGACTCCATAGAACACTTAAAATCTCCGGCTGCTTTAATTCGAATGCTGTCAAAGAAAATGAAAACAGGTGGTTTTATATTCATAGATACACCAAACGCAGATTTGGAAAACGACGTAATGTCACGACATTTTTTTCTGTTTTCTATTGGAACCTTGTCAAGATTGCTTGAATCTAATGGTTTCGCAGTGCGGGTTGCAAAAACATCTGACAATGTATACAACGAGAATGATTGTATTATACCAAACAGGTTCATACAAATTTTGGCGCAAAAAATATAAAAAAAAAACCGGGCTTTTCGCCCGGTATCTTCATACTGCCATGCCTTTTATTTCCCATTTCATACGTAAATTTGTCACGTTGGATACGCCGTAATGAGTAACGCCCCCACCGTTTGCGTTAATGGTAGAGAAAATTGTATCTCCGTCTGCCCATCCCGCGACTCCACCCACTATGGTAACGTTTGTATGATAGTTGCTGGACAGCATTGTCACAGGGTATATAAAACTTGCCGAGCCACTGGTCATGGCCGGATGGCTTACGGTTACATCCCCACCTTGCTCGACCCAGCCGGATTTATATTTGCGGTACCAGGGGGTTGCTCCGGGTTCGCTGGATTCTACCACGTAATCCGCGTCTGCGGGGATTGTCATCAAGGAAGATACGTGGGCACTCAAATCTTCAAGCATGTTTCGTAATTCTTCGACTGCCCCCGGGTCACCGTTGGGACGGTTTGATATTTGCGTAATTTGATTTTGCAATAATTCTATGTCCGACTCTGTTGCAAAGCCCGAGACTTCTCTCAGTTGCCCAAGCAGCACTTCGCTTTTCGACACCAAGTCTGCAAAGTTTCCTGCGTCTATCGCATTAAATCGCACGGTTAACTGGCGCAGCAAGTCCAACATTAAATTAAATTCTTGGTTCAAAATCACCGGCTCTATTGGTTGCGTCGGCTGGAAATCAGTATTTCTGATTGCCTGGATTTCACGAATTATTTCTATTTTTGTCCCAATTTTGGGCGCTTTATCGAATTCTATGCTGCCACCGTTAAAGGGGTATTCTGCGCCCGAGCCTTCATCTTCTGCATTACCGCGGACGACATAGCCCTTTATTGGCGGCGCGTCGTCCATTTTTACACTTATGTCATGGTTGGCAAAAAATGGAAAACTAAAGTAAAAGCGGACGGTGGTTCCGTCCGCTATGTATGTTTGACGTGACATTTTTACTCCTTTTATTAAATGTCCCGCCTGTCGGTTGTTTGAAAAAGGAAAAGGACACAAAAATGCGTCCTGTTATCGGTTTCATTGTACCACAAAATGTCATAAATTGCAAGAATTCATGCTTTTTTCTTTGATTTTTTGCCTCGCACTTGCACCAGTGCAGGATTCGGCACCCAGGTTGCCGTCCCGTCTGCGAAGCTGTTGAGTTTCTTTATGGCCCGTTTTACGCAGTTCGTGCCTTCTTTTAGAGTTCCGGTCAATATATCCGTTCTAACGATGAAAACATAATCTCGTTCTGGGCTCATGAGTTCTTCGTTCGCACGAAGCCATACCCGCATCAATCTTTTGGCCCTGTTACGGTCCACCGCGCGTTTATGAGTCTTTTTGGGTGCCATTATTCCATATCTTGCATCGCCTGGGAACTTGGTTGGCATATCACGAGCCATGAAAAGAGCGCACTTGAAAACGGGGGCTCCGTCATCCCGAGTCCCAAAGTCTGAATGTTTTTTTATCGTATCTCTCATATTTATCTTCAACTTTTTATTTTACTATACCTTAACATATTGATTGATTTTTGCAAATTTAGATTTTATAGTGGGCTGGTTAATTAAAATACAGGGGCGAATGATGTATAACTGGCTGCTTAAATTTTTCTCGGCGGATATGGCTATTGACCTGGGGACCGCTAATACCCTCATCTATGTCAAGGACAAGGGGGTCGTTTTGAACGAGCCTTCGGTGGTCGCCGTCGCTGAAAATAGACTCTTGGGACGTAAAGACGTCCTCGCCGTGGGGGCAGAGGCCAAGAAGATGCTTGGTCGCACACCCGGAACTATTACTGCCGTTCGACCACTGCATGACGGCGTCATTGCTGACTTTGAAGTCGCCGAAGAAATGATAAAGTACTTTATTCGCAAAGTCCACAACAGAACTCTTCTTGCTGCTCCGCTTATCATTATATGCGTGCCGTCTTGCGCAACACCGGTGGAACGTCGCGCTATCCAAGAAGCCGCAGACGCCGCAGGTGCACGTAAAGTATATATCGTTGAAGAATCTACGGCGGCGGCCGTGGGTGCGGGCTTGCCGATTGAAAAACCGGTCGGTTCAATGGTTTTGGACATAGGTGGCGGAACGACAGAAGTTGCAGTTATGTCGCTTGGTGGCATAGTTTATTCTAATGCAGTACGCACCGCTGGTGACCAAATGGATACAGACATAATTGACTATGTTCGCAAAAACAAGAACCTTTTAATTGGGGAAAACGCGGCGGAAGACATCAAGAAAAAGATAGGTCGCGCAACTATGCCCAAGGACAAAACGAATGAAGAAGTAATGAAGATAAAGGGTCGCGACCTTATATCTGGCGTCCCGCGAGAGGCAACAATTACCGAAAGCCAAGTCGCAAGCGCCCTTACCATGACGGTTAATAAAATCGTGGATACCGTGCGCCAAGCACTTGAACAAACTCCACCAGAATTGTCCGCCGACATCGTGGACTTTGGTATCGCTATGACGGGCGGTGGAAGTATGCTGCGCGACCTTGACAGCGCGATTCGCGCTGCAACTGGACTTCCGGTATTCTTGGTTGACGACCCGCTTACCTGCGTCGCACGCGGAAGCGGAAAAATGCTTGCAGACGCCGAAAAGTTCAAGCATTCGCTGCAAACAATGTACTAGTAATCATCTCTGCGAATTTTTCTGGTGGAATTTCTTCGGCCCGTTCCGTTCCAGCAAGCCCAAACTTGGTCCAGTCAAAGTTTGGAATTATGCTGCGAATCATTTTTCGACGCTGGCCAAACAGTTTTGCTGTCATTTCTCCGACTTTATTAACGTCTATATCTATGTTTTCTTTGGGAATTATTTGCACTATGGCGCTTTGAACTTTGGGCGGGGGGCTGAATGCTGTATTGGGGACATTAAACAAAATCTTTGCATTTGCAACAAGGCTCGTCAATACCCCAAGTCGCCCATACTGTTTATCACCTACCTTCGCGACTATTCTTTCAGCCACTTCACGCTGGAACATAAGGGTAAGGCTTGAAATATGACCTTTGCGCACGGGGTCGGCGATTTGATACAACCAGCGCACAAGAAGCTCTGTCCCCACGTTGTACGGAAGGTTAGAGCATACTGCGTAATGTCCATCCAAATTAATTTTCAGCGCATCACCAAGTATTACGTCAAGACGACCGTCTGCAACATCTTTAATTTTTTCGAGAACAGGCAACGCGGCCGAATCTTTTTCAACAGCGATTACTTTTTTCGCACCACATTCAAGCAAGGCCCTTGTAAGTCCACCCGGGCCCGGGCCAACTTCAAGCACGACCGAGTTCTCCAAACCTGGCACACTGCGTGCAATCTTGCGGGTAAGATTAAGGTCAAATAGAAAATTCTGGCCAAGCTGTTTCTTGGGTTCAAGTCCGGCATCGCGCATCATTTCAGAAACTGGCGGAAGATTTAAAAGTTTTTCATTCATAAGAAGACTATACGCCTGTTTTTATTTTCTCTTTACCAACATAAATATATTCCCCAGCAAATCTTGGCACCTGCTGTTCTTTAACTTCTTTTTTCCAATAGGCTTTGCCTGTCCCAGTATCAATCGCGTAAAGATAATTATCCACAGACACCACAAACGCGACACTGCCCGCAATTATAAAGTCCATACCTGTACTTATTTCTGCGCACCATACTTTTGTTCCGGTCCCGACGTTCAGTTTACAGAACGCATCCCCAAGACCACCAGCATAGACATAGTTACCAGATACCACCGGGCTTGCAACAATGTCCAAAATACTTGCGCCACCTGTCATGTTACTGTCGCGGTATATATCGGCTATCCATGCAATACTACGGTTGTTTTTATTAACTTTTACAAGTTCACCAGTTGAAAGTCCCGCGTATATAAAACTGCCTTGGACCACTGGAAGCCTTGGACCACCGACGCTTGTACTGGCTGGAAAGCCGGTAAATATTTTTTTATCACCTTTCCATATTGTATTATTTTTATCTTGGGTAAATTCATGCTCAACGACCGGGGCGGGGGCTGCAAGTTTTTCTTTTGGAATTTCTTTATTTAAAACCACGACCTCGTTCCCCTCGAAAATAGGGCTTCTGTGTCCTGGAAGTATGGGGTCAGGCTTGCTGCAACCAACGGCAACAAGACAAAAGACGCAAGGCATAAGTTTTTTTATATTCATTTTTCCACCCCCCAGTGACCGGTTACTTAAGCATTTGTGCGGCGCCATAAATATTTACCGGCACATTCTTATCCGACATAATTTTATCAAGCCAACGATTCGCACTTTCTTTATCAGACACACTAAGATACTTTTGCGCGACAAGCAAAGCCGCAGAATAGTAGAACGGACTGCGCTTTGTATCAAGCGGAGCCATAAACTTTTCAAAATCCCCAGCCGTCATATCATCACCCTGTAACCCCGCCAAGTGCATAAGCGCCAAATCGCGAAAATCCCGAGTAGTTCCAGAATTTACAAGCTGTTCAAGTATTGTCGCATCTCCATTGATTTGGTATGCGTTGAATAAAGCCAAATCTGCCATAGCGCCACTTTTATCGACGCCAATTGCGGCAAGAGCCGTTGCATCCATATTCGCCACAGCGGTTTCATACTGTTGGGCAAGCGCAGTCCGAGTTTTAATAGAATGATGCCTCCACAACTGAAATCCAATGGTCACGATTACCAAAACGACCGCCGCAACAATAAGTGGGCGTTTATACTTTCGCACAAAAGCGAGAGTCTTTTCAGCGTGAATTTCTTCGTTAATTTCACGATACAAGGCGTCTTCCCTGTATTCATCCAAGGTTTTCTTGGGTAATTTTTGTTTTCCACGACTTGATAAAATTGATGACATCTGAATATACTCCTGGTTGCAATTTTGCTTTATGTCGTATACTATAAAAGTTATGAAGACACAAATCAAGCCCCCTTATAACTCTTTGGTCATAAGTGACGAAGCGTCACTTGGCCGGTATATAAACGAAATTCAGAAATTCCCGATTCTGTCGGCAGAGCAGGAGTACGAGTTCGCAGTAAAGTGGAAAAATAATGCCGACAAAACGGCTGCAGAACAACTTGTTGGGTCCCACCTTCGCATGGTGGTCGCGGTCGCTTACGAGTTTAAAAACTATGGAATTCCAATCGGGGACCTTATCGCAAGCGGAAATCTTGGGCTTATGCAAGCGCTTGGGAAATTCGACCCGGAAAAAGGTTTCCGATTTTCCACATACGCAATGTTTTGGATTCGTGCGGAAATATACGAAACAATACTTGCGAACTGGTCAATTGTAAAGATTGGAACAAGCGCGAATCAAAAACGAGTCTTTTTCAACCTTTCCAAAGCCAAGAAAGCGCTTGGCATAATGGAAAGCAAACTGTCCATGCCCCAGATTCAACAAATTGCGAATTATTTGGAAGTTCCTGAAAGTGACGTAATAAGAATGTCTACCCGAATGGGGGCCCGCGACCTTTCACTTAACGCGCCAAGCCGAGAAGACGATTCGCGCGAACAGATAACGAACCTTGCAGATAACACTGCACCGATAGAGGAAGTTCTGGAAGAGTCCGAGTTTCGTCGTAAAGGGTATGAATTACTGAGGAAACACCTTGGGGAATTGCCCGACCGTGACCGAGAAATCCTTGTTGCACGAAAACTGAGCGACCCCATAAAAACCCTTGATACACTTGCACAACAATATGGCATATCGCGAGAAAGAGTCCGCCAAATAGAAGACCGCGCCTATACAAAACTGCGCAAGGCAATACTTTCTGGCGAATAGCGGTTGCGGACGGGCGAGTCTTACCCGCACGCAACAGCTGTGCACTATTCACTCTTTTCTATCTTCCGAAATTTTCGCAATAAAGATATTGGTTTGTCTGACCCAAAGTACCAAATTTTCGACAAATAGCCGGTCTTGACTCATAACATGCGCAACTTGTTTTTCCAGAAACATTGTCATGAACCAAAAAAGGACACGGAATATCTATGTCTACCAAAGCAATATAGTTATGAACAGAATTAACAAGAACCGCATTATTTTGCGAGTATGGTAAATAGAGTATCTCTGTGGTGTTTTTTGTTCTTTGCAGCTCAAGCTTTTTCCAACCAAGGTTCAACCCCCGTGTAATCTTTTTAACTCGGTCACGTTCATCGCCCGAGAAAGCGACAGAACAACAACATTCTCCACAATTTTTACAAGCCATGACAAATCCTTTTGATTTACAATATAGTATAAATTTTTAATTCGTCAACCATAATTACATAAACCCCAAAACAGGCCCTAACTAGACTCCGCATTAAAAGCATTACATATGTAATTACACTAGTGCACTAGTGTAATTACATTAATTGTACGAATTTCTTCATCCCACCCAGAACAACAGTACTATGGTACCAGTGTGCAGATTGTGCAGATTGTGCAGATATTGCTAGTTGATTGTCGTATGAATAAAATCCCAAATTCCGATTTGACTCTTGATACTATATGTAATAAGATTCAGCTCTGAACAGAGAGATTGGAAAGGCAAAGCGGATGTACATATCCCCAACGCTCTTAAAAAAACTTCTCGCGCCGATTAAAAATATCGGCGATATTGACAAGGTCTATGTCATCGAAGTCCCAAACATGTTATGGTACAAAGTAAAAGAACATATTTTCGAATCTTCCAAACCAGACCTTTTGGATAACTTCTTTATGAACTATGAAATGATGCCGGACTTTGGACTGCGTTTCGAAGGCGAGTGCGCAAAGTTGATTAGTATGTATAACGTAAAAAATGTGCCAACCATTCACTTTGACGAAGCCATGGGCTTTCTTGAAGAAAAAATGCCGAACCTGTTTGAACCGGTCGAAGACTTTACAGTAAGTATGGAACGCTTGGACGAGTACAGCATAAACGAGAATTATCACATAGTCCAGATGGATGAGTATGGACAAATTAGACTTGATATAACCAAATATGGAATGGGGCAGATACTTAATAAAAAACGTAATGACTTGGTATATAAATATAATTCACTGGGGCGGGCTGTTTCATTGGGCGCCAAGGACCCAAATAAAATATTTTCAGAATATATAAGACTGTCATATTTCACATCATTCGTTATGCACCCGACGAGCCCAACAGATTTGGAACACGTCTGCCAAAGTAATAAAATAATTCATGAAAAGTTTAAACAAATACATAATGGTATAAAGGTGGAAACTCATAGATTATGCTATGACATAATGCGTACGGATGTTCTTAATCTCTTTAATGACACGCTTGAAAAACTTAATGTTACCGCAAGAAAGCTGGATGACCCGGGAACAAAACAACCAGAAAAAAGTAACAACATAAACGATACTTTGTTCAAGATATTCATTGGCCCCGATTACAGAGTGCACCAGGCGAAACTTTTAGAGTTCCGCGCGAAAAATAATCTGGCACTCAACGGAAGAAATACCGCACTCCAGAATTTCATAAGACCAATTTATCTTGTGTATATGATAAAGTATATGAAAATTGCGCTTGATATTTTCGAAGTGGCAAGCCGAAACCAGACAATAAATATCAAGGAAGAAAAACGTGAAAATGCACGCAGCGGCCGCAAAAGCGCTACGTTTGAAAAGACTGTGCAAAAACGTAAAAAAACAGCTGATAGCAAATCAAAGTTCGGTGATTTTAACGCCCTTGAATACGATTTTGAGAATTCTGACCGCCAAAAACACGTCGTCTCGGCAGAACCTTTGCCCCAAGAAAGGGCTCGCCTTGACTTTGGGCACTATACAGAGTTCTTAAGGGAAGTGTTCGAGTTTGGGCAATGGGATTTAGGTATGAAATTCAAGAAAAAATACGATATGTACATTAATAATCTTGACCACATGGATTATGATGTAAACTTTGATAGCCCATTTACTACGTACGCCGCGTTCGAGTCCACGGATAACATCACAAAAAATTATTCTGCCGTCAAGACGATGTACGAGAAAAAAGTAATACTTCGCCCAGAACCGGAAAAGAAACCGGAAGAAATATACGCTAATGTCCGAAATAAAGTAACCAGATTAATAAGTGAAAGAAGAAAAACGAAAACCGCACTATAAAACGCGCTATGCCGCAAGAGAATACGGGTCAAACTTTCCGAGTCTTTCGTTTACCATTTTATTAAACTGGGCCTTTTGAGATTTATGTTCATACTTTTTAAGAAAGTTATAATCGTTAATATTTAAACCAAAGTCATACCCGTTACAGGCGTTCCAGAAATATGTCAAAGTTTTTGCGGCCTGGATTTCGTTATTAGGGTCCGAACCATCATTATGTTCGGTCATTTTTTCCAGGCGGTCTCCACGTTTTGCCGTTTGATAACCATATCCGTCTTTGGCAATATTAACACTGGCACTCAGCCTGTAATATTCGGGCAATAAATCTTTTACTTTATCAAAATATTTGTTTGCAACATCGCGCCTGTATTCTTTGAATTTTCTTGTGTTTGCAGGCAAAGCATTACCGTTTAATCTGTCTTCAAAATCCTTTTTCAATGACCGCACAATGTCTATAATGTCAAGAACCGAGTTTTGCCTCATTTCATACTGCAAATATTGTTTCAGTGTTTTTGACAAGCCATCCCAAGTTATATTTCCAACTATAAATTCTTCCAACTCCTGTACAAAATTTCGCTCATCATCATATTTGGAATCTTCCAAAAGTTCTTCATCAACACGACTTTTTACGTTTTCGAAATAATCTAATTTTTTCAAACTCTGCCAATTCTTTTTCGGCTGTTTCAAGGTCTGCTTTGGCGCTTTCAACGGTCATGTTCTCGTCTGAGTTCTCTTGGATTTTATCCATAGAGCCAACTAATGATTTTATTTGGGACTCGTCAATTTTCCCACGCGAATGCTGGACAGTGTTCCTTACCATTGTCGTTGCCCAAAAGGCGCCCGTCATTCCAAAGTTAAACATTTTTTGCGCTGCATTAAATATGAATTTTACTCCGTCATTTTTCATAAAGCTTGCACCGTCAAGGAAGTTGGCGCCCATCATTGACTTTTGTATTTCCTTGCCACGAGCACTGCTGAAGACGTCATAGCGCATAACAGCAATGGTTTCGAGCGCTATTTTTGCATTTTCTAAAGTAGTATTGGTCACGGGCACATTCGCGAGCGCGGCTTTGATAACTTCTTTTGCGATTGCTTCGCATTGTTTACCATTTTTTAGCGCTCCGTTAAAAGCGTTTTTCATATCTCCGGCATTATTGATTTTTTCAATGGTATCGCACAAAAAGTCAAAGCCGTTTACGGAACCGGGTGAAGCACCGGCTTCCAGCTTCTTTTTTATATCCGCACGCTTATCCAATATTCCCTTAAGACCCTTGGTTGGGGAAACCTCTGCCTTGCATAAAGCGTCGACGACTGGCTTGGCCTTGGGCTCTAGGTAATTATGTCGCAAGTTACGTTGCCAAAGTTTTACCACATGTGCTTCGGACCAGTCTTCCCAGTCTTTTTTAAGCTTTTGCGAAAACGTACGCACATCTCTTTTTTTGTAAGTACCCGACAAATGGTCATATTTGAAACGGTCTATGGCAATTTGCATAGGCTTTATTATCGCGGTTCCTCCACCGTGTTTTTCAAAGTCTTTTGCAAAACCAGATTTTCTGTCCGGCTTTGAGGGGTCGTACAAAGCCTTTAAAAGAGTATCATGAACACGCGGGTCAAGAAATTGTTGAAACTGTAATGGGTCAATAGGTTCACCTTCTTGGTTAACGGCACGCGCTATTTTTTCGATTTGTTCAGAGTTTCCAAACATCGCCTGAAGTTTGTCTTTAAGTTCCGGGCTAAGCTCTGACCCATATCCAAAAATCCAAGAACTGAGCCTGTCAATAAGCTCAGGCACTGCATTAAGGGCTTTTTGGCGAATAGGTTCTCCTTTTAAGTCAGCCAAAAACTGAGAAACCGAGTAATCTTCGCCAAGCCTTGACGCCAAGGCATTTTCAAGTTTTTGGTAAAGAATGTCATCGCCTGGGTAAGATACCCCCTTGTAAGAGTCCCCCGTAACAAAAGCTGCAAATGTTTTAAGCTTTTCATCTGCCATATCCCCGCTTGAGCCATGCAACTTAAATTCTTGAAAAGCCTTTCCTTTGCCCAAGAAAGCGGCGACTCTTGGGGGCGAGGCCGGGTCAATATATTCAGGTTTGTTGTCGTTGATGTTGCGAAGAGTGGTTCGAATTGTGCGATAAAGTCGCATTTGTTCGGCTTCGTTCATGAGAGTTATTTTTGGAAGAGGCCTGTCATCAATTTTGCCAGTTTTTTTGTTAAAATATAGTATCTGAGGCCCTGACAAAAGAGAGTTGTAATAAATTCTCTCGCCCACTTTTAAAGAGTCGTTTCCGGTGTATTCCTGGTAGTATTTGAGAGTTTCTGGAGAAATGACATCAAAATCATCATCCCCCTGAGCCTTTTCAAGTTGTTTACGAATAGGTTCCGGCATCATGTGAAGATGATAAATTTTGAACCAGTCCTTTAAATATTCTTTCAAAGTTTTGTCAGCCACTTTTAACGACCCCTTTTTCTGTACAGGCGACATGAGGTGTATTGGGATTAGAGTTTGTGGGTTAAACTTTCCCATCAAAGCACGTCATCCCGACGTACGTCGGGACCCAGAAGTTAAAGCCATTACAATTTAATACTTCTGGTTACCGGCGGTTGCCGGTATGACGAGCGGGGGGACATTATAAAAAGGAACAACATGATTTATGGTTACGTACGTGTAAGTACTTCTTTGCAAACCGTGGAAAACCAACGCTTTGAAATAGAAAATTTTGCGGAAAATAATAATATTAAAATTGAAAAATGGTTATGCGAAACCATAAGTTCTTCGGAATCTTTGAACAAAAGAAAACTTGGTAATTTGCTGGCCAAAGTTTCAACCGGAGATTTGATAATAGTATCCGAACTTTCAAGACTGGGACGAAACTTGCTTCAAATAATGGGAATTCTTAACCACTGCATGAATACCGGCGCAGAGATATGGACAATCAAAGATAATTATCGTCTTCGCGATGATATAGAAAGTAAAGTTCTGGCATTTGCATTCGGGCTGAGCGCCGAGATAGAGAGAAATTTAATATCACAAAGAACCAAAGAATCTCTTGCCCGATTGCGTGCCGAGGGAATAAAACTTGGTCGCCCACTCGGCAGTAAAAACAAGAAATTAAAATTATTCGGATATTATCAAAGAATAAAAACGCTTCAAAATAAAGGCTTTTCAAAGTATGCCATAGCCAAGAAATTAAAAGTTCACCGTGCCACACTGGAGAGGTTTTTACTCGAGAATGAATGATTTTATTAAACCCATCCCCCGGCAGCTACGCTGCCGACCCCTGCCGCAAGGGCAGGGGTAACCCGTACCGAAACTTAGTCATACAATAGTGAAGTATTTAATATTCACTGTTGGGCACAAATATTCACAAGTGCGACACCCCAGCCCTTGCGGCAGGACAGAGGCTGTCTGCCGGGTCGGGAAATGGGTTGTATTTTTGTTAGACTTGAAATTTTGACAAAAATGTACTATAATCCGTACAGAAAAAGGGGTCGTTAAAAGTGGCACTTGATGTAAAAAATTTTCTTACCCAGTATTTTATGCAGCTGCATTTTAACAACATGCCGGTTGAAGTTCGCACGTCCTTTATTTCTGCAAACAATTCGGCGCAACTTACCAAAGATATGCTCGGCTGGATGAACGGAGTTCCTCAAGACCCTCTATCGGGCGCGCCGGAAATCAAGCCTCTTATACCTTACATTTCTACCATTACTCCGCCAAAACCAGATTTGAAAAATTGGGCTAATACTATGCTCAATCGCGATTTGCCAGACCCTAATGAGGCCGGTGGTCATGCAGAACTTTCAGACGATGAGTGGAAAAAACTGTTCTCGGCATTCCAAGTCGCCATGCGCGCAATGGCTGGAAATAAAAAAAGTTTCTCGGACAACAACAAAGCACTCGCTTTTCTAGATGAACACTTTGGTGCGGGAAAATTATTTGATGTGGGACAACTTTCCGCGGCAACAAATACGGCCGTTAGCCAATTTGCAGCATTCTTGCACAATAACAGTTATGAACAAGGACTTAAAATACACAACGCCTTGGTGGCAGCGGGACAAAGCCCATTTAACTCTATTGCAGAATTTAAAGAGTTTTCAGATAACTTGGTCGCAGGAAAACATAACACGGATAGCAAAGTTAGGGAAAAGCTGGAAAAACTTTCCCAGATTATTTCCGGTAATTGGGACTTTTTCGAATCCAAAGGGGTTGACTATTCCGCGGCCCCGGGACTGACCAACGAAACAGCTGACCAAATTGCGAACAATCTTGAAGAAGACAACAGCGTCCAACCATACAAACTGTCGCAATTCAAGCGGGATTACGGAAATCTGCTTGGGACTTTGTATAAAGACGGTAAAGTTCTTGAAGTTTTTTCACAGTACGATAATGGGAAAATATCGGGTCCGCTTAAAACCGCAAAAGAAAAAATTAATTATGATAACAAGGAAAGCGAAAACTATCTTGCACCAAAGCGTGATGACGAACTTAATCTTGCGCAACAAATTTCTAAATGGTGTGGCGATACCTATGAAGACTGCCTTAAAAAATATATCACACTCCGTGGGGACCGACTTTACGTATCGCCAGACGCAAAACTCATAGTCAAAGCTTTTGACAAAGCTGAAATCAAGCCGACCGACGGCCTTGCGAAAGTGGTTGCGGGGGCAGATAAGATTAAAGCCGGGCTGCCACCCGTTGCGCGAAAAAAGTTTGAATATTTTGCGGCGACTATGAAAGACCTCCAGGTAACCATGCCCAAGGCCTTTGACGGAGCGCTTCGCAACGGTCGCCAGCTTCGTGCAATTGTGTCTGAAATGATAATTTCCGCCATACGCAATGGCAAAGCGGAAGAAGCAAAAGTTGCAATGGAAGTATTATCTGTCATAAAGTATGGATTTACGACCAGCAAAATTATAGAGGCTTTACGCAAGGAAAACTTTACAATATTCTCGGACTCTAAACTTTCGTGGAACAAAAATGACGGTATGAAATTCGTAATGACCGCACTCGATAAGGGACTCCGTACTGCCTTCCTTGGGGCTGGTTATGGAATTACAATTGTGAACAACACAATTCAACGTTCACGCAGTAAATTTAGCGGCGACTTGGGGCGCATGAACGCAGCGCACAAGGATTGGAAAGAAACTCACGACCAGCGTAAGATTTCTTTGGAATATTCGCGGGATAAAACAATCGCAGACTCAACAAAACTGCATGACAACCTATCAAAACTAGGCACAAAGGGCGGGGTAAATGCGGGCAACATCACAACCAAACGAGCTGATTTGGACGGACCGGGCGGAATAAAAGAACGGGCAGAAACAGCCAAGACAGACTTCGAGGCTGCCGAAACCGCGTTTAATGACAACGCTTCAAGGGCCGCGGCATTACCCGGAGAAATTACCGCACTTAGAAACAAACGAAACGATTTGCGTAAAGAAATACGTGACATTGATAACGAAATTGCCACACTTAATACAAAACTTGCAACATACACTGGCCTGACGGACGCTGTATCAGTCGCAGAGGCGACAGAACTTGTCCGACGAATAAATAAAAAAGAAGCCGAAAAACAAGTGAAAGAAAAAGAGCGCAATGACCCAACAACAGGGATTTTAAAACAAATCGCAGACAAACAAGCCGAACAAACGACAAAAACAGACCCTGCACACATAGCAACCTTAGCGTCCGACCGTGATGCCGAGCAAATTAATTATGAAAATATGCGCAAAGCAGAAAAGCGCGAACGAAATAAAATAGAGTATTTTGATGAAGCCACCCAAACTGTTTCAGAATTACATGATTCAATAATAAACCAACAAGACGCAATTGATAACTGGGACAACAAAGACAAAGATATGTACCTTGACCTTATGGCGCATTGGGATTTTCTTGAAAGCGGGGCAACAAAAAGCCATGCGCCGGGGCGTGCAAGCGCCAAGCAAAAAGAGTTTGATACCAAGAAAACCGTTATGATTGACTCGTTCAAATCGGGATATTCAATTACATAGAGAAAAGTTTTAACTTCTGGGTCCCGACGTACGTCGGGATGACGAGCAGGGGGATAGTTTAACAAAAAAAACTCAAATCCTTGGATAGCCTATCCCCAACTCCGATTTTACTTGATTATTCGTGGCTTTCTTGACATAATATGCCACGTCTAACTAAGGAGAACAACATTAGACCCGCATTTAACAGAGATAACAGACGTGACCTTGGGCCACGCATGAATAACAAAATTTTCGCCAAAAGCGTCCAGGTGATTTCTGCAACTGGCGCCAACCTTGGAATTATGCCAACCGCCCAGGCACTCGGGATTGCCGCAGAAGAGGGCCTTGACCTCGTCGAAATCAACGCAACGAATGTGCCACCAATTGTGAAAATTATGGACTATGGCAAGTTCAAATACGACCAGAAAAAGAAAGCTTCCGAAGCCCGCAAAAATCAAAAAACTAATGAACTAAAAGAAGTCTGGGTCAAACCGTTTATTGAAGAAAATGACCTTAAGATAAAAATGAAAAAAGTTCTGGAGTTTTTGGCAGACGGCGACAAAGTAAAAATTTCCGTTATGACCAAAGGCAGTAAAAAAGTCTTGGCCCAAGGACGTAACGCAGTGCCGGAACTGTTTGCAAAAATATTGGAAATGATTGGTAACAAGGGTGGTCTTGAAAGCCAGTCTAAACCGGACGAACGAACAAAATCAATTGTCGTCGCACCAAGCAAGTAAACAAGTGTATGAAGTCTGTGCAACCATACACTGTATGCACTACATACAGTCATGAAAGATATTCCCGTACTTTTTAATATGACTTTGGCCCAGCTGGAAAGCTTTGTGCTTGGTGCTGGCCAGCCCAGATTCCGTGCAAAACAAATTATGGATTGGCTGGAACGCGGTGCACCCGACTTCTCGGTCATGAAAAATATCCCTGCAGATTTAAGAGCTTTGCTTGATAGCACCGCAAAAACTTTGCCATTGAAAATTATAAAAAAACTTGATTCCGTTGATGGTCAAACCACGAAATTCTTGTTTGAACTTTCGGACGGGGGACGAATAGAAACAGTGCTTATGCGAACAAGTTACGGGAACAGTGTTTGTGTGTCTTCTCAGGTTGGCTGTGCAATGGGATGTCGCTTTTGTGCGTCTACACTGTTGGGGCTGAGCCGCAATCTCACATCGGCCGAGATGATTTCCCAAGTTCTTGCCGCCCAGTGGGAGTTGCGAACAAAAACGCAAGGAAAGGAAACCATTCCCCCCAATGGCGACCCGAATAATAACGACGTGTCACACATAGTGGTTATGGGAACTGGGGAACCCCTTGGGAACACAGAAAATTTGTTTGGATTTCTTGAGTACGCAAACAGTAAACTTGGCATTTCATGGCGCCGAATGACGGTGTCTACGTGTGGCATAGTTCCGGGAATAAAGGCAATGACCGAGTGGGGTCGACCCGTAAATTTAGCCATATCATTGCATGCACCCGATGATGAACTTCGTGAACAAATCATGCCGATTGCGAAAAGTTTTTCGATAAGAGAGATACTGGACGCAGCGTACGAGCAAGCGGGCAAGCACAACCGCCAGCTTATGATAGAGTATATTTTGTTGGGGGGCACCATACAGGAATCCGCACCCATTCTCTCGAGCCCCCCCCCGACGCACGAAAAGGTGCCGTCGCCCCCCCCCCATAGGGGGGGCAATTCGGACCTGAAGTCTGATGCTCAAAATTTAAGCTCTGGGATTCC
>QMCE01000839.1_pt1 | contig 17964 bp, 18 predicted proteins | sample 1821851 | NCBI WGS metagenome assembly QMCE01 (sample SAMN09453174, study PRJNA476694) | Termite gut metagenome, whole genome shotgun sequencing project. | isolation source: worker | host: Odontotermes sp. | place: South Africa:Pretoria | collected 2016-01-28
GGCGTCAAGGCCAAGGCTTTCTCCGGCCCGTTGCAGCGCCTCCGCAAAGCGGAACAGATACGCGGGGCCGCTGCCGGAAAGCGCGGTGACGGCGTCGAGCCTGTCCTCGTCCACTTCCACCGCCGTGCCGCAGCCTGCAAACAGGGTCATGGCGAGCGCCATGTCCTCCGCCGTCGCGTTCGCGCCCTTTGCGAGCGCGGACGTTCCCCTGCCGACGAGGAGCGGCGTGTTCGGCATCACGCGGACGACGCGCGGCTGCTCCGCGGCTCTGCGGAGGAGGCTTTCCAGCTTCGCGGCGGGGACGCCGGCGGCGATGCTCACGAGAAGGGCGTCCGCCCCGAGCGCGACGGCGCGGAGAGCTTCGTCTATCTTTTGCGGCTTCACGGCGAGGAGGAGGACATCCGCGCCGGCCGCCTCCTGCGGCGTTGCGGCCGGGACGCAGCCGAGCGCGGCGAAAACGTCGCGGCGCGCGGGAAGCGGATCATGGACGGTGATCGCGCCCGCGGGCAGAACGCCCGCCGCGAGGACGCCGCGCACGATAGCCTCCGCCATGTTGCCGCCGCCGAGAAAGCCGAGGGTTTTGCCGTGCCAGAGGGATTGGGTCATTGCAATGCCTTTTTTCGATGCTCTTTTTCAATGAAACAGCGCCGTCCCCACGCGCACGAGCGTCGCGCCTTCCTCGACGGCCACTTCAAAGTCTCCCGTCATGCCCATCGACAAATGGGGGAGAGGGCGGGAAAGAAGGGCGGAGAGTTCCGCGCGCAGCGCGGCAAGCCGACGGAAATGGGGGCGGGATGTTTCGGGATCGTCCGTGAAGGGCGCCATGGTCATGAGGCCGGCGCAGTCAAGATTCGGCGCGGCTGCGGCGTGTTTCGCCAGCGCGGGAAGAGCGCCCGGAGTCGCGCCGTATTTGCTCTCCTCGCCGGAGACGTTGACCTCCAGCAGGATTTCCGCGCGGACGCCCAGCTTCCCGCATTCGCGGTCGAGGACGTCGACGAGTTTTTCCGACTCGACGGAGTGGATGCGGAGGAAGCCGGCCGCAAGAGCCTCCGCAGCCTTGTTCCGCTGGAGGTGGCCGATGAGGTGCCAGCAGGCGTCCCCGTGCGCGAGCGCGGCCCTGTGCGCGGCGCCGTCGGCGACGCGGTTTTCGCCGAAGTCGCGGATGCCGAGACGGTACAGTTCCGCGATTTCGACAGGGGTCACCGTCTTCGTCACGGCGACAAGGGTCACGTCCTCCGCAGCGCGCCCCGCGCGGGCGCAGGCGGCGGCGATGCGGGACTGCACGGAAGCGAGATTGCCCGCGATTGCGTCCGACGCCATTTATCCGATCTCCAGCATGCGCTCGATGGGCGCGAGCGCCTTCTTCGCGACGTCCTGCGGCACCGTCACGACAGGCTGCATGTCCTCCAGCGCCCAGGCCATTTTCTCCAGACTGTTCAGCTTCATGTTCGGGCAGTCCGCAATGACGGAAAGGGGGTGGAACGTCTTGCCCGGGTTTTCCTTCCGCAGGGGATGCAGCGCGCCGATTTCCGTGGCGATGAGAAATTCCTTCGCGTCGCTCTTCCGGCAGAAGTCCAGAATCCCCGTCGTGCTCGCGACGAAATCCGCCTGCTCCAGCACGCCCGGCCGGCACTCGGGATGCGCGACGACGGGAGCGCCGGGGTGCGCGGCGCGGGCGGCGGCGACCGTTTCCGGCAGCAGCCGCTCGTGCGTGGGGCAGAAGCCGGGCCAGAGTTCGATGTTGTCCCGCCCCAGCCCGAGGTTGCGGTCGGGGACGAAGAGGATGTTCTTCTCCTTCGGAACCGAATCCACCACCTGCACGGCGTTCGCGCTCGTGCAGCAGATGTCGGACAGCGCCTTGACTGCGGCCGAGGAATTCACATACGTCACGACGACCGTGTCCGGGTTTTTCGCCCTGTACTCCGCGAGCTGGCGCGGCATCACCATGTTCGCCATCGGGCAGCCGGCGTTCAGGTCGGGGACGAGCACCGTCTTCGACGGCGACAGAATCGCCGCCGTCTCCGCCATGAAGTGCACGCCGCAGAAGAGAATCGTCTCCGCGTCCGTCTTCGCGGCGAGGCGCGAAAGTCCCAGGCTGTCCCCTACATGGTCGGCGATGTCCTGAATCTCCGGAATCTGGTACATGTGCGCGAGGATGACGGCGTTCCGCTTTGTGCGCAGGGTTTTGATTTTTTCGACAAGAGGCATGTTTGGCATGTGTTCTCCACAGTCTTGTTTCAGCGGTTGCTTTCCCGTTGTATCCGTATGCGCACGCTTTCACGCGGGTTCGGCTCCGTGCCGTCGTCAAAGGGAAGCAGATTCCCGCGCGGCAGCGTGACGACAAACCGCGCCCCCCGCCCCGCCGTCTGCTCCACGCGGATTCTCCCCCGGTGATCCTCCACCGTCCGCTGCACCAGCGCAAGCCCCAGCCCCGTGCCCTTCGGCTTCGTCGTGTAGAAGAACTCGAACACCTTCTCCTCCTCGCCCGGCGCAATCCCCCCCCCGTTGTCCTCGATGATGAGGTTGATCCCCTCCTCGTCCTCCGCGGTCGCGACGATGATCCTGCCCTCGAAGTCGTCCTCCAGTTTTTCCCGGAGCGCTTCTATGCTTTCGCGCGCGTTCTTGAGAAGATTCAGGACGACGTGGGTGAACTGGTTCTTGTCGATGACGACGGGGTACATGTCTTCGGCGAGGTTTGTTTCGAGAACTATGCCCGCCTCCTCCATTTCCGGCGTCGCGAATTCCATGAGTTCGCGGAGGAAGCGGTTCAGATCCAGCGGCGCCGGGTCGGCTTTGGGCGGACGCGCAAAGGCGAGGAACATGTCGAGCATGCGGGCGAGGCTTTTCACCTCGCCGTGCACGCGGCGGCTGCGGCGCTCGAAGCGCGGGCGGAGATCGGGCGGCAGGCGCTCCGAGTCCTCCACCAGCATCTGCACCGTCAGGAGAATGGCGTGGAGCGGCGTCTTGATTTCATGAATCAGACCCGCCGCCAGCACGCCCACGTAGGCGAGGCGCTCTTCATTCGTCTTTTCCCCGTCCTCGCGCTTCCTCATTTTTGTTCTTCTTTTTTACGCTATTTCTTCGGCACATGCATCCGCACGGACTTCTTCTTCGCCGCAGGCTCCGTCAGCGTCAGCCATTCCCGCAGCGTCGACATCGCCTCCTCCGGCGTGTCGACGAGCCGGACAAGCTCCAGGTCGCTTTCGCCGATATACTTCCCCTCGCGGAACAGCGTCTTGTCGAACCACGCGAGGAGATCCTTCCAGAAATCCCTGCCGACGAGAATGATGGGCATGGGCGGAATCTTCATCGTCTGCACCAGCGTCAAATGCTCGAACAATTCGTCCATCGTGCCGAAGCCGCCGGGAAAGGCGATGATAGCGCGGGAATATTTCGAAAACATCACCTTCCTGCAGAAGAAATACCGGAAGGAGAGAAGCTTCCCGATGTACGGATTCGCGTCCTGCTCGAAGGGAAGATCGATGTTCAGCCCCACGGACACGCCGCCCGCCTCCTGCGCGCCGCGGTTCGCCGCCTCCATGATGCCGGGGCCGCCGCCGGTGATGACGGTGAACTTCTCCTCCGCCAGCAGCCGCCCGAGCGTCCGCGCCATGACGTAATACCTGTCCTCCTCCGGCGTGCGGGCGCTGCCGAAGACGGAGACGCCGTTCCCGATATGCGCCATCGCCTCGAACCCCTCGACAAACTCCGCCATGATGCGGAAAATGCGCCAGGGATCGTTTTTCCGGAAATCGTCCGCGCTGAAAACGCCTGTGTCCATCCTGCCCCTTTCAGAGCCTGTTGCCCATGAAAAAAAACGCCGGGCGTCAAGCGTCCGGCGCCCTCAAAGCCTGTCCGCGCTGTTCGCGCACGGATTTCAGAAATCAACCAGCGACGCGCCCGCCTTCCGCTGCTCCTCCTCGCGGTCGAGGTTGGTGCGGTAGTTGTCCAGATCGTCCTCGCTCAAGTCCTCTCCGGACGCCATCGCGCGGCGCTCCCTGCCGTACTCCGCCGGCGCGCCCGGGTCGCGCGGCAGCGCGTATCCGTCGAGGCGCGTCTGGTTGCGGTCGTCGTACCAGAAGCGCGGGCCGTCGATGGGGCCTCCGCAGCCGGCCGCGCAGAACGCCGCGCCGACGGCGGCGAACGCCGCGAAAACATATATGCGCCGCAGTGTGCTTTTCGTCATGATGAACCAGCCCCCTTCCTTCTTCCGATTATTCCGGCGCGCCCCGCGGACGTCAAGCGTCAAACGCTGCGGTCGATGAGACCCGGGCCGCCGCCGCGCTTCCTGCCGTCGCGGGTGTATGTCTTGTCCTTCGCGGTTTCGTCCGCGAGCGTGCGGAGGAACGCCTCCACGTGCTCCAGGCTCGCCTTCAGCAGCTCCGCGTTGTGGCGCGTGCGGATCTGGCATTCCTCAAGCACCGTCTTCAGCTCCTCCCGGACGGCGGTCATCGCCGACTTTTCCGGCTCCGGCATCCGCGCGATGACGTCGGCGAGCTTCTCCGTCTCCGGAGGCGCGCCCACCCCCGTCTTCACCAGGGGCATGACGGCGAGGCGCTTGCGCTCCTCCTCCTCGATTTTCGCGACAAGGGCGCGCTCGTCAAGCACCGCCTTTTCGAGTTTTTCCAGATCGCCCTTGATGATGGCGTCCTGCTTCGAGGCGGCCACGGCCAGCATGTCCCGGTGGATGGCGGTCTGGCGGACGAGAATGCCCTCCAGCATGCCTATCGCGCGCTTCAGCGCGCCCGCTTCCTGCACGTCCATTGTTTGCCCTCACTGGCTGGCGCCCCGGCAGTCCCTATTCCGCTCCCGCTCCCTGCCCCCGCATGCGGTAGCTCGTCATCATCGACTCGTAAATCAAATCCGTCAGCCCGTAGCCGCTGCCGCCGGCAAGCGTCTTCGACTGTTCCGTGTCGAGCATTTCCTGAAAGAATTTCTCCCCGTTGTCGCCGTGCATCGCCGGGTTCTGATCCACCGTCGCGCGCATCGACTTCATGATCTGGTTCATGAACACGGAGACGAATTCCTCCGCGACGCCGCGCACCTTCTTCTCCACCTGCTCCGGAGCCTGCCCCGCGCCGACCGCCCTGCCCTGGCGGATCGCCTCCACCCTGTCCGCGGCGCGCTGCTCGTCGCGCCTGTTCCCGAGCGCGGCCGCCGCGCCCGGCGTGTACGAAGACCCCGCAAGCATACTGTCCAGAATTGCCGGCATTGTCCGCTCCTTTGCTGACCGATTACTGGCTGATCAGTTCCGCGTTGATGGCTCCCGCCACGCGCAGTTCCTCGAACATCGAAATAATCTGCTCCGTCGACAGCCCCATCGCGTTCATCGTGTCCACGAGGCCGCTGAGGTCGGCGTAGGAGCCGGGGCCTTCCAGCTCCACCGCGGAGCGCGCCGTGTCGGGCGCGAGCGTGTACGCGGCCGGCTCCTCCGGCGTCTCGGGGCGGATGGTCACCGTCTTGTCCTGCAGGCTGACGACAGCGTTGTTCACGCGGACGTCGCCGGTGACGACTATGGAATTGAGCGCGCGGTTCACCGAGATGACGGCCGGCCTGTCCACCGCGACCGGCACGTTGAGAAGCCCGGCGATGTACGCGGAGAGCCTGTCGCCGTAGCGGAACTGCGGCGGAATCATCACCACCACCTGCCCCGCGTTCGCGGCGACGGCGACCGGCTCCGTGGGCGCGGCCTCGGCGAACATCGTCGTCTCCATCAGGTTCGGGTTGAGGGACGGGGTCTGGTTGATCTGGCGCGCGATGCTGTCCGCGTCCGTCCAGTTCGAGCGGTTCAGGTTCAGGCGCAGCATGAAGTCTTCGTTGATGATGTTCTTCAGCGGATACGGGAGCATCATCATCCCGCCCGAGTTCTGCCCGGCCGCTATCGTGCCGCGCGTGAGGATGTTCGCCCCCGTGCTGATTTTTCCGTACGCCATGGCGGCCGGAACGTCGCCGGCGTAGAGTTCGCATTCGACGAGTTCCCCGCCGACCAGGCTCTCCGCGTCGCCGACGCTCGTCACGGTCAGGGGAAATTTCTGTTCCACGCCGCAGAAGGGGGGAATCTCGCCCGTCACGTGGACGATGGCGATGTTCCCCGTCGCGAGGCTGTCCCTGTCGAAGTTGAACCCGCTGTTGTTCCCCATGTTGCTCCGGAGGAGCGAGAGCGCGGCCTCGTTGTCGTCGCCCGTGTTCGCGAGGCCGACGACGATGCCGTATCCGGAGACGCGGATGGGCGGGGCGCCCTGGATGGAGACGAGTTCGCGCACCGCCTCCGCGCGCGCCGTGGAGAGGGCGGCGGCGAGGCAAAGCGCGATCAGCATGTGTTTCGCGAGAGAGTGCATAGTCATATCTCTGTTATCGGACGTTCCTTCCCCCTGCCTTCAGCGAAAGTCAGAACGGATTGATGAAGTCGATGATTTTCGATCCCCATCCGCGCCTGTCCATCCGGGACATCGGCCCCTTGCCGGAGTATTCGACCCGCATGTCGATAAGGTACTGCGCCTCGACCGAGCTGTTCGAGTCCATGTGATCCGGGTTGACGATGCCGGTGACGGTGACGGTCTGCTCCTCGCCGTTCACGTTGATCCGCTTCCGCGCCTGCACGACGAGGTAGCCGTTCTTCTGCACTTCGAGCACCTCGCCCGTCAGCGTCGTCGAAAATTCCTGCGAGCGCTCTATCGTCGAGTCCGAGGTGTGCGCGCGGCTGTTCGACCACCCCAGCACCTTCGCCTCGCCGCCGGCCGCCGTGCCCGTCTGGCGGACGCCCAGGCCGTTGCTGAATTTCGGGAAGAGGAGGTTGTCGATGTTCATCGAGTTCGAGGCGGCGCGGGAGAGATCGTTCGAGCTGGCGATTTCGGACTCGGTCGACTCGTTGATGACGATGGTCACGCTGTCGTACTGCCTGCTCGCCTTCCTGCGGAAATACAGCGGGCGGTTCCCCTTGACGACGCGGCGCAGCCGGAGGGAGGCCTCCATGTCGTCCGGCGAGACATAGCCGTTGCCGCCGGCGAGGTCGAGGCCCCAGGGGTCGTAGGCGGCGCGGGGGTCGGTCATGTCCATCGAGCGCGCGCGGACGGCGGCGAGCAGGGAAAAGAAGATGACGCCCGCCATGAGGACGATGCAGCGCTTCAGAAGCTCGCGCTCGCGCCTGGTCATGGGTTTGCCTGTTCTTGCGCCGTGCGCGGGTTGGGCGAAACTGTTCCGCATGGTGTCAGAACCTTTCATAAGGCTGTAGTGTCTTACTCTCTGTTGTAAATGAGTTTGTCCTTGTTGACGATGACGGAGACGGAGCCGGGCGCGGTAATCCGCGCCGGATACCGCGCGCGCGTCTCCATATCCTCCACCGTGATGACGTCGCCGACCGCGCCGCCGCCCTGCGCCTTCGCCTTCGCCTGCAACCGCCATCCCTTGCCCGCCGTGTCCACGATGACAAGCTGGTTCCGCTTCACCGCCTCCCCGACCGTCGTGTCTTCCGGCCGGATGCCCGCGCCCGGGCGAAGCGCCTGCGCCGCGACGCGTCCTGCGACGGCGGCGGGCTTCGGCGGCAGATAGCTCGCGCCCCACTCCATGCGGACGCGATCGACGCGCACGTCGCCCGCCTTCAGCGTCTCGCCCCGCGAAATGCTCCGCACAGGCACCAGCGCCAGCCCGTACACCTCCGTGTCCGCGGCGACGGCTATCGTCCTTCCCGCGTCCGCCGCGTCTTCGCGGACGAAGAGCGTCACTTTCGCGCGGCCGGGAATCTTCCCCTCCGCGTTTTCCACGCGCAGCTCGTACGCGCCCGGCGCGACGCCCTCCACCGATCCGACGATTTTCGCCGCAACCTCTATGTCCTGCCGTCCCGCGCCGCCGGCGCGGTATTTGTCCGCGAAATAATCGCCCACTGTCTGCGCGACGCGCGCCCTGGCGGGCGTGTCCCCCTCCGCCGTCCCGCCGTCCCGCCGTTCCGCGAGGGCGTTCCCGGGCGCAGGCGCGGCCGGCGCGGCGGCGTTCCTGCGTCCGCTCTGGAGCGAGTCGAGGCGCGTCACGGGGTTCGCGGGCGCGTCGGCGGGGTCGCGCGCGGGGGACTCCGCCCGCTGCGACGGGTAGGAACCCAGCGACCGGAGGCTGTCTTCCTCGTACCGCCGCGGCGCCGCGCCGGCGGGGAAGACGCGGACGACGTCGTTGCCGCTGAACACAATCCGCGCGGCGACGCCCATTTCATACAGTCTGGTTTCGATGTCCCAGCGGGTTATTTCCTGCGTTTCCCCGCCCGCGGGCGCGGGGCCGAGGACGATCATGGCGACCTCGCGCGCCTGATCCGCCGGCCCGTCGACGCGGGCGATGTCGCAGACGCGGACATAATTGCCGGCAGTCTGCGCTTCCCGCCGGACGATGACGACGACGTCCGCCCATGCGGCCGAAGCCGAGGCGATGAGTGAAAGCAAGAAAACACAAGCGGTTCGACGCATTCCGGCGCTCCCTCGGCTTCGCGGAAAACACGCTGTCCGCACGGGTGACAGTACATATTCAGCAAACACTCTGCCAGAGAATATCGACCGATAATGCGCGCGGATGCAGGGATTTTGGATTATCGGCACTTCTTCGGTGGCGTTTCGCCGCCGCTTCCCATAGAATCGTGGAAACCCCCACCCCCTTTTCAAGGAGAACGCCATGAAAACCCTCGTCATGCTCGCCCTTGCCGCCGCGTTTTTCGCCGGAGCCGTTTCCGCCGCCGACGCCGTCCGCCTCCCCGCGCCGCAGAAGAGCGGCGGCCCCGCGCTTCTGGACGCCGTCAACGCCCGCGCCTCCGCTCCCGGCGGCGGCTTTCCCTCCGGCCAGCTTTCGCAGCAGGATCTCTCCACCCTTCTCTGGGCGGCAAGCGGCCTGAACCGCGACGGGAGGCTCTGGACAGTGCCGATGGCGATGGGACGCCCGCCCTACTGCAAGCTCTACGTCATCACGAAAACGGGCACCTCCCTCTACGACTGGCGGAACCACGCGCTTGTCCCCGTTTCCTCCGCCGACTTCACCGGCACGGTTCCGGCGCAGGGCTTTGCCAAGGCCGCGCCGGTCAATCTCATTGTCGTCGTCGACGGCGCGGAGCTTGCCGCCCTGCGCAGTCCCTACGGGGAGGAAATGGCGCACATTCTGGCGGGCGCGATGAGCCAGAACGTCTACCTTGCCGCGCAGGCGGTGAACGCGGGTGCGCGCCTCATTTACTCCATCGACCGCAACGCCGCCGTCCGTGATCTCGGCCTTTCCTCCGGCGACGTTCCCCTCTTCAGCATTGTGCTGGGGAAAAAGTAGCGGAAAGAGACAGCCATGAAAAAGGGGCGGGAGGACAAAACCGTCCTCCCGCCCCGCGCCATGAAATATGCACTCCCGTGCGTCAAGGCCTTATTCCATCGGCCGGACCCACGCGCCGAAGTAGTCCTTGTAATCGTACTTCGGGCTGCCCTTGATGTACTCTTCCTCGAACGCGAGGATGTTCTCGCGGTTCACGTTGACGGCGGCGGTGAAGAACTGGCGGCGTTCGTTCGGAATGGACGCGACGTCGAGTTCGCCGTTCTTCGCGGCGAGGGTCTGCGCCAGGCTGATGCCGGCCTGGTATTTCGAATCGTTGTACACGGTCGCGGCGGCTTCGCCCTTCCTGATGGCGTCGAAGATTTCGTCCACGCCGTCCACCCCGGTTACGAGAACCTTGCCCGCCAGACCGCGCTCGCGGAGCGCTTCAAGCGCGCCCAGCGCCATGTTGTCGTTCGCGGCCCAGACGCCCTCGATGTCGGGGTTGGCGACAAGCATGTTCTTCGTCTTCTCGTACGCCTTCGTCCTGTCCCAGTCCGCCGCCTCGAACGCGACAAGCTCGACGCCGGGATGCTCCGCAACAGCCTGCTGGAGGCCGAGGAAGCGATCCGCCGCCGTCGAATTGGCCAGCATGCCCTGGAGCGCAATGAACTTGCCCTTGTTCGGCGTTTTGAAGGACGCGAAAAGCTGCTCGCCCGTGTACTTCCCCGCGCCGATGCCGTCAAAGGCCATGTGCGTGACCCAGTGCGGGAAGTCCCAGACGTTCAGCTCGTCCGGCTTGTTCCACCACGTGCTGAAATAGACGCCTTCCTGCTCCAGGGCGAAGGCGACGGGAAGGATGTCTGTCGCCTCGTTCGGATCGATCATGAACACCACATCGCCCTGCGTGCGGGCGACAAGCGACTTGATGTCGTTGACCTGCTTTTCGCTGCTGCCTTCGCAGGTCAGGATGACGGCGTCAAGCCCCACGGTCGCGGCGAAGGCGTCCGCGCCGACCTTGTAGTTCGCCTGATACGGGTTCGTCAGCGTCCGTATCGCCACGCCCAGCGTCGTCTCGCCCGCGTGCGCGGACACGGCTGTCAGAGCCAGCAGCAAAACGGCAAAAACAAGTTTCTTCATGTCCTTCCTCCTCTATTCCCTTATTCCATGGGCCTGACCCAGCGGGCGAAAAAGTCGTTCGACTTGTAGTCCGGGGTGTTCTTGATGTATGTTTCCTCGATTTCATGCACGTTCTGCTGGTTCACATTGATCGCCGACACGTAGAACTGCCGGCGGTCACGGGGAAGATCCTCCACCTTCAGCCTGCCTTCCTTCGCGGCGAGCGCGTGGGAAAGGCTGATCACGGACTGGTATTTCGAGTCGTTGTACACGGTCGCGACGATCTCGCCCTTCTTGATCGCCTCGAACACCTCGTCCACGCCGTCCGCGCCCGTCACCTTGACGGTGCCGACCAGGCCGCGCTCGCGGAGCGCTTCGAGGGCGCCGAGCGCCATGTCGTCATTCGCCGCCCAGATGCCGTCGATGTCGGGGTTGGCGATGAGCATGCTCTTTGTTTTCTCGTACGCCTGATTCCTGTCCCAGTTGGCCGTCTCGTAGCCGACCAGCTCCACGCCCGGGTGCTTCGCCATCGCTTCTTCCAGCCCCTGCCGGCGGTCGCGGGCGGCGTTGTTCGCGAGCATGCCGCCGAGGCCGATGAACTTGCCCTTGTACGGGGTCTTGAAGGACGCAAAGAGTTCCTCGCCCATGAACCTGCCCGCGCCGACGCCGTCGTAGGACATGTGGGTGACCCAGTGCGGGAAGTCCCATACCATCAGATCGTCCGGCTTGTTCCACCAGGTGGAGAAGTAGACGCCGCTCTCCTCAAGAGCGCGGGCGATGGGCAGGGCGTCCGTCTGTTCGTTCGGATCGATGACGAAGATGACGTTGCCCTGGGTGCGGGCGACAAGCGCCTTGATGTCGTTGACCTGCTTTTCGCTGCTTGCCTCGCAGGAAAGGATGACCATGGGAAGGCCGGTTTCCTTCGAATAGATTTCGCCGCCCAGGGTGTAGCTGACCATATACGGGCTGCTCAGGGTGCGGATGGCGACGCCGAGGGTGGGGCCGTCCGCGGCTCCGGCGCCCGCTTGGAACACAACCGCCGCAAGAAGAACCGCAACCGCGAACGCACATACTCTACGCATGACATTTCTCCGTTTTTCGAAAGAGAGCATTCCTGCACTGCTCAAACGCCAATCATGACCTTCATCGCCGTTTCCCTGGACTCGCCCGCGACCCTGACAGCCTCGGCGTAGTCCTTGAAGGGGAAACGGTGCGTAATCAGTTTGGACAGGGACACCTTCTTTTCGCCCAGCAGTTTGATCGCGGCGGCGAAGTCTTCGCGGCGGTACATGAGCGTGCCGATGAAGGTCAGCTCGTGCTCCTGCAGGAGCGACATCTCGATCTCCGGCCGCTTGCCGTACATCGCGACAATGACGACCGTCGATCCCTTCCGCGCGCAGACAAGGGCGTCGTCGAGGGTCTGCTGCGCGCCGGCGCATTCGAAAATCACGTCCGCCCCGTCGTCGCCGAAACAGGCCCTGAACGCGTCCGCGTACTTTTCCCTGAGGCTGTTCACCGTGTGCGCGATGCCGCAGTCGGCGGCAATCTTCAGGCGGAAGTCGCTGACGTCGGAAAGGAGCACCTTCGCCGCGCCCATCCCGAGCGCCGCCTGCGCCATCAGGTTGCCGATGGTGCCGCCGCCGAGCACGGCGACCGCCTTCCCCTTCACGTCGCCGTAGCGCCGGATGGCGTGGCAGGCGACGGCGAGCGGCTCCATCATCGCGCCTTCCTCGAAGGAGAGACCCTCCGGCAGGGGCATGACCATGTCCGCGGGGAAGGTGAAGAACTCCTGCGACACGCCTTCGGTCTGGAAGCCGTGCACCTTGAGATTGTTGCAGATGTTGTACATGCCGTTCCGGCAGGGGAGGCATTTCCCGCAGAAAAGCTGCGGCATGATGGTCACGGGCTGGCCGGCCCTGAGGCCGGAGACGCCCTTGCCCGGTTCGGCGATGGTGCCGGAGATTTCGTGTCCCGTCGTGATGGGATAATAGGTGCAGGGGTGGACGCCGTGGAAGACGTGGAGATCCGATCCGCAGACGCCCACGTTCTTCAGTTCGATAAGCACTTCGTTTTCGCCGGGAGACGGCTTCGGAACCTCCACCACCTCCAATTTTTTCGGTTCCTGAATCACTGCCTTCAGCATCGCATTCCCTCCTCTCAAAAATGCCCGGCCCGCCGCGTCTGCAAATACGGCGCATAGGGGATCGGATCCAGAACCCGCATTCCCGTCCAGGCCGCGAATTCGTTCAGCTCGTTCGTCATGTCGCCGTAGCCGGACGTGTAGTGATGGTGCACGAGACCCGTGGCGATGGTGTTGATGATGGTCGGAATGCCGGCCGGCGTTCCGTTGATCCGGAGATTCCCGACCCAGGCTCCCGACCCGTAGAAGCCCTTCTTGTCCTTCAGGACGTCGCCGGTGAGGACGAACAGCCTGTCCAGGTCGGCCGTCATGTTCGCCACCGTCACCGCGCCCGGCCGGAACTGCATGGCCGCGACCACGCCGTCCCCCTTCCAGTTTTCGCCCTCGTATTTCCCGATGTTGAAATGCTCGCCCCACTGCACGCCCGCGGCATCCGCCCAGTCCGCCGCCGCCACGCCGCAGTGCCACAGGTTCAGGCTCCCGTCCGCCTCGTCGAAGTCGACGAGATCGTTCAGCGCCGGCGTGCCGCCGCTGACGCACCGCATGATCGCCATCACCAGGAGAGACGAAATATCCCCCTCGCAGACAGAGGGAATGCCCTGCGCGTTGAGCCGGCTCAGCGCCGCGCAGACCGCCGTGCCGTACACTTCCTGAAAGCGCGGCCAGCAACTGACCGCCAGCGCCCCGTAGCCGTTGTCCCGCGCGAAATCGCGGAGCGCCCTGCACACCCGCGCCGACTTCCCGATGTCCGCCGCCGCGCAGCCGGAGACGCCTTCCGCGAGCATCGCCTTCACTTCCGCTTCGACCGCCGCCTCGTCACAGCCTTCCGCGCGCGCCACGATTTCCTCGACAGAATGGCGGGTCTGCACGTACGCGCCGAACTTCCGCGCCACGTCGCGCTCGTCCAGATACATGTTTTCGAAGCCGTTCGCGAGGCCGCCGATCTGGCCGATGCGGAGGGTGGAGAGCGCCTTGATCGCCCGCAGCGCGCGGAGCGTGCAGAGGAAGCGCTCCAGAAAAACCGGCGAGTCGTGCGCGCCGTAGAACCACTTGCCCGGGAAGCCCTCGCGCGCGGTGTAGTGCGCAACGAGCGACCCCATCAGGTTCACCCCGCAAAAGGAATTCAACTGCAACACGCCGCTCTTCGCCGGCTCCGGAACAGACCAGAACCCGAGCCTGCCCCGCAGCCGCGACAGCGGCAGCATGATCCTGCCGAAGGGCAGGCTTCCGTTGAAGAGGAGATTGAAGTCCGTCTCCTCCGCGTCGAGGAACTTCCGCGCGCACTCCGCGTCCTCCTCGCCCGCGACAGGCTTTTCCCATACCGACAGGTCGAAGCCCTGCTTCTCCGCCAGCGCGCGCATCCCTGCAATCGTCGCCGCAATGACGCCCCTGTCGTCCCCGGGCATGTTGGGATGCACCGCGCCCAGCAGGCCGACTTTCACCCTTGGTTCCATTCCTGCCTCTCTTTAAAACGTCACCATTGTCTTGAGCGCGCCCGGCTGCCGGGAGGCGGCGAACGCTTTCTCGTACTCCGCAATCGGGAAGGAGCCGGTGATGAACTCGGCTGCGGAAAGCTTCCCGCTCTGGACAAGCTCGCAGATCGGCTCGTTCGCAGCGGCCTCGTAGACGCGGGTCGGCCACTGGTGGATGAGCAGGTTGAAGTTGTAGGGCCCCCGGTGCTTCTCCAGATTGATGTTTTCCGCGCCCACCACGCCGTAGACGCAGATGGAGCCGGCCATGCGGATCAGCGGCAGGGACGCATTGATGATCGCGGGGCTGCCCACCGCGTCGATGATTGCATCCGCCTTGCAGCCCGCGTCCTTCCGGAAGGCGGCGACAAAGTCGCTGTCCGGCGTGTAGACCGCGTCCGCGCCGAACTGCTTCGCGATGGCGTGCTTCTCCCTGACAGGTTCGACGCAGGCGATGAAGGAAAAGCCGCGCAGCTTCGCGAACTTCACAAAGCTCAGGCCGACAGGCCCCGCGCCGAAGACGAGGATTTTCTGATCCGGCGTGAGGTTGAAGTCCGAGAAGCCCGCGTACACCTCCCGCCAGGTGCACATCAGCCCCGCCGCGTCCGCCTGCACGGCAAGCGGAACCTTCTTCATGATCTGGTGGATTTCGTCCCAGCCGTTCTCCGCCGTTGCGGCGCCGTCCTTCATCATCGCCTGGTGATCCCGGACGACGACGTATTCGCTGAAGCCGCCCCAGCCGCATTTGTAGTCCGGCGACGGCGACGAGAACAGCAGACCGCCGATGACCCTGTCCCCGACGGCGAAGGTGCTCGCCTTCGCGCCCTTTTCCTCGACAATGCCGGCGTTCTCGTGGCCGAGCAGCAGCGGATACTGATCGGGGCCGACGCCGGGAAAGTGCCCCTCGATCAGCTTCCTGTCCGTCGCGTTGCAGATGAAGACGGCTTCGGTGCGGATGAGCGCGTCGTAGGGGCCGATGGCCGGCTTCGGAATGTCGACCAGAGCCAGCTCGTTGGGTTTGACCACCGCCAGGGATTTCATGCGAATCCTCCTCAAAATGTGTGAACCGCTATTTCACGATCTCGACCTTGCTCCGATCGAAGGAAATCCAGACGCAGAGAATGATGAGCGCCCCCAGAAGCGACTGCTGCGCGTACACGTCGACCCCGACCACCGTCATGCCGTTCTGGAGGACAGCCATGAGGAGCGCGCCCACCAGCGTGTTCAGCACGCCCCCGGAGCCGCCCGTCATCGCCGTGCCGCCCAGCACGACGGAGGCGATGGAGCTGAGGATGTACACCGCGCCGATGGTGGGAAAGCCGCTGTACTGCCGGGAGGCCAGAATCAGCCCCGCCGCCGCCGCGCCGAAGCCGCAGAAAACGAAGGCCATGATTTTCGTGCGGACGATGTTTACGCCGGAAAGCCAGGACATGCCGACATTGCTGCCGACGTAGAAGATGTTCCTGCCGATGACGGTGAAGCGCTGGATGACGAAGAAGAGAAGGAAGAAGAGGGCGCCGATGATGAACGCGTTCGGAATCCCCGCCGTCGTCCCGTTCACCACGTTCAGGATGTAGATGAATTTCACCGGCGCGGAGAGCGCCTTCGGCGAAATAAGGTAGGACAGGCTGACGAGAATCCCCCCCGTGCCGAGCGTGGCGATGAAGGAGGGAATCTTCACCTTCGTGAGGAGCAGCCCGTTCACCGCGCCGATGGCGGCGCCGATGAGGAGGCAGAGCGGATAGCTCCAGTACCCGAGCGGCGCGACCGTCTCCATGAACACGACGGAGATGAGCGACATTGTCCCGCCGACGGAGAGGTCGATGCCGCCGGTGACGATGGGCCAGGACTGGCCTATCCCCACCGCGATGAGGATGACGGCGGAGAGGATGATGATGTTGAAGTTGTACATGCTGAGGAAGGCCGCGTTGCCGATGGAGAACAGCGCGATGAAGATGACGAGCGCGGCGATTGCGAAGCAGATCGACGGCAGCTGCTTCAGCTTCTGCGCCGGCGTCGCGGGGGCTTTCTCCTCGATGGATGATGAGGTCATGTCGTTGTTCCTTCCGTTCCGTAAAACGCTCAGACTATGGCGGCGATGATGTCCTGGGACGTCGGCTTCGCGTCGCCCGGGCAGTCCACTTCCCGCGTCACCTTTCCGTCCTTCATGATGATCAGGCGGTTCCCGAGGCCGATGTCCTCCTCAAGGGTGTCGCACATCAGGATGAGGCTCAGTCCCTCGTCGGCGAGGGCGCGGATGCGCTTGTAGATTTCCTCCTTCGCGCCGATGTCGATGCCCCGCGTGGGGTGATCGAGAACAAGCACCTTCACCCCGGAGGTCAGCCACTTGGAGAGGACGACCTTCTGCTGGTTGCCGCCGGAGAGGTTGCCGGTCTTGTTGCCGATGCCGGGCGTCTTGATGAGGCAGTCCTTCACCCAGTGGAGCGCGTTTTCCCGTTCCCGCAGCGGATTGATCAGGCCGAAGGAGCGCAGGCGGCCGAGGATGAGCATGTTGATGTTGTCCCGGACGGAGAAGTCCAGGGCCAGCCCGTCGCTCCGGCGGTCGATGGGAATGTGGCCGAGGCCGTTGGCGAGCGCGTCCGAGGGGGAGCGTATGTCGACCTTCGCCCCGTTCACCTCCACCGTGCCGCCGCTGAAGCGCCTGATGCCCAGCAGGCACTTGCACAGTTCCTCCTTCCCCGAGCCGATAAGCCCGACGAGGCTGACGATCTCGCCCTCGCGGAGGGAGAAGGACATCGGCTCGAACGCGCCGTCCAGATGCACGTCCTTCAGGGCGAGGCGGACGTTCGCGGCGGGTTCGCGCTGCCGGTCTTCGATATAATGGTTCCCCATCATGCCGCGGCCGACCATGAGCTTTTCGATGCTGTGGATGTCGGCGCCCTTCGCCGGCATCTGGTCGATGTAGTGGCCGTCCTTGAAGACGACGATCCTGTCGGAGTTCGCGATGACTTCCTCCAGGCGGTGGGAAATGAGAATGACGGAGGCGTTGTTCTTGTTCTTGATCTCATGCAGCTTGCGGAAGAGGGTCTCCACCTCCTTTTCCTGCAGCACCGTCGTCGGCTCGTCCAGAATCATGACCGGGTTTTTCGCGCCGTACGACTGCAACAGCCAGAGCAGCCGGGAAATCTCCACCATCTGCCTGTCCGCCGCCGAAAGCTCGCGGATGAGCGTGTCCGGATCGAGGGCGAGATCCACGCCCGCGAGAATGCGGATGCATTCCGCCCGCATCGCGGCGCGATCGAGCAGCCCCCTCTTCTCGAACCTGTCCTCGTGCCCGAGGAAGATGTTGTCGAGGATGGACAGGTTGTGGATCATGCACCCTTCCTGGAACACCATGCCTATGCCCCTGCGCATGGCGTCCTGCGGCGACTTGAAGCGGACGGACTCGCCGTTGTGGAGGAAGTCGCCGTCGTCGGGCTGGTGGTAGCCGACGAGGATTTTCATGAGGGTGGACTTGCCCGCGCCGTTCTCGCCCACCAGCCCGATGATTTCCCGGGGCCGGATTTCGAAGTCCACCTGGTTGAGGGCGACGACGTTCTTGAACCGCTTGGACATTCTCTTCAACAACACCACGGAAGTGGAAGTGGAGGGTTCTGCTGCCATTGTCGGCTCCTGGAAAAATATGTGCGATTCCGGACAGGACGGGGAGTGCCGCTACTTGATGAAGCCCAGTTTCTTCCTGTCGATGGTCAGCGCAACGGCGGCGATGAGCACAAGGCCGTTGACCGCCTCCTGCGCATAGGGATTGACACGCATCATGACCATGCCGTTGTTGAGCGCGCTGATGATGAGCGCCCCCAGCGCGGCATTCCGCGCCTTCCCGAGTCCGCCCGTCAGGGACACGCCGCCGACGGCCACGGCGGTCATGGCGGGGAAGAGCAGCATGTTGCCGACCCGCGCGGCCGCGCTGTTCAGGCGGGTGACGAGAAACAACGCCGCAATGCCGTACATCAT
>QMCE01000661.1_pt1 | contig 17963 bp, 8 predicted proteins | sample 1821851 | NCBI WGS metagenome assembly QMCE01 (sample SAMN09453174, study PRJNA476694) | Termite gut metagenome, whole genome shotgun sequencing project. | isolation source: worker | host: Odontotermes sp. | place: South Africa:Pretoria | collected 2016-01-28
TTTTATCTTTTTTTTAAAGTATCGCGAATTTTTTTATTTACTATTGTTTGTTGATATAATAAATTTTTTACTACTTTTGCCGACTAAGTGCAGAAATGCCCCTTTGGCAACAAAATGAATACGAAGTAAGATATAACTATTCCTTATGATGGAAAGTTCGGATGATACAATAAATTAAAAACCATAATATTATGAAATTAAAATTAGACTCTTTTACGAAAAATTTTATTCTTAAAAGAAAAAGCGGATTGGTAATAATTATCGCTTTTTTTTGTATGTTGTGTACACTGCCAACAATATTAATCGGACAAACTACCCACAATTGGGAAGATCTTGGCGGTGGTACTTTCGGATGGAATCCGACTTTGACCGGTGCGGCAGGTGATGTTACTTTGACCGGCGACGGCGGTACAATTTCAGATTTACCTGTAACCGGAATAACAACATTAACCGTTTCGGGAAATGTTACTATCGGTCAGGCTTCTATTGTAACAGACGCTACACAAATATATAGCGGGACGGTAACCCTTGCAAGCGGGGTGACTTTGCAAGGAACAGATATTAACTTTTCGGAAGCCATAGAGGGAGGAGGAAATAATCTTTCCGTTACAAATAGCGGAACAGTCACACTTACCGGATTGACGAACGGAGGAACGCTATCTACTTCCGGAGCAACAGTCTTAAGCGAAACAATTACTACTACAGGGAATCAAAACTATAACGGAACGGTAACCCTTGCAAACGGGGTGACTTTGCAGGGAACAGATATTAACTTTTCGGAAGCCATAGAGGGAGGAGGAAATAATCTTTCTATTACAAATAGCGGAACAGTTACACTTACCGGATTGACGAATGGAGGAACGTTATCTACTTCCGGAGCAACGGTCATAAACGATGCAATTACTACTACAGGAAATCAAAACTATAGCGGGACGGTAACCCTTGGTGGAGCTTACGTATTGAATGCTACAAACGGTAATGTTACCATTAACGTTTTGGAATCCAATGGCTATGATGTTGATGTAAGAGCAGGAAATAACATTAACGTTACCACATTAAATCATACTACTGCCACTAACCTTACCTTTATCGCGAGTACTACAACTATTGGAAATGGTGCGATTGATGCCAATAAGATAACTATTGACGGAGGGCTGGCTTTGTCGGCAAATACTACGATTACTTCTAACTTTGCAGGTGCGGAAGCAATTATAATAACAGGGGGTATTACAGGTAATACTTATGACTTAACGTTGAACACTACGGAAACAGATGCTACTATTGTGCTGAACAGCGCTACGAATTTAGGTAATGTGACGATCAATTCCACCGGTGTTACTACTTTTTCCGGAGGAGTTTTTAATACGGCATCTCTCATCGTAACAGCTCCTAATGTAACATTTACAGGGGGCAATATTGCGGCTGCAAACGATATTACGATGACGCTTAACGGAACTGATAATTTGATAGTATCAGGTAATATTTCGGGAGATAATGTAAATATTAGCAAAGCCGAAGGCGGAATTACGGCAGGTACGGGTACCATCACCGCTGACAATATGTTAACCATTCTGCTTGATGGAGAAGCTGCTGCTTCCGTAGGTACGAACACCGCTCTTCTGAAGACGAATGCGCAAGGATTGGATATAAGTACACAAACAGGGTTAAACACCGGTAATATTTTTATTGACAATGCTTATACAGGCACTCTTGGACTTCGTATAACCACCAATGGTAATAGAACCACCCATGACAGTAATGGTAATCCTGACGGTGCTGTGGTAGTTATCAAAACCGCAGGTGCGATGAAAGGAACAGGTACAGCACCTCAAATAGATGCTATGTCTGCAACTTTGGAAGCCAGCGGAACGATAGATGATCTCTCTACAGATTTGGCATTTCTTTCTGCAGAGACCATGCAAGCAGGCAGCATTGCTATTGAGAACAACTCTACTTTTGGCGTTTTAACAGTTACCAACTTTATTGCACGTGAATATGGCAATCAAGCCATGGTGCTTCCCGACGGTTCGGTGAAAGTGGTCAATACCGCTTCTATTCCCGTAGTAGGTACACAAAATGCTTCGTTAACCTCAAATGGCAATATCTTATTAGGTAAAACGGTGTCGGCGCCGGGAGAACTTACGATAACTACTACATCCGGTACAATGTTCACATCTAGTCCTGAGGTTATGTTAATAGGAAACGGTGTTACCTTAGCCGCTACCACAGATATTGGAAGTTTAGGCTTCCCCATGTTAGTGGCAGCAGGAACCATATTTAATGCAACTACAACCGATGGCGATATAATTATCTCAGGTCCTGCTGGGCTACCTGTCGGAACCGTAACCACCGGAGCAGGGGATATCAAACTTGATGTAGGAGGAAATCTCGGCTTTACGGCAATTGATTCGAAAATAACTACCGGTGACGGAAATGTGTTCTTAAACTCTGTAAGCGGAGGCTTTCCCGTAGTAGCCGGCTATACCGGTGACGGTATAATCGGGGATACAATCATCTTTAGCACAGAGAAAGATATAGCATCACCTACCGTTCTGTTACCCATAACCGCTACTTATTTAGATGTGGCTACGGATACGCTTAATGCAGCTATCTATTTGGAGAATAAGGGCACTCTTACCGATTTAATCGTAACCACAGAGGATGGGATTGTGAACATTACCGGTGCCGGAGCTCCTAATCTCTCGTTTGATGCGGCAAAAGCGTTGAATGTAGTAAACGGAACCAATACTTACGTGAGCTTTGAAAATGTAACTAAAACACCGACAAATACGGCAACCGGAAATATTGTATTAGCCGGACTTGACCTTGGTGCTAAGGCAGACATTGTAGCCGGCGGCGGAATTACACAAACCGGAACAAACCCAATTGTAGCCGGTAAATTGACTATCTCAAGCGGAACAAATTTGGGTACAACGACAACACCTCTTTTAACAGAGGTAGACACCCTCTACGCATCATCCAAAAACAACGGTATATTCGTGGAACAGAACGGAGATTTAGTACTGAATGCAAGTGCACAAGGTGCTGTTACACCTATACAAATAGATGTAACCGGAAATTTGACCATGCAGTCTGTAGTTTCTGCTCAAGACTCCATCTATTTGAAAGCAACCGGCAACGTCTTGTCGGAATCTGCTGCTTCAACTTTGTCGGGTAAAAACGCATTGACAGTCATTGCAGGCGGAGCGATTGGCAGCGCGACATTGCCGTTAAAACCTGCTATTGCCGGCGGCGGAAACAACGGAGAATATGTACTTTCGGCTGACGGCGATATTTTTGTCGATAACTATTCTAATGTAACACTGACCGCATCTACCAATAATCAAGGTAATTTAGTATTTAAAAATAAAGGTAATATAGAATTAAAAGATGTTCTTGTCGGTGTTGACAATAATATAACACTGGAGATAACCTCAGGCAATTTGACTTCTCAGAATGGAGTTGTGCTGACGGCTAAAATGCTTGATGTTACAGCTAATAGCATAAGCGGCTACAATGGAGCGGCTCTGAATACGGAAATAGCAGCATTACGCGCTACTACCAAAAATGGCGCTTTGAATATTGATAATAGCACTTTCACGGATGTATTGGATGTAGTATTGGTTACAGCCAATGGCGATGTGAGTATCGCTACCGGTGGTGATATGGGACTAGGCGCAATTATAGCCGAATCAAGAACGGTAACGCTGCAAACGCCGATGACATCATCTATTACGGATGAGCGTACCGCTTTTGCTACAACTTACGGACTTGCAGCTCAATCGTGTAATGTGAAAGCGTTAACGGCGGCATTAAATACCGGTAGCGCTAGTTTGACGTTATGTGTAACTATAATAGATAATTTGGGCGGCGGAACACTTGACATCACAAGCGCCAATTTGCTCATGACGAACTTCTCATCATTAGCCGGCGGGCTAACCCTTACGGCTACGGATATTATTGTGCTTGATGATGCTACGAACGTTACCTTGAACAATCCGGTGAAACTAACAGCTACATGCGGCAATATCGTATTTCAAAATCCTGCAAGCCTCATTGATGCCAACGGACAAACCGTTGAGATGAAAGTAGGTTGCTGCCTCTCGTTACCGGAAGGCGAATCGGGAGTAATGGGATGTGTAGTTCCGGCAAATATTGAGAATGCAACGGGAATTTTTATAGAGGCATGTAAACATATCGGCGTTAACACATTACAAGCCGATACGGTCTCCTTAACGGCAATGAACGGTTTTATCGTGGATCTTAACGGTGCCGGTGTATTAAATATCACTGCGGATACCATCTTCCTAACAGCCAAAGCAATGGATGAAAACACACTCCATTCCGATATAACAATAGCATTGGCAGAAATTCAAACAAGAAACGGTGAAATTTTAACCTTAAACTCCGCTATTGACAATTTGACAAGGGATATATCTCTCTCTTCAACACTTGAAAATGAGTACAATAATACGGTTACACAATGTAGAAATGAAATCGTAAGCTTAGAAGCAGAATTGAATAGCCGACAAGTTGCTTATGATGATGCTTTTTTGGGATTGGATATTGCGCAAAAAGCTTTGAGTGCTGCAAATTTGGCAATTAGTATTTTAGAGGTAGTTTCCGGAGCTATGCAAGCTGTTCCTATTGTCGGTGATGGCGGTGCGGCAGCTGCAGTAGCTGCCGCGGCAGCTGTTTTAGAAGGATTAAATTTCGCCATAGATGTTGCGGTATTAGTCATGGAACAAACATCGAAAGATTTGGAAGATGTAGGATTGGAGTTGGCAACCAAAAGGGCAATGTGCTACTCCGATGAGCAAACATGGAATGACATGCAAGATTTATTGGCGCAACAAATGGCAAATAAAGCTGCTACGGAAGCCGCATTGTATATCGTAAGAAACAAATTGTATGCGGCAACGCCTCTTGTATCTATAATGGATAGCGCTTACAGAGGACAAAATCCGATTGGAAATGAAAATGTTCCTTTAGCCGTTCAAACCGGGGATAAAGGAGTAACAGCAATCGTTTTACCTGCTGCTCAGGCTTCTGCCGACATCTATCTCGAATCGCCGGCAGACTTGACACTTGGAGCAATAAATACAACAGCGCCGGGTTCGGTTATGCGTGTTGATATGACTTCCAATAATAATATATTGTTGAAAAATGTAGTCACAGCGCAAAAAGAGGTTCTTTTCTGTGGCGCTGATAATATTACTGCCGAGCCCGACGGACGTATTGTTACCGAAACCTTAGCACTCAACGCTACCGGCAATATCGGAGCTCCCGCTACGGACAATATCCTTACATCGGTTGCCTATTTAGCAGCTTATACGGATGGCGATATTTATATTGACAATACCTCTGCCGCTTTAACTATTGATGCGGTTGATTTGACTAAATCTTGCGGCTCGTTAAATAGAATAGAAGGTGTAACGAACGGTAACGGCAACGTCATCTCTGTCATAACAAGTGACGATATGTTGATCAATAACCCCATCATCAACAATAATGCGACCGGCGAGGTTAGACTTGTTTCCATAAACGGATCAATAGAAGGTGCGGATATAGCGAATCACATATCAACGGATGTGTTAACGATCAGTGTAATGGAAGGAATTGGCACGGAAAATATCCCGATGCGTACCCATATTGCAACATTGAATGCTCCCAACGCTTCGGGAACGGAAAATATCTATATCGAAGAGACGGATGAGTTGACAATTAACAATGTCGTAACCCAAAATGATGTGCACATCTTGGCGAATGGGACCATCACGGTAGCAGATCTTGCAACTGATGCGACTAATGGACATGTATTTCTGACCACCTTAAATAGAGTTGAAAATTTTGCCGGCGCTACACAAGGAATAAGTGCGAAATATTTGAATATTAATGCGGTAAATGGAGTAGGAGATAATGCTGATATGAATAGCTTCATACATACTGCTATAGATAGCTTGGATATATTTACGGAACGTGGTAGTATATATATTAATGAAGATGATAACTTAACACTTCAAGAAGTAGTTACCCTATTCGGCGATGTAGCGGTAGTAAATGCCACAGGAGACATTCTCATATATCACATTAATGCGAATGGAAATAACACGACGATTGAATTGCAAGCTAACAATGGAGGAAACATCTATGGAAAATCCAATAATAATTTGGAAGCTACCCATTTAGTTATGGAAGGATATAATGTCGGTACAACAACGGAACCGCTTATGCCGAATGTAGACCATGTTGCAATTAACGCCGGCGGATCCACCTATTTACAGAATCGTACGGGAGATTTGACGGTAACGGAAGTGGCGACCTTAATACCGGGCGGAAGCAATAAATCAGGATTAACTTCCGGTGAAGATATTGTTATCTCTACGCCGTTGAATATGGTTATTGAAAAGAAAATAGAATCACTCAACGGAAATGTGTCATTGACTGCCGTTACGGGAACTGTTACCGGTAGCTCTACGACGGAATATGTAGGCGGAAACGAGATAAATTTACAAACATATTATGGCATAGGCGCTGATGCAATGCCGATATACCTTAAAGCTTCTTCTTTGGAAGCCGACGTAGAAGATCGCGGAGATATCTATGTCAATAATGAAGACAATGCTCTTTTGGTTCAACGGTTCAATACCAATCTCGGAACATTGAATCTTAATGTAGCAGCCGGCGCTCAGATCAATACTCCTTTGAATCTTACCGGCAATGCTGATTTTACCGGAAATATTCAATTTGGAGAGAGAATTGCGCCTAACGGTTTCCTTTTCAATGTAAATGGCGATGTAGTTTTCGACAACGCCATATGGGAAGCTAATACAACACAAAGAGGTGAAAATGACAAAATGACGGTAACCGGTTCGGCAACAATCACAAATTTGACTATTGAAGCCGACCTCTATATGGATAAGTACTATGACGTAATTCTTGGCGGCGTATCAGGCGTAGGCGGAACAACCGTAACAGACTATACACCTTCGGTTGAAGGCAGTAATTTACGTATTACCGCCGCACAATGCGGGAGCGGTACAATCGGAATTAAAAATCTCTGCTGGATGACTGAAAACTTGAGTGTAGCGAGTTCTAAAAATTTGCAATACTATGATGAAGATATGTATCCGGATGCGGCAGCTAATTTTGCAATTTTCGGCGGGCTTTACACTTGGGAAGAGGCTACCGCTAATGGTGCCGATCTTACCCAAGGAATCTGTCCTGCAGGATACAGACTTCCCAACAAAGCAGATTTTGAAGTACTGTTCCAATTCAGGGCAGAAGAGTTGAAATCTGCTGATTATTGGCTGTATGAAAGTGGTAGCGACATACTTGGATTTGCCGCACTACCGGCAGGTTACTACGACAATTTGGCAGATCGCTACGACCACTTGATGGGAGATGCCTACTTCTGGGTTTTCGACACAAGCGACACCGGTCCTACTGCGAAAGTGTGCCACATCTGCTTCAGCTGCCCTGAATTGAGATGGATAGAATTCTCTAAAAAGCAGGGTGCAAGTATCAGATGTATTAAAAATTAGTCGTAATTTGAGCGTATAATAGAAAAAGGACTTTTTTAGAAGTCCTTTTTCTGTAAATATTTCATGCTGAAAATCAGCAATAAAACGATTGTTTTGTCCTTATTTTTAAAAAAAGAGGCGCTAATAGGAAACATTTTCTTATCTTTGGCGTCTTAAAATGAAATGAAAAAATATCTAAAAAAATAGAAATTTTACAAACCAACTAAAATCAAATTTATTATGAAGAAACTATTATGTATTTTGTTCGCGCTGTTCGTCGGCTTTTCGGTGAATGCGCAGGACGCATGGAAGAGTCAAAAGACTCCGAACATGCAAAATCTAAACAAGAAAGAGGTCAATGCACTATTTCAACGCGCTAATTCAAAGAGTGTTACACAAAAAGCGAAAATGCTTGAAGGAATATCTAAGTGGGAGAACTCTGCTACAATTTCAGAATTGTCAAAAAACGATGCTAAAGTTGAGAAAGTTAAACAAACGCAATCTTCTTTTAAAATGCAAGAAGCAAATATCGGACAACGGGAAATGGAAAATACTCAATCATTTACAAGGGCAAACACTTCAAGAGCTTTTATTTTAAATGAGGATTTTGAGAGCGTAGAGCCTGGTACATTGCCAATTGATTGGACAACCATTGCTACACCAAACGGCGGAGAAGCATGGGAAACGGGAACTGTAGGATACGAAGATGACTATGGAGATTTTATTCCGACTCCCGGTCACTCGGGTTGGCAATATGCATATATGCTATATCATTCAACTATGGCTCATGATGCATGGCTATTTACCCCAGCATTATCACTTACTCAAGGTAAATCATATGCAATCAGTTTTTGGGTACAATTACAAGGATATGCAGGAACTTTTGAAGCAATGGAAGCAAAAATTGGAACTTCTGCTACTGTTGCGGGGATGACTACACAAATTTATAACTGTAATAACCAATCCCATACTACTTGGCAAGAAGTTACATACCGTTTTACCCCTACAACGACAGGCACCTATTACATAGGTTTCCACTCTTATTCGCCTGCAGATGTTAATAGCACTTTGTTGGATGATGTAACAGTTTTAGAACTTTACGACATTGATGCAGAGATAACATCTATTTCCACACCTGTTTCCGGAGTAAACCTCACCGATGCGGAAGCAGTGACGGCAACCATTAAAAATAATGGAGTTTCCGCTATCACAGGATTCACATTAGAATTAAATGTTAACGGAAGTGTAGTGGCTACTGAAACTTACACCGGATCTATTGCTGCAGGAGAACAAGCCAATTACACTTTTACCGCAACTGCTGACCTGTCTGCTGCAGGAAGTCATGCTATTACCGTAACCGCAAATTTAACAGGAGATGAAGACGCTGCAAATAATTCCCAAGCGATTAATGTTACAAATACTATTTGCGATGTTATCTCCAATTTCCCTTGGACGGAAGGTTTTGAAGATTTCACTATTGGCTCTAACTGTTGGAGAGTTGAAAACTTAAGCGGTACTGGTTGGCGAATCAATACTAATGCCTCATACGTAAGAGGGACTCAGTCTATTTATCATGCTGATGTTAGCGGCGATCAAGACTCATGGTTGATTACTCCACCAATAGCGATCCCAACAGGGGCCAACTACACCTTAAAATTTTGGTATAATAGTTACTACGCAAGTTTTTATACAGGAGGCACTAATAATGGAAATGGTAGAAATAGCGTATTGATTTCTACCGCAAATGGTGCTGCAGGGCATACAGATTTTGTAGAAATATGGTCACCTGCCTCTATTGCTAATGATACTTGGGTTGAAATATCATTACCATTATCAAGTTATGCCGGAGAAGAGATTTATATCGCGTTTAGATATGAAGGTACTTATGCACATCAATGGTATGTGGATGATGTATCAATTATGGATTTTTCAAACTATGCCGATGCAGAGGTTGTATCTATTACAACTCCGATTTCCGGATTAGATCTGGGTGATGAAACCGTTACGGCTGTTATTAAAAACAACGGAAGTGCCCCTATTACCAATTTTGATCTTTCTTTTGATATAAATGGAGCTGATGTAGTTACTGAAACCTATACCGGTACTATTGCAAGTTTAAGCCAAGTTGAATATACTTTTACGGCTACAGCCGATCTTTCTGCCGCAGGTAATCATACCCTCAGGGTTTACACCTCATTAACAGATGATCAAAATCCGGCTAACGACACCGCTACGATAACGATTACCAACACTGTTTGTGACGCGATTACCTCTTTCCCATGGGAAGAGAATTTTACAGATGGAATTTCTGCGTGTTGGTTAAATATTGATAATGATGAAGATGGCGAAGCTTGGTATACAGGTACATTAGATGGGAATCCTATTGTTTATTCTGAGTCATATTCTGAGGGGGCTCTTACACCTGACAATTGGTTAATTACTAAGCAAATCATATTAGATGATAGCTATTCTCTTCTTTTTGATGTAGGAGCCGCTAATACTCAGTATTATGCTGAAAAATATTCTGTTTTAGTATCTACGACAGGAACCGACATAGAAGATTTTACTGAAATCCATACTGAAATATTGACAGAAATGGATATGAAGACAGTAGGATTAAGTTTAGCCGACTATGAAGGAGAGTCTATCTATATTGCTTTTAGACATTGGGATTGTACAGATCAATTAGCATTTTTTTTAGATAATATTAGAATATTAGATTTCACCGATATTGTGGAAACACAAGTTGTTTCTATTACAACGCCAACCTCCGGTATCAACCTGAGTGATGAAGAAATCGTTACTGCTATAATTAGAAATAATGGTAGTGACCCTATCACCAATTTTGACATATCTTTTGATGTGAATGGAGCCAATGTGATTACAGAAACCTATACCGGAACCATTGCAAGTTTAGGCAGAGCCGAATATACCTTTACGGCTACAGCCGATCTTTCTGCTGCAGGTGATTATACCATCAGGGTTTACACCTCTTTAACAGATGATCAAAATTCGGCTAACGACACCGCTACGATAACGGTTACCAATATTATTTGTGATGCGATTACCACTTTCCCATGGGAAGAAAATTTTACAAACGAACTTTCCGCATGTTGGTTAAATATTGATAATGACGGAGACGGATATGACTGGGGACTCGGAACATTAGATGGTGACCCCTGTATTGCCTCTAATTCGGCTATACCATTTATAATGGGTCTGTTTATTCCTCTTACACCTGACGATTGGTTGATTACTCCTCAAATAGTATTAGATGACGCATATTCTCTCTTTTTTGATATTGGAGCTATTCAAGGCAGACATCTTGAAAATTTTTCGGTTCTAATATCAACAACAGGTACGGAATTGAGTGATTTTACTGAAATTCATACCGAAACATTGACAGAAGGTGGTATGAAAACGGTAGCATTAAATTTGGCTGACTATGAAGGAGAGTCTATCTACATTGCTTTTAGACATTGGGATTGTACCGATCAATACGTTTTAATATTGGATAACATTAAAATAATGGATATTTCAGGCGTTGTTGATGCTGCGGTTACTTCTATCTCTTCACCATCTTCCGGTATCAATCTCGGGAATGAGGCCGTTAAAGTTATGGTGAAAAATAATGGAGGATCTGATATTACCGGATTTACTCTAACTTTAAATGTAAACGGAACCAATGTGGCTACTGAAACCTATACCGGTACTATTGCAAGTTTAAGCCAAGCCGAATATACCTTTACGGCTACTGCCGATCTCTCTGCTGCGGGAAGCCATACTATTAAAGTTACGGTTAATTTGACCGATGACGAGGTCGCGGATAACAACTCAACCGAAATCACCGTGACAAATGCTATATGCAATCAGGCTATCAGTACTTTCCCTTGGTCAGATGACTTTCAAACCGGACAGGGCTGTTGGGAAGTAAGACAACAAAATACAAATCAAACTTGGCAATATGGAATACTTCCAAGTGATGATCCCGCACCTACTGATGCTGGTATTTTTATTGATTATGATGATGCTTTAGGGCAACAAGATGAGTATATTGTTTCTCCCGAATTTAACTTTACAAATGCTCTTACTTCTGCTCCAATGACATTCTCTTTTTACTTCTCAATGAGCTATTATTGGAGCGTAGATCCTGAAGATAATTATGACTTATATTTTAAAGCTACTACAGATGGACAAAATTGGATTTCATTGTGGGATGAGTCTATGTTTGGAACATTTGATAATTTTACTATGAATCAAGTGACCGTTGATATTGCTCAATTCGCTAATCAACCCTCTGTTAGATTTGCTTTTCAATATGTGGGACTTGATGGAGCGGCAGCATATATTGATAATGTAGCTATAGATGCTACCATAGGCACAAATGATATTACAACCGATAACATCAACATGTATCCTAACCCCGCTGACGGTACCGTAAACTTAACGAATCTTCCTCACAACTCTACCGTTACGGTATTCGACTTGACAGGAAGAATGTTGAGCAGCTACAATAACGTTACTTCATCTTTAACGATGGATGTTCGCTTTGCAGCCGGTGCTTATATCGTGAAAATTGAAAATGAAAATAATGTAGCAATTAAAAAATTAATTGTGAAATAGTTATTTGCAATTTCACCATTCATAATTTTTAAAAGGAAAAGGCTCGAGGTTCGCTTCGAGCCTTTTTTATTGGAGAGGCTTTCTACTTTGCAAATAATGCCGTAAAAACCAAAAAAATACATCTATATAGATGTTTGTACCATTGAGTTGTTCGGATAAATTATTTTTAGATTTTATGCTCTCTAACCAAAGTATTTATTTCTTCTATAATTTCGATTACTCTCTGTTTATTCAATCCGACTTTAGTGGTAATCACTATCATATCATTGATTGTAGGTTCACCGGAATTATTGATGGTAGTAGTATGAAATCCGTTAAAACCGCTGCTTGGCAAAAGGTCATAAGCAGGAGAAAGCCTCCATTCACCATTAATCAGTTGAAAAGAGAACCTCCGTCATAATCGGTAGTAAGAATTTTTTCCGCTTCATGAGCCAAATTGTCGAAATTAATAACTTCGTCTGTCACGGATTCGCTATAATCCGGTCGATATTCCAAAGCTCCGCGTCCGGTACTGCCAACCAATGCCAATCTTTGAAGAATAGTCAGTTTATCAGGGTTAACTCCTTTACTTTTCATATATCTATCAAGAATAAGATTACCCCAGCCATCGGGCAGACTATCATCAAATACACCAAAACCACCGTTAAAAGGAGTTCGTTTGGCAATAAACACCTCTTTTTTGAGAGGCAGGTTGAATGGAGAGATAGAATTGCCTGACATCAAATAAGCAGAATCGTATTCAAACGCACAAAGAGATTCGGGAGTCACTGCTATTCGCCCCACTTTTGTATCGTTCATAAAGACTTCTGCAATTTTTATCTCATTCATTGCGTGCTCCTCTCTTCCTTTTTTTCACTTCTTGTATTTTCAAGATCTCATCAATGCTTTGATACGATTTTTTTGTAAATAGTTCCGAAAAACCTTCCGTATCATCTAACGCAATGGCACATAAAACCAGATTGCGAAGCGTGATCTCTCCCGTATTCTCAAATTTACGATAAGCATCATACCCAATCCCGGCACGTTTGGCAAAAGCCTTTTGTGTCAGGTTCAACTCAAGCCTCCTATCTTTAATTCTTTGAGCAATTCCTTGTAGAATTGAAGTAGAAGAAATGTTTATAATTGTGCTTATATCCATAATTAAATAGCTATATTGTTAATTATTGTGTGTATTTACACAGTTACAAAAATAGTGAATATATCAATATCTTTACTCTTCATGAATATAAATTTCATCCGAAAATTCAGGCATTTTTTGGGGATAGCATCTAAAAAAAGGACCTTTCTTGCAAAAGGTCCCTCGCACAACAAAATCGTATTATAGTAGTTTCTGTTTATTGTGCAGATTCTTTATATTCTCCTAATAGTTGCGCATCGAAATTGTCGATAAATGCGGCGGATTTGCAGTTTTCGGCTTGTCCGTAAGCAATAAATAACTCTGCGGATTTTTTGAAATCGATGCAACGACAAGAGTCAATCAACAATAGATAACCCATAATAATATAGCCTGCCATCTCAACCATGCGGCGCGCATTGAAATCATACTCTTCCGTAGCGCTTCCAAAAGCTAAAGTTTTGGCTACGGATGCTTCGTATTGAACCGTCATGGCAATTAACTTGTCGCGTAAATAGGTAAGCTCCGGATTTATTTCAATGGTTTCGTACTCTTTAATCTTATTCAAAAAAAGTCCGTTTGCAATACCTCTGATCGCAGCCACAACCTGTAATTGGGAAGTTCCTTCATAGATATTGGTAATGCGGGCGTCGCGGTACATCCTCTCTACCGGATAATCTTTCATGTAGCCCGAACCACCGTGAATTTGAATGGCATCATAACAGTTTTGGTTACAATATTCCGTAGCAAACAGTTTCAAAAGCGGCGTATAAATATCGGCATATTTCTGATAGAATTTCATTTCACTCTTCTCTTCCGCCGTTAAAGGGCGTTCTTGTGCCATTAAAGAGTAAGACTTATAGATATCAACAAAACGTGTAGTTTCATACAACAGCGCTCTCGATGCGTCGGTTTTGGCGCGAATATTAGCCAACATCTCATATACCTGCGGAAATTGTGCGATAGCTTTTCCGAACTGTTCTCTTTGCATGGCATACGTATAGGCTTCTCCGTAAGCTGCTTCCGAAAGTCCGACAGCCTGAGCGGCAACACCGAGCCGAGCTCCGTTCATCAACGACATCACATATTTGATAAGTCCCAATTTACGATCACCGACTAATTGTGCGGGAGCGTTGTTGAAGACCAACTCTGCCGTTGGAGATCCTTTGATTCCCAATTTATTCTCAATACGCCTAATAGATACCGCTTTATGTTTTCTATCGTATACAAAATAAGAAAGCCCACGACCATCATTAGTGCCCTCTTCCGAGCGAGCCAAAACCAATTTAATATCGGCATCTCCATTCGTGATAAAGCGTTTCACGCCATTCAGTTTCCAACAATTTGCACTCTCGTCCCAAGTTGCTTTCAGTTGCACGGATTGCAGATCGGAACCTGCGTCAGGCTCGGTCAGATCCATAGAGCAGGTAGCGCCTTTGTTAATACGAGGCAAAAACTCCTGCTTAATCTCTTCGGAAGCAAACTCCACCAATGTTTCGGCGCAATCTTGCAAGCCCCAGATGTTAGCAAAAGCCGTATCTCCGCGAGACACAATCTCGGCAGCCATTACGTAAGGAATATAGGAGAAATTCAGTCCGTTATATTTTCTGGGCAGCGACATGCCGTAAAGCCCGGAATCTCGTAGCGCTTCGTGCGCTTTTTGGGTTCCTTCTGCGTATACGATCTCATTATTGACGATTTTCGGTCCGATTTGATCTACTTCCGCCGCATTTACCGCCAGCACTTCCGCTGCGATTTCGCCCACGATCTCCAATATTTTATCGTAATTGTCAATGGCATCTTCAAAATCTTCGGGAGCATCATCATAAAGTTCTTTATCTCTGTAATTTCGCTCTTTTAACTCCACAATCTTCTCCATTAATGGGTGTGAAAGTTGAAATTTAAGCGCAGGGTTATCTGTATAGAAATTGTTCATTGTTGTAAAATTTGAGGGTTAGTGATTAATCTGACTTATCGCTTTCATCATTTTCGGGAGTACATCATTGGCATCGCCGATAATTGTGTAATCTGCTATAGCGTTGATAGGCGCTTTAGGATCCGTGTTGATGGAGATAATCTTTGCGGATTCTTCCATGCCGGCACGATGTTGCACGGCGCCTGAAATTCCGCAGGCTATGTATAATTTTGGACGAACGGTTACGCCGGTCTGCCCGATTTGGCGTTCATGTTCCGCAAATCCGGCATCTACCGCCGCACGTGTAGCGCCTACTTCACCGCCGATCTGTTCGGCTAATTCGTACAATTTCTTGAAATTTTCCTTGCTGCCCACACCATAACCGCCGGACACAATGATTTGTGCATTCTTGATGTTGATCTTCTGCGCTTCAATCTCCCGAGTGATGATCTTAACCGAAAGATCTTCATTTGCCACATAATCCCCAACGGGCAATTTTTCCACAACACCTTTGTAATTAGCGTCATAAATCTCTTTAGTCATCACGCCTTCTCTTACGGTTGCCATTTGTGGGCGAGTTTCGGGGTTGATAATAGTAGCGATAATGTTACCACCGAATGCCGGTCTGATTTGGTAAAGGAGATTTTGATAAACTTTTCCGGATTTAGTATCGGTATGTTCGCCTATTTCAAGAGAGGTACAATCGGCAGTTAATCCGCAACGCAGGCGAGAGGCAACGCGGGGAGCAAGATCCCGACCGATGGGAGTAGCTCCGAATAGCGCTATTTCGGGTCTCTTCTCTTGGAAAAGTTTGGTGATGATTGAGAAGTGCGGGAGTGTAGTATAGGGAAATAACGCTTTATCTTCCGCAAGGTTGATAATATCTACCCCGTATGGGAAGAGCTGTTTTTCCATATCTTCGATTTTATCTCCAATCACTACCGCTTCCAGCTTCATTTTCAGTTCATCAGCCAATTTTCGCCCTTTGGAAAGGAGTTCCAAACTTACATCGGCAATGATGCCTTCTTCTGTAATTTCACAATAAACAAAAACGTTCATCTATCAATAAATTAAATGATTAATAAAAAATATAAGGACCTCTTATCCGAGTATATGAGTATCCGACAACTCTTGCATTAACGCTTGAATATCCTGTTCGGAGGTTGTCAATACTTTACTCTCTTTTTGAGTTAATACAACATTATCAATTTTCTTGACTTTGGTAGGAGATCCGGAAAGCCCTAACAAATCAAAGTCGGCATCAAGATCAGAAGCGCTCCACTCATCAATTTTGAGAAACGAGCGGCTATCTTTTACAGGGATGTAATCAATATCCGCATTTTGTTGTTCGGAAATGGTGATGGATTTTTTGTGCCTAATTACCCTTTGTGCGTTTCTAAAACGACATTGTGGAGCAGAACTATGGACAGTTATTAAACAAGGATAGGAAACTTCCACAATTTCTATACCTCTGTCCAGACGCCTTTTGATTTGTATTTGTTTATCGGTTACCTTAATGATTTCTTCTGCGTATGTAATTTGCGGAATATTCAGTTTTTCTGCAATTTGTGGTCCGACTTGTGCCGTATCTCCATCAATAGCTTGACGTCCTCCAATCACAAGATCTACCTTGCCCATCTTTTTTACAGCCAAAGCTAAAGCGTATGAAGTAGCCAAAGTATCGGATCCCGCAAATTTTTTATCCGTAATTAAAACCGTTTTATCCGCTCCGCGATAGAGCGATTCTCTCAAGATTTCCGCTGCTCTAACAGGTCCCATGGTAAGGGCGGTAACTGTTGAGTCGGGAATATTTTCTTTAATTCGTAAAGCCATCTCAAGTGCGTTCAGGTCTTCGGGGTTGAAAATAGCCGGTAGCGCAGCTCTATTTACAGTTCCGTCACTCTTCATTGCATCTTTACCTACATTTCTGGTATCGGGAACTTGTTTTATCAATACAACAATATTAAAACTCATACTCTTTTTATTCTATTCTTACTAATTTTTATTTGTAACAAAGCGTTATTTCAATTTATCATTGTCAATGAGCATAAAAATCAACTCTCCGGATGTGCAAAGTTGTCCGTTTACTTTCGCTTTTGCTTCAACATAAAAGAGAAAATCTCTGTTTTTGATCACTTGTGCATACACATCTATAGTGTCGCCGGGTTTTACCTGTTTTTTAAAACGTACTTTATCGATTCCTGCATAGAAAGGGGTTCTGTTTTTCAATGCTTCCATGACTAACATGCAAGATGATTGCGCCATAATTTCGCACAAAATCACTCCCGGCACAACAGGATTTCCGGGATAGTGACCTTGCAGGAAAAATTCGTCGCCGGTCACATGATAGGTGGCATGTACCAAATTGTCTTCCACCATATCTACAGTGTCTATAAGAAGCATGGGTTCCCTATGCGGGATAATCTTTTTGATTTCGTCTCTATTCATATCTGTTTCTCTTTATATTTTTCTTAATGCAACGGTTCCGTTATGACCGCCAAAACCCAATGAGTTGGATATAGCAACAGTTACATTTGCTTTGCGAGCTATATCGGGAACATAATCCAAATCGCACTCCGGATCGGGTTCTCGGATATTGATGGTAGGAGTTACGATTCCGTGATGGATTGTTAATGCCGAAGCGATAATTTCAATTCCTCCGGCAGCGCCCAACAGGTGTCCTGTCATTGATTTACCGGAGCTGATCATTGCTTTTCGGGCAATCTCTTCTCCAAATGCCAATTTGATAGCAGCAGTCTCCGACTTATCGTTGAGTGGGGTTCCTGTT
>QMCE01769518.1_pt1 | contig 17940 bp, 15 predicted proteins | sample 1821851 | NCBI WGS metagenome assembly QMCE01 (sample SAMN09453174, study PRJNA476694) | Termite gut metagenome, whole genome shotgun sequencing project. | isolation source: worker | host: Odontotermes sp. | place: South Africa:Pretoria | collected 2016-01-28
TCCGATGTATAGTCTACGTCATCGTTGCCCGTTACGCTAAACGAGAAAAAATCCTCGGAGTTGTCATAAAGTGTTTCATAGTTGGACTTAATAGTCAAACTGCTGAGTGTGTCCTCAGGTTTATCGTCGCAAGCCGAAAAGGCAAACAAGAGTAGGGCTAAAGAGATAAAAGGTAAATACCAATTGCGATTCATAATTTGTTTAGTTTATTAAAAGTTTCAGCAAATATAAAAATTATATTAAGTTCTTGCAAGAAATTTTAAAATTTATTTAAAAAATATGTATATTTGCGCTCATAAATAATATTTATTGCATGAAAAAAAAACCATTGCCGCGATGAAACTTAAAAAAAAGATGTTCTTTAACAATCCGCTTTTCCAATATTGTCTGTTCATTTTAAATCTTTTAAAACACCGTCCAGAAGTTCTATGGAATTGATTTCCTTGTTTAAGATTTTATATACGCCCGACGAAATCGGCATTCTCAGTTTATGATCATTGATAAGCGTTTTCATATATTTCGCCGCTACAACCCCTTCAGGAAGATACCCGATTTCTCCAATCCGATTAATAAGATCATCGATACCTTTGAACCGATCAAGAATATTTTTTTCGATAATCTCCCTGCCGAAACGCCGGTTCCTTCCATAGATAGAACGGCACGTTACATCAAGATCGCCGACGCCGGAAATGGAAGTAAATGTTTCGGAATGAGTTGCTCCCAGGGCCAGACCCAGCATTTGGATTTCGTTGAGTCCCGCGGCGAGCAAAAGCGATTCCGTTCCATCGCCGAACATATCTTCCAGCCCGTATTTGCTTTCATTTAATTTAAGCGCGTCCAACATGCCGAAGGCGATGGCAATAACGTTTTTTGCCGCCGCCGCAACCTGCACGCCCCGGACATCAAGCGATGAAAAAACCAATAAACGTTCCGATCTGAGCAAATCGCGGAAGCGGATAGAATTTTTCGCGTTCGCGCTGGCAGCAATTAATCCTGTGATTCTTCCGCTGGCCACTTCTTCCGCGTGGCTTGGTCCCGCAATGTATACCAAAGATTCACCGTAAAAACCGGGAAGATAATTTTCCAGCGTTTCAACAATGAGTTTTGGCCCCCTTTGAGTCTCGATAAAGCCTTTTGTAATAACGCCGATGCAGGTTTCTCCTTCGCGGATAGAGGGAACATGTAAAATCTTTTTAACCGTATCCAGCAAAAAAAGAGAAGGGGCGGCAAGAATAAGAAATTCTTTGCCGTTTGCGGCCTCGGTAATGTCTGTACCGGCCTTGATATTCGGAGGAAGTTTTACTTTCGGCAAAAACTGGGTATTCTCATGACGCTCATTTATATTTTTTGCCGTTATTTCTTCATGGCTCCAAATATCAACCGTATGCCCTTTATCGGCAATAGCTTTGGCGACAGCCGTTCCCCAAGCTCCGGCCCCAATAATACCAACGTTTGAACTCATCTCTTACCTCTGCTGCTATAATAAGCACATTAAAACCACTGTGCGTTTCCGTCTGTCCAGGGACACAATTCTTCCGGCTTAAAGAAAAGACCGATTTCTCTTGCGGCGCTTTCCGGCGAATTCGAAGCGTGTACGATGTTGAGCCTGGTTTGAGCGGCAAAATCTCCCCGGATAGTTCCAGGTTGTGAATCTTTCAGCTCGGTTGGCCCGACCAATTTGCGGATAACCGAAATTGCTTCATTGCCTTCAATCGCCGCCGCAATGATCGACCCTGAAAGCGTATAATCAACCAATTTCTGATAAAAATCTTTCCCTTGATGTTCTTTGTAATGAGCTTCAACCATCGGCCTGGTCATGTGAATCATTTTTAACGCGATAATATTGAGCCCTTTTTCTTCAAAACGGCTTAACACTTTTCCGACTAAACGGCGCTGGAGAACTCCTGGTTTCAACAAAATCAAACTTCTTTCCATGCGCAAATTATGGCAGGGATCAACATGATTTGCAAGGAGATAATTTTTCGGAGATTTTTCGACACACAACACAGAAACACAACACAGAAACACAGAGGAGGGAGATAAATTTTAGATGATGCCGGCAATTTTTAACACAGAGGAAGCGTTTTTACACAAACGCTTTTGCACAGAGGAATAACATGTTCGTTTTATAAACTTTTATATGTCCTTATAAAACAAAGAGTTATAAGTTAACGATCAGATGCGTTGCTTAATAATTTCTTGTATTACAAAGAATTGGGTATTTTAATGAGACGAACGTGGAGGAATAAGAGGGATAAAAAAACGAAGAATTATGTAATAATGATGCAAGATAACGATCCTTACACCAGCTCAGTGTGAATTTTCTTCCTTTTTCCTTGGGATTTTATGCATTTTGCCTGTTGAGTAATCGTACATCGATGGATAATTGGGGATTTTTCCGAAATAACGAAAGGATTTCTTTATATTTTTCCTGATAAGACCCTATTGAAAAGGTCTCTTTTTTTATGAGAAGCAATTATCTATTTTTTCCGCTTATTCAGTTACAAAGACTGATACCGTTCATACAAGTCCGAGATAAATCGACCCCGAAGATCAATAATCCCCGTAATCTTATGCCGATAGTGATATAGCCCGCTATACCGATAATCTCTGGAATATGTTACCAAGTTTGCCTTCAACGGATTCTTCACGATATATTCAAATGTTGCCACAAACTGCCTTGCGGTCTTAATAATTCTGGAAAAGTATCGTTCTTTCCAGAGTCTTCCGCTAATTCCCCTTTTCCGGTTATACGCTTTTGCAAAAACACTGTTGATCCATTGCATAATGCTGGGGAGTGAGGCATGTTTTCCTGGACGAAGAAGGAAATGGATGTGGTTTCCCATAATACAGAAGGTTTGGACCGAGAAAGAATACTTTTTCTTGCATCTGATGATGATATTCAACAGAAGCATAACAATGGCATCATTATCAAAAATGATCTCGTCCCGGTTTATTTTACAGATTACATGGTAAGTGGCTCCTTGCTGGAGCTGTCTATGTCGGTTCTTCATACCCTAAGTATGGAAATACTATGTATTTTGCTTTTCTTTTTTTCGATTTTTTTCATCTTTTTTTACACAGAGGAAGTGTTTTTACACAAACGCTTTTACACAGAGGTGCAATCCAGTATATACTTATGGTATCAATGAGTGGAAACAGGACGATATGAGCCAATTGATTTCTTCGGCTACGCACAAAAATTGGGAACGGATGGGAATTGCCGCGGCCGGTGTGCGGCTTACATCCAGAGCAAACAAAACATCTTCGCAGCGGATTGTTTTTCCCGTAGAATATTTTCACCATAAGAAAAACATTCCGCTTGTGCAGAAAATTGTTGATCATGTAAAAGAACACAACCTTTCTGTTGAGAACATCCTGTATGCGGCTGCTCTGCGCTGTCTTGAACATAAAGATTTTATCGTTAATGGAAAAACATCCCGGCAGAATGTCCGCGCTTTTATTGAAGAATATCAGCATCTTTCGCCCGCTCACTTTCCCTCTGATCTGGTTCTTCCTTTTGATGAAAGCGATCTCTTGGGTTTGCTTTACCAATGCCTGCAAAGTGAAGGGAAACGCAATCGTGATGGAATATATTACACATCTTTTCCAGTGGCGGAAATTCTGCTTCGTGATACGGATATTTCCCAAGACCGATATTTTCTTGATCCTTGCTGCGGCAGCGGAAATCTTCTTCTGCACATAAGCGGAGCTGATCCAAAAAATCTTTTCGGTATTGACAGCGATCCTTTGGCGGTAATGATCGCGAAATGTAATATGATTATGAATTATCCTGGAATCGATTTTTCTCCGCGAATTTTTCACAGGGATTTTCTTGAGACAGACCGTCTCTTTGCAAGGAGCGAAAAACATCCCCTTGAAGGAATCCTTTTTAATTACATAATCACCAATCCTCCCTGGGGAGCTGTCTCTCATTTTGGAGATGATGATTTTGCGGCGATAAAATCCAATGAAAGTTTCTCCGCGTTCATGGTTAAATCGATGCGGTATCTTTCGGAGAACGGAAAACTTCGGTTTCTTTTGCCTGAATCTTTTTTGCATATTAAGACTCACAGCGGCATCCGTTCGTTTATTCTGAAACAGTATCACATAGAAGAAATACGAAGGTATCCGCATTCGTTCTCCGGAGTTTCCACAAAGTTTATTGATGTAACAATAACAAAGAACAGAAATAAGCATGTTACCGCATTTAACGCTCCTAATCATGAAACCATTCTTGTTGATACATCGGTGTTTGCGAAAAATCGGTATTCTGTATTTTCCATCATTAACAGAGAGGACAGCCGGATTATCGATTATGTGAATAATCAGGGAATATATGATTTGTCGGGCAGCGTGTTCGGCCTGGGAATTGTTACCGGCGACAATAAATCAAAGTTGTTTGCAGCAAAAGATGATAATCTTGAAGCGATTTATTCCGGCAAAGAAGTCAGTCCTTATCGTTTGTTGAAAGCACAATATTTCATTCGTTATTGCAGGGAACAGTTTCAGCAGGCTGCCAAAGAATCGATTTACCGGACTTCGGAAAAGCTGGCTTATAAATTTATTTCGCACAGGCTTGTATTTGCTTACGATAACACCCAAAGTCTTTTTCTGAACAGCGCGAACCTGCTGATTCCGAACATCAAAGGAATGAATATCAAAACCGTTTTAGCGTTTCTCAATTCTGAATTGTATCAATTTGTGTATCAAAAGCAATTTCCCGATATAAAAGTGCTGAAAGGTAATTTGACCGGTCTTCCCTTTCCCGCGATTGATGAAGAAACGGATAAGAAATTTATTCACATGACTGATATGATTCTTTCCGGCCAGGACATGCCCGATGCAGACAACAGTGTCTACGAAATATTTCATGTGAATAACCGGGATAGAAAATACATCAAAGAAGCGATGGCTAGATAATCCGTTTCAGCAATGCGTCAATCCGTTTCTGCTGTGCCTGTGTTAACGCGTCTTTTCGTTTTAGCAGCACTTGCTTAAATATTTCCGCGTTATCTTTATTGACGCAGACAAAAGCCCTTTCGGCGTGCTGCCCAACTTCCTTTGGGCGGCAGGTTTCCAGATGTTGTACGATGATGGGAAATACATTCTCTTCGTACTTCTTTCCGGATTTTACCAATTTCGCGAATACACTGATGCTGTTGTCAACCGTAATAACGCTGCCGTGTTTATACGCGTCTATTACCGCGTCAAGCTGATTGAAGATTTCCTCCGGTTTATATTCCGCGATTTCCGCCAAGGCGGTCATGCTTCCCCATACCAGACGATTGTTTTTTGATGACAAACAGTTGATAAAAACATTCACATAATCCGCGATCAATTCCGGCGCCTTTCCGCCGATCTCGTACAAAACTTTAATGCAGTCATTGGCGATTTGCGCTTTTGGATGAGCCAAGCCTTCCGCGATCTCTTTTATGCCGGTCTTGTTTTTTGTCTTCACAAGTTCATCGGCCAACGCGATGTTCGGGGATTCATCCTGCTTTCCGAGCGAATACGCTAATTTTTCTATCATACAACTTCTCCTCTTATTAGGCCTTAGAATTATATAACTTGGAACATTTGAAGCACAATATTAGGAACATGTTTGTAGTGCTTTCATCTGTTACAGTGTACAGTCAAATGACATTCCTTGCAATCTTTTCCGCCATTGCCGCTTGAAATCCGTTGCACTTTCCCTGTTTCCGTTGTATTTTATTAACATGAGGCCCATAGATCATCTTTTTTCACAAATTGATTCTGTTATACGTTCGTTCCGGGGAAACGTACTGGATTTTTCGGATAAAGAAGGACAGCAATCCAAAGACCGGCTGATGAATGTTTTTTCAGGGTTAACGGCCCCTATAATCGGAAAGACCGCGGCAAGCGACATGTGTTTCTATTGTTTCGACCGGCTTGAAGGCCGGCATCCGGAAGGTTTGCAAAAGCTTGGGTTCATAGCGGCTTTTTTGATCGGCGAATACGATGATAAAACCATGGAACTTGATGCCGGCGATTGGAGCGAAATTAAAGAAACACTTGAAGACATATCCGGCGAAATCAACATGGACACACTAACAGAACTCTTGGGAGAACTTCTCAATCGAGGTGTTCTTACATAAACTGTGGAGTAAGAGAAGCATTCTTTGGAGAATAAAAAATGATGCGTATCCATCCTCCCTAAATACACATCATTTTTTATTGGTATTATGAGACAGTTTTATACATTGCGTTATGAAACTGCCCCATACGATTACCAGTTATTTCCGTATCCGCCGCCGGAACGCCGATCTGTACGGGGCTTGTCCATGGCTTCATTTACGCGAAGCTGGCGGCCGTCAAATTCACGGCCGTTGGTCCCGACAATAGCCGCGCTGGCTTCTTCGTCAGTACTCATTTCTACGAATCCGAATCCTTTTGAATTGCCGGTTTCCCTATCGAAAATGACCTTTACAGAAGCAACATTTCCGAACCCGGAAAAGAGAGTCCTAAGGCCATCCTCAGATGTATTGTAAGAGAGATTGCCGACGTACAATTTTTTAGCCATTGAGAAAATCCTTCACCCGGAAATGCGTCCAGGCACGCTGTTTATTTCGCCTATATAAATAGACGGTTCCACTCTTCCCCCCAGGGAGAGCATTGGATGAGAAAGTATACTGTGCTGGGATATAAAACAACGCGAACAGGCGGAAAACTCTAAATAAGATGTAAAAAAATCCGGCCTCAATTAAAGCCTTCCATAATGAATGCACAAAAACACGATACATAATTCCTAACAATTGAGCTTTTTCCAAAGCGAAGGTATGGTTTCGGAAAGAACTGCCTGGAAAAACAGCCAAAACCCGCCTTTCCTATATATCTGAGGTAATTTTCATAAAAACCCGAAATTTTACGAAAATACCCATTTACAATATCCCAGTTTTTGTCAGCCGTCAAGAGCAAAGTCGGGTTTTAACGCAAAAAACCGATGATTTTTTATCTTTTTTTATGGAAAAATATCACTTTTTAGCTGAACAATACTTTTATCGCTGATTTTATATCCGATACCGTATGGACCGATGAATCTTTCGGATTATCTTCCTTTTCGACAGCATCGGGCATTGGCCCCAGGAATCGTTCAAAGCCGAGATTTTTGGCGGTTTTGATACGGCCAAGACTCCGGCGGACAGGGCGGACTTCTCCGGCAAGGGAAAGTTCTCCGGCTATGGCTGTTTTTCCGGGGAGCGGAAGGCCGGTCTTTGCGGAATATAACGCTCCCGCCAAAGCAAGTTCCACCCCGACTTCACTAATTCTGATTCCGCCCGCCACATTCACATATACGTCGTGATCGGAAAGGCGGAGATTGATGTGCTTTTCAAGCGTTGCCGCTACCCTGGAAACCCTCGCCGAATCGATTTTATCGGAAAAAACTCTTGAGATAGAACCTTTTGCCGGAACGACCAAGGCCTGGATTTCCACTAAAAGCGTTCTTGAACCTTCAAGGACAGCGGCTGTCGCGACTCCAGGCGGCAATGTTCCTTCCCGGTTCACCAGAAAAAGCATGGACGGGTCTTCCACCATTTGGAGGCCTTTTTCGCCCATCATAAAGAGACCGATTTCATCAACAGAGCCGAAGCGGTTTTTTGCCGCCCGGAGAAAACGGCAATCCCCGTCATTTTGTTCAAAATAGAGAACGGTATCCACCATGTGTTCCAAGGTTTTTGGTCCGGCAATGATTCCGTCTTTCGTAACATGAGCCGCCAGGAACAGCGCCGCGTCATGTTCTTTTGCCCAGGTAATAAGTTCAAAAGAACAGAACTTCATCTGATTTACCGTTCCGGGAACCAATCCGGCTTCGGTTGTATATAACGTTTGAATAGAATCAACCATGATGATGATCGGCTTTACCGCGTCCAAAATCGGCAGAATATCATCCAGCTTGCCGGAACAGATCATTTCGATACGCTCGCCGGAAATGCCGAGCCGGTTGGCCCTCATCTTTACCTGCCCCGCCGATTCTTCCCCGGAAATATAGACAATCCGTCCCTTGGTTTCCGCCAGGGAAGCCGCCTGGAGAAGCAAAGTCGATTTCCCGATTCCCGGTTCTCCGCCTACAAGAACGGCGGAACGGCGCATGATTCCCCCGCCTAAAACCCGGTCCAGTTCGGAGATGCCGCTTTTTATCCGGCTCCCCTCCTGGGGGTCTATCGCGGAAAGCGGGAGCGATTGCGGAATGTTTTTTTCCGTTGATGTATGACGGCTTCTGACGGAGCTGACGGCAGTTTCAATCAAAGTGTTCCATTCTCCGCAGTCAGGGCAGCGGCCCAGCCATTTGGGTTCTTCATGTCCGCAGGATGAACAACGGTACACAAAGGATTTTTGTTTCTTCATGTTCATGATTATAATAGTATGGTGCGGGAAAAGATATTGCTTTGTTATGGAAAACGAATCATCAATCCCCGGTATCAATTCAATAGCATTTGTGAATCATTATGAGCCGCTGGCCGTCAATTTAACTAATCCTTATTCGTGTCATACAATTCGTACACATAATTTCCATTGATTCACCAGGACCAAGATTGTTGGCTGTCCGCGGATAATCAACCTGCATCCCGCAAGAAGGACATCTTATAAAGCATGGATCCGCATTTTCGGGACGATTCTCATTTTCCGCAAAATCACTCATAGTTCAACCTCCATACGGCTTTTGGGTGACGTCTTGTATACGCATAATATCATTGTATACGCAATTAATCATATTTATTACAAATAAAAATTGAACATTCTTTCACTAAAGATTATACTGTAAAAGCAGATGTTTTAGCGAAATTTTTTTGGAGGGGATATGAGCAAAACCATGACCAATAAACGCTTAACAGGGGTTGTGGTCCCTGTGGGAGCTCTCCGGGGACAGCATGATATCGGCGTTGGGGAATTTCTCGATCTTGTCGAATTTGCGGAGCTTTGCAAAAAGATGAACATTGGTCTTATTCAGATTCTTCCTGTAAACGACACGGGCTATGAAAGTTCTCCCTACAGCGCGCTGACCGCTTTTGCGCTGCATCCTCTTTATCTCCGATTGAGCGAGATGCCGGAATCGAAACCCTTTGTGCGGCATCTTGCGGCGCTTCGGAAAAGTTTTGATAGAGAAGTCCGCTTCCCTTACGAAAAAATTCTCCACGCGAAGATGGAATTGCTCCGGGAAATGTACAGCGCTCACAAAAAGGAAATTTTGGAGCGGGGCAAAGCTGGCGGCGATTTATCAACATGGATTGATCAAAATCCCTGGGTGAAAGTCTACGCCGTTTTCAGGCAGTTGAAAGAAGTAAACGATGAAAAAAGCTGGAAGGAATGGGAGCAGTATCAGCATATCAGCCTTGAAGAAATAGAAAACCTGTGGGCAAATCCGGATTTGCAGGAAGAACATTTTTTCTGGGTGTGGCTCCAGGAAGCGCTGGATGTACAGTTCAGCAAAGCCGCAAAAGCTCTGGAAGACGCGGGCATTATCCTTGAAGGCGATCTTCCTATTTTGATGAATGAAGATTCGGCGGATGTTTGGGCGCATCCGCAGTTTTTCAGGCAGGATCTATCCGCGGGGGCTCCGCCCGATATGTACAGTCCCGACGGTCAGAATTGGGGCTTCCCAATTTACGATTGGGCGGCGCAGAAAAAAGACGGTTATTCCTGGTGGAAAAAACGCCTCAGCGCGGCGGAAAAATATTACGGCGCCTACCGGATCGATCACGTTCTGGGCTTTTTCAGGATTTGGGCGAACCGGCGGGAAGATTATTCGGCGATCCTGGGCCGATACGTTCCTTCTCTTCCTTACACAAAGGACGATTTTACCGCCCTGGGTGCGGATGACGCGCGGATTCGCTGGTTTTCCAGGCCCCATATCGCGACTGCCGAAATTGATGAAGCCCTTTCGTCCATCCAGGATGCAGAAGTCCGCCAACAAGACAGGGAACGGATTTTCCGCGATCTTCTGGATCGAATTAATAATGAAGAACTTTGGCTTTTTAAGCCCCATGTTTCCGGTGAAAAGTATCTTTGGGATTTCGGCTTAAATCATGAAGCGGCTTCTTTCCTCGTGAAAGCCTGGCATAACCGGATGTTTCTTGAATACGAGAAAGGTTATTTTTCACTGGCTTGGAATTATCGGTCAGCAAAGGCGTATCAATCTTTGTCGGAAGATGAGCGGAATCGATTGGCGAATTTGATTTTGTTTAAGTCGTCCCATTCGGAAGCTGTTTGGGAAGAAGAAGGCCGCAAACTCCTTATGACGCTGACTTTTTCCAGTTCCATGCTTCCCTGCGCGGAAGATTTGGGAGCCGTACCGGCCTGCGTTCCCAAGGTGTTAACAGAGCTCAAGATTTTGGGCCTTCGGGTCGTCCGCTGGTTCCGTAATTGGGAAGAAGAAGGCCATCCCTACGTTCCGTTTTACGAATATCCTGAATTGAGCGTTTGTACTCCCGCGGTCCATGACAGTTCCTGTGTGCGGGAATGGTGGGAAAGGGAAGCGGACCAGGCGGCCTTCAGCAATTTTATCGGAGAGGAGCTGCCGCCAACCTATAACCCTGAAACGGCGAAAATCGTTCTTTCAAAAATCGCGGGAGCGGCTTCGCGTTTTAGGGTGTTTCAAATTCAGGATTTGCTGCATCTTTCCGCAAAATGGTACGCGGATGATGCCGCTTCGGAACGGATTAATGTTCCCGGCGTGAAAAATACTTTTAACTGGACTTACCGGATTCCCGCGTCCATCGCGGAAATCGCGCAAGACAATGATTTTATAACAGCGGTAAAAGCTCTGACAAAAATTCCGCCGGAGCAAAAGGGAGATGAATGAAATTGACGCATAACATACCGATCAATCTTACTGTACTTGAATCCTTCCAGGGATGTGTTGCTTTGTCTCAGTGGAAAGCCCGTTCCCGAAAAGCAGTCATGGAGTTTCACATTGCCGATGAATTACGGAAAAAATACGGTCTCGACAGCAGCCTGTTTTCTATTCAAGGAAACGTAATTCTCGCCGGCTTTCATCAGGTCCGGGAATTGACGCAAAAAATCAATAGTTTCATCAATGTTGAACTGCATCCTGAAAAGGTTGTCAAAGCCGGACAGCTTAACGCGATGGGAATTATCGATGAAATCCTCCATTATGTCTGCGCTCTTTACCGGGAAAAAGTTGAACCGCGCGCTTTCGATTTAGCTCTGGAACAGCTCGAAAAGGATCTTGGGAAAGAAAAACTCGACGTTTTGCTCAAAACTTTTTCCGGTCAATTTCCTCCGCGCGAAGTGTACAGCGGGAAACAAAGCGCAGATGAATATCTTGCGGGTACTACCGAGGATGAAAACAACCGGGCGTTAACCCTCGAAGAATTGATGCTCCTCGCTTTAGCAAACTTGAATCCTGCTTTTACGCCTTTTCAGTTTTTATTTGATGATGCGGAGCTTGCCGATAAAACCGTTTATGAAGACGCGATAGAAGAATTGAAAAATCATTTTGCGCGTCTTCCCCTGTTCGGTCCCGACAATCAAAATCTATGGGATTTACTGCGCGCTCCGGCTCTTGCGTCAGACACTTTAAGCGGACAGCTCGATTTTATGCGCAAAAAATGGGGCCTCATGATTCAGTCTTTTATCATGCGGCTTCTTATGGGGATGGACGTTATCAAAGAAGAAGAAAAACCGGTTTTCTTCGGCCCCGGCCCTTCCCATGCTTATGTGTACAACAGCCTTGAAAATGAATACGAGCGATTCAGCCCCGACCAAGATTGGATGCCACGGACCGTCCTCATGGCAAAAAGCACCTTGGTTTGGCTTTTCCAGTTAAGCAAAAAATACGGCCGCACTATCGAGCGGCTCGATCAAATCCCCGATGAAGAATTGGACGAACTTGCAAGCCGCGGCTTTACGGGTTTGTGGCTTATCGGTTTATGGGAACGGAGCAGCGCGTCCCGGACAATCAAACAATGGACCGGAAACCCCGAAGCCGCCGCAAGCGCCTACAGCCTTTACGATTACGACATAGCGGGAGAACTCGGCGGTTGGGGCGCGCTGACTAATCTTCGCGACCGCTGCGCATGGCGCGGCATCCGGCTGGGTTCCGACATGGTTCCCAATCATACCGGCATCGATTCCCGCTGGGTCATGGAACATCCCGACCGCTTCCTGCAGCTCCGCCACGCGCCCTTTCCAACTTACACTTTTAACGGCGGCAACCTTTCCAACCGCGACGGAGTAGGCGTATATATAGAAGATCATTACTATAACCGTTCCGACGCGGCGGTTGTATTTAAGCGCATCGATTTTAATACCGGCGATGTACGTTATATATATCACGGGAATGACGGAACATCCATGCCGTGGAACGATACCGCTCAAATCGATTTCCTTAATCCCGAAGCGAGGGAAGCGGTCATCCAAACGATTATCGGTGTCTGCAAACAGTTTTCCATCGTCCGTTTTGATGCCGCGATGACTTTAGCGAAACGCCACATTCAGCGGCTTTGGTATCCCGAACCGGGACACGGCGGTGACATCGCGAGCCGTTCGGAACACGCGATTTCCGCGGAAGAGTTTAACCGCCGCATCCCCGAAGAATTCTGGCGCGAAGTTGTAGACCGCTGCGCGGCGGAAGCTCCCGGAACGCTTCTTCTTGCCGAAGCCTTCTGGATGATGGAAGGATACTTTGTCCGCACCCTTGGGATGCACCGCGTTTATAACTCGGCGTTTATGAACATGCTGAAAAACGAAGAGAATGCAAAGTATCGTGCTACAATTATCAACACGATTGAGTTCGAGCCTGAAATCCTCAAGCGTTTTGTCAATTTCATGAACAACCCCGACGAAGAAACGGCGGTCGCTCAGTTCGGCAGGGGCGATAAATATTTCGGTATCTGTACCTTGCTTGTAACAATGCCGGGGCTTCCCATGTTCGGCCACGGGCAGATCGAAGGCTTTGAAGAAAAGTACGGCATGGAATACCGCCGTTCTTATCATGATGAAAAACCCGACACCGATATGATAGCCCGGCACGAACGGGAAATCTTCCCTCTCATGAAGCTCCGGAGCCTCTTTTCGGGAAGCGCCGATTTTGTCTTGTACGATTTATTCGCGGAAGGGAAATCCGTAAACGAAAACGTGTTTGTCTATACAAACCGGCATAACAATGAACAATCGTTGGTCCTTTACAATAATTCCTATACCGCGGGCTCCGGCTGGATTCATCAGTCTGCGGTTGACGCTCCCCAGCGGCGGCTTTTGGCGGAAGCCCTTGGGCTTCACAACAGCCCGAATCATTTTGTGCTCTTGTGGGAACAGCGTTCAAGTCAGTGGTTCATCCGCTCATCAAAAGAGCTGTATGAGCGCGGACTATTTGCCGCGTTAAACGGATACCAGGCGCAGGTTTTTCTCAACATTCACGAAGCAGCGGACAGCGATACAGGCCGATGGGCAAAAATCCACTATGAGCTTGGCGGGAAGGGCTGTGCCGATATATATGCCGCTCTCCAGGATATGCTCTTGAAGGAACTGTACGAGCCCTTCGCCGAATTTCTTAGCAAGGATACTATTGATTTACTCTATACAATTGTTACCGGTGAGGAAATAAAAACGATTGACGCAAAGATTGATCAATCTGTGAAAGCAAAAGCGAAACCCGCCAAAGCCGAGGATAAGGACACCTTGATAAGCCGCTATTTCAACGCGGTAAAAGAACCGGCTGTCAGATTTATCAAAACCGCGGGATTGTTCCTTGACGGAGCTTCGGGCAGATACGATCCTTTCATTTCTGACCGCGTCAGCAGCTTAATCGATACAAAATTTATTTGGGAACACGCGGAAGCGTATCTGCAAAGATTGATCGGGCTTGCGTCGTTCGCTCTGGACCCGGAAATCAAAAAAGATGAAACAAGCGCGGCTTTTGTTGATAGCATCATTAAAATGATAAAAGAAAAACCGCAGACGATTGCTTATGCCGTGGGATACGGATTATGTACCATCTTGCGCGATGTTTTAGGTGACGGCTACAGCGGCAGGGAAGCTAAATCGTTGATGGATCACTGGTGCCTGGACCGCAAGTTCCGCGAATTGTATCAGAACATGGATATTCCCGGCGATGAATCCTGGCGGGTGGTGGAATTGTTCAAGGGACTTCTCAAGCGGACTTGTTCTGCCGAATACATCGATCTAAAGCCAAAAGGTTTAGCGAAGGCTCTTGCGGATGAATCGCTTGAATCATCGGACTATAAAGATGTTCTCGGACTGAACCAGTTTAACAACAGCGTTTGGTTTAACAAAGAATGTTTCGATGACGCGCTTTTCTATGCGTCCCTTTTTGTTGTTTTGGAAACTCCCGAAGCGTTTGAATCTGCTGAAGCGAAAGATCAAAAACCTGTTTCCAAAAAAGCGGCGGCTTCAGAAGAAAAAACCGATCCGCGGGCTGTATGGATTAAGCGGATTAAAGCAGCGGCGGAAACCGTGAAACTTCTTAAAGCGGCGGCGGATACATCCGGCTACAAACTTGAAGAACTGCGGAACGCGCTTGCTGAAAAAGGCTCCGGGAAAGCCGCGAAATGATAATTGTGAGGGGGTTCAAATAGTTGACGATGGCTTAACAGTCCGCTCACCATTTCTTATTGATGATGTAGTCAAAATATCCGCGGCGGGAATCGGCAATCTTCAGATACATGATGTTTTTTTGTATTGCCTATATATCCGATGTTTAAAACATGATATTCTTTACTATCTTAGTTAGGAATTAAACGAGGCGGAGATGACTATACATCAGACTGATTTTTCGACAGGAAAAGTATCAAAAAAGATTTTGGATGTGGCGCTTCCTATGACTGCCGCTCAAATTTTGCATCTTCTCTATAACATCGTAGACAGGGTTTACATTGGCCGTATTCCCGGTTCCGGGGCCCTTGCTTTAACCGGGGTAGGCTTGTGTTTTCCCATTATCACTTTTGTATCGGCTTTTCCGCTGCTTTTTGGAAACGGCGGCGCTCCTCTTTTCGGTATGCAAATGGGGGAAAAACATACTGATGAAGCTGAACGCATTATGGGAACAAGTTTCACTATGCTGATGATTTCCGGAATCGTCATTACATTGGCGGGACTGATCTTTTATAAACCGATGCTGTATCTTTTGGGCGCAAGCGACAATACTTTTCCTTTTGCCCAGGATTATATTCTGATTTACTTAATCGGCAGTATTTTTGTGATGATTTCATTGGGGATGAATCCCTTTATCAACGGCCAGGGATTCGGGCGAATCGGCGTGTTGACAGTTCTCTTTGGCGCGATTATCAATATCGTTCTTGATCCTATTTTTATCTTTGTGTTTTCCATGGGCATCCGGGGAGCGGCGCTTGCGACAGTTATTTCCCAGGCCGTTTCCGCGTTTTGGGTTTTCCGCTTCCTGACCGGTCCCCAGGTGGCGGTAAGGCTTCGATTGACAAAACTCTCGGTCCAGTGGAACCGGCTAAAAAAGATTCTCGCTTTGGGATTTTCCAGTTTTGTGATGGGGATGACCAACACACTGGTTCAAATTGTATGCAACGTATCGCTCCGTAATTACGGCGGCGATATATATGTCGGGGTTATGACGGTTATCAATTCGGTAAGAGAAATATACTCGGTTCCCATTCAGGGATTAAGTACCGCTGCAATACCGATGATAAGTTTCAATTATGGGAGCAAAGCCTTTGGACGGATTAAACAGGCAATCCGCTTTATTACTCTGGCCGGGATCGCCTATGCCGTTTTTTCCTGGCTGCTTATTATTGTATTTCCCGGAATATTCATCCGGATTTTTACCCATGATACTGATATGATCGCCGCGGGAATACCGGCACTGCGGATGTACTTTTTCGGCTTTTTTATGATGGCTTTACAGTTTGCCGGTCAATACACCTTTCTTGGATTGGGAAAAGCCAAATACGCGACATTTTTCTCGTTATTCAGAAAGGTTGTTCTTGTGGTTCCCCTGGTATTGATATTACCCCGGATCGGCGGACTTGGAGTAACCGGCGTGTTCCTGGCCGAGCCTATTTCCAATGTTGTCGGCGGCCTGTCCTGTTTTACCACGATGATTTGTACCGTGCTTCCCGAACTAAAAACACCCGAAGACCGTACATCGCTTTAACGATATTGATGCTCTAATTCGCCCGTTATAAAAGATTGTATTTCTGTTCCGGTTTTTATGAGCAGTTCCCCTTCCGGTCCGATTCCCTCAAGGATGCCTTCAATCTTTTCATGGGAACCGGCTTGACCGGGGATGAATGAAACGGTTTCACCTTGTCTATAAATTCGTTTTTGCAAAAGAGCGTTCCATTGATCGTCCATAGAAGATGATAGATATGTTTGCAGGCAGGGAAGGATTTGTTCCAAAAGACCGCGTGTATCAAAAACCGGAGGAATGCCGCCTTGCAGTTCCTGTAGAGCCTGCCGGACACTCACCGCTTTTTTGCTGATTTCTTCGGGAAATTCCAGCTGATTTACATTGATGCCGATTCCCGTGAGAATATATTTCCCGTCATTTTCCGCGAGAATTCCGCAGACTTTTCGGGAACCTATCATCACATCATTGGGCCATTTTACGGTGACTTGTGAACTTAAAGCCGGAACGAATTCGGCAATTGCTTCGGCTGCGGCGAGTCCGGTTCTTAAAGTGAATGCCTTGGGAATCGCGGTTACATTTTCGTAATGAAACATAATCGTAAAGAGGAGGTTTTCCCCCGGCTTGGCCGCCCACAGCCTTTTTGTTCCGCGGCCCCGCCCTTTGTCCTGATAAAAGGCAGTAACGACGGTTCCGGTAAGGGGTTTTGTTGGGATCAAGTCTCTCGCGGTAATCTGCGTTGAATCGCAATGTTCAACAAAATAAACCGGAGCTCGAAAGGGATTGTGTGTAGTAAGTATCTGCATCAATCTTCCTGGATTATTTTTCGGAGTTCATTCCATCCGGCCGTATTTCATTTCTTTGCCGTCTTTATCGTGCTTTTTCCGTTTGCCGGTAATCTCTTTTATTTCGACTTTCCAGATGCCGACATCTTTAAGACTTCGGGCGGCTTCTTCGTCAAACGCGTGCATGTATTCCGGAGTATAACGCTGACTGATCAAGCGCAAAGCGTGAATCTTTTCCTCATCCCGCGAAACTTCCCCGGCAGTTCCTTTTATTACGGCAGATTCATATTCCAGACTGAACGCGTTCGTCATACACCGGACATTTCCGGTACAGCTAATGCAAACTTCCGGCTGCCGTTTCATGTTATCATGCTTCTGACCTTCTTTGGCACAATGGATATATATTACATTATTGTCTCTGGCTATAGAAACGGGAATGCAATAAGGTGTCCCATCGGCGTTCACGGTTGCCAGTACCGCATAATCGCAGGTATCAGCTACATACTCGGCAAAATCTCTTGGCATCTCCCGGTCTTTTCGTCTCATATATTCGCCCCTATTACCGATGCAAAAATATCCTGCCATTTTTCGGGTATGACGGAGGGGCGGCCTGTTTGCACAGAAATGTAGCCAAGTTTAATGTCCAGGGCTGCCAAAACTTGATCGTCACGAATAATTTCCTGAAAAATTTCTAAGGAGAAGCGTCCCGCTTTTTTCATTCGGCTTTTGACGATGAGCGTTTCATCCAAAAAGGCAGGGCTGAGATAATCAACTTTGGCAGAACGCACTACAAAAACCATCCCATGATCTTTTAAATATTTCCGGTGCTCAATATTTAAAAGATGGAGCCATTCGGTCCGGGCATGTTCCGCCATATCAAGATAATGACTGTGGTAAACCACACCGCCCGCATCGGTATCGCTGAAATACACTCTGAGGGGGAAAAAATGCGTATCGTTTTCCAAGTAACCGGATAAATTTGTTTTCATGTTTTGCATAATAAGTGCTTACGCTTATATAAGTCAAGAGAATACTTGAATCACTCTCTACAAAGGG
>QMCE01000665.1_pt1 | contig 17934 bp, 4 predicted proteins | sample 1821851 | NCBI WGS metagenome assembly QMCE01 (sample SAMN09453174, study PRJNA476694) | Termite gut metagenome, whole genome shotgun sequencing project. | isolation source: worker | host: Odontotermes sp. | place: South Africa:Pretoria | collected 2016-01-28
ATTCAGGGAAAACCGGTTGCCTGCGAAATCGCCGCCGTTTACTGCGAATTGCCCGTTGTTTACGGGTATTTGAGCCTGCTGTGGGACCGCCTGTTGCGGGGTTACGTATCCCCCAAATTGTTGCGGCACCTGCGTCTGCGGTGTCATTCTCCACGGTGTCATTCCGGGCGCGCCGTGGACGCCGAAGGGGGAATTGATCTTCTTGCCGAGACTGACGGAGTTCGAGTAGGCACGCATCTGCGCATAAGGGTTATCCTGCTGGAGGATCGCCTGTTCGAGCGCCCTGGCCTGTTGCCGGTCGTAATCGAGCCGGATTTGTTCGAGTTCCTTGTGTTCGTGGCCCCGGCTGACCCGGTGATGGGAACCGTCGAACCAATAGTTGAAGCGGTCCGGCAGATATAAACGCATCACCTGCCGGTCGACGGGCATGTTGAGCACGAGAATGCGGGGAATCTCCCGTTTCACGATGTTGCGGAACGAATCCGACTCGCCCGCGCAGACGATCCGGACGACGTAATCGAGATCGCCCAGTTCCGTTTTGACGATCGGAATCCGGACGAAACGTTCTTTCGATGCGTTTCGGACCGACGCGTTTCGGACCGGTACATCCCGGCCCTGCTGCCGACCGGTCCCGGAGAACGCCGAGGCGGCGCGGTATCGCTCCGCCGTTCCGTCCGACATCAGGCACGGCCTTACCGGCTGGCCCCGCCCCGCACGGTTCGTCTCCAGCAATTCGCGGTCGTCCCCGGTCCGTTCCGCCGGAGGTATCCGCTCGATACGACGCCGTTCCCACTCGGGGGCGGTGTAGATCCAGACCGACCAGAGCGCACCCGATTCCGGCAACAGGAGGTCGAGATACGGCTGTGTTTTATTGTCGATCCGGTAAACCTGTTCCATCCGCCAGTCGCCGTTCACCCCGACGGACAAGCCGGTTTCGGCAAGCCCGATCCGCGCATCGGTCAATTTGATCGTTTCACGCCGGATCATTTCGAAGGCCAGGCGTTCCGGTCGGGCGGCCGTCCGGTCTTCCTTCGATTTGCCTTTCGATCCGTCCGTTGGTTCATCCTTTGATCCATTCTCCGATCCGTCGTCGCCTCCTTGGGGGAGGGCGTAGGCTTCGGTGATGTTTCCGCCGAGAAGCGACGCAAGATATCCCCATTCCGCCTGGCCCCGCAGTATCCGGGCGACTGCCGCGCGGGCTTGCCGACGGTTGTCCGCAAGAACGTTCAACTGGTCGAGGCTGCCGCCCTGTTCGAACACGATGTATTGTCGTCCGATCCGGGTATCGTGGAGCACCGGGACCTGTACGGTCTGCCGCTCCCCCGGTTTGATCGGCCGGTCGCCTGAAATGAGGATGCGAAGTCCGCCTGTCAGCGATTCCTGGAGTTCGAGATCGACACGGATTCCCGGTGAGGGTCCCCCTTCCGTTTCCGGCGGAAGCGGCGTGATCGTCTTTCGTCGAAGCAGCGGCGTAACGATTTTCGCATCGCCCAGCCAGGGGGGAAGATCGAAGCGGAGGGTTTGAACGCCGGAACGGGTGATATTGTAATCGAGCAGGATCGTTTCCTCGACCGCGTCGTCGATCGGCCGGATGTTGTTGATGCTGTCGCACCAGACCTCGGCCGTTCGCGGTTCCAGGCGGAGTCGCCCGGAATGTTCGATTCCGCTCGACACGGACCGAGAACTTCGCAACACGCAGCGCACCAATTGCTGTTGCGCCGGATCGTTGATCCAAAAAGCCTTCCGGACGTCGTAACTTTTTTCGTAGAATGAGCCGTCCAGGTCCTCGAACCGGACATCGTATGCCGGATCGGAAAGGACGGCGATCCGTTGTCGCGTTTCGAGATCGTCCCGCCGCCAAACGGGAAGGTCCACCCCTTTTAGCCCGGCCGCGGCGCCCGGTTCCGTCTTGACGGTTCCTTCGACGAGCAGGGATTGGTTCCGGGCCCAGCCCTCGGTCGGATAAACGTACAGGTACGGTGTTCCTTCCCGTTCGATGATGCTCCATTCGAACGGAATGGGAAGCGAAACCTTCTCGACGGTAAAGTCGCGGGGCAACCGGATATGGAAATCGAACCGGGGTCGGTTGTCTCCGCCGTGGGAATTCCAGACGATCCGGGATTCCAGCCGCATTCCTTGTTCCGACAAGCGGACGACCGATTCAACGTCGATGGATGATCGGACGGCGATCCTGTGGATATCGACGTTCAATCGGTAGGATGTCGCCGTAAAGCGAAACGCCTGGACCTGGGCCCGTCCGAGCGGGCCGGTCGATTCGCCCGCCGCCGCGGTGCGCCCGTTCGCCTCCGGCAGGTCGGTCAGTTGCAGGCCCTGACCCGGATTCGCGCGAACATCGAGCAACGGACTCCGTTCGACGGTGAGCCGACCCTGTTGGATCGCCGCCCCAAGAACGTCGACCGCGGGAACGGGTTCCTCGATCGGCTCGAATCGCCGTGTCGACCCGGGTTTCTCATCACGGTTCCCTTTGCGGTTCTCATCGCGGGGCGAGTTGACCCGGTCATAGACGGCGGTTCCCTTGAAAAGAACGATCGTAATGTGCTCCGTTCCCTCGGCCGGTTTCAGGAGTTCCACGTCGATGAGCCGCCGCCTGTTTTCATCTTCGCCGTCTTTTTCCGATTTTTCCGCGAATCCGCGCACGTTCTCCCCCTCGACGGCGAGAATCGTATAGCCGGCCGGGAGGCGGAAGCGGAACATTTCCCGGCGACCACGGCCGAGGGAAAGCATCGCCTGCCAGGTGAGACGGTATCCGTCCTCGCGAACGTCGAACGTCGCTTCCGATTGAACCTTGAGCGAATGGTCGATTTCCCCTTCGGCAATTTGCGTACGCCAACTCCAGCGGAAAGCGCCGGTCAAATCGGTCGATGTTTCAAAAACCTCGCCGTCCTGGCGCGCCGTCCACTTGCGCTGATCCAACGGGTTGTCGCTCAGCAAGTCCATCCCCGTTTCGGGCAGCGTCAGGCGGACTTTACATACCGGGGCATTCGGGAGCGATCCCTGGACGTACCGCCAGCCTCCCTGTCGTTTGACCGGAAAACGAAACGCGAAACGCACCCGATGCGTTCCCTTGCCGGTGAGAACGAGTCCCCGTTCGCCGAGAACGGCCTCGCGCTCGTCGACTTTCGCGTCGACGAAGACCCCGCCCTCGTAATTCAGGGTGACCAGGACAGGCTTTTCGTCACGGCATTCGAAATCGGCCCGACCGTGGACGAGCAGTTGATCCCCGGCGTCGAGTGTCGCCTCGTATTCCAGATCGGAACAGGCGAGTAGGGGGCCGACAGGCCGTTTTCCCGGCGTTTTCGCGGCTTTCGAGCCGGCTGTTTTGAGCATGTGTTCCCAACGGGTCAACGGAACGAATATCTTTCGCGAAGGATCCGCGAGACCGTTGGCCGCGGGCAGTTCCTTGACCGCCGTTTCCGCCGGATCGTAAGGGACGATGATCGCGTCTTGCGGCAATTGGATGACCGGCTCGTTCGCTTCATCGCCGTAAACCGTCCGATTGCAAAGAGAAACCGTGAACATGGCGGCAACCGCGAACAGGACGATCGTCATACCGGAAGCGGACGGCGCTCCCGGAATGGCATGTGAAACGGTTCCCGGAACACCGGCGTTCCCGTTTTCGACAAAGCGACGCTTGCAGGCACGCCGGAGGCGGACGCGATGGAGGGAAGCGCAGATTGCCAGGAAAACGTAAAGCGGCAGCACGACGCACAGTCCCGCGAACACGATCCCGTTGAGCAACGTCGCCCCGGCTTCCAGGCCGGGAACGAGTACGAGAAACGTCGCGAGGACGAGCAGGAGGAAAAACGCTTTCCAACGCCGCCGCGACGACTGCCCGAGCCCAAGCACGCCAAGCAGGATCGCCCCCCAGAATCCGATCCACTCGAAAAAGTCGGCGAACGAGACCTTTTGCAGCGAAACCTCGATCGTTTGGACGCCTTTGGAACCGATGGCCGTCAACGATTCCGCCCAAACCGCGTTCGAGGCGGGTTGTTGCAGGCGGATCGACACCGGCTGGACCGATTGAAGCCGTTTTCCCCGCGCCGGAAAAGATTTCGGTTCATAAAGGGTGGTTCCGAGGGCTATCGTTTTCTCCGATTTCCTGTCTGACGTATCGGCATCTCTATCCCTATCGGCAGCTTCATAATAGGCTTTTCCCTGTACTTCTTCCCGTTCCGCCGAAATCGAATCGGAGTCTGCCCGCATTCTTGAAGCCTGTCCCTTCGAACTGCGCGACACCGACCGGCCCCCGAACGGGTCCGAACTTGCCGGTGCGGCTGCCGGCATAGTCACGCTCCGCTTCCTATCGGCGAGTCGTTGTTCCGAGGAAACGACCCTCAAAGCCGCGATCCGCGCAGCCATTTTTCCGACCGTTTTCGGGCTGAATATCCGGTTGAGGAGGTACAGCAGGGCCGGCTGCGGAACCTCGTTTTCGACGCGATATTCACCGAGTCGGGCGATGCGATATCCGTGCGGCGGGGCGACCGTCCACGTTGTTTTCGACACGGGCAGGGTTTTCGACACGGCGTCATTTCCTTGGTCGTTCACATTGCCGTCGTACACATTGCCGTCGTACACATTGCCATCGTTCACATGGCCATCGTTCACATCGCCGCTCCCACCGGCGGCGATCCGCAGTTCCGGCAAACGGAGTTTCGCCGTTCCCCCGGGCTGCTCGTTGGCATGTTCCGAACTTTTCGCGTCGAACACGATCGCGAGCGTTCTTTCCTGTTCGTTTCCTTTGGCCGGCAAGTCAACGAGAAGTGTTTCCCCGTTGCGTTGCGGTTTGACCGGTTCGCCGTCGAGCGTCATCGACCACAGCCGGTCGGTCGGATCAAGCGCGACTGCCAGGAGGACCGGCTTCGTCCGCAGGGAATACGTCGCGCGAACGATCGATCTGCCGCCTTCGCCGAGCGACACTTCGGCCCGGACATGATCGATCAGCGAGTTGGCCAATCGGTAGGAATCGTTTCGCCGTATTTCGACGGCCGGCGGCAGTTCGCCTGCGACCGGGCGCCAAACGCCCAACAAACGTTTCCCGGGCCGGTAAACGCAGGTCTCCAGTTCGCCGACGTCGACGCTGCGCGCCCCGATTCGCGGTATCCGGGACATCGCCGACGCCGGAGCGTTCCTCTTTCCGTCGTTTTCGTCACGCGCATCCCCATCGTCGGTATTCAGGATTCTCAGATCGAGGTCCTCGTCCCCTTCGACCGCGACGAGCATGGATTGCCAGGCGACATCCTCGGCATGCAGCATCGGGAGTACGATTGCCGTGCCTTCGGCCGGTTGTCCGTCGTCCAGCGGCAGTTGCGTGTCGACGGCCAAGCGCAGGCGGCCCAGCGCCGGGACGGCGAGCCGGACGGTAAACTCGCGGCAATCGCCATGTTCCCGGCTAAAATGTTCCCTGCTGAACTGCTCCTTGATCGCCAGTCCGTCGAGTCCTTCGATCCGGGGCGTCGCGATCAATTCCTTCGGGATCGAAAAACGCAGCGTGTCGGTTCGCGCTTCCTCGACGAAAAACGTGATTTCATAACGCAGGCGCAACAGCGCGGTCTCGAAACGGCAAAAAGCGACGACATCGGCGCGGAGCCGCGGCGCCGTTTTCCGCACGAGCAGTTCCACCACGGGATTCGGATCGAGATATCTCAGTTCGCACACGAACCCGCCGGGTTTGCTCGCAAGCGAACGGGGATCGATCGCGGGAAACGCCCTTTCCGTTTTCTCCGCCGTAATATCGTAATCCCGTTCCCCGGCGGCGTACACGGCAAGCGTTCCGGTGTCCGTCCCGGTCGCGGGAGAGACGATCCGCGGACGCGGGTAGGAAACCCGGAGAGCCTCCCAATCGTTCAGCCAGTTTTCCGTACGGACGGCGATGTCCATCTTGACGCGATGGGGCACGTCGACCGGGAGCACGTCGGGAAAACGAACGTTGACCCGTTGCGGCGCCGTTCCCGCTGTCCCGCTGTCCGGACCGTCCGTCCGGTCATTTGTCAGGTCTCCCGGCATGATTTCGAACGGAATGGGGTTTCCGCTTTCGGTGTCGGTGAGGCCGAGCAACCGACAGGATTCCGGCATGAGGATTTCCGCTTCGAAAAGACGCCGTCCCCGCGGGGTGAGTGTCAGGAAACCGGCAAGCGTCTGCCCGTCCTGGGAAAGAGTCAGTTGAAATTCCGAATCGACGTCGAGTTCCGCCTCAGGGGATCGGAATGTTGCGGAAACCGAACCGATCGCGCAGGGAGCGTACCAGGCCGCGACGCCGCGAAGCGTCGGGGCGCCCGGGCTCGGATCGAAGACCGTCGGGGGAATCGCCGTCGTGAGCGTCTGCAATTCGACCGGGATCAGTCGATCAGCGGTCATTTCCCCGATATTCAACCGGGTGTCGAGGAGGAGCCCGAGAACGGCGGCGTGGGATTCGACGTCCAACGGCTCGAAACGCGGCAACGTCCAGGTTTCCGCAGTCGGATCGAACGTGGTGCGGATCGCCGAGAGCGTGATCGCGTTCTTCCCGGTCAAGCCCTCGCGAAACTCCAGTTCGAGCGTCCGGGAACCGGCTTTTTCGGCGTCATCCCCGTCCGCCTTGTCCCCGTCCACAATGTCCCCGTCCGCCTTGTTTTCGCCCGACTTTTCATCCGACCGCATCGTCCATTTCTTCAGCCGGGGCGCGTGGACGTCGGTGATTTCGAAGCCTTCCGGGACCGCGACGCGGAACGAGTCGATTCCCTGGTGCATGACGTCGACCGAGAGGGTCGCGTGCAGCCGTTCATAAGTTTCGGCAACCTCGTCGAACTGGACGCTCCGGGCGAGAACGGTCCGCTGCTTTCCCGCCTGGTGACTGTTGAGCGACAGGACCAGGTGCGTTCTTTTCGCCGCCGGATGCGGTAAAAGCTCGAACCGCGTTTTACGTTGCGTCCCTTCGCCGAGGACTTCGCGGTGAACGACCGCAGCGCCGCTTTTGAGATCGACGTCGCCGCCGACTTCCAGCGCAAGGGATTCCCGGGGAGCGCGCGGGAGCGCGAACGCCAACTCCTGCCGGGTCGCATCGACGTGGAGGGGCCCGACCATCTGGAGCGTGAGCCGTTTACGGCCTTTTTCCGGAATCAACAGGACGAGCCCGGCCGGGTCGAGTGCCGCGGGTCCGTCGTCCCAACGTGCCGCGAGGACACGGAGGTTTTCGCAGGCAAGCGGGAGCGCGATCGGATCCTCCGTCAACGATTCGATCTCCAGGGTTCCCTCGAAGATCGCTCGACGTTCGCCAAGTGTGACGCGGAAATCGGCGGAAAGCACGACGCCCTGGCACGGCGGCCGGGATTCCCCGGATTTCAAGGCGTTTTCCTTTTCCACGGCGCGGACTTTCTCATCCAACGCATCGTATTCCGAGCGGTTGAGCAAGACCCGGTCTTTCGCGCCTTCAAACACGGCGCCCAACTGATCTTCGGGAACGTAAATTTCCCGGACACGTTCTTCCGCGGTTCCCGTGGAACCCCCGAAATCCTCGAATTGCGCAAGGAGCCGCAAATTCGTCATGGGGAAAAGCGACAGGAAGATCGCCGAAATTGCCGTCGCAGTTGATGTTTTGATTCTACTCATGGTCGGCTCCTCCTTTCACGGCGTCCGTATTTTCGGAACACGCCTGGTCCGCCGGGACTTTTTCCGGCTCCGGCTTCGATCGCTGAAAAAGTGGCTGGAGAAAGAAACGCCCCATGTTACGCCAATTGATTTTCCTGCGAAGAAAATTCAGGCCCTGGAGAAACCAGAGCGCCGCGACGCACAGGATCGCCAGCTTTCCGGCGCTGAAAGTTGTGCCGAGTTCGAGAAAGGTCGGACAGAAAACCCACGCCAAAACCAAGGCCGCGATCAGGATGCAAACCGCCTGTAACCGCCGGTAAAGGCTCGTTCGCATGAGCAATACGCCGATTACCATCACGAAAACGAGTATCCCGGCGACAACCGGCGTACTCCGGGCGGTCCGGATCGCAAGCAGCCCGTCGGCGGTTCCGTCCGGTTGAAGCGTGCTGAAAAGATAGGCGTTCCCGCCGACCGGGAAATCACGCACGGTCCCGGAACCGATTTCATGTACGATATTTCGAATATCGATTCCGTTATACGTTTCGAGGTACGGTTCGTCGGGTCGGTTGAGCAGGCGGTAATGCCGCGACCACGGTCCCCCGTAGGCGGTGATGACGTCTTCTTCCGGGAGGTAGACGGCGAGGTACATCAACTGGACGGCCGGTTTTTGGACGGGACCGTTCGTCGTTTCCGCAGAGGCGATTTGATCGGAAATACGCTCATCGGGAACAATCTCACCGGGGAAGTCGGGAATGGCGACCGTTCCGCCGCGACGGGGCTGCGTGTAGCGCAGTTCCAAGGTGAACGGCGTATCGGGACTGACCGAGGTAAGCGGGATCAAGTAACGCACCGATCCGGATTGGTCGACGGATTCCCCGGCCGATTCCAGCGTGATCCGGCTGCCGTTGATGGTGACGTCGTCGAAAACGGCGCCGGCGGGCATGAGGAGATCGAGACGCTGCTGGACGCCGCGGATGCGGTAAAGGGCACGGCTCGATATCGTGTCGTTGTTCTTCGTGAATACGGCCTGCACGAGCCCGCATTCGATGCTGGTCCTCTTGACATCCTCCAGTTTGTAGCGGGTGGCGAGGATTTTGAGAAACCAGTCGCCCTGATACTCGAAGGCCGTCGTCGCATCGGGAATCCGATCGGCGGCGGCGATGTCATGTTGCGGATCGATCGGGCGAAGCCCGCGCGTGGCGGGTGATTCGCTCAAATCGATCGACGGCGCCTTGGCAAGCAGGATTTGGCCCCATATCCGGTCGTGCGGTTCCCGTTTCGGCACGAAAATCCGCGGAACGACCACCGGCTCGCTTTTCCCGATTTCGAGCGATTTCAATCCGTCGGACCAGGCAAGTGTCAGCTTTCCGGTCCCGAAGAAGAGGGAATCCTTGTGATAAGCCAAGGCGACGTATCCCTCGGGAACATCCTCCGGCTGGGGCGAAAGCACCGATTCGCGGTACCCGTCGATTTTTTCGATCCGGTCCGAGATCGATTCGGGGACGTCGACCCGGAGTTCCGGGATGTCGGTAAATTTGACGTCGTAATTCAAATCGATCCGGTTCCGGATGACGGTGTCCTCGATGCGGAGCGTTTGTACCAGCTTAACCGTCAGTTGCGGTTTGCGGCGTTCGATGTCGAGCGTCAAAGAGGTCGGTTCCTCTTCGAAAACGTAGGCGAGCCGCCATTGGGGGGAGATGGCGCCCCACCATTTGTTGTTTTGAATCTCGCTTTTGATAAGCTCGACCGACACGGGCTGCATACCGCGCGTGGCGGTCGGACTCAATCGGAACACATCGGGCGAATTGACGATCAGTTTCCCGCGAAACCGCTGGACGCTCGACGGCGCCACGCCCGGCAACGGGATCGCAAGAGATTCCTTTTGTCCGAGCGCCTTCCGTATGTACGGTCCGTTGTAATCGGGTGCCAAATGGACGGTCAGACCGACGCGACCGATCGCTTTTCGCTTCAATTTGACCGTCCAACGCCGCATTGCTTTCGATTCTCCGGCAGGGGACGGTTTTTCGCCCGGGACGGCATTGTTCGCGACGACACTGCCCCCAACAACACCGTCCGCCGGGTCCGCCTGTTTGTTTTCAAACCAGGTATCGATTTCCGCGGGAGTCGATCCGTTCAATCGTACACCGATTGCGGTCGTTATCCTGAAATCCCGGGGCACGTCGATCTGGAACTGGAAGACGCCCGCCTTTTCGATTGTATAGACCGAGTCGAACCGCATTCCGACCGGGTTGTCGGTGTCATACAAGAAAACCTCGATTTGCGAATCGGCGACGATTTCCGGCCGGATTTTGCGCAGTTCCAGTTCGAGCGCGTACCGCGTCGTCGAAAGCCGGTAGATGAAATCCCAACGCCCACCCGGAGCCGCGTCTCGCAACGCTCCGGAAAGTTCCCCCGGGTCCATCTGCATCAGGCCGGCCGATTGCATCGTGTCAAGCGTCAAGCCGTCACCCGCGCGGACGACGAGAACGCCTTGGAGACGCCCGATCCCGAGCGGAACGATGGACGGAACCGCCAGACGTTCCCCCGCGGCGTCCGTTGCCGTCGGGTCGTCCGGTGTTTCCTGCTTGAAAATCCGTTCCAGCTCCAGTTGGATCGACTGTTTGTCCTTCGCCGGTTCGAACAACGCAATGTCGATCGTTTGCGAACCGTCCCCTTGGGAGAGCGTCCATTGACGGATGTTGGCGTCGAACAGGCCGACGACTTTCTGGTCCGCCGGAACGCGGATGGCAAGTTTCTCGACCTGGGAACGGCTGATCGTGTAGTCGATTTTCGCCGTCGTTCTCAGGACTCCTTCATCGACATGTACCTGCTGGTCCATCTGGGCGTTCAAAAGCGCTTCGAGGCCGGTTCCTCCTTCCGATTTCGGCGTCCAACCGATACGGACGACCGGCGCGGCGCCGACGTAAGCGTGAACGACGGTTCGATCGGCGGAGTGATCGGCGAAGTCCTTCCCGTCGGATGCTTCTTCGGAAGCGGCGACAAGGGGCGCGAAATCAATCTTGACTCCCGGTTCCGGAACGATTACTTTCCAGCGGCTCATCGGGGCCGGCGGAACCGAAAGGGAAACGTCGTTCCGGCCGGGAGTTTTGTCGATCTGTTTAGCATAAACCAACCGGAGTTCGACGGTCTTTGCCGCTTGGTTTGCCACACGGTTTGCCGAATCGCCGTCCGTTTTCGAATTTTCCGCGGTATTCCCCTCGGCTCCATTCCTCTCGCCGACACGATCCTTGTCGACACCACTCCTGTCGATACTGCCTTCGGCGGCGGCGACTTTCTCCGGTTTCGTTTGCGGCTTTTCGATCAGCAGTCGATATCCCTGTTGCGGATCACCGAGAATCCGGGCCGGCTCGCCGTCGATCGTCGCCTCCCGGATCGCGGCATCCTGGAGACGCAACGGGACTTGGTGCCAGCCGTCTTCCAGCAGGACGATCCTCAACGTCGCCGTCACTTCGGCGATGTCGCCGCGGACGATCAGTTCGTTCACGGAATCCGCGATCATCGTGGCGACGGGCGGTTTGAGCGGCGTTTCCAGCGTTTTGGCCGCCTTTTCCGCCGCGTCGCTTAACGCGCGGAACTGTTCGTACGGTAAAAAGACGCCCCGGCCTTCCGATTCGAAGGTTTTTCGCAGTTTCTCGTAGGGAATGTAGATCGTATGCTCTTTGAAAACGGTTTCCTGAGAAAAAAGTGTCCCGCTAAAAACGAGAACGGAAAGAAAGAAAGAAAACGAGCGCACCCGGACGGGGAAAGAACGGAGGTTCATGTCGCGACTCCTCAGAAAATGGGTACCGAAAGCGGAAAATTTTGCGCAAACCGCCGAAACGACAATTTCTACTATACACCAGGAAAGACGCCGGTTGCCAGTCTTTCATAGGAAAAATTTCCCAAAAAACACCGACACTGGTGTTCGTGCCCGCGGAACGACTTGGGAGAGAGCTGACCGCGGCTATCCGGGGAATATAGACTTCGAACGTCAAGATAATCCTCCCGCGACCAATCGCCTGCCGCTCGAACGATCCGGTTATGTCATTATACGAACAGCAGTTAGGGGTGAGTAAGCGCGGCAGGAAGACTTGACCGAATGTCCGGTTTCACCGCGTTTCCAGTATAATTCCCGGCTCGTGGAGAAGCACACTCCGTGACTTGATGCCCCAAGATGCCTGCGTCTCCTATTTTCACCACTGAATGTTAAACTTTTCCGAATGTAACGCTTGTACGGAATCCAAGGCTGCTTGTTTCAATAAAATGTAGGGGTCAATCTGTTTCTGCCGATTTTTTTGAAAATATCAATCGATAAAGATTCTACCGTAGCGCGGATTTTGCGTTATTCATTAAAAATTCGGTTTTTTTACAACGAGCGGCTTGACCGGAATATTCACCCGGTTTCAAAGTTCCCAACGTAAAACGAGCCCCCTATTTCCATTTCAAGGAGAGTACGCAGATGAAAGTATCCTTTCGTTCGTGGTTGGCAACGATTCTCCTTGGCGCGCTCTGTGTTGGAGTGACCGCCGAGGCAAGTGAATTGACGCCAAAGGCCAAAAAGAAATCACACAACAAGACAAACGACGTCGTTCTCGCGCAGGCTCCGGGCCAAGTCCGCTTGGTTGCGCTTCGTCAAACGGAGGCTGTGCCGGAATCTGTGCCGGTAGTCCAGGCGGAATCGGCTCCGCCGGCCTTCGAAGCGGCCCCGGCGCAGGACTCCATGACGCCCCCGCCCGCGACATTCGTGACGCCGCCGGCACCGCCTGTTTCCGAATTGGAAGCGGCCCCGGGCTTCCTGCGCCCATCGCCCGAACCACCCGCTCCGCCTGCGCCGCCCGCACCGGTGATCTCGCCGGTTCCTGTTCCGCCGGTCCGGCAGGTCGCACCGCCCCAGGCGGCGCCGCCTCAACAGATCGCGCCGCCCCCGGTCTATGTCGCGCCGGTCATGGCCGATCCGACAAACGACGCCTTGCTCGCCTCCCTGCAAGAGGAAATCAACAAAATCAAAAAAGAAATCAAGAAGCCCGATACCAAGAACAAGTGGGGGACCGCGAGAGTCGGCGGTCGGCTTTTCTTCGATTCGGTCAACATCGCCGATCAAAACGAGGAAAGCAAGGCGGCCGACGGCGATATCAACAACGACCTCGGGCTACGGGAGCTCTTCCTTTCCGCCGCCGGGGAGGGATTTGATTGCTTTTCGTACAAGGTCGAACTCGCTTTTTCCACGAGAGACGAGGTCAACCTTTCCGACTGCTACGTCGACACGAAGAACGTTCCGCTTTTCAACACCCTTCGCGTCGGTCATTTCAAGGTCGAAAACGGATTCGCGTACGTCGGAGCCGGAACGACGACCACGTTGATGGAACCGACGGGGCCCGCATCCTCCTTCCATACGGGCCGGCGCCTTGGGATCAGTTCGCAACAGTATTTCTGGGATAAGAGAGCCCGCTGGATGTTCGGATTCTTCGAAAGCCGGGCCATCAACAATTCCCGGTACAACATCAACGATTACCAGGGCTGGATGTTCAACACCCGGTTGACCATGGCCCCGATCATGGAAAGGGAGGGCGAACGCATCTTCCACATCGGTGCCAGTTGGCTGTATGCCGAACCGGGCCACCGGGACAAAACCGGTGCCCGCCAGGCCCAGAGCTTCAGCTATCTCCCGGGTGCCTTCACGCATCTCGACGTCGGTTCGCCGCTCCAGATGTCCATGGATACTTGCCGATACAACAAAGTCGGCGCCGAATTCATCATCCAGCGCGGCGCTTTCGGTTTCGACGGCGAAATGTACGCCATCGCCTTCAACGGCGACAAGGGATTGCCCGGCGGCGAACAGGACCGCACCGCGTACGGCGGGTACCTGGAAATGCGTTATTTCCTGACGGGCGATTACCGCACCTACGACACCGGGACGGGAACGCTCGGGGCCGTCAAGATGAACCGCAACTTCCACACGCTCAAGGTCGGCGATTACAACTTGATCGACGGCTTCGGGGCCTTCGAAATCGTCGGCCAATGGAATTTCGTCGACCTGACCGATTGGCGTGACCTGAACGGCACGTCCCCGTACGGAACGACAATCAATGCCGGGCTGCAAAACGATTTCACGCTGGGCCTGAACTGGTTCTGGAATCCGAACGTCCGCTGGATTCTCGAATACGTCCACAGCACGCGGGACATCGCCGGTCATGCGGACACGCTGGACTGCGATATCGTCGCCGCCAGCTTCCGTCTGCACTTCTAACTTGCACGGCCGGCCTGTACGGTTGACCTGTACGGTTGACCTGTACGGCTGACCGCATCCGGAAGTGACGGAAAGACGCGACGGGAGAACGGGTGAAAATCATCCGCTCTCCCGTCGTTCGTTTCGACCGTTGTTGATTGTTCCCGTTGATTCGTCCCGTGTTGATCTTCCGATAACAAACGAAACGGGGGCGCACCGGACTTTTGGCGGTAATGCCGCACCCGGCCCAAGGAGGCGGATAGGACGGGCTGTGTTTACCAACGACTCAACCGGCTTCGGTATACCATTCCCTCCGCATTTCCCATTTCATCCCCGTTTGCCATGAACCTTACCACGTACACGCTCGGATGCAAGGTGAACCAATACGAGACGGAATACCTCGCGGCGGCGTTGGGACGGATCGGGTATCGCGAGACCCCGCCGGGCGAATCGGCGGACCTGGTCATCGTCAATACTTGTACGGTTACGGGGGAAAGCGACGCGAAAAGCCGGAAAGTGATTCGCCGGCTTGCCAACGAACATCCGAACGCCGAAATCGTCGTGACGGGCTGTTACGCAAGCCGTTCCCCGGAAGACGTTTCCTCGCTCCCGAATGTCGTCGAGGTTTTGACAGACAAGGCGAAACTCCCGGATTTCCTGAAGGCCCGCGGTCTCGTCAATCCACCGGCCGGGCTCGACCGTTTCGGCGAACGCCATCGCGCCTACATCAAGGTCCAGGACGGTTGCCGAAGCCGTTGCGCCTATTGCATCATCCCGACGGTACGGTCGAAAATGAGTTCGCGGCCGATCCCCGAAATCCTGGAAGAAGTCCGCCGCCTGGTCGAAAACGGTTACCGGGAAATCGTCCTGACCGGAATCCACTTGGGTTTCTACGATGCCGACGGCGCGCGACTGCACGATTTGATCGCCGCGCTGCTCGACGACCGGTTCCATCGTCGCACCAGCTCCGGCAACCCCGTCGGCAACGCTGTTGATAGCCCTGTTGGTAATACTGTTGGTAATACAACCGCAATTCCTTGGAGGATACGGGTTTCCAGCCTGGAGGCGATGGAGGTTACGGATGAATTGCTCGATTTGATGGAACGGTTTCCCGAACGTCTTTGCCGCCACCTGCATCTTTCGCTGCAAAGCGGTTCGGACCGCATTTTAGCGGCGATGCGGCGACCGCACCCGAGCGGTGTTTTTCTCAAGCGGTGCGCGGAAATCAGGCGCCGTTTGCCGGATATCGCGCTGACAAGCGACATGATCGTCGGCTTTCCCGGCGAAACCGACGAGGATTTCCGACAAAGCGCGGATGTGATCGAGCGGGCGGATTTTTCCAAAGTTCACGTCTTTCGATTCAGTCCGCGCGCGGGAACCGAGGCGGCCGACATGAAAAACCGGGTTGCCGAACCGCTCAAACAGGAGCGGGCAGCCGCGCTGATCGCGCTTTCCGATCGCCTGAGAAGCGCGTATGCCGCCTCCCGGATCGGCCGTCGCGTTCAAGTCCTCATTGAAGAAAAAGCGGAAACGGTCGCCGGGGAGGGAAAAGTCGTTCCGCTTGTCGGATCGTTCACGGGAACATCGGACATTTACCTTCCCGTACGGATAACGAGCCGTATCCCGGCTTCGATCGGAGCGTTGATCGACGTCACGGTCCGCGAAAGCCGGGGCGAATTCCTGATCGGCTGAAACGGAAAAGAAGAAAGAATCCGGTCGGTTTCGCACACCGCCCATTTTCGCGCATAAATCGGTCGCGAACCCGGCTGATTGTGAACACGTCCGACTGTACATCTGGCCGACTGCGCACACAGTCGGCTGCACGCGGTTGCACGCAGCTGCGCGGCAAATTCAGGAAAGCCGGTCGCGATTGCGTTTGGCGGTTTTCAGGATCGCGGTGATCCCGGATTGGTCGCCCTGTTCGAGCATTTTCCGCAGGGCCGTCAAGCTCCCCTCGAACTCGCGAATCGCATCGAGAATCATTGCCGAATTGAAGTCGATGATGTCGCTCCAAAGGGCCGGCGGTCCGGCGGCCAGCCGGGTCGTACTGCGAAATCCGGTTCCGGTGTACGGTTCGTCTTCGGGCAACAAACCGGCGGCGAGCGCGACGGCGACCAAGTGGGGCAAATGCGACGTCCTCGCCAATATCCGATCGTGTTCGAGCGGCGACATTTCGGCCACGCTCGAACCGAGACCGTGCCAGAATCGCTTGAGCAGGCCGATGTCCTCGTACTGAACCGGCTCGGTCGGCGTGATCACGGCAAGCCGGTTTTCGAACAGGTCCGCCGAGGCGTTTTCCGCACCGCTCCGTTCGGTCCCGGCAATCGGGTGGGAACCGATGAAGCGGCAGCCGTTGGGCAACGGTTCCGCATCCAGTCCGGCGAATCGGGCGCAGATCGTCTCCTTGACGCTGCCGACGTCGGTAATCAGGACATTGCGCAACGGCAACGAGGAATCGCCGCCGTCTTCCCGCGGATAATAATCCCGGTCGATCGCGATGGCGGATTCCCAAACCATGTCGCCGATGGAACCAACCGGCGTTCCGATGACGATCAATTCCGGGAGTATTTCGCCGAATTCCAGGTTGGTGAAAACGGAGAGGGAGGAATCAGACGGCGTCAGCAGCGATTCCGGAACGCCGAGTTCGCGAATCCCCCGTTCGAAATCGGTTGTCGCAAGGTCGATCGCCCCCCTGTCCCGCGCGGTCCGGAGGTTCGCCTCGTCCCGGCCGATTCCGACAACGCAATCCGCGAGCTTGTTTTTTTTGGCCGCCAGACCGATCGACCCGCCGAGCAGGCCGACACCGACTATCACGATACGGGAGAAAAGGGGCATGGAATGACAGGGTGGATGAAAAGACAGGGGGGATGGAGCGATCAGCCTTTTTTCGAACGTTTTTTGACATCTTCCCAGGAAAACGTGTTGACGACGTCGCTTTTCCCGAGCGCGCCGCGCCGGGCCTGGTTGATCCCGAAACGAACGACGTCGAGCCCGTCGGCCGAATGGGCGTCGCTGGAAAGCACGATCGGGATTCCCCGCTCCCTGGCCGAGCGGCAATGAACGTCGTCGAGGTCCAAGCGGCGTGGATTTGAATTGAGCTCTAAAAAAGTTCCGGTTTCTCTCGCGGCTTTGAAAATCGTTTCCGCATCGAAATCGCAACCGGGATGATGGCCGATGATCCGGCCGGTCGGGTGACCGATCACGCAGACTTCCGGGTGTTCCATCGCCTTGAGAAAACGCCGCGTGATTTGTCCCCGCGGCTGGTCGAGTTCGAAATGGAGGCTGGCGACGACCCAATCGGCCCGGGCGAGGGCGTGATCGCTCAGGTCGAGATCCCCGTTTTCCAGCACGTCGCATTCGACTCCTTTGAGAACGGTCAAACCGTCCAACCGATTGTTCAAGGCGTCGATTTCATCCCATTGGCGAAGGGTTTGCTCTTCCGGCAGGCCGCCGGCGACGAAAACCCGTTCGGTATGATCGGTAATGACGAGGTAGCGAAGTCCCCGGTCCCGTGCTGCTGTACACATTTCCTCCAACGAGTTCGACCCGTCGCTCCAGGTCGTGTGCATGTGCAAATCGCCCTGCAAATCGTTTACGCCGACGAGATCGCGGATCCGGTCCGTGAGGGAACCGTTGTCGGCCCAATCGCAAACATCCGGAATATCGCGAAGTTCGGGCGGTATCCACGGCAGCGCGGCGGCGGCATAAATATCCGTTTCCTCACAAGCGGGAAATTTTCCCGGCGCGATTGCAATCCCGCGGCAAGCGGCACGTCGAACGACTTCTTCGAGATGTCCGGCGGGACCGGTGTGAAAAAACAGGGCGGTTCCCCAAAAATCCGGCGTGCTCGCAAGCAGCCGGAACGGAATCGCCTGTTTCGACGCCCGGCCCGAAACACTCCCATGCAGGAGCAGCGATCCGTCTTTTTCGCGACGGATACGCTCTTTTCCGAAACAGACGCCCAAGTCGCGCGAAAGGCGTTCCGGATCGACTGTTTTCAAAAGGACATCCAAATTTCCGACCGTAGCGCACAACCGCCGAAAACTGCCGACACATTCATGGGCCTCGATCGTCGGAACGGCGGAACGAAGCGCCTCCGTGAGCCCGTCGAGATACGGCAGGCC